>Ga0335078_10018010_pt1 | contig 10503 bp, 11 predicted proteins | sample Lox_Sample_32_FD_206711 | JGI IMG/M metagenome (GOLD analysis project Ga0335078, IMG submission 206711) | Soil microbial communities from Loxahatchee National Wildlife Refuge, Florida, United States - Lox_Sample_3.2 | ecosystem: Environmental > Terrestrial > Soil > Wetlands | place: USA...
TCTTGATGGCCAGTTTTCGGACCAGCGGATCGGAATGGTCGCGTACCGTTTCGGCCAACGACGCACCCAGGTTCATGGATTTCGTTAGAGCCAAGTTGCAGGAATACCCACCGGGGCAGGTGGTGACGTCGTCGATTTCGTTGGCGCCGGCGCCACTCAGATGAAGCGCCTCGAGCGCGGCGTAGACGCGACGCAATTGATGCCGCGGAACGAAAGCAAGCACGAGATTTTGATCGATGGTGACGCGCACCAAGCCGTCGCCGGCATCTCGCGCAATATGCGCGAGGCCGCGCATCTCGACGCCGGTCAGATTTCCTTGAGGAATCTTCACCGTCACCATGGCGTAACCGGGCTGTTTCTGTTGACGGACGTTGGTGTGGACAACCGGCAGCAGATCGCCATTGCCGAGCGGTGGTGGCACTGATTGAAAACCACCAACGCCTTCCGGGACCGCTTCCGGTGTCGGAATGCCGCCGTTGGTGACAATGTCTTCATATTCCTTCTCGATCTGTTCTTTGACCCACGCGAACCCGCGTTCACGAACGACAAATTTTAGTCTCGCCTTGTTTTTGTTGTTCCGGTTACCGTATTTGCTGAACACGCGAATCACGGCCTCGCAGCGATTCACCAGGCGCTCGACCGGAACGAATTCGTCCATGAGATTCGCTTCCGTTGGCAGCGGACCAAGCCCACCCCCCACCACCATTCGAAAACCTCGCCGGCCGTCACGCACCACGGCGCGCAGACCGATATCGTGAATCGCTCCCACCATGCAGTCTTCCTTACAGCCGGAGAATGCGATTTTGAATTTGCGCGGCAAGGCGTCGGTTAGCTCTTGGTGCAGGAACGCGAATGCCACCTGGCGCGCGTAGGGATGGACGTCGAATGCCTCATCGGCCAGAAGTCCGCTGAGCGGGCATGCGGTGACGTTTCGAACGGTGTTGTAGCAGGCCTCGCGCGTAGTCAAGCGAACATCGGCGAGCGCGTGCAGCAACGCCGGAACGCGCGCGAGCGGCACGAAGTGATACTGCATGTTCTGACGCGTGGTCAGATGTCCCTTGCCGCCGGCGAATTCGTCGGCGATGAAGGCGAGCCGATCCATTTGCTCGGCAGTCAGGATTCCGCCAGGCACCTTCGTACGGATCATGTGGACGCCGGCTTGGCGCTGGGTGTAGATGCCGCGGCGCAGTCGCTGGGCGCGAAACTGGTCGTCGGTGATTTCGCCGGCAACCCATTTTTCCGAGTAGGAGCGGAACAGCTCGATATCGGCGCGGACGGTAGCGTCGTAGACGGTTTCGGTTTCTTGTTGGAGCGAATCGGTGGGCGTTTGGATGGTTTCTTCGGCGATCATGACAACACCCTTATCTAGATCGAGATTACTATACTTGGGATTCAATTACAATCTGGAAGTTCCCGATTGGTGTAGTAGTTTAGGCCGTAACGGAGGGAACGGTCACTGGGGCGTACGCAAGTGACAGATTTTGAATGAGAAAGCTGTCGCGCAGAATCAGTCTGATCGAGAATGGGATAGACTCGCCAGACCAGACGGATTACGGTGAAAGTAGTTGCGAGCCCGATAATGGCGATGGCTATGGAGCGCCGTCCGATGCGAGCCAAAGCGGAGCAAAGTAAAGCGGCTGCCAGGCAGGGGAAAATCCAGAATGCCGGAACGTGATAGTGGGATCGAGAAAGGCCGCTGGACAGCGCGTCGGGCAGAACGTCCTCGATAGAGGGGATGAACCAAACCAGTGCGGCGGAGAGGGAGACGGACCATAGAAGCAGAATCGAGCGGTTGTTTGCACTGGCGATTGCGGTGCCGATCAGCGCGGCGAGTGGGGGCAGAAGCGGCAGCAGGTAGCCGGGGAGTTTGTTGAGAAACACGGAGAAAAAAACGAGACCCCAGATTAGCCAGATGACGAGAAACGCTGCGCGGCTGTCGCGGTAGGGTTGCTTTCGGAACAGCAGCATCAGAAAAGGTGTCCAGGGAAAGAGTCCGGCTAGCAGCACCGGGACATAAAACCAGAAAGGTTGCTCATGGCCCAGATCGTGCGAAGCGAACCGGCCGAACGTTTGTTGGACGAAGAACACGTCGAGGAACGCCGCACCGTTGCGCAGCGTGACGAGCGCGTACCAGGGCGCGGCAATGAGGATTGCGACCGCCAGGATCGCGAGTGCATCCTTGAGTTGCCGGCGCAAGAACCAGAGTGCAGGAACGAAGAGTGCCAGAGGGACGAGCCCCTTGGCAAGGATGGCGAGTCCCAGGAGAACGCCGGCGGTGGCTGAATCGGGCAAGCCGCGTGGTCCGCGCATAACGATGAGCATTGCCGCGGCAAACGCCGCCGACATCGGAAGGTCGGTAACCGCGATGTGGCTGTAGGCTAGCCAGCCTGCTGAAGTAGAGAGAATGATGCTCGCATAGAAGGCTGCGTTCTCGCCGAATTCGCGGCGAAGGGCCAGGAAGAAATAGATCAGAAACGCGGCGCTCGCCAGTGCCACTGGAAGCCGGGGCGCAACGTCGGCGTCGAGCCCGGCCTTGAATCCAAGCGCGGTCATCCAGAATAGCAACGGCGGTTTTTCGAACCACGGTTTGTCCCAAAGACGCGGAGTAATCCAATCGCCCGTTCGCGCCATCGCTTGACCGATAGCGGCATAGCGCGGTTCATCGGGACCAAGCAAGCCGGTGCGCGTCAAGCCGAAAAAATAGAGGAAGAAAAGCGCGGCCAGGCACAACGCGGCGATCGCGGGACGTGTCCACCGTGTATCGGAAGGCAACATCCAGTATAGTGTTGCCTATAATCGAGGATGATGCGCCGCATTCTATTTTGTTTCGTGGTGGCTGCCGCGCTCGGCGCGCGCGGGGACATGGTGACCTGCACCTGCGACGTCGCGCATCCGGAAACTCTGGCGGCGCGGCAGTGCGGCTTGTGCCGGGAAGCCGAGAAGCAGCCAGCGGACGTAAAGGTGTTCTTTTTGAAAGACGCCAATCCGACGAAACCGAATCGCTGGCTGGCGCTGCCGCGTTCGCACGAGCGCTCGATCGACTTGCTTTCTGACACGCAACGCACCGAACTTTTGGCCGCGGCCATCGAGAAAGCGAAACAGCTTTTCGGCGACGAGTGGGCGATCGCTTACAACGCTCCGGTGGTCCAGACGCAGTGTCACATTCATTTACACATCGGTAAGCTGATCCCGGGCGTGGAAACCGGCCAGTTTATCACGGCAACAAAAGTGGAAGATATTCCGGCGCCGGCCAAAGGCGAAGGATTCTGGATTCACCCGCAGGGCAATCTGTTTCACGTGCACACGGGAGAACAGATAACCGAAACGGTTTTAGAAAGGTAAGACATGGGCCTGCTCGAAATCACGAAACTCCCGACGGCGGAAAACGCCGTCATTCACTTGCATCCGTCGGACAACATCGCCATTGCGCGCGTGGCGCTTTCGCCCGGGCAAGAGCTGCGCGTGGATGGTCGCGTGGTGACGGTTGAAGATGCGATTCCGGCGGGACACAAGGTGGCGCTCCAGGCGATCGGCGGGGGCGAGCAGATTATTCGATACGGCCAGGTGATGGGCCGGGCGCGGATTCGAATTGAGCCCGGACGGCATGTTCATACTCACAATGTCTCGTTCGAAGAGTTGACATTCGCTTACGAGTTTCCCGCGGTGGAGATTGCCGTTCCGCAGCCTGCGAAGGATGCACCCGTGTTCCTGGGTTACCCTCGCGAGGACGGACGCGTTGGTACGCGCAACTATATTGCGGTGGTTGCGGCCAGCAACTGTGCGGCGCACACTGCCGAATTGATTGCTGCGAGCTTCGAGCACGAAACCTTACCTCCGAACGTGGACGGAGTAGCGGCATTTCCGCATGGGGAAGGTTGCGGGCACGCGATCGGCCCGGATACCGAGCAGTTGCAACGGACACTCGCCGGCGTTTTGGATCATCCCAATGTCGCGGCGGCCATTATTCTCGGCCTGGGATGCGAGGTGAATCAGATCGATCATTACTTGGGTAAGGGAACCGCACGATCGGACCGGCTGATCGGCATGACCTTGCAATCGAGCGGAGGAACGCGCGCGACCGTGGAGGCCGCGCGCAAGGCTATTGCCGGATTCACGGAGCGCGCTTCGGCGGAAAAGCGCGTCGAAACGCCGGCATCGAAGATTGTTTTGGGGCTGAACTGCGGCGGGTCGGATTCGTTTTCGGGCATCACTGCGAATCCGGCTTTGGGCGTGTGCTGCGATCAATTGGCTGCGGCCGGCGGGACGGCGGTTTTGGCTGAAACCACGGAGATTTTCGGGGCCGAGCATTTACTGGTGCGGAGGGCGCGAAATCGGCAGGTTGCCGAGCGGCTGCTGGGATTCATCGCCGGTTACAAAACCTATCTAAAGCGCTTCGGCGGGAGTTTTGACGACAATCCGACGCCGGGAAACAAGGAAGGCGGGTTGACGAACATTCTGGAGAAGTCGCTCGGGGCGGTGGCCAAGGCCGGCAATTCACTGCTCATGGACGTGGTGGATTACGCGGAGCGGATCCAGTCGCCCGGTTTCGTTTTTATGAATACGCCGGGATACGATCCGGTGTCGCTGACCGGTTTGGCGGCGGGCGGGGCTAACCTAATTGCGTTCACTACCGGGCGAGGGAGCGCGATCGGCTTTCCGACGATTCCGGTGATCAAAATCGCGAGCAACAGCGCGACTTTTCGAAGGATGTCCGACAATATGGACGTGAATGCGGGACGCATTGCGGACGGCGAATCGACGGTCGCAGAGGTTGGGCGCGAGATTTTCGATCTGCTGCTGCGCGTGGCCTCGGGCGAACGAACGCGAAGCGAGCGGCTGGGGCACAAGGAATTCGTGCCGTGGCGCATCGGGCCGGTGTTGTAGGCGCTGCATGATCATCGCGGATCTTTCTGAAATCTCCGGGCGGGTTTATCCGGCTGGGAGGCGAACGCAAAACCTTGTTGGCGGCGCGAGCCCTATTCATGCCTCGGCATTTTCGATGGGGCACGTCACGCTCGATCCTGACGGGGGCCAGGTGCCGTGGCACAATCAGGAGCAAGAAGAGATTTACCTGATCCTCGAAGGTGAGGGCGAGATGTGCTTGGGGGATGAGAAGACCACAGTTGTACGCGGTCAAGCGGTTTACATCCCACCCACTGTGTTTCACCAATTAACAAACACCGGGACGGCGCCACTGCGAATGATCTACTGCTACGGCCCCGCGGGCGACGTTGCGCACTGGCGGCAGGAGTTGGATGGAACGCTACCGCGGGCGGGCATCGAAGCACCGCCGCTGCCCGAGGGTGCGCATCCGCAGCACACTGGACGAGTTCGCGAGTGAGCGCCCATTCCGTCGGCATCATTATGAATGGCGTCACCGGACGCATGGGCGCCAATCAACATCTGCGCCGGTCGATCCTGGCGATCATTGCGCAAGGCGGTGTAAAGCTCGCCGACGGCACGGCCATTATGCCCAAGCCGTTACTAGTAGGCCGCAACGTCGAAAAGCTCAAAGCACTTGCGCACGAGAACGGAGATCTACCGTTTACCACCGATCTCGACGCGGCGCTTAGCGATCCGGAGTATACGATCTACTTCGACGTCCAAACTACCGAGCGGCGCGCCGAATCCGTGCGGAGGGCCATTGAGGCGGGCAAACACATCTACTGCGAGAAGCCGACCGCGACCACCGTTCGCGAAGCTCTGGAACTGTACCAGCTCGCGAAGAGAGCGGAAGTAAAGCAGGGCGTCGTTCAGGATAAACTTTGGCTGCCCGGATTGCAGAAGCTGCGCCGGCTGCGCGATCGGGACTTTTTCGGCCGGATCCTGTCAGTGCGAGGTGAATTCGGTTATTGGGTATTCGATGGCGAATCGATTTCCGCTCAACGTCCCTCCTGGAACTATCGGAAGGAAGACGGTGGGGGAATCATCGTTGACATGTTCTCGCATTGGCACTACGTGCTCTCGGATTTGTTTGGCGACGTACGGGCCGTCTCGTGCCGAGGCGCCACGCACATTGCCGAGAGGTGGGATGAAAAGCACGAGCGGTATGCGGCAACCGCGGACGACGCGGCGTACGCGACTTTCGAACTCGATGATGTCATCGCGCACTTCAATTCGTCGTGGTGTGTGCGCGTGCGGCGGGATGACTTACTTACGATCCAGGTGGATGGAACGAACGGCTCGGCGGTTGCCGGGTTGCGGGATTGTTGGATTCAGCCGGCGGCCGAGACGCCGCGGGCGGTGTGGAACCCCGATGTCGAGAATCCGCACGATTATTTGAATGATTGGCAGAAGGTGGATACCGGCGAACTCTACGACAATGCGTTCAAGAGCCAATGGGAGCTTTTTCTGCGGCACGTAGTTGCCGGCGACCCGTTTCGCTGGAGCTTGCTGGAGGGCGCCAGGGGGGTTCAATTAGCCGAGAAGGCTCTGGAATCGTGGCGAAAGCGCGCCTGGGTGAGCGTACCGAAATTGTAATTTGGGGTGGGACGGACGGCGCCTGAAACAAGCGCCGTCCGGAAAAGTTAGGCCAGGCTGACTTGTTCCGCTTGCAAGCCTTTCGGTCCTTGCTTCACGACAAATGTTACCCGGGCGCCTTCATTCAACGTGCGATAGCCCGAAGACTCGATGGCGGAAAAATGGACGAATACATCCTCGCCGTTCTCGCGTTGGATGAATCCAAAGCCTTTTCCGGCGTTAAACCACTTCACAATACCTGTTTCTTTCATGTTGCTTTCTTCTCTCTCTGGTCTCTTTCTAGCGATTTAAGTCCTGACGTCTGAATTGATGGCCGTTAAACGAGGCGGGAAATTGGAGTTTCGTGGAGCCCCACTAGCTGGTTCAAATGGACGCGCAAGTACCTCAAAAGCTCCCAACATTCTAACATGAGATAACATTACGCGCTACGCCGGGTTAGGCGCTGCGAATCGACCGGCGGGATCCTACCGCGGCAGCTTCCGCTTTCATGGCTTTACGCGGCGGCTCGGCAAGGGTCTTACGCGGCGGTTCGCCGAGGCGGCGGACCTGATCGCTGACGCAAACCAGAAACATGGGCTGCTTGGCGTTTTTCAGGATGTCGATGATCCGCTCCTGCTGGTCTTCCAAGTAGATCGATTTGCCATCCGTTACCAAGTGCAGATTTGCGTCGGAGTCGAGAACCTCGCTCAAACGCTTGCCCATTTCGCGCTGAAGAAATCGGAGCACGCGGCGGATCTTTTGGAGCGAGAAACCCTTGCGCCGCAATTCCGCGATGACCGTAATTTCGATTACTTCGGCCGCCTGGTAGATTCGCTTGTGCCCTTCATGTTGTGGGGAAACCACCTTCCGTTCGTCCCACCATTGTAATTGCCGCAGACTCACCTGGGCGATGTCGGAAACATCGCTGGAGGTAAAAGTCCGAGCCCCATCTTCCGTTTCAGAACGCGTTTTTTTTGTTTTGAACATGATTCCCCACTAACGTTTGTGGTGCTGGGACTGCTTCTAAAATTTTACCTGACCTATTGCTGGCGATCAATAGGTATTTTTCGCTTCGTTTCCCGTGCGTCAGGGTCGCACGGGCTAGCTAGCCGCCTCCGACGAATTGTACTATCTCCAGGGCTGCCCCGGGGGCGACCAGGGTATGAGACCAGTCGTCGCGGCGGACGATCTTGCGGTCGAGCTCGACGGCAACGCGTTCCGGCGCAACCTCCAGACGATCCAATACCAGTGCCAGAGAAAGACCTTCTGGGATCTGGCGAACCTGTCCGTTCACAACAATTTCAATTTCCTTTGTTCCGGCGGGATGCATGGCTCCTGAAGATGCGACCGGCGCCTCGAGATTCGAAACTTGCCACCGGTGGCCGGATCTCATTATAGTCAAATTGTAGAGCTTACGGTTCTACTCGAACTTTCATGCCGACCAACCTTCAGCCGACCTACCCAGAGACGTATCTGCCCATCTTGATTCAGACCATCCTGGCCGTTGTCGTGGCCGGCGCACTGATCACGCTCTCCTTCGTTCTCGGCAAACGCGTCAAAGACCGGGTGAAGGAGTCGCCCTATGAATGTGGAATCGCGCCGACCGGCACGGCCCGGGAGCGTTTCAGCGTGAAGTTTTACTTAGTGGGCATCGTTTTTATTCTGTTCGACATCGAAGCGGTCTTTCTTTATCCTTGGGCGGTGGTTTACCGCGAGCTGAAGATGTTCGCGTTTGTGGAGATGTTGTTGTTCATCGTTCTGGTTCTGGTAGGCTTCGTTTACGTGTGGAAGAAGGGCGCGCTAGACTGGTCGTCTGAGGTTCCGGTACTGACGAAGCGGGATCCTCACTCCTAACAATCCAATGCTTCCTGATGAACTGAAGGAGAATTCTGTGGCCGCGGCGCTCGATGCGCGCTTCGCCGACGCGATTACCGGGGGGCACGCGGAGCGAGGCGAGCCAACCTTGTTTATTGCTCCGTCGCGCATCGCGGATGTTTGCCGGTTTCTGAAGGACGAGCAGGCGTTCATCCGCTTGAGTGGAATCACTGCGGTGGATTGGATTCCCGCGGATCCGCGTTTCGAGGTTGTTTATCTGTTGCACTCGCTCGATCGCAATCTACGGCTGCGGCTGAAGTGCTGGGTTGCCGAATCGGAATGCGAGATCGATTCGGTAACCGGCGTATGGCGCTCGGCGAACTGGTATGAGCGCGAAGTCTTCGACATGTTCGGCATCGTGTTTCGCGGACATCCGGATCTTAGCCGAATTCTTATGCCGACCGATTGGGAAGGACATCCGCTCCGCAAGGACTACCCGGTGCATGGGTACAAATACAGCTATCAGGACGAATAGGAGCCGTCATGCGTGAAGTTGCCCTACATACCGGATCGATCCCGGCCGCGGAAGCGGAGCAGACGGCGGACCTTGTCGCGTCAACGGATCGCACTGCGCGGAAGATGACGTTGAACATGGGGCCGCAGCACCCATCCACGCATGGCGTGCTGCGGATCGTCCTGGAACTCGACGGCGAAACAATCGTCTCCGCTGTTCCCGATATCGGATTTCTGCACACTGGGATCGAGAAGGAGTGCGAGGTCAAGAACTGGCAGCAAGCGGTGACGTTGACCGATCGCGTGGATTACCTGGCGAATCTCTCGAACAACCTGGTGTACGCGCTGGCGGTGGAAAAGCTGATCGGCGACATCGAGATTCCGGCGAAGGCGCAATGGACGCGCGTGATGATGGCTGAGTTTTCGCGGCTGAACAGCCACCTGGTATGGCTGGGGACGCATGCGCTGGACATCGGCGCGATGAGCGTCTTCTTCTATTGTTTCCGCGAGCGCGAAGATATTCTGCGAATCCTGGAAATGTTTTCCGGCCAGCGCATGATGACCAGCTACATACGCATCGGCGGGCTGGCGCTCGAGCCTCCGCGCGGGTGGCAGGATCGGGTTGGCAAGTTCATCCGGGCCTTTCCAAGCAAGGTGGACGAGTACGAGGAGCTTCTGGACACGAATCCCATCTGGACGCGGCGAACACAAGGCGTTGGATTTACCGCGCTGGAGGATCTGCTGGATCTCGGCGTTACCGGTCCGATGATCCGTGCCGCGGGCGTGAAATGGGACATCCGCAAGTCGGAGCCGTATTCGAGTTACGACCAATTCGATTTCGAGATCCCCACGCGGCAGGAGAACGACGTGTACGCGCGGTATCGCGTGCGGTTGGAGGAGATGCGGCAGAGCGCGCGAATCATCACGCAGGCGTTAGAGGGAATGCCGGACGGCGCGTGGCAGGCGGACGCGCCGAAGATCGTGTTGCCGGAGCGCGAGAAGATGAAGACCCAGATGGAAGCGCTGATTTACCATTTCAAAATCGTCACCGAAGGGTTCCGCGTGCCGGCGGGCGAAGTTTATCAGGCGGTGGAATCTCCGCGCGGCGAGATCGGATACTACGTGGTGAGCGACGGAACTTCGAAGCCGTATCGTGTGTTCATGCGCACGCCCAGTTTCGGCAATCTGCAAGCGCTGCCGGCGTTGCTGGAAGGGCGGTTGTTGGCCGACTCGATCGCGGCGCTCGGAAGCATGGATTTCGTACTTGGAGATGTGGATCGCTGATGACTTTCTCGCCGGAGCTCGAAGCTAAGTTTGCGAAGATTCTTGAAAATTACCCGCCGGGGCGGACGCGCTCAGCGGTGGTGCAACTGCTGCTCTACGCACAGGATGAAGTCGGGCACATTTCGAACGAGCTGATTGAAGAAGTGGCGCGACGCTGCAAGGTGACTCCGCTTCAGGTGGACGAAACAGTCGGTTACTATTCGATGCTGCATCGCAAACCCTTGGGCAAGTATCACGTCCAGGTTTGCACCAACATCAGTTGTCTACTGCGGGGAGGCGAGGAGCTTCTCGATCACGCTTCGAAGACGCTGGGCGTCGGCAACAAAGAGGTGACCGCGGACGGCCAGTTCTCGCTTGAAGAGGTGGAATGCATCGGCGCGTGTTCCTGGGCGCCGGCCATCCAGGTTAACTACGACTTTCATCATGAGGTAA
>Ga0335078_10018012_pt1 | contig 10502 bp, 12 predicted proteins | sample Lox_Sample_32_FD_206711 | JGI IMG/M metagenome (GOLD analysis project Ga0335078, IMG submission 206711) | Soil microbial communities from Loxahatchee National Wildlife Refuge, Florida, United States - Lox_Sample_3.2 | ecosystem: Environmental > Terrestrial > Soil > Wetlands | place: USA...
CCGGCTTTGCCACGCCCGGGGGCAAGGGCGGCTGGTTCTGCCACACGCCGATGGTGGCGGTGGCCCGCAACGTCGGCCGGAAGCGGGCCATGGAAATGGCGATGTCCGGTGATGTCATCGACGCGCAGACCGCGCTCGACTGGGGCCTGGTCAACCAGGTGGTGCCCGCCAGCCAGCTGGACAGCGCGGTCCAGGACCTGCTCGAGCGGGTCACCCGCGGCTCGGCGGACAGCAAGGGCATCGGCAAGCAGGCGCTCTACGCGCAGATCGACCTGGACCAGCCGAAGGCGTATGCCTACGCCACCGAGGTGATGGCCGCGACCAGCCAGCTGCCGGACGCGCAGGAGTGGATGCGCGCGTTCCTGGAGAAGCGCAAGCCACGCTGGGGCCGCACCGGTCAGTGACGACCGCCCTGGATGTCAGCGGCTGGGCGTGCCGCCGATGGGCCCGGCCCAGCCGGGGCGGGGAATCAGGCAGAACGGATGCCCGGCCGGGTCGGCGTAGACCGGTGACCGGCTGTCGCCGCCGGCGAGCCGGCGGGCTCCCAGGGCCTGGACACGCGTTTCCGCCACTGCCACGTCATCGACCATCACATCGAAATGCATCTGCTGCGGCCGGGCCGGGTCTGGCCACCGCGGCGGCTGGTAGCCGGGTGCGAGCTGGAAGGCGATCCCCGAGGTCGTATCGTCCCGCGAGATCACCACGAAGTCCGCTTCCTGGAACGTGACCGGCAGGCCGAGCAGCTCGGCGTAGAACGCGGCCAGCGCGGCCGGATCAGGGCAGTCCACGATCACGTGGTGCAGCCGGCCTATCACCGCTGCGCCGCATTCGCCTGGCCCGCCGCGGCCAGGCTGCCGAGGATCGCCCGCTGCACCGGGGGCAGCTGCTCAGCTGGCCGCTCCTGCAGCGAGTACTCCGCCCGCAGCGCCACGCCAGGCTGGGCGATGATCCGGGGCTGGCATCCCCGGTGCGGCCAGGAGGCGGCGTGGACCAGGAACGGATGGCACAGGAACACGTCACCGGCGTGGCCGGTGGCCAGGGCGGTGGGCCGGTGCGCACTGGCCCGGGCCGCCTGCTGCGCGGCGGCCGCCCAGCCGAGTCCCGTGGAGCCCGCCGGGGCCAGCAGCGGGGGGACGTCGAGATGCGAGCCCGGGCGCAGCCGGGTCGGTGCGCTGGCCGCATCCACGTCGGTAAGCAGGTAGAGCGCGAGCAGCCCGCGGCCGCGGGAGCCCGCATTGACCCGCCACTGATCACTGCCGCCGTCCTGGTAGCTGCCCTCGATGTGCCAGCCCGCATCCCCGGGGTCGCCCGGGCTGGGAAAGCGGACCGGCATCGTGCCGCCAATGCCGTCCCGCCGCCGCCACCGGCCCGCGCCGATCAGCTGGTCGCAGGCCTGCTGCACGCCCGGCTGGGTACCGGCCGCCGGGAACGGGCCGCCCTCCGGGCAGTCGAGGCGGACCACGGGCTCAGCCCAGGTCGCCGGCTCGTCCCGGCGGATGCCCCGGTAGGCCAGTTCGGCCCAGATGACGTCCTGGCACGCCTGCACCACATCAGCCGGCACCGCCCCGCGGAGCGCGACGTACCCCTCGGTCAGGAACGCGCTGACCTCGGCTTGGCTGAGCACCGGCCCAGGATGACACGGCCGCCCGGCTATCCGCCATTGGATAAGCCGCTGGCCGGGCCGAGCCGGGCGGCGGCCTGGTCAACGGCGGCGAGCAGCCGCTGGGGGTCGGCGGTGAGGCCGGCCAGGATCTGGTCGGCGCTGCGCAGCCCGGCCCGGTCCAGCAAGGTCTTCTCGTTGGTGACCCACTGCCCGCGGGCGGCCAGCACGGCATGGGCTCCCTGGCTCAGGGCCACCGCAATCGCCCCGGCGGTGTCGGCCAGGTGCCCGCGGGCGGCGTGCGCGGTGCGCGCGTAGCCGAGGGTGGCCTGCGCGTCGCCGCGCCACCGGGCCGCGGCCGTCCGGCGGAGCGCGGCGGGGTAGGCGGGCCGGGGCAGCTCGCCGTGCAGCACCTCGTTCAGCGCCAGCTCGGCGGCCACGATGTAGGTGGGTACCCCGGCCAGATGGAACATCAGCCGCTCCACACGGAACCGGCCGGCCTGCGCCTCGGCCAGGTGGCGGGCGACGTCGTCCAGGTCCCGGTAGTGCACATCGACGCGCCGGTGGCCGGCGGTCAGCCAGGCCCCGCCATTGAAGACCCCGCCACCCCACCCACCGATCGGGAAGATCTCGCCCGGCCAGCCCAGTGAGCGCAGGCTGCCCGGGTCGAACGTGGGCCCGCGGTAGTACACCGCGAAGTCCCAGTCGCTGTCCGGCCGGGCCGTCCCGGCGGCCCGGGACCCACCCAGCGTGACAGCCTCGACCCCAGGCAGGCCAGCCAGCAGTTCGCCGGCCTGCGCGCGGAAGGTCGCGTCGCCGTCAGCGGGCACGGCCACCAGCATAGGACCGGGCCGCCGCGGCCACGGGCCTGCCTGAAGTACCACCCGCCAAGTCCCTTTCCGTCCCAGCCGGTTCGAGCCTTCAGCGCCCGGCGCCGCATCACTCCCAGGCCACCACCAGCTGGTCGTCACCCGCCTGGTGCTCCCGAGGGCCCCCACAGCGAGCTGGCCAGGTGGCTCGGCGCACCCGCCAGCGGGCCGGCGGACTGGGCATGGGTACGCTCCACCCGGGCGGTAGCGCCGGGAAGGACGTCGCCAGTGCGAGCGGTCATACAGCGGGTAAGCCAGGCCAGCGTCAGCGTGGGCCAGCAGGTTGTCGGGGCCATCCACGAGCCAGGCCTGCTGGCGCTGGTCGGGGTTACCCACGACGACACACCGGGGCAGGCCGCGAAACTGGCCGCCAAGATGTGGGGACTGCGCATCCTGGACGGCGAGAAGTCCTGCTCCGACGTGGCCGCGCCGCTGCTGGTCATCAGCCAGTTCACGCTGTATGCGGACACCCGCAAAGGGCGCCGCCCGACGTGGCAGGCAGCGGCGCCTGGCCCGGTCGCGGAGCCCCTGGTGACTGCGGTGGTGACCGCGCTGCGCGGGCTGGGTGCCCGGGTAGAGACCGGCATCTTCGGGGCCGACATGCAGGTCAGCCTGGTCAACGACGGACCGGTCACGATCATCGTGGAACTGTGACACCAGCCGGAGCGTGGGCGCCGGCTCAGGCCGAGTACCCGGTGGCCTTCTGCACGGTGACCCGGACGATCGCCCGGACCGCGCCCGGCACGTCCTGCCCGGGATCGCGGTCGTACTTGCCGGCCAGCTCGACGTGCAGCGTCCGGTCCGGGTCCGGGGTGATCGACGCCGTGCCCCGCAGCTCCACGTAGTTCTCCGGGTTAGCGGACTCGAGGATCGTGACGCTGACCCGCGGGTCGCGCTGCATGTTGCGGTACTTCACCCGGCCTTGCACCGTGGAGAACAGCAGGTCATCGCCATCACGGCCGATCCACATCGCGGACGTGTGCGGGCTGCCATCAGCGTTGACCGTGGCCAGGACCGCGTAGTTCCGCCCGTCGAGCAGCCGGAGCGTCGCATCGCTGAGCGAGAAGGACATGGGCGGCACGGTACCAACGATGGCTGGCTCAGCTGGCCGGCTTCTGCCACACCGACACGTGCTGCCCGCTTTCGCTGGTGAACGGGGCCCGGGTCCAGCCCGCCCACCGTTCGCGCAGCCGCATCCCGGCCAGCTGGGCCATCAGGTCGAGCTCGGCGGGCCACACGTAGCGGAACGGGATCGACCGGTACTCACCCCGTCCCCCACTGACCGTCACGTAGTTGGAGCTCATCGCCTGGGTGGCCACGTCGTACACGTCGAACGCCCAGCCGTCCGGGCTGACGTGGAACGGGACGGCGTCCTGCCCGGGTGGCAGCCGGCGCAGGTCGGGGACCATGACCTCGATGACGAAGCAGCCGCCCGGCTCCAGCTGGGCCGCGACATTGCGGAAGCAGGCCACCTGCGCGTCCTGCGTGGTCAGGTTCATGATCGTGTTGAAGACCAGGTAAGCGAGCGAGAAGGTCCCGCCCGCCTGGGCGGTGCCGAAGTCGCCGATCGTCACGCCGATCCGGTCCCCGCCCGGCTTGGCCCGCAGCCGGGCGACCATGGCCCGGGACAGGTCGATGCCGTGCACCGGCACCCCGCGGCGGGCCAGCGGCAGGGCGATGCGCCCGGTCCCGATGCCCAGCTCCAGGGCCCGGCCCGGGCCGGCCAGCCCGGCCAGGAACCCGGCCGTGGCGTCCACCACGGCCGGCTCGAACTCGCCCGCGACGTCGTCGTCATAGCCGGCCGCGACTGGTTCCCCGAAGTAGCCGTCCGGATCGTCTGGCTGGCTCATCGCGGTCAGCCGCGGACGACCCGGTACAGGCCCGGGTGCGGCGGGTAGCCAGCCAGCCCCGCGGCGGCCTCGCGGAAACCGCTGCCCTGGATGGCCGCGGTGAAGTCCTCGGCCGTGGCCCAGTGGGCGATGTTCACGAATCCGAAGTCGGCGCCCGGGCTGAGCGACTGGTGCAGGGCGGTGTCCAGGTAGCCCGGCTGGGTTTCCAGGTAGTCCCGGGTCCTCTGCCAGGCCGCGATGAATTTGCCGGCGTCCCCGGCGGGCACCTCGAACGCGTTGATCAAGACCACTGGCTCAGCCATGGCTCTCCGTTATCCGGTCGGGGGCCTGCCGCTGCACCCAGCGCTGCAGCGGGGGACAGCCAGCCTGCGCAGGCCGGCCCGCCTGGTCCCGGTCCTGTCTAGCGCGCCGGCCACTGGCCTGCCAAGCGCATTCTGCCCGGCCGCGGCTGCCGGCCGGCCAGCCGGGCTCCCGGCATCCGGTCAGCTGGCGACGAGCCGGAATGCCTCCGCCACGACCAGCGTGCCGTCATCGACCGTGAAACCCGGGTCGCCCAGGGCGTCACGCATGTCCGCCGAGTGCCAGAAGCGCTCATGCCCGGCCCGCCACTCCGCCACCGAGCTGTAGCCCTCGCCTTCACCCAGTGCGTGCGCCAGGTCCACCTCACCCAGCCGCAGCACCCGCACCGCGGTCGTCTCGATCACGGCCACCGGCTGGCCCGCCGAGTCGAGCACCGCCTGCCGGACGCCGGGCACGGGCAGCGGTTCACCCTCGTGCTGGTAGTCGGCCAGCAGGCCGGTGGTCGTGGTCTTGGTGCCGGCCAGGATCGCGGCCACGAGCTGATCGCGCAGCGGGCCGGGAAACGCGAACTCGGCCGGCGGCAGGTCCTCGAATGGCACCGGCCCAGCCTAGAGCCGGCCAGGCCGGGCTATGTTGGGCAGGTGGCTCAGCGGGACGCACCGGGCGGCAGCGCCAGCCCCCTGGATATCCGGATCCGCGGATCACGGCTGCTGCTGCGGCCCTTCCGGCCAGCCGAGATCGACGCCGAATGGCAGGCCATGGTCGACTCCGATCCGATGGCCGTCGCCCAGCTTCCCGATGAAGAGCAGTTCAAGGCCCGGCTGCGCCGCTCGGGCCAGCTGGCTGGTGGCTGGCTCGACCTGGCCATCGATCTCGGCGGCACCTCGATCGGGCGCATCCAGACGTTCGTGCCGCCCACCCGGCCGCTCCCGCCGGGGACGTTCGAGATGGGCATCGGCCTGCAGGCCGGCCAGCGCGGCCAGGGGTACGGGCGGGAGGCGCTGGCGGTGTTCACCGACTGGCTGTTCGCCCACGCCGCCGCCCAGGTGGTCGAGGCCCCGACCGATCCGGCCAACGTGGCCATGCGGACAGTGTTCGACCGGGTCGGCTGGTCGCTGGTGGGCCCGGTGACCGAGCTCGGCCGGGACTGGGTCCTGTACCGGATCACCCGCCCGCAGTGGGCGGCCGCCCAGGCCCGCTGACATCCACGGCGCGGGCCCAGTCGGCCCGCCGCAGCCGGTACACCACGTGCGGGCGCAGCGGATGCCCGGCGGCGATCCGCGGATGGTCGAAGCAGCCGGACAGCGTCATGCCGAGCCGCCGCATCACCGCCTGCGAAGGCCCGTTGCGGACGGCCGTCATCGACCAGATCTCCCGGAGCCGGGCGCCGCCGAAGGCCACCCCGGCGGCGGCCCGGGCGGCCTCGGTCGCGTAGCCCTGATGCCAGGCGTGCCGGGCCAGCCGCCAGCCCACCTCCATGCCGCCCGCCCCGGGCACGTCAGCGGGCATCGGGTTCAGGCCGGTGAAGCCGATGAACTCGGCCGGGCCGGCCAGCTCCAGCGCCCACAGGCCGAACCCCTGCTCGGTGAACAGCGCCTCGATGCGGTCGATGACCGCGTCGCTCGCGGCCCGGTCCAGAGGGGCCGGGAAGTAGCGCATGACGTCCGGGTCGGCGCTCATCGCGGCGAACGGCGCCCGGTCAGCGTCCCGCCAGCGCCGCATGACCAGCCGGGCGGTGCGGATCGTGTCGAACCGGCGGGCCACCGGGCCAGCCTAGCCCGGTCCAGTACCCGGCTCCGCTCGTTAAGGCTGCGCAGGCGGCCGGCCAGCCGGGTCAGCCCGGTGCGGCGGGGTGACCAGGTCGTGGATGGTCGCGGTCAGCACGGGCAGCGCCTGGCCCGGCTCGACCCGCCCGGCCCTGGCCTCGTCAGCGCAGGCGTGGATGAGCGCGAAAATGCTGGTCACCAGCCAGCCGGGCGGCAGGTCAGTGCGGAACGAGCCGTCCGCCTGGCCGCGGTCCACCAGCTCGCGGACCCGCTGCTGGGCGGCCTGGTGGCTGCGGGCCAGCGCGGCCGGGCTGAGCTGGGTGGCCGCGGCCGCCGCGATCTCGCCGTTGCGGCCGAGTTCGTGCCAGCCCGCGGCCAGCAGCCGCCGCAGCGCCACCAGCGGCGGTCCGGTGCCCGGCTGGGCGGCGTCCAGCACGGCCGCGGTCCGGTCCACCGCCCGCTGCACCACGGCCTCCAGCAGCGCCTCGGCCGCCGGGAAGTGCGCGTAGACGGTGACCCGGGAGACACCGGCCTGCGCCGCGACCGCCGAGATGCTCGGCTGCTCGCGCCGTTCCAGCAGGACCTCCACCGCGTCCAGGATGGCCGCGACGTTGCGCTGCGCGGTGGCCTGGCGGTGGTCGGTGGCCGGTGTCGGCATGCCGCTCCCCTCGCTCGCTGGCTAGTGCAGGCCGGCCCGCTGGCCCGCAGCCGGCCGGGCGGCCGGGACGGCCAGCAGCGCAACGACGGCCAGCCCGGCGGCCACCACGGCGGCGACCAGGTAGCCACGCTGGTAGCCAGCGGCCAGCCCGGCCGAAGTGGCGGCGGGCCGGGTCGCGGCGGCGACGGCGGCGAATACCGCTACCCCCAGCGCCGCGCCGATCTCGTGTGCGGTCGTCATCATGCCGGATGCTAGCCCTTCCTGCCCGGCACCGGCGCGGCTCAGCCCGGCCACGGTCGCGGCCGGGAAGACCAGCCCGATGCCGAACCCGCTGATGACCAGCCCGGGCAGCACCCCAGCGGCGTAGCCCGCGTGGGCGCCGGCCTGGGCCAGCGCCAGCCCGCCGCCGGCCAGCACGGCCAGCCCGGCGACGGCCAGCCGCCGTGCGCCGGACCGGGGCAGCAGGTGCGCGGCCAGGTGGGCGGCCAGCCCGATGGCCACCACCATGGGCAGGAATTCCGCGCCCGCCAGCAGCGGGCCTGCCCCGAGCACGTCCTGCAGGTAGAGGCTGGTCAGGAAGAACGTGCCGACCAGGATGCCGGTCGCACCGAACATCACCACCATCCCGGCGACCAGCGGCCGGTTCCGCCACATGCCCGGCGGCAGCAGCGGCTGCGCGGCCCGGCGCTCCGCCACCGCGAACCCGCCGAGCAGGAAAAGGCCAAGAATTAGCGCCGCGACGGTGCGCACTGCTGCCCAGCCGTAGCTGGCCGTCCCGGTCAGCGCGATGACGAGGATGACCAGGCCGGAGATGGCCAGCGCGGCCCCCGGGAGGTCGAGCCGGCCGCCAGTGCGCGGGCCCGCGCTGGCGCGGGTGGCCGGGACGGCGCGCAGGCTGGCCAGGCCCGCGGCCAGGCCGACGGGCACGTTGACCAGGAAGACCGCCCGCCAGCCGAACGCGCTGGTCAGCACGCCCCCGGCCAGCACGCCGGCGGCGGCACCGCCGCTGCCCAGCGCTCCCCAGGTGGCCAGGGCGGTGGCCCGCTGCGCCCCGGTGTAGGTGGCGGTGATGATGGCCAGCGCGGCCGGGCTGAGCAGCGCGGCACCGAGGCCCTGCGCACCGCGCGCCGCGACCAGCGCGGCGGCCGACGGGGCCAGGCCACTGGCCAGCGAGGCGGTGGTGAAGATGGCCAGGCCAGCCAGGAACATCCGGCGGCGGCCGAGCAGGTCGGCGGCCCGCCCGCCGAGCAGCATCAGCCCGCCAGTGAACAGCAGGTAGGTGGTCACCACCCAGGGCAGGCCCCCCGCAGTGAAGTGCAGTGCAGCGCCGATCGACGGCAGCGCGACGTTCACGATCGTCATGTCCAGGATGACCATGAACTGAGCCACGCTGAGCAGGACGAGCACCGACCAGCCCCGGCGCTGGGTGCCCCCCGGGCTGGCGGCGGTACTGACGGCCGTGCTGGCCGGCCGGGTCCTGAGATTCATGCCTCCTCCAAGGCTTGGTTTACGGATATGTCAACCAAGTCTGGTCCATGGTTTACAGGACTGTCAACCAAATTCCTGGGCCAGCCAGGCGGGGCGGCGATTCGGGAGTGGCAGCGAGGCTCAGGCCGGGCTGACCGGGCCCGGCTCGGCGGCCATGACCCGCCCGAGCTGACTGCGGGAGCTGATGCCCAGCTTGCTGAACACCTTGGCCAGGTGATACTGGACGGTCCGGGTGCTGATGAACAGCCGGGCGCCGATTTCCGGGTTGGACAGGCCCTCCCGGGCCAGCCGGGCGATCTGGGTCTCCTGCGCGGTCAGCGCGACCGGGGTGTGCGCGGTCCGCTTGCGCGCGCTCTCCCCGGTGGCCAGCAGCTCCCGGCGGGCCCGCTCGGCGAACCCGGCCATGCCCATGGCCTCCAGCATCCCGTGCGCGGTGCGCAGCTGGGCGCGGGCCTCGGCGCGGCGCCGTTCGCGGCGCAGCCACTCGCCGTAGAGCAGGTGCCCGCGGGCCAGCTGGGCCCGCAGCCGGGTGCGGCCCAGCTGCTCGATCGACTCCCGGTAGCACGTCTCCGCGGTCTCGCCCTCGCTGAGCAGGCCGCGTACCCGGGCCAGCAGGCCCAGGGCCCAGCTGGTGGGCGTGGCCCGCGCGCGGCCGGCCAGCCAGTCGTGTGCCGCCCGGAGGGCCGCGCTGTCGCCCGCCCGGGACGCCGCCTCGGCCAGTTCGGGGACGCTCAGTGGCCCGTGGCCCAGCTGGTGGTGCCGGAAGGCCCGCCAGGCGGCGTCCCGCGCGGCGTCGTGCCGCCCGAGGCCGTTGCTGAGCACCGCGCTGGCGCAGTCCGCCAGGCCGGCCAGCCGGCCCTGGCCGTGCGCGGCCGCGTCCGCGGCGGTGGCCTCGATCAGCTCGGCCGTTTCCCGCTGCTGGCCCCGCCAGCCCGCGAGCAGCATCGCGGTCCCGGCCACCGGCGGGTTCCCGGTCGCCCCCGCGATCAGCCGGTCCTCCTCGATCAGCCGGGCGGCCCCGGCCAGCTCGCCGGCCAGCACATTCGCCCGGGCCAGGTAGTTCAGCGCGAACTGCAGGTGGACGAGGGCCCCGGTGGCCCGGGCGACCTGGGCCTGCCGGGCGGCCAGCGCCTGCCACGACTCGAAGTCCCACAGCTCGACGGCGATGATCTGGCCGACCCGGGCACCGGCCAGCCGGAGCCAGGGGTCCGCCGGGCCGGGGCTGGCGTTCAGCGCGAGGATCTGCTGCAGGGCCTGGGCCAGCGCCGGTGCGGCGGCGGCGGGCCCGTCGGTCACCCGCAGCGCGAGCGCGTCCAGCAGCACATCCACCGCTCGCGTAGGGCCCGGGGCGGGCGGCGCGGCCCGGGCCGCCTCCGCCAGGGCCCGCACCCCGCCCGGGATATCCAGGTCGGTGGCCCACATGGCCCCCGCCCACAGGGCCTCCAGGTACGTCTCCCGGGCCAGGCCCGCGTTCAGCGGCTCGAACCGCTGGGCCGCGGCGAGCAGCAGCCGCGCCGCGTCCCGGCCGCGCCGCTGGTCCAGGGCGATCTGGCCGCGCAGCCGCTGCAGCTCGGCCTGCTGCCCGGCCGCCACCGGGCCGGCCTCGACCGCGGCCAGCAGCCCGGCCGCGGCTTCGAGCGCGCCACCATCGCGCTTGGCCCGGGCTGCGGCCAGCAGCCGGGGCGCCCGGGGGCCCGGGTCCGGCGTCAGCAGCGCGGCCCGCTCCAGGAACGCCGCGGCGGCGGCCAGGCCGCCACGGGCCTGCGCCCGCCCGGCGCTGCGCTCCAGCTCGGCCGCGACATCCTCGGCTGGTCCGGGTGCCGCCTGGGCCTGATGCCAGGCCCGGCGGTCCGGGTCGGCCTGCGAGCTGGTCATCTCGGCCAGCACCCGGTGCACATCCTGGCGATCCAGCACCGAGGCCGACCGGTAGGCGGCCGAGCGCACCAGCGGATGGCGGAACCGCACCTGGGT
>Ga0335078_10018013_pt1 | contig 10502 bp, 10 predicted proteins | sample Lox_Sample_32_FD_206711 | JGI IMG/M metagenome (GOLD analysis project Ga0335078, IMG submission 206711) | Soil microbial communities from Loxahatchee National Wildlife Refuge, Florida, United States - Lox_Sample_3.2 | ecosystem: Environmental > Terrestrial > Soil > Wetlands | place: USA...
TGCGATCAGCCCGGTGCTGCTGGGCTTGGGCATCGTGTGCCTGTTCATCGAATTCAAGACCCCGGGCTTCGGCTTTTTCGGCTTTGCCGGCATCGCCCTCCTGGGGGTGGTCTTCCTCGGCCATTACGTGGCGGGGTTCTCGGGGCACGAGCCGATGCTCGTGTTCGGGGTCGGCGTGGTGCTGGTCGCGGTGGAGATCTTCTTCTTTCCCGGGGTCGCGGTGGTCGCCTTGAGCGGGATTGCCCTGATGCTCGGCTCGCTGGTGTGGGCGATGGCCGACCTCTGGCCGGGCGAGCCGATCCGCCTAACCGGCGACGTGTTCGTCCAGCCGCTGCTCAACCTCGGTCTCGGCCTGGTCATTGCGCTGGTCTTGATCACGGTGCTGGTGCGCTATCTGCCGAAAGGCTGGATCTGGGACCGGATGGTATTGCAGACAGCGGCGGTCGCGGCGGCCCAGGTCGCCGGCGCGGCGCCCGGGGCGGGTGTGGCTGCGCTCGTGGGTGCCCGCGGCGTGGTCGTGACCGGGCTGTTCCCCAGCGGGCAGATTGAAATCGACGGCCGCCGCTACGAGGCGAAGCTCGAGGTGGGATCAGCCCCGGTCGGAACCGTGGTGGTGGTGAGGCGAGCCTCGGATTTCAACCTGGTGGTGGAGAGGGTCGCCTCATGAGCCTGTTGATCGTCTTCTTTGCCCTCGGCATCATCCTGCTCGCGCTGGAGGTCGTTACGCCGGGTCCCTTGTGCGGGATCGCCGGCTGCATTTGCATGGTGCTGGGCGTGGTCAATGCCTTCGGCCGGTTCGGCCCCCTGGGCGGCGCGCTGGCGGTCGCGTTGGCCCTGGGTGCGCTGGCGTCGGTGATTTATCTGGAGTTCTTCTGGCTGCCGCGTTCGCGTCTCGCGAAAGCGTTTACCCTGGACACGACCCTGCAGGCCACCAGTCAACCGCCGCCCGCCGATTTGCAGGAGGTGCTCGGCCGCGAAGCGGTGGCCGAGACTACCCTCGCCCCCGGAGGATACGTCCGGATCGGGGACCGCCGCTACCAGGCGTTTTGTCGCAGCGGTCACGTGGCACCCGGGGCCCGCCTGAAAGTCGTGGGCCTCGACAATTTCCGTCTGATCGTTTCGAAAACCTGAACCGTCATCTTACCATGAGTCCATTCATTATCGGTGTTGTTGTCATCGTCGGCGTGCTCGCGCTGGTCGTCGGCGCGATGGTCATCAGCCTGGTCGGGGCCTACGTGAAGGCGCTGTTCAACGGCGCGGCGGTTTCGATGTCGAAGCTGATCGCGTTGAAGCTGGCCAGCATCCCCTACGGTTTGGTCGTCGATGCCCGCATTACCGCGGTGCGCGCCGGCATCCCGATCGGCGTGGATCAGATCGCCTCGCACTTCCAGGCGGGCGGCAACGTGGTGCCCACGGTGCAGGCGATCATCGCCGCGAAGAAGGCCGGGATCGAACTCAACTGGGACCGCGCCTGCGCCATCGACCTCGCGACCAAGGGCTCGGGTAAGAGCGTCGTCGAGGCGGTGCGCACCTCGGTGGACCCCAAGGTCATCGACTGTCCGAACCCGGAGGGGGGCCGGCTGACGATCGACGGCGTGGCCAAGGACGGCATCCAGGTGAAGGTGAAGGCGCGGGTGACGGTGCGGACCAACCTCGATCGCTTTGTCGGCGGCGCGAAGGAGAACACCATCATTGCCCGCGTCGGCGAGGGCATCGTCACGACCATCGGCTCGTCCGAGTCGTACAAGCACGTGCTGGAGAGCCCGGACAGCATCTCGAAGACCGTGCTGGCGCGCGGGCTCGACGCGGGCACGGCGTTCGAGATCCTCTCGATTGACATCGCCGATGTGGACGTCGGCGTGAATGTCGGCGCGGCCTTGCAGGTGGCGCAGGCCGAGGCCAACAAGAACATGGCGCAGGCGCAGGCCGAGATCCGGCGCGCGGCCGCGGTGGCCCTGGAGGGGGAAATGCGGGCCCGCACGCAGGAGATGCAGGCGAAGGTCGTCGAGGCGCAGGCGCAGGTGCCCCTGGCCATGGCGGAGGCGTTCCGCAGCGGCCGCCTCGGGGTGATGGACTATTACCGCTTCCAGAACATCCAGGCGGACACCGAAATGCGCTCGGCCATCGCCGGGCCGGAGGCCGGAAAGAAATGAGCCGCGGCATTCCTATCGTGGCCCGATGCCGGCGGTGTCTTGGGCGGCCCGCGGTGCGGGCCTAGCGTCCCATGGACTGGGTGCTAGACCATCTGCAGGTGCTGATTTTGGTCGCGGCCGCGGCCTTCGCGATCCTGCAAAAAATCAAAGGCGTGCGTGCCCCCGGGGCGAGCACGCCGCCCGCCGCGGAGGACCCCGAGCAGGCGGAGCGCACGCGCCGCATCCAGGAGGAGATTCGCCGCCGGATCATGGAGCGGCGCGGGCAGCCGCCGGGTCTCCCGACGGAGACCGAGTCGGCGGCGGCGGAACCGCTGCCGTTCCCCGCGGCGCCGCCGATGATCGAGGAGGTGCGCCCCGTCGCGGTGCCGCCGCCCTTGGCGCCGGCCGTGGTCGTGCTGTCGGCCGATCAGCGGGAAATGGAACGACAGCGGGTGCTGTTGCAGCAGCTGCGCGAGTGGGAGGCGGTGGCGCCGGTGCACCCGGGCGGCGAACCGGCGCCCGTCGCCGGCACCGGGGCGGGGGTCCATGCGGCGGGCAAACCGGGTTGGTTGCGGGCGGAGATGCGGCACCCGGCGGCTCTACGCCGCGCCATCATCCTGCGCGAGATTCTCGGTCCGCCCGTCGGACTGCAGTGAGGTAGACGGGCGTCGCGCGCCCGGGCCTGTCGCCTACGGGATCTCGACCTTGTTGTAGCCCGAGTAGGGATTGTCCTGCGGCCGGCCGTTGATGGCGATCTCGACGTTTTCCAGCGCGGTGGCGGTGAGCAGCAACGAGCCGCGCTTGGGGAAGGTGCGGCTTTCGCCCTTGATCAACGTGCCCTGGAACAACTCGGTCTGATCCAGCTCCTGCACCAGCTTCACCCGCACGTTTTCGCGCGCCGTCAGGGTGATCGTCTGCTGGGCGACGGGCTTGATCTCGGACCCGGCCGGCTTCGCCGAGCCGCCGGACAGCGCCTTGATCGTGCCGAAAATGATCGCGACGATGATGACGAGCGCGGCGACGATGATGCCCCCCTTGATGAGCAGGGCGGTGTCGATCGGCGAGGACCCGCCGCCCGCCGCCGCCGGAAAACTGGGTCGCACCGAGGGAGCGGGCTCGGCCGCGGGCTCGGCGGGGGAGGCGGTCGGCGCCGCCTCCGGGCTCGGGCGCTGGGATTGGGTCAGCTCCACGCGGCCATAGATCTCGCGATTGTCGCGGCGCGAGGCACGGCCCTCGTTGGGGGCGAGCGCCTTGTAATCGGCCAGCACCTTGTCGCTGTTCAGTTTGAGGTAATTGGCGTAGCCGCGCAGGAAGCCGCGGATGTAGATTTCGGGCAGATTGAGGTCGAAGCTGTTGCTCTCGAGCTTGTGCAGATAGTCGCTGCGGATCTTGGTGGCTTCGGAGGCCTCGCGGATGGAGATCCCCTTGCGCTTGCGGGCCTCTTCGAGGCGTTCACCGATGGTCTGCATGGCTGTCAGTTACGGCATTTCCCCGCCGATGGGAAGGCGGATTTTGGCCGCCGGGAACCGGCCGCTCAGAGCTTGTCCAGGTCGACCAGAATCTCGCGGGGCAGGGCGCCGTTTTCCGGACCGACGATGCCCTTTTCCTCCATGAGCTCCATGATGCGGGCGGCGCGGTTGTAGCCGATGCGCAACCGCCGCTGCAGCATCGAGGTCGAGGCGCGCCGCGAGGCCCGCAGAACCTCCAGGGCCTGTTTGAACAGCTCCTCGTCGTCGCCCATCTCTTCGTCGGTGTCCGCCGCGCCTTCCTCCTCCTCCTCGCCTTCACTGGCCACCCGGTCGATGTGGGCCTGGACGTCCTGCGCGTAGGCCGGCGGGCCGTTGCGCTTGAGGAACTCGACGATGCTGTGGATCTCCTCGTCGGACACCAGCGCACCCTGGGCGCGCACGAGCTTGGAGGAGCCGGGCGGGGAAAAGAGCATGTCCCCGCGGCCGATGAGGGTCTCGGCGCCCTTGGTGTCGATGATCGTGCGCGAGTCGACCTGGGAGGCGACCTGGAAGGCGATGCGGGAGGGCAGGTTGGCCTTGATGATGCCGGTGATGACGTTCACCGAGGGCCGCTGGGTGGCGATGACGATGTGGATGCCGGTGGCGCGGGCCAGCTGCGCGAGGCGGGCGACCGACGTTTCGATCTCGGCCGGGGACACCATCATCAGATCCGCGAGTTCGTCGATGATGACGATGATGTAGTGCAGGTGGTCCGGCACCTCGATGTCATTGGCCGCCGCGACCCCCTCGAGCGTGCCCTGGGTTTCGGGGGTGGGCGCGGGCGCCGCTTCCTTGGGCGCGCGTTTCCGGCTGTTGAAGCCATTGATGTTCCGCACCCCCGCCTTGGCGAAGATCTGGTAGCGCAATTCCATTTCCCGGAGCAGCCATTTGAGCGCCGCGGGCACCTTCTTGGCCTCGGTGACGACCGGGATGAGCATGTGCGGCAGGTCGTTGAAGGTCTTCAGCTCGACGATCTTCGGATCGACCATGAGGAAGCGCACGTCCCGCGGACTGGCGTGATAGAGGACGGAGGCGATGATGGCATTGATGCAGACGGACTTGCCGGAGCCGGTCGCGCCGGCGATGAGCAGGTGCGGCATCTTGGCGAGGTCGGAGACGAGCGGCTTGCCGCTGACGTCCTTGCCCAGGGCAATGGGGAGCTCGGCCTTGGCTCCCTCCCAGTCCTCGGACTCGATGATCTCGCGCAGACCGACCTCCGCCCGCTTCTGGTTGGGCACCTCGACGCCGACGGCCGCCTTGCCGGGGATGGGCGCCATGATGCGAACCGACTGGGCGCGCATGCCGAGCGCGATGTTCTTGTCGAGGCCGGCGATCTTCTCCACCCGCACGCCGGCGGCGGGGATGACCTCATAGCGGGTGATGACGGGGCCGACGTGGATTTCGCCGATCGTCACCTCGACCCCGAATTCCGCCAGGATGCGCAGGAGATTCTCGGCGTTGTGGCGATGCTCCTCCTCGCTGGCGCTGGCGCTGATCTTGGGCTGCTCGTGCAGGAGGGACAGGGGCGGAAACTCGTAGTTCTCCTCGGAGCGCGACGCTGGCGCGGCTTTGGCCCTCTTGGGTTCCTCGGGTTTGACGATATTGAGCCTGCCCAGCGCGGGCGGCGTGGTCTTGCCCGAGGCCGGGGCGGGCTCCGCGGCCGCCACCGTGAAGGGCGGCGAGGTGAACATCGGCTTGTTCGACGCCGGGACGACGGAGTCGACGATCGTCGCGCCAGCAGCCTCGCGTGCGATCTCCTCCTTGGTCTTGGGGATGGTCAGCGATTTCTTGGCGGCCGGGGGGGGCGCCGCCACGGTGGCCGCCTGGGAGGCCAGGGACTTCTCCCGCGCCTCCTTTTCCTGCTGCTTCTGTTCCGCCCGTGCCGCCGCCTGCTGCTTGTGTTGGGCGCGCCAGGCGTGGATGGAGGCCAGCAACCGCTCGAATTCCGCCCCGATGTCACGGGTGAAAATGAACATCAGCGTCACGACGTAGACCGTGCCGAGCACCAGGCCTGCGCCCACCACGCCAACCGTGCCTTTCAGTCCCTGCTCGTAAATCCACCGTCCCAACCAACCGCCCAGTCCCTGCGTGAAGTAGTTGCTGCTTTTGAAGCTTTCGATCATCGCGGACAGGCTCGAGGCCGAGGCGATGCACAGGATCATCGCGATGAACCGGGTGCCCACGAGGCGCCGCGCGTTGCGCACCGCGACCCAGGCAAACCAAAGCAGGAAGATCGGCAGGCCCCAGGTGCCCAGCCCAATCAGCCAGAGGGACCACCACGCCGCCTCCGCCCCCCACGGACCGCCCAGATTGGGCGGCGGAGTGGCCAGATTCTGGACGACCCATTTGCCTTCATGCCATGCGCTTTGGCCGCCCACCTGATACTCCAAGCTCTGGCGCGGATCATAATCCAGCAGCACCACGAGGAGCCAGACCCCGAGCAGGAAGCAGATGCTGGCCGCCAGCCATTTTGGCCGGTAGCGTGGACCCTCAAACGATGGAACTCGCTTTGGGTTTGAAGTCTCCGACTTGGCCATTTGTGTAACGACGGAACCCGGGGAAATGTCCACGCTACCGACCCCGACGGTCAATGTAAATCAGCGGGATCGTTTTTGACGATAAACTCATAAGCACCGTATCATGCAGACCTTGCGCTTCGAATCGATTTATCAGGAGCGGGTCTGGGGGGGGCAGGCGATCGCCCGCGCGTTCGGGCGGACACTCCCCCCGGGGCGCGTGATCGGCGAGAGCTGGGAGGTGGTGGATCGCCCGGAAGCGCAGTCGGTGATACGTGACGGGCCATATGCCGGGCGCACCTTGAGGGCAATCATCGAAGCTCACGGCGGCGAGGTGATGGGACCGCGGTGGAATCCGGCCCGCCCGTTTCCCATTCTCGTGAAATGGCTCGACTGTCGAGAACGCCTCAGCCTGCAGGTGCATCCGCCCGCGGAAAAGGCGCCGGCGCTGGGCGGAGCGCCGAAGACCGAGAACTGGTTTATCGCGGACACGGCGCCCGGCGCGGCACTGATCGTCGGCTTGCGGCCGGGCGTCACGCGCGCCCAATTCGAGCAAGCCGCGGCCGGTGGCACGTTGGAGCAGTGTCTGAACCGATTGCCCCTGGCGCCGGGCGACTCCATTCTGGTGCGCAGCGGCACGGTCCATGCCATCGACGCGGGAAACCTGATCCTCGAGATCCAGCAGAACTCTGACACCACGTACCGCGTGTACGACTGGGGCCGGACGGGGCTCGACGGCAAACCGCGCCAGCTCCACTGGCGCGAAGCGCTGGAGTCGATCCGCTGGGACGCGCCCGATCCGCGCCCTGTGCGCGCCGCCCCGGAGCCCGCGGTGCTGGCCGCGTGCCCGGAGTTCCGCCTCCGCCGCGTCCCGCTGGGCCGGGGCGAGAAGCTGGCGTTTGCCGCCGGCCAGCAGGCCCGTTTGCTGCATGCAGTCCGGGGCGCGGGGCGCGACCTGGGCACCGCCGAACCCTGGCGCGCGGGCGATAATCTGCTGCTGCCCTTCGCCGCCAATTCGGCGTTTCGCGCGACCGAGGACAGCCTGCTGCTCGTGACGGAGGATTTCACCTGACGCCATGGGGACTTCGGTCCGAACGTCGTTGCACGGCCGTGTCTGGCTCAAGCTGATCCTTGCGCTGGCCTTCCTCTTCGCCGGCCTCGCGCTCGCCTGGATGATCGTGATCCCGGTGGCGGTGGCGGATTTTGTGCGCCGCCAAACCGGCTGCGGGACCGAAATCGGGAGCCTCTACGCCAATCCGTTCACCGCGCACCTGGTGGTAAAGCACCTCGAGCTCACCAATCCGGCGGCGTTTCCGCGAAAGGATTTCATCGCCGTGCGCGAACTCGAAGTGGAGGCGCACCCGCTTTCGCTCTTGGCGGGCCGGCGGGTGATCGACCGCGCCGTGCTGGACGTCGCCTCAATCACGGTCGTGCGCGACCGCCAGGGGCGCGTCAATGTGCGGCTCCTCGAGCATGGTCCCGCCGCAGCGGGAGCCGCGGCGCCGGGGACCGCGGACCGCGCGCCCGAAGGGGGGGTTCTGATCCGGCGCCTCGAGGTGCGGCTCGACCGGGTCGTCGTGGCGGACTATGCGTCGCAAATCCCGGACGTGCGCGAATACCGCCTCAATTTTCATCACACTTACACCAACGTGACCAGCGCCGGACAGCTGGCCGAACCATTGGCCGCCTTGGGCAATCTCGGCGCCGCGGTCGATCGCCTCCTGCCGGAGTGGAGCGGCCGGCTGCGCCGCACCGGCGGCCTGATCGAGGAAGCCGGCCGCAAGACCGGCGCGACCTTGAAGGGGCTCATCGAATCGCTTGAGAAAAGCCTCCGGCAATAGTTTACTTGCCGTTTTCCATGACCGCCCCCCGGACTCCAGACTTGACGGCCAAATCCGATCCCGATCCCGCCGGAAGCGCGAAGGCGCCGGAGCCGACGATCCCGCGGCCCGAGCCCGCCCCGGCCAACGGGTCGCCCGCGGCCGCCGCCCCCGCGCCGGGGCCGACGCCGGCGGAGCAACTCGCGGCGGCGAAGCAGGAGGCGGCCGCCAACTACGACCGCTATCTGCGCGCGGTGGCGGACCTGGAAAACTACCGCCGCCGGGTCACCCGCGAGAAGGACGAGCTGCGCCACTCGGCCGCGGCGGGTTTGCTGCAGCACCTGCTGCCGGTGCTCGACAATCTGCAGCTGGCGGTGGCGGCCGCGCGCCAGGAGGCGGCGGCCGGGAAGATCGCGGACGGCGTGGCGATGGTGCTCGAGCAGTTTCGCGGCGCCCTCGAACGCCACGGTCTCAAGGAATTGAATCCGCTGGGCCAAAAATTCGATCCGCACCAGCACGAGTCGCTGTCGCATCAGGCCAGTCCGACGGTTCCGGAGGAGCACGTGCTGCAAGTCGTGCGGGTGGGCTACACCCTGCACGGACGGCTCGTGCGGCCGGCGAGCGTGGTGCTGTCGAGCGGACCCGCCAAGGAGGCGCAGGGCTGAACGCCGGGCGCCCGCGGGGCTGAAGCCCGCGGTGGCCCGCCGGCCCCATCAACGTCCATGGCCAAGGAAGACTATTACGAACTGCTCGGCGTGAGCCGGGAGGCGTCGGAGGAGGAGGTGAAGAAAGCCTACCGCAAGAAGGCCATCCAGTACCATCCCGACAAGAATCCCGGCAACAAGCAGGCGGAGGAGATGTTCAAGAAGGTCTCCGAGGCGTACGAAGTGCTCAAGGACCCGGAGAAACGCGCCGCCTACGACCGCTTCGGGCATGCGGCGTTCGCCCAGGGCGGGGCCGGACCCCGCGGCGGCGGGCCGGCCGGCGGCTTCCACGACCCGTTCGACATCTTCCGCGAGGTGTTCGGCGGCGGCGGGGGCGGCATCTTCGAGGAGTTCTTCGGGGGCGGCGGGGGTGGCGACGGCGCCCGCGACGGCGCGGACCTGCGCTACGACATCGAGATCACGCTCGAGGAGGCGGCGCAGGGCGTGGAAAAGGAGATTTCGTTCCGCAAACTCGCCGTCTGCGACCGCTGCCAGGGCACCGGCGCGGAGCCCGGCTCGAAGCGCGTGACCTGCGCAACCTGTCGCGGCGTCGGCCAGGTGACCACCTCGCGCGGGTTCTTCACGGTCCGCCAGATTTGTCCGACCTGTCACGGCGCCGGCACGCGGGTCGAGAAACCCTGCCACGAATGCCGGGGCGAGGGTCGGGTGCACCGGACCACGAAGCTTAACGTCCGCATTCCGCCGGGGGTGGACACGGGCTCCAAGCTGCGCTCCGCCGGCAACGGCGAAGCCGGCGTTTACGGCGGCCGGCCGGGGGACCTTTATCTCGTGATCCATGTCCGGGACCACGAGATTTTCGAACGGCAGGGCGATGACCTGTTCTGCGAGATTCCCATCAAGTTCACCCTCGCCGCGCTCGGCGGCACGATCGAGGTGCCGACCCTTGCGGGCAAGGCGTCGCTCAAGATCCCGCCGGCGACGCAGTCCGGCACGACCTTCCGGCTCAAGGATCGCGGGATGCCCGGCCTGCGCTCCGGCCAGCGCGGCGACCAGCTGGTGCGCGTGCATGTCGAGGTGCCCACGCGCCTCACCGCGGAACAGCGCAAGAAGCTGGAGGATTTTGCCATCGCGAGCGGGGATGCGGACGAACCCGTGGCGCGCAGCTTCTTCGAGAAGGCCAAGAAATATTTCTGAGACGAAGCCCAAGATGCCGCTCGCGAATGCCAAGTTGATGACCCTGCGCCAGGCTGTCCTGGCCCGGCGGCGGCTGCGCCGCGCGGGCGGACGGTTGGTGCTCACCAACGGCGTGTTTGACCTGCTCCATCCGGGCCACACCTCCTACCTGGCCCGCGCCCGGCGGCTCGCCGGCCGGCGCGGCCGCCTGTTTGTCGCGCTCAACTCCGACCGGAGCGTGCGGCAGCTGAAAGGCCCGCGGCGGCCCATCCTCGACGAGAAGTCCCGGGCCTACAATCTCGCGCAACTGCAGGCGGTCGACGGCATCGTGATCTTCCGTCACCGGCGGTTGGCGCGGGAAATCCGGGCCTTGCAGCCCGACGTGTACGTGAAGGCCGGCGACTACACGCTGGCGACCCTGGATCCGGAGGAGCGGGCCGCGCTGCAGCAGGCGGGCGCGCGGATCCGCTTCCTGCCGTTCGTGGCGGGCTTCAGCACGACGGCGCTGATCCGGCGGATCCGGGCGGCGGGAGGAATCTGAGCGCCATGCGCGTGGTGATCCTGGGTTCCGGTCGGGGCACCAACGCCGAGGCGATCCTCCGGGCGCAGCGCGCCGGCCAGCTCGGCCGCGCCCGGGTGGTGCAGCTGTTTTCCGACCGGCCGGAGGCGCGGCTGCTGGAGCTGGGTC
>Ga0335078_10018014_pt1 | contig 10502 bp, 5 predicted proteins | sample Lox_Sample_32_FD_206711 | JGI IMG/M metagenome (GOLD analysis project Ga0335078, IMG submission 206711) | Soil microbial communities from Loxahatchee National Wildlife Refuge, Florida, United States - Lox_Sample_3.2 | ecosystem: Environmental > Terrestrial > Soil > Wetlands | place: USA: Florida...
TGGGGTGTCGGATGAGTGTTCATGCCCGTAGTATATACCATTGTATATATACTGGCAACAAAAACCTGCCTTTTTACCCCTCAGCCGATTGGCGTCTTGCGCCCAGAGGGGTGTATCAAAGTCCAATGCGCTTTACAACACTGGTTGTCCTGCCCTTGGTGTTGCTGTTTCAGGGGTGCGTTTACATTCACCAAAGCTCCGGGGTGGCGCATACGAGCGAGATTCGACAGCACCTTGTCTCGCAACTGCACTGCGAGGCGCTCGAACTCAGCGGGACTGACCGGGACCACTTCTCTGGAACGGGTAGAAACGACACGGGGGAATTCACGATTGCGGTGCAGAGGGAAGGCGAGCAGATCAAGTTCCACGGGGTCTATAAGGAGCCGGCCAAAGGGACGTTCAGCGGGTCGGCGTCGTGGAGCAAGTCGGTCAGGGGATTTCTTGGAGTGCACAAGTCCAAGGTGTCGGAACAGGATTCAATGGGGACACCGTAAACCGGACGGGCGTGATGCGGGCTTGTTGCTCCGGTGTTGCCTGCGGCATGTTCCGTAGGGATTCCATACGGATTCCATATGGAGTACCTAGCAACTCCATAGGAATTCCATAGGGATGGCCTCTTGTTGGCGCCCTCCGCCGCACCACACGCAGGCTTGTGGGCTGCTGCCGGCTGGGCCGTTTGTGGCGTGGTTCCAGACCAGAAACGACTATGGTGCAGAATCTGGCAGGCTTGGGGCTATTCGAGTTGGGTGAGCTTGTGATGGAGGAGCTGCATTCTGAGGCCGGTGCGGTGAGTGATGCGGTCGAAGAGCGCTGGCGGGTAAACCTGGTAGGGAACGATGTTCATGGCATTATGGGTGTCGCCGCCTACGGAGCCGCTGTAGGAATAGCCTTCCAACTTTCTGAGCTGATCCTTCAGTTTCGGGTAGTCGCCTTCGGCGCATATTACCCCGACGAGGAATGGGTATTCTGAGTCGTCAATCTCGATTCGCTTGAGCGTAATGCCGGCGTTTCGGGCGGCGGTCTGGACGGCTTTGATCAGGCCGTCTTTGGTGTAGGCAGGGCTCATGTCGGCGGGGGGTTCGACCGGGTCGCCGAGGTATTCGAGCAGGGTCTGGTTCGGCCCGGTCGCAGAGACGGGTCGGCCCGACGAGTTGCCGGATGTTGATTCATTTGGCGAGCGGGGGCTGGCTTGGCGCTTACCGCGCCCGTCTCGACGGAGCACCCAGTTGCCTTGGCCGAAGTAGAGTTCTCCGAAGCTGCTGCCGCTCGGCACGGGGTAGAAGCTGAGGTGGAGGTACCCGGGCTCCTGCATGGTTTTCACCAACCGGAAGGTGCCGCTGCCCTTTTCGATACGGACAGTTTGGTTGGGATTGATCGGCGTAGCGACGGCGCTCAAGGTTGTCGCGAACAGGGCGAGGTCGGCCTTTTCGCTGGAGGCCAGCGCGTAGGTGCCTTCGACGCAGTAGGTTTCGCCGGTCCGGATGGTTGGGCTGGTGCCGGTGACTCGCTGGATGGTGATGCTGTCGCCGGGGAGGAACTGGGATTGGCCCAGGTCGAAGGCGACCGGGTGCGGAAACTCCGCGGCGGCGCCGGAGGTCGCGCCCGAGGCCGCCAGCATGAGGGCGAGGCTCAGCAGGGCAGGAACGGTGGTAAATGAGTTGTGCTGAAGGAGGTGCATTTTCATGAGGGCGATTGCCTTTCGGGGTTAATGGAGGCGGGCCAGTTCGGCCGGGAACCTCTCGCTTACAACGTTGGTTTGGTAGATGAGGGCATCCACGACGAAGCCGTCTTCGTGGCGAAACGTGTAGGTCGGCACGATATACGAAAGCTGGACCAGGACCTCGTCGGCGGCCCGGCGCGGGGGCGCGGAGGCGGGCTTAGGCACGGGCGCTCGCGTAAAGAAGAACAGACCGGCCAGCAGGAGCAGAACCGAGGCAGCCAGTGCTTGCGGCCAGGCCAACCTGACCCAGGAGAAGAAGCTGGCTTGCCCCGCCTCTGGAGCACGGCGTTCCTCCGCCAGCGTCATGAGGACCCGGCGCTGGACTTCGGGCGGGAGGCGCAGGGAGGCGGTCGCACGATGGAAGCTGTCGGTCAGGGACAGAGCGAATTGTCGCTCCCTTTCAACCATCTGCCGGCAGGCTGGGCATTCGGACAGGTGGCGCTCGGCAGCGGCCTGGGCGTCCGGGGACAGAGTCCGCGCTGATTTCGGCCCCCATTGGGACCATGACCCGAGACGAGCAAACGGACCCCTCTCCCTTGCCCTCTCCCCTTCGGAAGGGGAGAGGGGACTGCCGGGCGCCCGGGGCGGGAGGTGCATGGGGAGAGCCTCCTCGAGGTATTCATAGAGCCGATGCTGGAAATGGCGGCAGTTCATCACTGTTCTTTCACATCGGTGCCGCAGGCGCCGAAAAGGTTCATTTCGGCGGGCAGGCGCCGCTGCATTTCGGCGATCGCATAGTGCAAGCGGGACTTAACCGTGCCCTTGGAAATGCCCAGGTGGGCGGCGATTTCATGGATCTTCATGTCTTCGTAGAAGCGCAGGACAAGCACTTCCCGGTGGGGGCCGGAGAGGCGAGCCAACGCGTCCGCCAGCGCGCCGGCGGTCAGCTCCACATCCAGCCGACTGGGGTGTTCCTCTTGGGGCGCTGGTTCCAACCGGGCCAACTTTTCATCATAGACCATCCGCTTCCGGTCGCGATGGTAGTGGCGCGTGAGGTTGAGCAGGATGCCGTGCAGCCAAGTGTAGATGCTGGAGCCGCCGCGGAACCGTGAGGCTGAGCGCACCGCCTGGAACAATGTCTCCTGCACGAGGTCTTGCGCCTCGGCCTGGTTCCCGCAGAGCAGACTAGCGGAACGGAACAGGCGGTCCCCATGAGAGGCCACCATTTCCTGCACGGCCAGGGGATCCTGGCAGCGGAGCCCCTGGACCAGTTGACCCTCGTCCATGCCCTTTTGTGCCACCAACAGGCAAACGGTTCAAGGAATCGGTGCGTGGGCAGGAAGCCGCGCATGATCCATCAGCGTGACATAGCTTGAGCTGCCGCTTGCATTTCCTCGGCCAAGGGGCACATTGTGAGCAGGCAGCATAAATCAATCACTTTAGCTTTATGGGCAACCCTATATGTACCTCGCTTGCTGTACCCACGACCCACGCCTTTCAAAATAGCGGCCGCTTCTCGCTTCGCTTCTCAGGAGATGAAGAGGCGGGAGTGAATGGGCAACGTCTTGCTTCGAAGGCTCGGCAACGGCGCTTGAGAAGCTGCGCCAACGCTTGCTTCTCCTCCGCGGCTTCGGCGGGTCAGGAGTTTCCGAGGGGGAGAAAGAGGGCAGTGAATCTCAGCCTGCTCCTGGGCCTGTTCGCGGTGACTCAGGCCTCGGCCCAGATCTTTGTCGGCACCAACGCTCCAGGGCAGGGGTCCAACTTCACGTTCACTGTCGGCGCCGGTGCGACCAACCTCTCGCTGGTCGTCTCCAATAGCGCCTCGGCGTACTCTTACCTGTTGCTGAAGCTGGGCGGCACGCCGACCGACACCGTTTTCGATTTCGCCGCCCGGCTGAACGGCCAAACCAACGAGATTAACCTCGAAGCCCCCGAATACGCCGCCGGCAACTATGGCCTGCGCATCTCCACTCCAGGTACGTCGGCCACAGATCCCTTCCAAGTGCTCCTGACCACTAACCGCGCGGACCTTCGCTCCGCCGCCTATCCGGTCCTCAAGCCGTTGGTCTTTTCAACCACCGGCAACCTCACTAACAGCGGGAGCGGGGCCTGGCATTATTTCCAGGTAGATATGCCCTCCAACCTCTTGAGTGGCTGGCGCGTCGTCTTGAGCACAAACATGGTGGCGGCGAACCCCGATCTGTATGTCCGTCGCGGTTCACTGCCCACCCAGTTCGCCTACGACAAGGCCAGCGTCAACCAAGCCATAGACACCATCATCTTTACCAGCGCGGAGGCCACCAACAGCACATACTTCATCGGCGTTTACCTCGCCGCGGCCACCAACGCCAGCTACACCCTGAGCACTGAGCTAGCGTCCATCACCAGCTTGACCTGGGACCCTGGCACGACCGACGCCGGCACCCAGGTCTATACGAACCAAAGCCTTACCGGCGGCGATTATTTCTTTGCCATCTCCCCGCTCAGCACGGCCGACGGTGTCTGGCGCACCGCCCTCAACGTCCAATCCGGCGAAGCCGATGTGTACCTGAATTATGCCTCTCTGCCTTCAACCACCGATTATAACTACGCCTCCGCTCGGGTCGGCTCCGACGGTTTTGTCCTCGCCCAGGGATCGCAGTTCTCGCCAGGCCAAAGCTGGTTCCTGTTGGTGCACGCCACGCCCGGCGCCCAGTGGAACCTTGTAACGGGCGAGGCATACGTACAGCAACTGCCGCCTTTGGCTGCCGACGCCAGCAGCGGCGCGACCGTCACGATGGGGGCCGAGGGCATGCACTTCTTCAAGACCACCATCACCACCAATACCCTGGCCTGGCGCCTTTGGTTGAGTGGCCTCACCAACCAGCTCTATGTCAAAGCCACCGCCGCCCCGGCACCTTACAACACTTCCACCTACGACCTGACGCAGCCCGGCCAGATGCTGGTGGTGCCGACGTATCTGAACGTCAATGCCCAGTACTTCATCGGCGTGGTGGGCAATCCCGGGCTGAGCTTCACGCTGGATTCCCGCCAGCAGCCGACCACGCCTTTGGCCTTTAACACCACGACCAACTTCACGGTCACGGACTATGGCTACACTACCTTCATCGTGCCGGTGCCGGTGCAGCAAATTGCCTGGCAACTGAACCTGACCCCCAGCTCGGGCGATGCCAGCATCGCTGTCCGACAGAATAACATCCCCAACGAGTTCGTGAACGACGCCTTTTCCGAGTTGCCGGCGCCCACGCCCGACAGCATCACCCTGGTGCCGCCGACGCTGGCCAACGGCACGTTTTACGTGACCGTTTACGGCACGGCGCCTTACACAGTGTCGCTCACCAACGCCCAGCCCGTCATCACGGATGTGGATTACGTCTTTACGATCACCAATGACGCTCCAAGCCGGGCGGGCTGGCGCTTTTACCGCGCGGCCAACACGGCCGAGCAGCTTGGGTCCCTCGGCTGGGAACTGGACTTGTCCAACTACGTCGCTGGGACTGAGATTGCTATCCGCCGCAACGCCGTGCCGGGCCAATGGTCTTATCGGAATAATCCTTATAATGGCCTCAGCTATTCAACACTCGGTTACGTGGACCTCTCCAGCACCACAGGGTTCTTGCAGCAGCCTGGTCACCAGGCGGACATCTGGTACATTGGCGTCTATTCGCCGGCCACTGCTCTGGGTAGTTTTGTTCTGACAAGTAGTGAGTTGAGCCAGTCCTCGACCATCGTGGACGGTGCGGGCGGTGCAATGAGCATCACCAACCAGCCTGCCGGAAAGTTCCAGTACTTCAGCATTGCCGTGCCCACCAATGCGTTCGGGTGGGACCTGCGCTTGAGCGGCGCCACCAACGGTAATCCGTACTTGTACGTCTGCCGCGACCAGTTGCCCTCCCAGAGCAATCCCAACTATTGGTATCCAGCTTCCTCGACCAGTTGGCCCAGCAGCTACCAGTGGCAGGCAGGCTACGACTGGACCGGGGATTATTATGACAACAACGGCGTTTACCGCTACGGCCAGATATTGGAGATGGGCATGGGCAACCCGCTGCAAGCGGGGACTTACTACGTGGGCGTGATCAGCACTGCGGGTACAAGCCCAATCACTTACACCCTCGTGAGTCGCTTTATTGGGACGAATCTGAACATCCCGGTCCTCAGTCTTCCTTTCACCAATGGGGTGGTGACGGCCAGCCTGCCGGCCCGTGAGGTGGCTTATTACTCGATTGTGGTGCCGACGAACCTGCCGAGCTGGCGCCTGGAATTAGGGACTAACGCCGGCGAGTCGCTCTTGATGCTGCAAAAGGACGCCCTGCCCAACGTGGGGGCGGATGGCAACGCCCCCACCTACCTTTACGGCGGGCGCAAGATGCAGAAGGCGGGCAACGAGCAGTATCTGCTGCTGCCGGCCTCGGGCCAGTCCAACATCGTGGCGGGGACTTATTATCTGGCGGTCGCCAGCGAGGGCATGAACCCCAGCTCGCCTTACCTGGGAACCAACTCCAGTTCGTTCACGCTGACGAGCTATGGGCCGTTGAGCATCTCGAATATCGGGACGGTGGACGCCAGCGGCGCTACCGACATCATCGTGACCAACCGCAGCGAAGCCGGGCAATTGAGTGCCTTCCAGTTTACAGTGCCGGCTGGCACGTTGAGTCTGGAGGTGCATTTAGATAACCGGGTGGGCAATCCGGTGATGCTGTTGCGGGCAGACAACCAATTGCCGGGGGGCTCGGACGGTTACGGAATCGATGGCGGGCAGGGTTCCACCTGGAACAGCCAGAGCCTGATTAACCTCCCCAACCCAGCGGCCACCAATTATACGTTGATGGTGCAAGCGGTGGCCTCGGGCGGCGACGCCAGCTACCAGATTCGGCTGCATGCGCTGGGGCCGGTGCCGGTGAGCTTTGACGGGGGCTCCAGTGCGGTCACCAACCAGGCCGCCGGAACCTGGCAGTACTTTGTGATCACGGTGCCGGCCAATGCATTTGGGTGGGACCTGCGGCTGAGCGGCGCCACCAATGGCAATCCTTACCTGTACGTCTGCCGCGACCAGTTGCCCTCCCAGAGCAATCCCAACTATTGGTATCCGAATTCTTCGAGCACCTGGCCCAGTGGCTACCAATGGCAGGCGGGTTACGACTGGACCGGGGATGATTATGACAACAACGGCGTTTACCGCTACGGCCAGATATTGGAGATGGGCGTGGGCAACCCGCTGCAAGCGGGGACTTACTACGTAGGCGTGATCAGTTCGACGGGGGTGAATCCCTTCAGCTACACCCTGACCAGCCGGGGCATTGGCACCAATTTCACCATCCCCGTTGTCAGCCTCCCCTTTACCAACGGCGTTATTACTAATCTCAGCCTGGCCGGCCGTGAAGCGGCTTACTACAGCGTCGTTGTGCCGACGAATGTGCCTAACTGGAAGCTGCGGTTAGCGAACGCCTCGGGTGAGTCGCTCTTGATGCTGCAAAAGGACGCCCTGCCCAACGTGGGGGCGGATGGCAACGCCCCCACCTACCTTTACGGCGGGCGCAAGATGCAGAAGGCGGGCAACGAGCAGTATCTCCTGCTGCCGGCCTCGGGCCAGTCCAATCTTGTGGCCGGGACCTATTACCTGGCCGTGGCCAGCGAGGGCATGAATCCCAGCCCTCCTTACCTCGGAACCAACTCCAGTGCGTTCGTTTTCATCAGCTACGGAGTCCAGGCTGTCACCAACCTCGGGACGGTGGGCGCGGTGGACCTGCTGGGTAGCAATGCCCTGCAAGGGGGTGAAAATGCTGTCTATCAGTTCAGTGTTCCGAGTGGAGTCCCTGGCGTTGAGGTGCGCCTGGATAAGGTGACTGGCGCACCGTATATGACCCTGCAACCCGGGACCGGCATTCCGAGCCCGTACTATAGCTACGGTTATGATGGCGGGGTGGGCAGTTCCTGGTCTTCTCCGAACCTCATCACACTGCCAAACCCCACGCCGACGAACTATACGCTGACCGTGCAAGCTTCTTACTTGAATGGCGGCTACCCGGATGCAGCCGACACCGTGCATATCCGGCAAATGCCAACCCCGCTGCTCACCTTCGATGCCAGCCTGAACGGGGGCGGCATCTCCAACGCCGCCTCCGGCCTGTTGCTCAATGGCCAAAGCGCCTTTTATCAGGTCGTAGTGCCGGCTTCGCTTAGCGGCCAACCCGTCATCGGCTGGAAGCTTGACGCGACCCAAACCGCCGGCACAGCGAGAATCCGCGTGCGGCCCGGGTTCTTGCCGGATGATTACAACTATTACGATGGCACGTCGCCCTTCGTGACGAGCGAGGCGATCATCGTGCCTCCCTACCTGACCCCGGGGACGTGGTACGTCGAGGTGCGCGGAACGGGCCTGTCCTCCTATGCCCTCACGAGCACCAGCCTCCAATTGAAGCGCCCGGCGTGGGCTATGCCCGTGCAAGGCAACCCGGTGACCACCCCAGGGCTGCCTCCGAGCGGGCCACTCTTTGGCGACACCGGCGTGGACACCAACGGCGTCGCGCTGCCCGGGGATCAGGGCACTGATCTGGCCCAGGGTGCCTTTGATTATTACACGGTGACCATCCCGCCGGGGAACGCCGGCGTCTTGCGCACACGTCTGGACGCGATCAGCGGCAATCCCAACATGTACGTGCGCGTGGGCGCGCCTTCGACTTTGAGCCATGATGCGAATGGAAGCTACGGAGCGGCGCTCTACGACCGGAACCTGAGCGCCAGCGCGGGCAGTGAGTACGGTAATTGGGTGCCGATTAATGGCCGTTACGAGGCTTATCTCACCAACGCCACGTGGTATCTGGCGGTGCAGGCCGGCGGCAACTCCAATGTGCGTTACCGTTTGCGCCTCTATAGCGGGATGGTCAACGACCTGCCGCTGAATGGCGGCAGTTACACCAGCCAGACCCTCGCCGGCGGCGATTGGCTTTACTATCGCGCGCTGCTTCCGGCTAACGCGCCGGTGAACTGGAATGTCACCTTCAGCGAGCAACTGGGCAATGTCGTGATGTACGTGCGCGACCGCGTGCCGCCCGGCCAGGGGACCTCAACCACGGATTACAAGGATTGGGTTTCGGATTACAAAAACCACAGCTCAGCCTACGCGAGCTACGCCTCCCCCGGCACGTACACGTTTGCCACGCCTCCACTCCGGCCGGGAAACCTGTATTACCTGGGCTTCCGGGCAGTGAGCGATTCGACGTTCTCCGTCAGTTGCAATACGAACGGCGGATCCATTGATTATACCAATTCCGTGGCCTTCTACAGTGGCGCGCTCAGTACCAGTGTCCCGGCCAACGGCACTCTCAAGTTACGCATCGATGTGCCCGCCGACGCTCGGCGCCTGGTCGTTAACTTCACCAATGTCACGCCTTTCAACATCTATCTGGACCAGGGCAGCGTCCCCGCGCGGGACGGCTCCGACCCCTGGACCGTCAGCGGCACCGCCAATCCCGTGCTGAACCAAGCGCTTTATAACGGCAACGGCTGGCCCTGGCTGCCGAATTACATGTATTTCCTGTTCGTGACCAATACCACGGGCGCAGCCCAGAACTTCGCTTTCGGCGTCAATGGTCTCAACTGCGCGACGGACGATTACGATCAAGACGGCCTGCCCGATTGCTGGGAACTCACTTACTGGTCCAGCATTTACTCGTATGGACCTAATGATGACCCGGATGGTGACGGCGTGCGCAACCTTGACGAATACCTCGAGGGCACCGACCCAACCAACCCGCTCTCGTTCCACCCGCGATTGTTGCTAAGCGCCCAGTATGGCACCATCAATGCCAACCCAGCCGGCAACCCCACTACCACTCCCCCCAAGGTGTGGTATAACCTCGGCCAAACAGTGCAGCTCACCGCAATTCCCAGCGCTGGTTACGGTTTCCTGGGTTGGGGCGGCGACGCGGCGGGCACCAGTAACCCTCTCTCGATTACGATGAACGGCCACAGCAACATCACCGCCATCTTCATTCTGACCAACGCGCCCAATGCCGATTACCAGTTTCAGAACAACCTACACAGCTCGGTGGGCACCCCACCCGACCTCACCAACATCGCCCCTGGCAACGCCTTCGTCACCGATATTGTCGATGGTGTGTCGCGTCCCGTTTATCGCTTCCCGGCGAGCAGCAGCGTCGCGTTGTTGCCGGCCAACGGGGTCATCCCCACAAACCTCTATACCGCGGTGCTGCTGTTCCGGTTTGACAACATCAGCGGCTACCGGCGGATTCTGGATGTCAAAAACCCTCCCGCCGACCAGGGGCTCTATTGCTTGAATGGAAACCTCTATTTCTGGCCCATCGCCAACGGGCCTTCGCCCAGCATCGTCGCCAGCAATTACGTGCAAGTCGTGCTCACTTGCGATACTTCCAGCAACGTCGTCGGCTACGTCAATGGCGTGCAACAGTTCAGCTTTGTGGACACACTGAACTACGCGACTCTCGCCGGCTCGCCGCTGATGCTGCGCTTCTTCAAAGACAATACGACCGAGGATGCGCCTGGCAGCATCGCGCGCATTCGACTTTACGATAGAGTCATGCCGCCCGCGCAGGTGGCCACACTCGACCGCCTGCCGGGCGGCGGCGTGTCGGCGCCGTATTTCCTTACGCCATTCGTGAGCGGCGGCGTGCTCAACCTGCCGGCGCAGGTTACGCCCAGTTTTCCGTACCGCCTCCAGGCGTCGCTGGACCTGGTCAACTGGACAAACCTCGCCACCAATACGCCGGGCGCCACGCCATTCACCTTTACTGATCCGTCCGGCCCGGTTTATGGGCGGCGGTACTATCGCCTGGTCACGCCCTAGCCGCCTGGCCCTCCC
>Ga0335078_10018015_pt1 | contig 10502 bp, 9 predicted proteins | sample Lox_Sample_32_FD_206711 | JGI IMG/M metagenome (GOLD analysis project Ga0335078, IMG submission 206711) | Soil microbial communities from Loxahatchee National Wildlife Refuge, Florida, United States - Lox_Sample_3.2 | ecosystem: Environmental > Terrestrial > Soil > Wetlands | place: USA: Florida...
GCGGGGACGGTCACCAGCACCGCATCCCGGGCGGCGGCCCGCCTCGCCGAGGCGCTGGCCCACAGTGACCCAGCTGCCACCGACCCCATGATCCGGCCGAGCCTGAAAGACATCCCAGGAGCTTAAGTGTCAAGCCGCAACGGACGATTGAGGGAGGTTTTCCCGGTGACCCCAGGCGGTGGTCTCGTCGTAGAGGGTGCGGGTCTTCAGGCATCCGTGCAGGATGCCGACGAGCCTGTTCGCCAGGCGTCGCAGGGCGTCATTGTGTTCGAGTCCACGGGCGCGGAGCTCGTCGTAGAAGGCACGCGCGCCCGGCGAGGCGTTCAGGGCGGCGAAGGCCTGCGCGTTGAGCGCGTCGACGAGCCGGTCGTTGTGGATGAAGCGGGCGGCGACGACCTTCTTCTTGCCCGACGCGCGGGTGATCGGGCTGGTGGCGGCGTAGTTCTTGCGGGCCTTGCCGTCGGCGTACCGGTGCGGGTCATCGCCGAACTCGCCGAGCACCCGGGCGCCGAGGATGGCGCCCATGCCGGGCTGGGACCGGTAGATCTCAGCGTCCGGGTGCCGGCCAAAATGGGCCTCCACCTGCCCTTGCAGAGCCTTGACCTGCTCGTTGAGAGTGATGATCACTGCGATCAGCGAGCGGGCGGTGGCGGCGAAGGCGGCAGTCAGCGCCGGCGGCTGGCCCAGCTGCTCGCCACGCAGCGCCGCCAAGATCGCGTCGGTCTTGCCCGCGATGCCGCGGCGGCGGGCCCGCTTGAGCGCGGCGGACACCTGCGCCCTGGTCAGTTTCGCGGCGTGGGCCGGGTCCGGGGCCTTGGCCAGCAGTTCCAGCGCGTCGGGGGCGTCCAGGTCCTCGAATGCCGCCAGCGCGGCGGGAAAGTACTCGCGCAGCTGGTGCCGCAGCCGCTGGACGCCCCGGGTGCGTTCCCAGATCAGCGTCTTGTGGGTGCGGGACACCACCTTGACCGCCTCGGCCTGCGGGCTGTCCCCGGCGGCCGGGCGCAGCTGGTGGGAGTCGGTGCGGACCATGTCCGCGAGCATGTGCGCGTCGCCGCCGTCGCTCTTGGCCCCCGACACCCCGTGCCGTTCCCGGTACCGCGAGGCCTGCAGCGGATTCACCGGGAACACCGTGTACCCGGCCGCGGCCAGCGCGGCCACCCACGGCCCCCGGTCGGTCTCGATCCCGATCACCACCTCCGCATCCTCAGCGCCCTCGCCCAGGAACCGGCCGGTCAGCTCATGCAGCTGCGCTATCCCGGTCACGCCTTCGGGCAGCCGCCGCTTCGCCAGCACTGTCCCGGCCCCGGTCATCACCTCGATGTCGTGATGGTCCTCCGCCCAGTCATCACCCACGAACAGCCGCACCGGCACTCCCGTCAGCAATGTCGAAACACCTCAGCAGCCCGCGGGAGAACCATCAGCGACCTAATGAAACAGTGCTCACGCCACCTGGCAGGCACGACATCCCAGCAGCGATCAACTCTCCCGGTCACCGGCAGGGGCACGATCTTTCATCAGGGCTCAAAGCCCGGGAACCATCAGTGCTCACCTGCCGGCGGCCACTCCACCCAGAGTCTGCCGGATAGCGGACTCTCTAACACTCATTAGGAATCACATGTGCCAGCGCGTTACGTGCCGCACCTGCGGCAAGGTCACCTACCAGGGCTGCGGCAGGCACGTCAGCCAAGTCCTTGCCGGAGTGCCGCAGTCGCAGCGGTGCCGCTGCGATGCCACTCCCAAGCGCCCGTCCGGTGGCCCGCTCGCCTGGCTGCGACGGCGCTGAGGAAGGCGCGTGATGAACGTGCTCACGGTCATGGATGGAGGGCGCAGCACGCCGCCCCGGCCGGAGCGGATGCTGCCGCCCTGGCGGCACGTTCTGCTGGTGGTGGCCCACCCCGACGATGAGACGTTCGGGCTCGGCGCGGTAGCGGCCCGGCTGGCCGCAGCCGGCAAAATGGTGCACGTGCTCTGCTTCACCCACGGCGAGGCTTCCACGCTGAACGCAGGCCACGCGGACCTGCACGCAGCGCGGGCCCGGGAACTGCGGCAGGCTGCCGATGAACTAGGTGTTACCTCGGTGCGGCTGCTCGGCTACGAGGACGGGCACCTGGCGGCAGCGGCGCCGGCTGAGCTGGCCGGTCACGTGAGCCGCCTTGCGGCCAGCACCGGCGCCGAGGGCCTGCTGGTCTTTGATGACACCGGCATCACCGGCCATCCCGACCACCAGGCCGCCACCCGTGCCGCCCTGGATGCCGCCGGCGCCGCTGGCCTGCCAGTGTTGGCCTGGGCCCTGCTCGAGAGCATCGCCGCCCAGCTCCGCGCGGAAACCGGTGTGGCGTTCGCGGGGCAACCCGCCGACCGGATGGACTTCTGCATCCGGGTACACCGGGCCAGGCAGCGACGGGCCGCCCTGGCGCATGCCAGCCAGGTCTCGCCCGCTGCGGTCGTGTGGCGGCGGCTGCAACTGCAAGGCGACTGCGAACACCTGCGGTGGCTGCGGCCACCACGCCCCGGGTCGTGAGATGATCCGCAGGCAGGGCATATGACTCAGCCAGCATGGGGAGCAGTCCCCTCTCGACAACGAGGAGTCGCATGACCAGCGCCAGCCTGCTGGCCGACGCGTTCGGCCGGGTACGTGAGGTTGTCTACCAGGCAGTTCTGGGCCTGACGCCGGAAGAACTGACCTTCCGGCCCGCTCCTGGAGCGAACTCGATCTCGTGGCTGGTCTGGCACCTCACCAGGATCCAGGACGACCACATCGCGGGGGTCCGGGCGGCCGGGCAGGTCTGGGCGTCGGGCGGATGGGCGTCACGATTCGGCCTGGACGCGGGGTCGCTGGACACCGGGTACGGACATACTCCCGAGCAGGTGGCGAAGATCACGGTGCAGTCCGGCGAGGTGCTCACCGCCTACTACGACGCCGTGCACGAGCAGACCATCCGGTACGTGACCACGCTCACCGACGCGGACCTGCCCCGTATCGTCGACAAGCACTGGGACCCGCCCGTGACGCTGGGGGTGCGGCTGATGAGCGTGATCTCCGACGACCTCCAGCATGCCGGGCAGGCGCACTACCTGCGCGGCATGATCGAGCGCGCCTGACCAGGCCCGATTCGGGGCCGCCGCGCGGGCGGCGGCCCGCCCGCCCGGCCCGGGGCGCCGCGGCCCGTTACCGGAGCTTCCTGACCTGGTAGAAGGCCACGCCATGCGGCGCCACGGTCGCGCTGATCGTGCTGCCACTGCGGCTACGCCGGTGCGTCCACAGGTTGGACAGCAGGTAGTGACCGCTTGCGGGCAGGCCGATGGCGGACGCCGTGGTCGAAATCAGCTCGGCCTTGGTGGTGGGGTTGAACAGCCCCACCGCGACGTCCCCGTCCCGCTCGGTCTTGGCGATCACCTTCTCCGTGCTGGTGTTCACGACCATCGATGCGTCGATTCCGTCCTGGTCGACGGAGAGCACCGCCCGGTTCATGAGCAGGCGCAGGTCGGCGCGGCAGAGCTTGGTCAGGTTGGTACCGAGGATCAGCGGCGACGAGGCCAGCGACCACAGGCTCAGCACGGTCTGCCGCCCCCGGACGGTGAGCCCATCGCCGTCCGGGTAGGAGACCGACCCGAATGGGCTGGTCGAGCCGACGGGGTTGGTGCAGTTGCCGACCTCGACCGAGTCGAAGTCGTTGTACCCGTCGAACCTGCGGCCGCCGTAGCGAGGCTCCCACAGCGCGAGGGTGGTGAACCTCTTCGCCGCGTTGCTGTAGTCGGTCAGCCCCTCGCCGCCGTAGTTCTCGATGTCGGAGGTGTATTCCCACTGGGTGGCGTACCTGTCCAGCGTCGGCCCGAGCGCGATGGTGTAATCGCCCTCCGTGACGTCCAGCTGCATCGGGCGGCCCTGCTGCCGGATCGCGTTCGACCAGGCCCTGATGTCGGCTGTGTTCTTGTCCGTGATGCCATCGAGCTTGATGTAGTCCACGCCCCAGCGGGCGAGCTCTTTGACGACTGAGTCGACGTAGGCCTGGGCGCCGGGCCTGGCGTAGTTGATGCCCGTCATGCCGCCGCAGTTGTAGTTGTTCTGCCGGGCCTTGGTGGCGATCTGGTCGGCGGTGTCATGGGTGCCCAGGATCGGGGTGTTCTTGGCCACGGCCTGGTCGGAGATTCCGGGCGTCACGTAGATGCCGAACTTCAGCCCAAGCCTGTGCACGTAGCTGGCCACGACCTCGATGCCGTTCTCACCACCGGGCCCGGGCGGGAAGTTGTCGGGACGGGTGACCCATCTGCCGTAACGGTCAACGTCCGGGCCCCGCCGCCCGGGGCACTGATACCAGAAGTCGTCCTGGTTGATGTACCGGTAGCCGAGGCGCGCCAGGCCACTGTGCTTCATCGCGCGGGCCGCCGCCTCGTCGATCGCGGCATCTGAGGTATCCCTGAAGAAGCTCCAGCTGCTCCAGCCCAGCACCGGCTCAAGGTCGGTGCCCGGAGGCGGATGAGCCTCCGCCTGGGCGGGTGCCGCACCTGACAGGACGGAAACCACCGTGGGGGCCGCGACCATCGGCAGGGCAAGCAGCGTGGCCGTGAGGCCACGAGTCAGTCTGCTCTGATCGCCTAAGACCATATCTGGTCACTTTAGATCAGTTTCACTCACTCCTCAAGGCTGGATATGCGCGTATCCGCGCGGGCAGGGGCGGGGGGCGGGCAGCGCGGCGGCAGGGCGCGGGGCGAGCCGGGGCAGGCGGGCGGGGTACTTCAGACCAGGGTGACCTTGACCCCGGCCTCGGTCAGTGCCCGTACCCCATCTGCGTCCGCGGCGTCGTCGGTGATGAGCTCGCTCACGGCGGTCACCTCGCAGATCCGGGCGAACGCGATCTTCCCGATCTTGGAGCTGTCGGCGACCACGATGACCTGCCGGGAACACTCGATCATGACAGCGTTCGTGTGCGCCTCGACCTCCTGGTGCGTGGTGCAGCCCGCCCGTGCGTCGATGCCGTCCACGCCGACGAAGGCGATGTTGAGGTTGAGCCCGGTGAGGCTCGCCTCCGCGATCGGTCCCGACAGTTCGTAGGACTGACTGCGCACCACGCCTCCGGTCGAGATCAGCTTGAGGCGGGGGCGGACGGCCAGCTCAGAGGCGATGTTGAGGGCGTTCGTGACGATGGTGAGCTTCTGCTGATCGGCGATGGCCCGGCCGACCTCGGTGGCGGTCGTGCCGCCGGTCAGGCCCACCGCCATTCCCTCCGACACATAGGCCGCCGCCTGCCGGGCGATGCGCCGCTTCTCGTCGGCGTAACGGACGCCCTTGTACCGCAACGGCAGCTCGTAGGAGACGGCATGGGCGATGGCACCGCCATGCGTTCGTGCCAGTAGTCGCTGCTGTTCCAGGCTCACCAGGTCCCGCCGGATGGTGGCCGGAGAGGCATCCAGTTCCGTCGCGAGATCAGCTACCGCCACCGAACCGCCGTCGGCGAGCCGCTCCAGGATCGCGCTCAGCCGTGCCGCTCTGTGCATGGCAGAGAGCATATCGGCGCAGGTTGGCCGCGTGTCTACGGCCAGTGCCCGAGCGGCTGGGCTGTTGCCGCTGGCTGCTTGTGCACGATTGACCGGCCAGAGCGCATATGCAGGCTGGACACTCTGACGGAATTCACTCTAGATTGACGAAACATGAGCGCAAACGATCGTGACTGCGCAATAGCGGCCGACCGTCCTGCGCTCCGGTGCGGCCGGCCAGAAGCCGCGCCGCGAACGATGCGCCCTGGCCCCCGCATCCGGATAACGCCCCGCGATGCGCCTGCATCCCGGTCCCTTGCATCTGCGGCCCGCTCCGCGCACCCACGGCCGATGACGCGCCGGGCGATCCCGCGCCTACCGAACGCCTCACCGAAAGAGGAGACCGATGATCAGATCACGGATCCTGACCCGGCGGGCCGGGGCGGTCGCGCTCCTGGCCGGCCTGATCACACTCGGCGCCGCCTGCGGGTCGGGCAGCACTAGCAGCACCGGCACGAGTTCGTCCAAGTCGATCACCGTTGCCGTTGCCTACCCCGCTCCGCCGAAGGCGCTGCTCGACCAGTTCACCAAGCAGACCGGCATCAAGGTGACCTGGGTCAACATCGGGTGGGACGACCTGCAGGCCAAGATCGCCGCTGCCATGTCGGCGAACACCTACTTCGCCGATGCCGCCGACGTTGACTGGTCCAAGGTCGGCGAGTACGAGAAGACCGGCTGGTTCGAGCCGCTCAACAAGTGGTTCAACGTGGCCGGCCTGCGGCCGGACATGCCACAGCTCGACACCTTCATCTCGGACAACAAGCTGATGGGGCTGCCGTTCGACTCGTCGTTCCTGGTCACGACCGTGAACAAGAACGACTTCGCCAAGGCTGGCGTCACGACGATGCCCACCACCCTCGCCGCATGGACGGCCGACCTCCAGAAGGTGGGCAAGGCCAACGGCATGGCCAGCCCGCTCGACATCCAGCTCGCCACGGCCGAGGGCCTTTCCACCTGCTGGTACCAGATGACCGCGGCATTCGGCGGTCAGGTGCTGACCGCGCAGGACGCCCCGGCCTTCACCTCGCCGGGCTCACCCGGGTACCAGGCGATGAGCTGGATCGTGAACGCCTACAAGAGCGGCCTGGTGCCGAAGGGCAACATCAACACCACCGACTACCAGGGCTTCACCACCGAGATGGCGAAGAACCGGGTCGCGGCGGTGATGTGCGACTACTCCGGCAGCGTCGGCTCCATCTACAACGTGCCCGCGTCCTCCAGCGTGGTGAACCAGACCGAGTACATCCCGACACCAGGAGCCACCGGGGTGGGCAAGAACGTCGCCAACCCCGACGGCATCGGCATCCCGAAGACGGCCAAGAACGTGGCTGGCGCGGTGAAGTTCATCCAGTGGTTCACCGACACCGAGAACCAGGCGACCTGGGCCGGGCTGAAGGGGCCGAAGAACGTGGTCAGCACGTTCCCGCTGCCGGCCCGGCTGTCCAGCTTCAACCTGCTGATCAACCACGGGAACAGCAACGGGGTGTCGCAGCTGGAGAGCATCATCAAGACACACGCGCAGCCGCCGTTCCCGAACGGAGCGCCGCCCTGGTATGTGCAGTTCAGCGCCGCGGTGCAGACGAACATCCACCAGGCAGCCACCGGGCAGGAGACGGTGGCACAGGCGGTGCAGGCGATAGCGAACCAGGTGAACGCGCTGAAGTCGGCTGGCTAGGCGGGTGCGCCCAGCAGGCGGCCGGCCGCAGGGGCAGGGGCGCCGGCGCGATGGGCGCGAGGCTGTGGCCGGTAAGGAGGCTGTCCCGGGATGAGTGCGTCCTTCCGCCGGCGGATCCTGCCCTATGTGCTGATCTCGCCGCTGGTGGTGTTCATCGGCGCGCTGTCGTTCGTCCCGACGGCCGATACCACGGTAGAGGCCTTCTTCCGGGTGATGCCGCTTGACCCGCCGACCCGGTTCACCGGCCTCGGCAACTTCCGGGAGCTGTTCACCAACCCCGTCATCCGCACGTCCTGGGTCAACACCGCGGTGTACGTGGCGATCGGGGTCGTCCTGTCGGTGGTGCTCGGCACCGCGATGGCCGTGGCGCTGCAGCGAAGGTTCCGGTTCCGGGGCGTCGTCCTGGCCATCATCATCCTGCCGTGGGCGCTGCCCGCCGTGGTCGAGGCCGTCATCTGGAACTGGATCTACAACCCGACCTTCGGCGTGCTGAACAGCGCCCTGCACTCGCTGCACGCCATCGGCGGCTATCACGTATGGCTCGGGCTCGACCGGTGGCTCACGATCGTGCTGATCGAGATCGTGCAGGTCTGGCAGATCACACCGCTGTCTGCGCTGATCATCCTCGCGGCGCTGCAGTCGATCCAGCCAGACCTGTACGAGGCAGCGCGGGTGGACGGCGCCGGCCCGGTGGCGACGTTCCGCCGCATCTCGCTGCCGCTCATCCGGCCGGCCCTGGCCATCGCCGCGGTCGAGGCGCTGGTTCTGTCGCTGAACATCTTCGACCAGGTGTACATCCTCAACGGGATCGCGCCGCTGGGCTCGTCGGTCATGTTGCAGACCTACGTGACGACGTTCAGCGACCTCAACTTCGGCGGCGGATACGCGCTGTCGTTGCTGGTGACCGTGGCCACCGCGGTGCTGTCCATGGCCGCGCTGGCGCTGCTCTACCGCAGGGCGGAGGCGGCGTGATGGCGGAGGCTGGCACCCGCGAGCGCACGGCACGGGCCCTGAACCAGGCCGCGGCGGGGCCGGCCGGGCGGGCTCTGTCCGGCCGCCCGGCCCGCACGCTAGGCCGTATTGCCGCGATCGCGGTGATCCTGCTGTGGTCGCTTTTCCCCATCTACTGGGCGCTCAACACCAGCCTGAGCACGCTGTCGGGGGCAGACAGCACCCCCGCGCATTACCTGCCGGCACCGCTGGTCGCCACCAGCTACCGTCAGGCGCTCGGACTCGGCGGCGCTGGCGCGGGGACCTCCGCCCAGCTCTGGCGGTCGCTGCTGAACTCGGCGATCGAGTCCGGGGCCGCGATGGTTCTCACCGTGGTCATCGCGATCTTCGCCGCCTACGCCTTCGCCCGGCTCAGGTTCGCCTTCAAGCGGACGATCTTCGTGAGCGTGCTGGCCACGCTGATGCTGCCCGCCTACGCCACGCTGATTCCGCTGTACCGCATCATGGCCAGCCTCGGCCTGGTGAACACCTACATCGCGGTGATCCTGGTGTACGTGTCGGGGTTCCTGCCGCTGGCGATCTGGATTCTCTACAACTACTTCAACACCATCCCGCTGGAACTCGAAGAGGCGGCCGCCGTGGATGGTGCCTCGCCGGTGCGGGCCCTGCTCCGGGTGGTGATTCCCGTGGCGACCCCGGGCATCGCCGCCGCCGCCATCATCACGTTCCTGCTGGGCTGGGCACAGTTCCTGTTCCCGCTGATCCTCACCACCGACATCTCGACCCAGCCCGTCACCGTCATCGTCGCGGCCCTGAACCAGCAGCGCATCGTGCCGTTCACGCTGTTGATGGCCTGCGGGGTGATAGCCGCGGCGATCCCCGCTCTCCTTGCCCTGGCGCTCAACCGCTACATCGTGCAGGGCATCACCGCCGGGTCGATCAAATAGCGGCGCGGCCGGCCGGTCACCGGCCGGTGAGCAGCACCGAGCGCGCCAGGAACCTGGGCCGGTCCGGGTCAAGGCCACGGGCCTGGGCGGTGGCCACGGCCACGCGCTGGGCAAGCACCAACTCGGCCTGCGCATCCCGGGTGGCAGCGACGACCGTCGCCCCGGTGCGCCCGATGTCGCGCACCAGCGCGTCGTCGGCCAGGCCGAGCAGCCAGACCACCGACTCCCCGGTCGCGGCCGCGAGCGGCCCATGCCGGTATTCAAGCCCCGGGTACGCCTCGCTCCACGCGGCGCCCGTTTCCTGCACCTTGAGCGCCGCCTCGCGGGCCACGCCGGTGGCCCAGCCGTGGCCCAGGAAGACGTAGTGCGGCCGGTTGACAAGACGGTCGTCAAGCTCGGCGGCCACTGCCGCCCGCGCCTGCGCCACCACCGGCGCGAGGTCGTGCCCGATGCTCGCCCTGGCCAGCGTCAGCACCGTCGTGGCGAAACGTGTCTGCACCACCGACTCCTCGTCGGCGTAGTCGAGCACCAGCAGCTGATCCACGGCATCACGGATGGGCGCGGAAGCATCCGCGGTGATGCCGATCTTGCGGACGGAGCCCGGCATGTCCCGCAGCGCGCCGAGCACCTCGGTGGTTGTGCCCGAGCGCGATATGGCCAGCACCGCGTCGTACGGCCGGGCCGGCACTTCTGAGGCCGGGAACGCGTCGGTCTCGCCCTGCCCGGCGGCTTCACGTGCTGCCGCGATCGCGGCCGCGACGTGCCAGGAAGTCCCGCAGCCGGTGATGGCGGCCCGTTCACCGCGGCCCGGCAGAACCTTCGCGGTTTCGTCGCTGGCCTGGAGCGCTCGCGCCCAGCAGTCCGGTTGGCTCGCGATCTCCGCCAGCACATGGGGGCCGCCCCGGTGTCCCCCCGGGTCCAGTGGCCCGGACCCCGCTCGCCCCATCTGCACGGCTCCCCTCGGCCGACTTTGGTCAAAGTGTGCATAACTGACCTGGAATAGTGCACGATCTATGCTTTTTTTTGCGACTCTACGACAGGTACGATCACATCTCAAGGCAAGGGCTGAGCGGCCGGCCGGGCCGCCGTAGCTTGCTGGCCCCCGGCGGGAGCCCGTCGGGCGGGCCGGGGCGCCCCGCGGTGTCAGGTGAGGATGAGCCAGGTCCGGCCGTCGATGAGTTCACGGGCGGCGTCCAGGTGACCGGCATGGCAGGCGGTCTCGGCGATCACGTGCAGCAGGACCTGCCGCAGGTTGTCCAGGTGGAAACTCGGCGCGAAGAAGTCCGGCCACCAGGCGGGCGGGGCTTCCAGTGAGGTGGCGGTGATGATCTTGTCCGCTAGCTCTATCTCGCGCCGGTACAGGTCCAGCACGGCTGCGGCCGGCACCCCGGGGC
>Ga0335078_10018016_pt1 | contig 10501 bp, 6 predicted proteins | sample Lox_Sample_32_FD_206711 | JGI IMG/M metagenome (GOLD analysis project Ga0335078, IMG submission 206711) | Soil microbial communities from Loxahatchee National Wildlife Refuge, Florida, United States - Lox_Sample_3.2 | ecosystem: Environmental > Terrestrial > Soil > Wetlands | place: USA: Florida...
AAGGCGGCACGCCGTGCTGGGGCTCGGGCTTTCTGCCGGCGGTTTACCAGGGCACGCTGCTGCGCAGCGGCGCCAACCCCATCCTCAATCTCAAGCCTCCCGCCGGCATGACTCCCGAGCGCCAGCGTGCCACACTCGACCTTCTGCAGAAGATGAACGATCTCGATACTGCCGATGGCGACACGGAAATGGCGGCGCGCATCAGTTCCTATGAGCTGGCGTTCAAGATGCAGAGCCATGCGCCCGAAGCCGTCGACATCTCTCAGGAAAGCGAAGCCACCCGCCGCATGTACGGCCTCGATCAGAAGCGCACGGCGGATTTTGGAACGCGTTGCCTGCTTGCCCGCCGCATGGTCGAGCGCGGCGTGCGGTTCGTCCAGCTTTATTCGGGCGGCGGTCCCATCATCATGCAGTGGGACGCGCACAAAGATCTGGTTTTCAATCACGAGAAGATGTGCGGTCACACCGACCAGCCCATCGCTGCCCTGTTGAAAGACTTGAAGCAGCGTGGCTTGCTCGAATCCACGCTGATCATTTGGGGAAGCGAATTCGGACGGCTGCCCATGTCGCAAAGCGGTAACGGGCGCGATCACAATCCGCACGGCTTTACCATGTGGTTCGCGGGTGGCGGGGCCAGGGGCGGGCGCGTCGTAGGCGAAACCGATGAATTCGGCTTGCGCGGCATCGGTGATCGTTATCACATGCGCGACTTCCACGCGACCATCCTCCAGCTTTTGGGCCTCGATCAGAATCGGCTATGGTATCTGCACAACGGCCGGAACGAAAAGCTCACCGATTTTGGCGGCAAAGTCATCGATAAAGTCTTGACCTAGTAAACTGTCCCGACGATTTCGGCGGGCGAGGCATGCCTCGCCCCTACGATGGCTTCGATAGGCGTTTCTCGTACGTAGTGGCCGGGCATGCCCGGCCTGTCTGAGCATGCCCGGCCTGTTTCACAACCCGCCACCAAGCGAACGATATCTCGCTAAGTGGCGGCCTTCGTCGCTAACCAACGTTATTAGTCGGTAGTTAACTTCAGGTGCCACTCAAAAGATCCGAGAAGTTCGCTTGAATATTCCTTCGTCTAGCGCCACAATTATGGCGAAAGTTATTTTGGTTGACGATATGTATAACACGAATCAAGAATCTCCAAGCAAGACCATCCTGGTAGTTGACGATGATCTTTCCGTCCTCAGCGTAATCAAGTGCATGCTGGAGTGCGGCGATTATAACGTCCTCATCGCTCATAGCGCCGAAAGCGCATTGCGCATGACCGAACGCGAAGACCTGGCCATCGACCTGATGCTCATTGATGTGTTGATGCCGGACATCACCGGACCCGATCTGGCCGAGCGCATCCAGGCGATTCGCCCGCACCAGAAGGTTCTGTTCATGTCCGGGTGCACCGAATCTGAAGTGGTGCGCGTGAAAATCCTTGACCGCGCGCTGGGCTTCCTGCCCAAGCCATTTACTTCAGACGGCCTGCTCGAGCGCGTGCAGAACGTGCTCGACCCGCCGGTACAACGTGCCGCAGCGGGCGCTGCTGCGTCTTCGACGATTCAATAGCGGCCGGGCATTTCAGGCCACGGCGATGCGATTGCGTAAGACGCCGATTCCTTCGATATCCACCTCGACCACGTCGCCCTCGTTCATGCGGCTGGTGTGGCCCGGAGTGCCCGTATAGATCACATCGCCCGGTGTCAGCGTGACGCACTGGCTGATCCAGCTTACGATCGCCGGGCCATCGAAGATGAGGTCCGACGTGGACTGCTTCTGCACCACGGTGCCGTTCAGCCGCGTTTCGAGCATTAGGTCGCCATAGTTCAGGCCGCGGACGATGACTGGGCCCAGAGGCGCAAAAGTGTCCGCGCCCTTGGCCCGCCACCATTGCAGATCTTTCTCCGGACCGCCCTGCCAGTCGCGCTCGCTGACGTCATTTCCGCAAGTCACCCCGAAAATGGCTGTTTGCGCCTCGTCACGGGAGGCCCGTCGCACGCGCTTGCCGATCACCACCACCATCTCCCCTTCGTAATGAACATTCTTCGCCGTCGGCGGAATCACAATGGACTCTTCGGGATGTTGAAGCGCGGTGATGGGTTTGTAGAAGATCTCGGGATGCTCGGGCGGCTTGCGGTCGCCGAGGTGGCTTCTGTAGTTGAGCCCCACCGCCAGGATTTTCGGCGGCTCGCACGGATAGAGCAGCTTGACCTCTTTAAGCGCATGCTTCGCCCCTGTCTCTTTTTGATCACCGAAAAGATCACCGTGTAACTCGCGTACCGTATCTCCGTCGAGAATGCCATAAGCGGCAGTAGATCCGAGCCGGTAACGAATGTATTTAGTCACTTTGTCTTTTCCTTGTGCGGCGTGAACGGCGGCCGCGGTCAGTGTACCGAGAAGTTGTCTGCGAGTTGGGCGCATCGGATTCATTCTACTCCGCCGCTACTGACTCCCGGCTTGGTGTAGATCAATGGGCGCGGCCTCGCCACTACATTGTCGGCTGCGTAGGGGCCGGACATGTCCGGGCTTTCGAAACGACCGAGACACTCACGAGTTCGAGGACTCTTGCCAGAGCCTTCCTTCTTCGAGAATCTGGTCCAGCGTGCCCATTATCTGGCGGCCACTGCCGCCACGTTCTTCTTCAGAAACTCGACCCCCTCGAACGCAATCGATTCCGGCGTGGGAGCCAGGTCGCGCCAGATCGAGGCCGCGGCGGCAATCTCGCGAATCGAAAACCCGAAACTCTCGATAGTGAGCCAGCCGTCGTAGCGGATGTCGCGCAACGCTTGAAACAAACCCTTCCATTCCACGTGGCCGGAACCCGGTATCCCCCGATCGTTCTCGCACGTGTGCACGTGCTTCAGGTGCCGCGCAGCCGCGCGGCAGGCCGCGCCGATATCCTTTTCCTCGATGTTGGCGTGAAATGTGTCAAAGAGAACGCCAACGTTCGGATCGCCGACCTCATCGCACAGCGCCGCGGCGTCGGCTGCCGTATTGAGGAAATAAGTCTCAAAGCGGTTGAGCGGCTCGATGGCCAGAATCACACCGTGCGCGGCCAGCACCGGACCAAGCGACTGATAGAACTCCACGGTCCGGTTCCATTCATCCGCGGTGCGCCGCCGCCCGGGCAGGTAGCCCACGGGCGAATAGAACGGACCGGCAAAAATGCTCGCGCCCGCCTCGGCCGCCATTTTGATGCAATCCTCAAGGAACGTCCGCGCCTTCTGCCGCGCCGCCGCGTCTTCGGAAAACACACTTATCCCTCCGGGCATTGCACCACAACAGGTGCACTCGAGCCCGTTCTGCTCAAGTCCTTTTCGAATATCCTGGAGCGCGAAACTCTCGGCATCAAACATCGGAAACTCCACGCCATCAAAACCGTTCCGTTTGATTTCGGCGAGCAGCGGCACGTGCTCGCGCGTGAAGTTCGCCGTCCAGATGAGCGCGTTCGCGCCGTACTTCATTTCTTCAGTCCGTTAGCATCCGGATTGCCTGGGCCGAAATGCTTCAGTATGACCAGATCTTCCTTGTCGCTCCGGTTCTTAACAACGACTCCACGCTGGGCCGCGGCAGCGGTGACGAACAACTCGTCCTTGGTCATCTGGCCGTAGCGAATGAGCGACGGCGTCTCCACTTCCAGTTTGCCCACCGCGCCCCAACCCTCCACCACAATGGCTCCGTATGCCGCCGCGTCGCGAATCGTCATCGAACAGCCCGGGAATACCGTCAGTTCCTTGGCCGAGTAGTGGCTGGTGGAGTAGACCACCCATTTTTCCGAATAACCGGCCTCCGCCATTTCTTTCTCCGGCCTGGCCGGCTGCGGATGAAACAGCCGGCGCTCCACGAATGCCGGATCGATGTTGGCGTCCCAATCGAGCATGCCGATCAGGTAGTCCAGATCGTGATGATTTTCAGCCGGCACATCCTTCACCATCAGATCCCAGGGCACGACGCGACCTTCCACCATCGACTGGAACATGGCAAACACATCTGAGTTCACTTGCGGCTCGTAGGTCACCAGCGACCCGGGCGCGTGCAAAATGCCCGCATCAATTTGCCAGCCTGTCCCCGGCTTCAGTTTATAAGCCTTCGAGTGAAACAGAATTCCGTTGTCGCCTTCGTTCCAGCGCTGAAGGCATCGCCGCACGTCGTCTTTGGTCGTGCTGGGATCGAGGCCCATGAACGTATACGGAAAATTGTTGTCTTTGAAGTTGTACTGCGGCGGGAAGTAATAGGCTTCCGGCTTGCCGCGCCGGCCGACTTTTCGCGCATGCTCTTCCAGTTGGTGCATGTGATGCGGGATGGGACCTAGGTTGTCGAAGAACTTGCACAGCACGTTCCAGCCGCCCTGGTCGCGCATGACATCCGCGCCGAGAAACTCATCGCCCCGCGTTTCGATGGCTTCCTTCAGCAGCACCCGCTGCCCGTTGATGGCGATATAACTCAGGCCCTCGTCCTGTGGTGTGCCCGGGCCATTGTCCGCTTTTGTAGTGGATGAGAACCAGCGTTCGTCGATGCCGCCGCGATGCGCGCCGAGCGCATACAGATCCCGCGGATCCAGCTTCAACCGCCCGCCCGGCATCAAAAACGATCGTGGCACCCAGCAAGGTGCCAGCCGCACCACCCCGTCTCCCGCGCCCAGCGCGTCTTTGATCGCGTCTGCGTAACTCATCTATTTGTTCGCCGAAACGCTTGGATTCACTACCCGGTTCACCAGCGAAGCGTTTGCGCGGATCTTGGATTGTACCTTGAGAAGGACGGGTTCCGCCGCGTACAGGTTCTGCTGGTCATCGGCTCGCGTTTCCACCTCGCCTGTCACCACGATGGGCTGCTCGACAGACGGCGCACTGGCCAACGCGGCTAGCGTGAATTTGCGGCGCGTCTCCGTCTCGTTGATCAGCACGCCGTTCAAACCGACATCCAGGACGCGCACGCCGGGAGGCAGGCTGAGGACATCCACCGGAACGCGTCCGCCGTAACCGTTGTTGCGCTGAATCGCCACCTCGACTTCGGCGGTACCACCGGGCTCCAGCACCACCTGTTTCGTTTCGGCTGTCACCACGATGTCCGGCTTGGGCATGAGTGCAATGAGCTTCAGCTTGTCCTCCGGATTCGCCCAGCGCTCTGCCCATTCAGCGCCCAGCCGGGCGCGTCCTGTGATTCCGAATGGCGCGGCGCTGTCGAGACGAGCCCCGGATTCTGCGCTCAACAGCAGCGTCGTACTGCTCTCGCCCGGACCGATGGTTCCCTGCGTCGCATGCATGCCGGCCGGCACGTCTTTCAACAAAACGTCGATCGGCCCGTCAAAACCATCCAGGCGCAGCGCCGTAACGGTAATGGGGATGCGGCCGCCGAGCGGCACATTGGGATTGCGCGGTGAAACACTCAAAATAAAATCCGGCGACGGCTGCCGGACCGTCAGGCGATAGGCGTAATCTGCCCCTGCCAGCTTGCGCACGTCGCGAAGCCGCACCACGTAGTCGCCGTCCGCCGGCGCCGTGAAGTGCAGCAGCGAGTCTTTGCCATATCCGGGGCCGCCATCATCGTTGCGGTAGGGCAGATGCACCACCGGCAATCCGTTCGGCGCAAACTGACTGCCGGGCGGATGAATCTGCACTTTGTAAACAGCCTGATCCACGGCGTGCGCCTCGGGCGTGGTGTCTAGATACGCGATGCGCTGCCCGCCAAAGCCGGTGAACACGAAATCATCATCCGGCCCGCGCGGCAGAGCTTCCACCTCAATGATCTCGGAGCCGATCATCATGTAATCGCCTACTGCAAATCCCGTCGGCGACAGAATACGAATGCCGCGGTCCGAGGAAGACGTTTCAGACAGGGTCGTCGAAGTTTCCATCACGCAGCGAATCGTCGCGCGCTCCACCGGTGCGCCTTGAGTATCCAGAATCTCGAGAAGCGAATCGAGCGGCGATCCCAGCCGGCTGGCGTTCACTTCGAAAACCAGCTTGTCGCCTTTGCCCGCATGGAAGCGGTAGTAGTTCTCCGGTGATTCCAGGCGCGCATTCACCGTGACCGGCACTGAAATCCGCTGCGCTTCCCGGAACGTCGTGTTCGCCCCGCTGGCCATGATCTCAGGCTCGTTCCCCAGCGCCAGTTTCACGCGGTTGAATGCCGGGCCTGTTGGCGCTTGAGGCCGGAAAATGACCGCGCGCCTGTCTTCCGGCGATGGTTCGCCGTTTACGACAACCGGTTTCGCGCCCAGGTTGAATCCGGCCAGTTGAATTGCCGCCCTCTGCCCTTGCTGCAATCCCAAAGGAAACGCCGACTCGGCCAAAGGAAATCGCCCCACCTTGATCCGATAGAAGTGCTCATCGTTACCGCCCTCCTGATAATCGGAGACGCGGAGATAATAGGTGCCGCCCTTCGTGAATTGGTAGGCAAAGGCGCTCGTTTCGCGCCCGCCCTCATCGCCGAATTCCTTTATCAGGTTCTGCTTCTCATCGTAGATTCCGACCACCGGGCGCAAACTCGATCCCAGCTCGCGGGCTGAATTCTGAAAGACAAGCTGCTCGCCGTCCTTCACCGCGATCTTGTAGTAATCCACGTCACCAGGCTTGGAGATGGTTCCGACAAGAATCGTCGGCAGGTATGTTTCGAAAGCTTCTTCGGGTGTGTTGTTTGGCTCGCGGTCGGGGCTCTCGCCATAATAAGGCTCGATCGCCATTCTTGCCGCAGGGCTGGTGCCGAGTGGCGTCAACAACCGGAGCGCAACCGTGCCGATGGGAGCATCCGGGCTGACTTCCACTTCGAGTGTCACCTGGTTGCGCGGTGGCAGCGGGCCGAGATCCACGGTCGAGGGCGTGCCATTCGAACCCAGCCGGATGTCCGGAAGATCGGGCAATTCCTTGACGCGCAAGACGCGCGCCTTGATTCCGGGCTCGCTGAAGTACACAGCGCTGGTCTTGGCCAGGTTCAAACCTTCCACCTCCACCTCGACCGTGGCGCCGCGCTGGACGCCAAGAGGCGTAACCGAATTGATCGTTGGCGGCGTGATGCGGTTGCCCGTGGGCCACTCGGTGGCAGTTTGCGCGATGGCTGCCGTAACAAACGGGATGAAGATCAACATGCGCTGCATACAAGACCTCAATGCGCAGAGTTCTGGGCCTGTTGAACCGGCGCTTTCAATACCTGGCCTAAATCGTAAATCTGGAGCGAACCATCGTATCGCCCTGCGGCCAGTTTCTTACCATCGGGCGAAAATGCCAGCGTCAGCACCCAATCGGACTGGTTGTCGAAAGTCTTGGCTTCGCTCAAATCGGCGGCGTTCAAAATCTTAATCGTTCGATCCGCCGCGCTCGAAGCCAGAAACTTGCCGTCCGGAGACCACGCGAGATGCAGAATGGCGTCCTCATGCGCGATCAGCGAATTGACGAGCGTACCCTCCTTGGAGCCCAGGGACCAGATGCGAATCGTCTTATCGAGACCCCCGGCTGCCACGAGCGTTCCGTTTGGATCGAGCGCAATGGTGTTCAGCCCGTCCTGCGGCTCGCTCAACGTAAACAGCCGCTCGCCCGTTTCCACATCCCAGATTTTCACCGTCCGGTCAGCGGCTGCCGACAGAATCCGTTTGCCGTCCCGCGTAAACACGAGCGCATAGACCGCATCGATGTGGTCTTTGAGCGTCCGGATCTCCTTGCCCGTTTCCACGCTCCACAACTTGATCAGCTTGTCGTAACTCGAAGTCGCCAGGCTCTTGCCGTCCGGCGAAAACGCCACCGCATAAATGCAGTCGCTGTGGCCTTGGATCGTGCGGACTTCCCTCCGGCTCTCCACATCCCAGATCTTGACTTCGCCCGAGCGCGCCGCCAAGCCGCCCGCTGCGGCCAGTAACTTCCCATCCGGCGAGAAGGCCAGCCCGCGAATCGCTTCCGCGTGGCCCGTGAGCGTGCCCACAGTGGCGTTGGTTGCGGGATCGATCAGCCGGACCTCTTTATACGTACCGAGCGCCAGCAGCCCGCCGTCGGGCCGGTAAGCAAGCGCGCCAATCTGCGCCTTCACGGCCTTCGCCGGCTTGATTTCGGGGATCGCTGGAGCGGCCAGCCGCGCCGCGAGTTGCCGCGCCTCTTCCGGCGTGGGCGGCTTTGCGCCTCCGTCAATCCACTTGCGGATCGTCTCGATGTCGCCCTCGGCCAGCCGCTTGCCGCTCAGCGGCATGGCCGGCGCTGCTTTGCCGGTAATCATCAGATACAGCCGGCTCTCCGCGCTTTTGCCGGGCTCGATGACTTTGCCATCGTGACCGCCCGCCTGGACACCTTCGTACGTGTCCAGGTTGAGGCTTCCCATGCGAACGTTTGCGCCGTGGCAGCCGGCGCAATTCGCGGCGAAGATGGGCGCGACGTCACCCGCAAAGGACGGAGCATCCTGCCCGTAAACCATCGCGCAGCCAAACAATCCGATGAAGATCGCTCGCATCAGTAGTTAAACAGAAACTCTTTGCTGGTCAGCAGGGCCCACATCATATCTTCAAGCGCCTGCCGCCGGGCCTCGCGCTGCACATCCACCGGACCGGTGGCCGCGCGTGCATCACTAAGCGCAGCCAGCATGTGCCGCTTCTCAGCCTCGGACGAATACCGGCTGTATGCCGAAAGAAACAAATGGTCCAGAATCCTCGAATCCGAGAGCCCCAGTTTGATGGCCAGCGCCGGAAATCCCTCGGGGTCCATCAGCTTCTTGTTCAGCGTGTCGCCGTTAATCACATGCAGGGCTTGCGCTACGCTCGGCGCGCTCGATCGTTCCGCCGCATCACACAGGATCCGGGGCGGACGGCCGAACGAGGTCAGAAACTCGGACTGTACGCGTGTATCCGGCAATTGGAGCGCGCGCGTCCCGGCCGGGTATCCGCTGAACTTCGACGGAACCCCGGTCACCTGCGACATCGCGTCCAGCAGCACCTCCGCCGGAAGACGCTTCACAATGTACTTCGAATAATATTTGTTGTCGCTGGTGTTAGTTGCGTTGGCTTCCGACGATAACTGGTACACCGCCGAATTCATAATGGTGGCAATCAGGTGCTTGATGTGAAAACCGTGTTCAACGAAATCCTTCGACAGCGCGTTAAAAAGCTCTTCGTTGGATGCCGGGTTGGTGGCGCGCACGTCATCCACCGGGTCGACAATTCCCCGCCCCATGAAATTTCCCCACACGCGGTTGACGATGGCCCGCTGGAAGTAGACATTATCCCGACTGGTAAGCCACTTGGCGAAGTGCACGCGCCGGTCTTCGGGGGAATCCAGCGCCATCGGCGCGCCGTCGAGCGGCGTGGGCGCGAGCGGCTTCAACAGGCGCGGATGGTTGATATCTCCCGAAGCCTTGGCGAAAACCACGATATCGCCGGGCTCAGCGCCATTCTTCTCGCCGACTCGCGAAAACAGGTTGGCGAACTGGTAATACTGTTTCTGCGTCCACTTCTCCAGCGGATGATTGTGGCAGCGCGCGCAAGTCAGCCGCTGGCCCAGAAATGCCTGAGTGGCGTTCTCGGCAATATCGATCGGATCTTTGTGGATGACAAAATAATTCAGCGCGCCGTTCTGGCGGGTATTGCCTGAAGAGGTATAAATCTCCCGTGCAAACTGATCCCACGGTTTGTCGTTTTTGACGCTGTCGCGGATCCAGTAATAAAAAGACCACATGGCGCTCGACGGCAGCTTGCGGCTGGAGACCAAAAGCAAATCCGACCACTTGTAGGCCCAATAATCCACGAACTCATCGCGATCGAGCAGCTTTGCGATCAGCTTCTGGCGCTTGCCGGCTGACGTGTCGGCGAGAAATTCCTCCACTTCCTCGGCCGTCGGCAGAATGCCCGCGGCATCCAGGTACGCGCGCCGGATGAACGTCGCGTCGTCGGCTAAGGGCGACGGCGCGATGTTCAGCGTCTTCCATTTTTCCAGGACCAGATCATCAATGTAGTTGTGGCGGGGGAATGCCGTGTAAGCTCCGGCGGCTACCTGATTGGGATAGGGCACGCTCACGCGCGCGTAGAGAACCCGGCTGGAATACCACAGCGTAATCGCAGCTTCTCCGTTGCCGTTCATCTTCACGTGGCCGGCGTCGTCAACCGAGGCCACCCCTTCATCACTGGAGCTGAACTTCACCCATCGCGTGACGTCGCGGACTTGGCCGTCGGAGTACTTTGCGCGAACCACGAGCTGCTGGTCCGCCGCGGGGGCCAGTCGCGCCGCGGCTGGAAAAACTTCAAGCGCAGTCACCTGCGGATCATCGTCGCGCGGCCGGGGCGTGCCTTGCGCGATCCATCCCGAAAGAATCTTATATTCGAGCGCATCCGTCGCGAAGCGCTTCCCTCCCCCGTGCGGAACGGCCATGGTGGGCTTGAGCAGCATCAGGCTGCGCGCAGGCTCTTCTGGATCGATCCGGCGTCCGAGCGATTGGCGGGTCAGCGTGTCGTAGTCCACGTCCGGATCGTAGCCGCGAAGGGTGAGCTTGAAACCGTTCTTGCCCGCCAGCGCGCCGTGGCAGGCGCCCTGATTGC
>Ga0335078_10018017_pt1 | contig 10501 bp, 8 predicted proteins | sample Lox_Sample_32_FD_206711 | JGI IMG/M metagenome (GOLD analysis project Ga0335078, IMG submission 206711) | Soil microbial communities from Loxahatchee National Wildlife Refuge, Florida, United States - Lox_Sample_3.2 | ecosystem: Environmental > Terrestrial > Soil > Wetlands | place: USA: Florida...
GCGGAATTGCTTTTGGGATGAAGAGCACGGGTTGAGGACATGCGATCGAAATAGGTGCGACGGGAAGCACTCCCCTCCATTGTGGACCGGTGAAGGTTTGTAAGACGTCAACTTCGGTGATAAGAAGGAATTTCTGGGAAGGAGGATCCTATGCGCTTCACGCGTCGGGAGTGTATGAAGGCGGTCGGTGGCAGAGCTTTGGCGATCGCAGCCGTGAATGCCATGGCCTTGGCCGGGGATGCACGCGTCGAATCGAAGACCGTCCCAAGCCAACTCGGTATGCCGGGGCTTTACAAGGGACGCGTGATAGCGGTTCAAGGTCCCGGCGTCCTCGCTTCGGGCCACTACCAGGTTGAGGCGGTCGGCCGAATGATGCGTCTGGGCATGAAAGAGCTCACCGGCGCCGACGACTGGACCGGCGCCTGGCGTCGTTTCTTCGAACCGGGCGATGTCGTGGGGATCAAAGTCAATCCCGTCGGTCGTCCTTACGTCATCTCGGACGCGAGCGTATTACGCGAAATCGTCGCCGGGCTAGAATCCGCTGGGGTCAAGAGGCAGGATATCGTCGTCTACGATCGTTACCGCAAGGAGTTCCTTGAGGCCGGCTTCGACAAGTGGCTGCCTGAGCGCGTCCGCAGCAGCTACGCGGTCGAGGAAGGTGACGCGGTACAACAGGGAATCGACGGCTATGACCCCGATCACTACATGGATATGGCCTTGACACTGCCGGGCTATAGCCTCGATAACCCGGCGGCGCGACGCTCTTACGCGGCCAGATTCATCACTCGTGAAGTGAACAAGCTGGTGAATCTTCCCGTTCTGAAGGACCATCAATCGGCTGGTGTCACTCTCGCCTTGAAGAACCTGTCGCACGGCTTGGTCAACAATGTATCCCGCAGCCACTCCTCAAGCAGCCTCAATGCTTGTAATGCGTTCATTCCGGCATCGGTCTCCATTCCGGTGATCCGTAACAAGGCTGTCCTCCATGTCCTTGACGGCGTCAAGGGTGTGTACCACGGCGGGCCCTTCGCGAGGCCGCAGTTCGTGTGGGAGAACCACACTCTCTATTTCGCTACCGATCCCGTCGCCCTCGACCACATCGGATGGGAGGTGATCGACGCCAAACGGCTTTCAGCCGGAAAAAAGAAACTCGTGGAAGACGCTCCGGATCAGTTCAGTACTTTCGTTCACCGGCAGCCGGAACACGTGGAGATCGCGGGCGCGCTGGGCTTGGGAGAGTGGGACCGATCCAAGATCGATCTGCGGGAGCTCAAGGCTTAAACTTGCTCTCTACGAGCCCGCCGCCGATTCGAGGACATCGTGGAGGCGTTGCGCGACCACGAGATCTTCGCCGGGCTGCAGCATCCAGACGCCCACCACAATCGTGTTCTCGCCGCCAGGCAATCCAGCGCTGGCCGGCCCCCCGCCGGTGGCCGGGTTGAGCTCGATGCGCGGATTACCCTCGCGCAGCTTTTCCATGACCTCTCGTCCCGTGATCTTGATGTGAGCGGGGTCATAGGTTACAAGCAGATGCGGAACGTGGTTGGCTACCGGAGGGATGAATATCCTCGTCTGCACTGTCGGAACACTCTGGAGGAGCTGGGCAATGCGCTCGGCGCGTTGGCGGAACTCGGATTCCATCGCGGCGTCGTCCTGGCTCAAAAACCAGTCCACGGCGGCCACCAGTCCTACGATCTCCTCCTTGGCGACTTTCATGCCGCGTCCGACGGTATTTGAGTTCGGAGAATTGTTCAACTTTGCCGCCTGAATCAGGTCTTTGCGGCCGAGCAGCAGCCCGGTGCATTGCGGTCCGCGCAGCCCTTTGCCGCCGGAAAACGTCACCAAGTCGAATCCCATTTGGGTATAGTTCCATAGGTTCGAAATCGGAGGCACATCGGCCGCCGCATCGTTGAAACACGGAATTTCGTGCTTATGAGCCACTCGGACCCAGTCCTCCCGGCTGATCTGGCCAGCCTCGGCGGCATTGAAGAAGTGGGCCATCACGGTGCGTTCGGTGAACGCGCGCTCGTAGTCATCGAGCGTCTCCACTTCAACGAAGCGAATGCCGCAATTTCGCAAGGCATGGTCGTACTCGTAACGATGGGTCTTCTGAACGATCACCTCGTTCTTCAGCCCCGTCATGTCCAGCGGTATGCCGACGACCGCGGCCTGATTCCCCGCGGTGACGCAAGCGGCCGTTCCGAGCGTAAGCGCCGCGGCCGCTCCGGCCGTGACCAGCGCCCCCCCGCAGCGGAGGCGCTTCGCGAGATAATCGCCCGCCGCATCGAGCAGCTCATTGAGATTTGCCGGCCGCTGCGCGGCCAGAGCCATTGCGGACTGCACTTCGGCCGGCATGATCGACGCCGAGAGAACCGTGTAGGTGCCGGCCGCGTTGATGAAGGGTGTCACGCCCAACTTCTGGTAGTAATCGACTCCGTTCGGCGGAGAAGGCGAGGAAACGCCGGCGTTCGAGCCGCCGTTCAGGAACGGACTGCCGCAGGCGACCGCGCCGCTCGCGATCATCGCCTGCCCTCCCTTTCGCAGAAGTTTCCGACGGCTAATCGTCTCGATCATTTCGGGCTCCTTCGCGGGCCAAGCTTATCGCCGCGGATAATCATCCGCCCGGGCCGGCGGAGCGCTGCTCAGACCGGGCGTCGTGAAGTATTGACCACGTGCCTTCTGCCAAGGCACCATACTGAGGCCCGACGGATCGTAGACAATCCTCCCGGCTCGGATGGTCATGCGCGCTACAAGCTTCACGTCTCCGTCCATCCTGGCGTCGCCGCAGTCGATATAGCTAAAGCGCCCGTGAAGTTCCTCCAGCACCGCAACGTCTGCTTCTTTACCGACGCCAAGCGTCCCCAGCCCGGACCGGCGGATCTCTCGTGCCGGGTTCACGGTTGAACGGCGGATCAGGTCCTCGAGCGGGACACCCATGGCAAGGAACTTGGAGAGCACTTCCGTCATGCTGAGCACGGTGAAATCGCCCGTGTGCAGATCGGTGGACATCGAATCGGGGATGAAGCCCTGCTGCACCGCTGGGACGGCGTTGCGAAACCAGAAGCTGCCGGCGCCGTGCCCCACGTCGAAGATCACCCCGCGCTCGCGGGCTTCATTGAGGATCGGGTTAATCTTGCCGCCATCGAGGATGATGGGAAACTGCTGGGCGAAGACGTGGGTATGAATATCGCCGGGCCGCATCTTCTTCAGGATCAGGTCGGCGTAGGTTCGCTCCGTCCGCGGCCAGAAGTCGAACATCACGGGGACGTCCGCCAGGCGGCCGCAGTCTTCAGCCCGGTCGACGGCTGCCCATGGCGTATGCTCCGCGTCCCACGGGTCTGAGGTCCAATAGTGCGCGGTTTTCACGCCCACGATGACGTCCGGGTACTTCGCAATGGTCTCGGCGCAGCGCTTGGGATCCATCTGATCCACCGTCTGCTCAAGGCCGCCGTTCATGCCGTTGGCTACGATGTTCAGGAAGGCCAGCACGCGCACGGTCGCGTGATCGATCACCTCTTCTTTTTCCTGCAGAAACGTGTCCGCTCCGGCGGTGCCGGCGTCCACTAATGTCGTCACGCCAGCCTGAAGAGCGATATCTGCCGGGACGCCGAGCGGCGCCGTGTGAGCCCTTGCTTCCGGTGCAAACCAGTTGAGCGGCGCGCCGCCGTGACCCACGTGAAAATGAATATCGATGAGGCCGGGCGTAACATACAGCCCGGAAACGTCCACCAACTTGCCCGCCTCGCTTGCCGGAATGTTGTTCTCAACCGCCGCAATCTTGTCTTTGGCGACGGCGACATCCATCACCGCGTCAAGGTGGTTGGCGGGATCAATGACGTGACCGCCTTTGAGCACCAGATCATAGCGAGGTGCTTGCGCCGCCGCGAGATTACTCATAGCCATCCCGATAAGCACGCCGAACATTGCCGCCAGCTCTCTGGATCGAGTCCGCATCGTGCCCTCCGTGCATCGATCTGTCGAAGCTTCGGTTTTCGCCGCACGTCAGTTGCGGGCATAGGCCAGGTAAGGAACAAACCCACGTACTCTCGTCCGCAGCCTGTAAACGGAAGTGGTGGCAGTGATGAACAGCGTGCCGTAGTCCTTGTCTCCCCAGGCCAGGTTCGCAGGTTGCTCGGGCATCACAATCGTGCCCAAGTGATGACCTTGAGCGTCCCACACCCAGATTCCCTTCGGCCCGGTTACAAACATGTCGCCGTCCTGGTCCATCCGCATTCCGTCCGGAACGCCCTCATCCGCCCCGCCCTTCTCCTCACCAAAAATTCTACCGCCCGCTATGGAGCCCGTGGCAGCGTCGAACACATACACGCGGATGTTGCGCCGCTCGCTGTCGTCCACGTAAAATCGCTTCCCGTCCGGAGAGAAGGCGAGGCCGTTCGGCTGCGTCAGGTCCTTCGTCTCCAAGCGAACGTTGCCGCGCTCATCCAATCGATAGACTCCCTGAAAGGGAATTTCCTGTGGCTGCCCCTTGGGAAGATCGAGGGTAGGATCAGTGAAGTAGATCGCATGATCGGGTCCCAGAATGACGTCATTGGGACTGTTGAACCTCTTGTCCTGGTATCGGTCCGCGAGAACCGTGTATTCCCCTGACGGACTAACGCGAATGATCGCCCGCAGGAGACTCGCGCAATCGAGCAGGTGCATGCTCAAATCGTAAGTATTGCCGTCGGGATCGCCCATTGACAAGACCGTCTCGCGCTCGCCGTTCTCATGCAGCCGGTAGATCTTATTCTGCACTTCGTCGCTGACGTACAGATAGCCGCGCGAATCCCATACCGGGCCCTCGGTGAAACCAAATCCGGTGGCCAGTTTTGTGAGCTTGGCATCGAGCCCTAGGATCTTCCCGAACCGCGGCGAGAGCGCCTGGAGTTCGAATGCTCGTTGAGGAGCGGCAATCTGCGCCGACGCCATCAGCGGACAAATCGCAAACGTCAGGGCGATGGGTACCCCAAGCTCCGAGAATCGCAAATGCTTCCTCCTTCCCTGTAGCGGCACTCTACTGTAGCGGCGGTCTATGACCGCCGGCTTTCCCAAGAGGATCGGTCGGCGGTCACGGCGGTCATAGACCGCCGCTACAGACATTGTTCAGTACTGCGACCGCGGCTTGCTTCCTTGGCTGCTCATGCCCGCGCCAACCGAGACCAGAAAACTGACGAGATCGTCGAGATCCCGCGCGCTGAGGCGCGAATCGTAATCGGAAGGCATCAGGGAGCGATGATCGCGGCTCAGAGCAACCAGGTCAGACTTCATCAGCAAATGGAAGCTGCCGTCGAGTGTCTGTAATTGCAGCGAGAAGTTATCTTCATTGCGCGCCAAGCCCACGAGTTCGCTTCCATCGCGGGTCAAGACCCTGACGGTCTCCGCCTTGGGATCAATATCCCGGTTCGGATCCATAATGGCCTGGCGCAACTTGTCCGGCAAATGAGATCCGGAATAGCTGGAAAGGTCCGGACCCAGAAATCCGCCGGCTCCCCGAACCATGTGGCAATCGGAGCACCGCGCCCGACCATAGAACAGCTCCCGGCCGCGAACCGGATTCCCGTTCACCGCCGCGATCCCTGCTCTTCCCTGAAGAATACGAAGGTAAGCGACCATGGATTTGATAGCCGCAGGACCGAGCGTTGCGAACGCAGGCATCCCCCGCGCAGGGATCCCGTCTCGAAGGATTCGCTCGAGCCCGGCATCCGAAAGCTCCGCAACCGTTCCGGAGGTGATATCCGGTGCGTGTTCACCTCCACGTCCGTCGACTCCGTGACACATCGCGCAGCGAGAGGCGAATGCCTGGCGTCCCTCTCTCGGCGCCGGCGCTTTGCGGGCCCGACCCGAATCGCCGCTGGCGTCCACCGTGAGCATCGCAGCACCTAAACACGGAACCAGTATTGCGGCCCAGAGTTGCACTCTGTACTCTTTGAGGACATCCTGCGGTCATTGAACCAGACCGGCCTTGAGTGGGATGCCGACATGGACTTGCCTTCGCTGGCGCATTGCCCTCTCAGCGTGAACCCCCATGTCCCACGGCAATGGCTGAGATCTCCACCTTGGCTCCGTTCACCAGTCCCGCCGCCTGAATGGTGGTGCGGGCGGGCTTGGGGTCTGGGAAGAACGTGGTGTAGACCCTGTTCATGGCCGCGAAATCCGCGACGTCGGAGAGATACACGTTGACGGTGACGACATCCTTCATCTCGAATCCTGCCTTCGTCACGACTTGCCTGATGTGCTCCAGCGTCGCCTCCGTTTGATCACTGATCCCTTCCTTCAGCTTGCCGTTGGCATCGGTGCCCTGCTGCCCAGCGACGTACAGGGTATTGCCGGCAACAATTCCGTCGCTGAAAGGGAGATTTTGCGCAGAGCCCGAGAGATTCACCGCTCGACGTTCTTGCGCGCGACCCTGGGCTGGGCCGAGAATCAAAGCACAAACCATGACGCTCACGGACGAAAAGGCTGGCCATCGGGAACTGATCACGATCGAGTCTCCTTCCAAGAGAATTCACGTCTGTTTCGCACAATCACCACGCCGGACCTGGAAAAGAGGCCATGATACTCCGGAAGCGAGCCAGCGTGGTACACCCTTCAGTTAGTAACAGACTCTGGGTATCAACCAATTGCAGGTTTGAGTCCGCACCGGTTTTCGACGCCCCGGCAAAGTCGGCCCGGAATGTCGGAGAGGCACGCTACAGACACTTGCCTGCGGGCACCTTTCGTCACATAATCGCGATGCTCGATCGGCGTAACACAATGGCCCCGCAACCAGGGAAGCGATCCCGGCAGACCAGAGATCGAAGAAGTCCGAGCCATCTCCTCTGGCTGATTGCGGTGGCCTCGGGATTGGGCGTAAGTGCGAATCATCAACATTCTTCGAGCCCAACCATTTCGACGAGTATCGACGTTCAGGCCGCTGACCTCCTCTCGCAGCCTCCGAGCGCCAACTGGCCCTCTTACAACGGAGACTACACGGGCCGGCGCTACAGCAGCCTGCACGAGATCGACACCGGGAATGTCGCCAGCTTGCGTGCAGCCTGGGTTTTTCATTCCTACTCGTCCGACTCGATGGAAGTCACTCCGGTTGTGATCGACGGACTGATGTTCGTGACGTCGGCCAACGACGCCTTCGCGCTCGACGCCCGTACCGGTCGCATTATCTGGCACTACTCACGGCCCGTAAGCCAGGGCCTTATCGACGATGCCTCCGCACACCATAACCGCGGCGTCGGCGTCTGGCATTCTCGAATTTACATGGAAACGGATAACGCACATCTGCTCTGCCTCGACGCGCGGTCCGGCCACCTGATTTGGGACGTCGCCTATGCGGACACGCGCAAGAACTACGGGGCCACCAGCGCGCCGCTGGTGGTCAAAAATGAGGTCCTCGTTGGGACGTCGGGAGGAGACGATGCGACTCGAGGCTTTCTCGCGGCTTTCGACGCAGATTCCGGCAAATCCCTCTGGAAATTCTGGACAATTCCGGGGCCCGGCGAACCGGGGTCGTCAAGCTGGCCGGGCAATCAATACCTGTTCGGCTGTGGCACCACCTGGATGCCTGGCACCTACGATCCGGAACTGAACAGCGTTTACTGGGGCACCAGCAATCCCTGTCCGGATTTCGACGGAAGCCTCAGGCCCGGCGATGATCTCTATACCGACTGCGTGCTGGCGCTCGACCCGGACACGGGCAAGATCAAATGGCATTTTCAATTCACGCCGCATGATGTGTTCGACTACGACGCGGCCGAGACGGCCGTGCTTGTTGACGACAGGTATGACGGCCAGCCCCGGAAGCTTCTGTTGGAAGCAAACCGCAACGGATTACTGTACCTGCTCGACCGGACCAGCGGTGAGTTTCTTTCAGCCACTCGCTTCGTTGAGAAGCTGAACTGGGCCAGGGGAATCGATACCACGGGACGGCCCATCGTGACCGGCGTGAAGCCTTCGGCGGAGGGCGCACGCGTCTGCCCAGGCATGAACGGCGCAACCAACTGGTATTCTCCTTCGTTCAACCCGGCCACGCACATGTTCTATTTCATGGCTCTCGAGGAATGCAACATCGTTATCGTGAAGCCGGAGAGGCCCATGCCGGGTCGATCCTACTACGCGACCGGTGCGCGGCGGGTCCCGGGCGAACGCGGGGAGAATATCCTGTTGGCTTACAATCTTGAAAGCCGGCAGTTCCAATGGAAGTATCCGCAGATCGGCGACGAGGATGACTGGGCGGGAACGATGACGACCGCCGGCGGGCTGGTCTTTTTCGGTGATCCCGCAGGCTCGCTTGAAGCTGTGGATGGACAGACCGGAAAGCCCCTATGGCATTTCAACACCGGACAGTCGATTCACGCTTCACCCATGAGCTTTGCGGCAGACGGCAAGCAGTTTGTGGCCGTAGCCGCGGGCAGCGATCTTTTTGCTTTCGCGCTGCCGTAGCCTGCAACACGAGTGCAGCGGTGCTGTCCTCAGCGCCCAGGCTGTTCGACGCATTCGCAATGAAGAAACTTCCGATGGTGCTGTTGATGTTCGCTCTGATGCTGCCGGCCCAGGAACGGAAAGTGGCGCCGACATGGCTGCGCCGATACGTGCCGAAACTGACCGAAAGGATTACCGATTTCAGCGGCAATTCCTGTCACTACACGCCTATATTCGGCGAGGGTGATGCCCAGCCTCATGCCCTGCAGAGCGTCACCCGATTCGGAGAGGTGGCCGTTGATGACCGTGGCTCCTGCCAGCCGGCCGTATACTCCCGGCAGGAGGAGCTGCTTTTTGTGCTCGGCGGAAGCGGCGTTCTGCATTACGGCGAGGAAACACACGCGCTGCGCAAGAATGACTTCGCATACGTGCCGCCGGGAGTTCGCCACCATCTGGCCAGTTCATCGGACCAGCAGTTCAGGCTCGTGATAGCCACCGTAAGTATCCCGCGGGAGATTCCGCTCCCGGCCCCACCGCCAAGAGCAATGGTGGCGAACCTGGACGAACTGAAGGAGCAGAGGGTCGAGGGACACCCGGCATCCGTGCTTTACAAGCTCCTTATCGGACCGCGCACCGCAAAGCGCGACCGCATCAATGCTGCGTACGAGGTGGCCGATTTCTTCCTGATGGACTTTGCCCCCGGCGGGACGAATTCTCCGCACCATCACGAGGTGGAGGAAGAGATTTATCTGGTTCTCGATGGAGAAGGAAAGATGGCGGCCGGGAGCGGCATGGATGGGGTGGAAGGCTTGTACCCGGCAAAGGCTGGAGACGCATACTATTTTCGTCCGAACTGCACCGTCGGCTTTTACGACAAAGACGCGCCGGGAGCGAAAGCGCACATTCTCGCGCTGCGGGCATACGTGCCGCTGCCGAAGAATCCAGACTGAGCCGATGCCTCCGTGCTCTCTGTGCTCTCCGTGTCCTCTGTGGTGAACGATTCACGGTGGGTCCTGAAGGCATCAAGTGTGGCTTGGCCTGGCAGCCGTGAAAGGAGCAGCATGTTAACCCAAGTCTCTTCAGATCGGCGTTCCTTCATGAAATGGATTGTCGCCGCACCCCTGCTCGCCCAGGTTGCGACCCGCGATCTTTACGCCAAGGCAGCGAGCCTCGCCAGCATGGATCCTTCCGACAACATCTACAAGCGCCTGGGCGTGAAGACCGTCATCAATTGCCGGGGCACCTGGACCTACCTCAGCGGCTCGCTCGAGTGGCCGCAGGTCCGGGCAGCGCAAGTCGAAGCTGCACGCCACTTCGTCAACATTCTTGAGCTTCAGCGCGCCGCGGGCCGAAAGCTCGCCGAACTGACGGGCGCCCCCAGCGGCATGGTGACCTCGGGCGCGGCCGGCGCCATGGCTTCGGCGACGGCAGCCTGCATCGCAGGAAGTGATCCGCGCAATATCTGGCAACTTCCGGACACCTCCGGCCTTAAAGACGAAGTGGTTATGGCCGGAGGACGCAGTGCGTTCGACAGCGCGATCCGCCTGGCGGGTGGAAAGCTGACCGCAGCCTTTTCGCCTGCGGAGATCGAGGCCGCCATTGGCGCCAAGACGGCCATGATTTACACAACTCACTTGGGCGAGGCGCTTCAGAAGGAGGTCGCGATCGCGCAGGCGCATCGGGTGCCCCTGCTGCTGGATGACGCCGCCGGCATTCCGCCCATCGACAACATCAAGCTGTACGCGCGCCTGGGCGTCGACCTCTACACGTTCTCCGGCGGCAAGGGATTGTGCGGACCGCAGTGCAGCGGGCTGCTGCTCGGCCGCAAAGACCTTATCGAGGCCGCGTTGCTGAACACGAATCCGTATGAAGGCGCCGTGTGTCGAGCTATGAAGGTCGGCAAAGAAGAAGTGATGGGCTGCCTCGCGGCCGTGGAGACTTGGCTGAAGGTTGACTCGAACACGTTGTACCGTCAATGGAACCAACGCGTGCAGCGCATCGCTACCCTGCTCGGCACCGTGCGCGGAGTCAAAACCGAGATCTACGTTCCTGCCGACGGAAATCGCTATCCTACCTTGCGAGTCTCATG
>Ga0335078_10018019_pt1 | contig 10500 bp, 11 predicted proteins | sample Lox_Sample_32_FD_206711 | JGI IMG/M metagenome (GOLD analysis project Ga0335078, IMG submission 206711) | Soil microbial communities from Loxahatchee National Wildlife Refuge, Florida, United States - Lox_Sample_3.2 | ecosystem: Environmental > Terrestrial > Soil > Wetlands | place: USA...
CCGGTCCGGCGGCGGCGCATCGGGTTCGATTTCGAGCGACACCAGCAGTTCGCCCAGAAAAAACCAGGACCCGAGCGGCTGGTTGATCAGGCAGGTGTTCTTGCCGATCCACCCCAGCCCGGCCAGGCGCGCGTAGCTGCGCTCCTCGAGCGGCGCCGTATCGACGCAGATCCTCGCTTCGAACCCCGCGCCGGCCCGCTCGCGCACCTTCGCTTCCAGCCGCCGCAACCCGTCGCGCAGAATGCGGTGATAGTCCTCGCCCCAGGCGTAACGCGAAATCCACCCCAGCTCCACGTCGTTGAACCGCGTGGAATAAGGCTGCGGCGTGTTGTAGAGCTTGCCCACCGAGATCACCGAGCGCGCCGAATCGAGCAGCGTGCGCGGATCGTCGCGCATCTCGCCGCGGCGCCCGCTGAGGTAGCTCATCTCGCCCGCAAAGCCCGCCTCCAGCCAGCGCCGATACGCGTGCCGGTCCTCCGACGGCGCGGCCCGCGCCACCCCGGCCAGCTCAAAACCGCACCCTTGCGCCAGGCCGCGGATTTCCGCGCTCGTCAAATTTCCAGCCCCACCGATCGCATCAGCTCGATCGCGTTGCTCTTGCGCACCACCCCGGGCCGCAGCAGAAAGTCGAAATGAATCTTCCCCTCCTCCACCCGGTCCTCGAAGTGCACGTTCGCCGCGCGCCCGCCCAGCGACTCGGCGATGCCCGCCAGCGCCAGGTCGTGCGTCGTGATCAGGCCCATCGCGCCGCGCTCCACCAGTCCGCGCACCAGCGCTTCGGCGCCGATCCGCCGGTCGTGCGAGTTCGTCCCGTGCAGGAATTCGTCGATCAGGAACAGCACCGGGCGCGTGCCCGCGGTCTGGTCCAGAATCTGCCGCAGGCGCAGAATCTCGGCATAGAACCGCGAGATGCCGCCTTGCAGCGAATCGTTGACGCGAATCGATGCCCCCACCGCCAGCGGCGAAAGGCGCAGCCGCGCCGCGCGCACCGGCGCGCCCGCCTGGGCCAGCACCACATTCACGCCCAGGGTGCGCAGCAGCGTGCTCTTGCCGCTCATGTTGGACCCGCTCACCACCAGCAGCCGCAAATCGCCGCCCAGCGTCACCGAGTTGCGCACCAGCTTCGCTTCCGGAATCAGCGGATGGCCGATCGCTTCGGCTTCCACCAGCGGCGATTCTCCGCTGAACTCCGGAAACGGATCGAGCGGATGCTCGAAGGCGTGGCTCGCCAGCGACGCCAGCGCTTCGATTTCGCCCACCGCCGCCAGCCAGCGCCGCACCGCCGGCCCCGAAACCCGCCGCCATCGTTCCACCCGCGCCGCCACGTGCGGCGTCCAGAGAATGAAGATCTCCGCCACCCGCACAAAAACGTTGTCGCGCGAATCCAGGTATTCGATCAGGCGTTTCAGCTGCGCCAGCCGCCGCGAAGGCGGCGCTCCTTCGGCAGCCAGTGAATTGCCCAGCGAAACCAGCAGCGGCGACCGGAACCGCTCCCGCTCCAGCAGCAGCAGCACCTCCGCCAAAAGCCCCAGCTCGTGCGCCGCTTGGTCCACCGCGGCCACCACTTCGTCCACTTTGCGGTGCTGGCGGTAGTAGAACCAGCCGTTGATCGCCAGGGCCGCCAGCAGCAGGTCGCGCAGCAGCAGGCTGGTGCGGGCCGCCAGCTCGATGCTGCCCGTCAGGCCGAGCAGCAGCGCTACCCCGGCCGCGGCGCCCGCCGCTCCCAGCAGCGTACAAGCCCACAGCGCCATCCGCAGGTCCCGCCCGGCAAGCTGCTGCGGCGCCTCACCCCACGTGGCAAGCAGGTCCGCATCCACTCCCCGCCGCGCGTCCTCCGCCAGCACCGCCAGGCTTTCGCGCAGATCGAGGCGCGGCCGCAGCTCTTCCACCGCGGCCTGGCGCGCGGCGATCACCGATGGCTCCGCCGCCCCCAGCAGCCAGCGCGCCAGCGTCCGCTCCCCCGTGCGCGTGCGCGCCGTCGAGAGCAGCTCGAAGAGCGACCCTTCGCCGAACAGGTCCAGATCCTGCGCGTACGGGTGCGCCAGGTCCAGGTACGCCGCGCCCGTGCTGCCGGTGCCCGGCCAGGTCCCATCCAGCCGCGCCAGGCCGCGCTCGAAAAACCGCGCCGCCCGCTTCTGCTTCTCGAGCTGCCGCGTCAGGCGGGAATGCGCCGCCAGCAGCGCGACGAATAGCGCCGCCGGAACCAGCGTCCACAGAATGGTGATGTGCGCGCCCGAAAGCGCCAGCCACACCAGCACGCCCGCCGCCCCCACTGCCGCCAGCCGCCAGTAACCCAGCCGCCGCTGGCGCGCCTCGGAAACCGCGGCGCTCGCCTGGCGCTCTTGTTGCAAGGCGCGATACAGCTCGCGCGGCTCTTGTGTCATTTCCGTCTACTCAACCCGGCGCCAAAAGATAGCCGCCGTCAACCGCCCGCCGGCTTCGGGCCGCCCTCACCCGGCAGCGCCTTGTTTATTCTCGCAGAGGCCGGCATCCCGTTTTGCCCGCTCCCGGTCATCCATCGCGCCGCGGTGGTACTTTTCGCGAGGCCGCTCCCCGTGCCTTGGTGTATACTGCCTCGTAACATGACAAGTCCGCCCGGAGGCCCTCGAAAACCGCTGGCGCGAGTCGCTCTGCTCTCGCTCGCGCTCGCCCTGCTGCCCTCCTGTGCCGCGCCCGACAGCGTCGCCAAGTTCTGCTCCTCCGCCGTCACCACGCTCAAGACCGGCGATGCCCTCTTCGGTGACATGAAGGCCTCCTGCATTCGGGACGCCGAGACATTCGAGCCCTTCGGCGCTTTCACCGTCTCCGACACTACTCCCACGGCCTGCGACAATATCGGCAAACAGGTCGAAGGCCTCGAAGCCGCTTCCAAAGTCGTCTCCAGCTATTTCACCGCATTGAATGACCTGGCCTCGTTCGGATCGAGCAAGGCCGGCGCGGACGCCAAGGATCAGGCCGCGCAGGCGTCCGCGCATGCCAAGCTGAGCGCTGCGCGCCAGACCGCTCTCGAATCCGTGGCCGGTTTCCTGGTGCATGCGGCGGCATCCGGCTACCAGCAGAAACAGTTGGCCGATGATATCGTGAAAGTCCATGACGAGGTCCGCAGCGTGCTCGAAGGCCTCGGCGAAGCCGCCGGCGTGGTCTACCTCCAGCAGTTGCAGGATGAGGAGCAGAAGACCGCCAGCCGTTATAAAGAGTTCGTCGCCGCCGCGGAAAAGCAGCACCAGGAAACCGCGGCCGTCATCCTCACCCTGGACGCGCGCTGGCAAACCGATCGCGCCCTCTTCGCCGCCAAACGGAAAGCGGCCAGGACTTATCAGGCTGCCCTCGAGACCCTGGCCAAGGGCAATGAGGATCTGGCCGCCCACGCCCGCGGCCTCAAGACCAATGAACTCGCCGGCCTGCTCAGTCCTTATGCGGCGCAGTTGGAAACCCTGGTTCCGCAGGTTCAAAAGGCGTTTTAGGAGGCTCACGTGACTCAGAGTGGCGGCTTCGGCGGCTCCGGTTTTGATCCCGTAAAACAGGCCGAACAGCTGCAGCAGATCTTCTTCGGCCTTTCCAACGCGGCGAACGCCTTCCGCCTGGACCCGGCGAATTTCAACGCGCTCACCTCCGATCAGCAGCAACGGCTCAAAAATCAGGCGCTGGCCTTGACCCTGCGCGCCGAGCAATGTACCGCCGACACCCTGGCCGCCATTCTCGCCGGCATTACGCCCCATCTGCAAGCCATCAAGCAAACCACCACGGACGCGAAAAACGCCCTCGCCGGCCTCAAAGATGTGGTCAAGGGGTTGGCCATCGTGGATGCCGCCGTCGCCCTCGCCGCCTCCATCATGACCGGCGATATCGGCTCGATCGGCACCGGCGTCGAGACTCTGGCCGATGCCATCGGTCCCGCCAAATAGATCTGGCCGGCAACCCGGGCTGCCCGCACGCTGACTCCCGCGGCGCCCCGCGGCCCTTCTATTCGACTTCCCCCGGAAACACCCTGGCGAAGACCTTGTCTACATTGCGCAACTGGCGCTCCAGCGAGAAAGATTCGGCGATCTGCTCCGGGCGCAGCACGGCCCGGATTTCGGGGTCGGCCTCAATCGCCGCCCGGAAATCCGACTCCTCCTCCCAGGCGCGCATGGCGTGCGCCTGCACGGTCGCGTACGCCTGCTCGCGCAGCATCCCGGCCGCCGCCAGGTCGAGCAGCAGCTGCCCGGAAAATACCAGCCCGCGAGTAAGTTCCAGGTTACGCTTCATGCGCTCCGGATACACCACCAGCTGATCGGCTAAGTTCGTCGTCTTATCGAATAGATAGTCGGCGAGAATGCACGAGTCGGGGAGAATCACCCGCTCCACCGAGGAATGGGATATGTCGCGCTCGTGCCATAGGCCTACGTCCTCGAACGCTGCCTGCACGTTGGCGCGCACCACCCGCGCCAGGCCGCAGATCTGCTCGCAGGTGACCGGGTTGCGCTTGTGCGGCATCGCCGAGCTGCCCTTCTGCCCGCGCGCGAAATACTCCTCCGCCTCGCGCACTTCGGTGCGCTGCAGATGGCGCACTTCCAGGGCGATTTTCTCGCAAAGCGCGGTCGCCAGCGCCAGCGCCGCCACAAATGCCGCGTGGCGGTCGCGTTGGATCACCTGCGAAGTAACCGGCGCCGCCTTCAGGCCAAGCCGCGCGCAGATCTTCTCTTCCACCTCCGGTCCAATGTGAGCGAAAGTGCCCACCGCCCCCGAGGTCTTGCCCACTCTCAGGTCCTCCGCCGCGGCGCTCACCCGCTTCAGGTTGCGGCCTGCTTCTTCGTACCAGATCGCCAACTTCAGACCGAAGGTGATTGGCTCCGCATGCACGCCGTGGGTGCGCCCCACCTGCACCGTGCGCCGGAATTCGAGCGCGCGCCGTTTCAACACCCGCCGCAGCGATTCGAGGCCCGCTTCCAGGATCGCCGCCGATTGCCCCAGCAGCAGCGCCTGCGCCGTATCCACCACGTCGTTCGAGGTCAGCCCGTAGTGCAGCCAGCGCGATGCCTCGCCGTGCCCGGCCTGCTTCATGCTCTCCGCAACCGCCGTGGTGAAGGCGATCACGTCGTGCTTCACCGCGCGCTCGATTTCCAGAATGCGGGCTACGTCGAAACCGGCGTGCGCCCGCAGCAGGCGCGCCGCCTCGGCCGGCACCACGCCCAGCTCCGCCAGCGCCTCTGAGGCCGCCAGCTCCACTTCCAGCCACTGCTGAAACTTGTTCTGTTCGCTCCAGATCCGGCCCATCGCGGGCCGCGTGTAGCGCGCAATCATATTGTTTCGTTGCTCCTGGCCAATTCCGCCGCCGGGCGCGCGCGCCGGTCGCCTTCCATCGCCCGTCCCGCCGCTTAAAACCGATAAACCTCCGACGGCCTGTGCTGCGAAGCGATTTCCATGCGCGCCCTGAGGCCGCGTCCGTCCAGCGCCTGCTGTCCCACCATGCGCACAATCTCCGGATGGTTGTTCTGCTGGCTCAGGTGGCCCAGCACCAGGTGCGCGGTGGAAGCATCCAGATCCTGCTCCAGGAAATCCGACATGCTCAGGTTCGAAAGGTGCCCCACGCGGCTCATCACCCGCTGCTTCACGCTCCACGGGTACGGCCCCACCTTCAGCATGTCCAGGTCGTGGTTGGCCTCGAGCAGCAGCAAATCGGTGCGCCGCAGGTGAAATTTGACCGATTCGGGAATGTAGCCCAGGTCGGTCGCCACCCCGATCCGCACGCCTTCCGCGCTGAATGCGAAGCCCACCGGGTCCACCGCGTCGTGCGGGATGCCGAAGCTCTCCACTTCCACGTCGCCGATCGAAAACGCCGCCCCCGCCTGAAAGGTCTCGAGCCGCGCCGGCTGCTTCTCGCCCCAATCGATCGCCGGCCCGGTCAGGCGCGTCATATAAATCACCGCCCGCACCCCGCGCGCGCGCGCCAGCACCGGCAGTCCCGCCACGTGGTCCGAGTGCTCGTGGGTGATCAGAATGGCGTCGATTTCCGCAAGCTGTTCGCCGATCGCGGCCAGCCGCCGCCCCAGCTCCCGCATGCTCAATCCGGCGTCCAGCAGGATGCGCGTCTTCCCGGTTGCCACCAGCGCGGCGTTCCCTGAACTGCCGCTCGCCAGCACGCAGAATTTGACCGTGTCGCGCCTCCCCGATCTTCAGAATACACCGAAATTCGCTAAAACAAGATGTAAAGAGAATGTTTCGGCCGCCGGCGCGCCAGCGTGCGCTCCGCTCCGCGGCGTGTGCGAGACTGGGTTTTCGGCAAATGCGCTTTGGGCTCGCGATCGTGTCGTTGGCCGCGGCGGCGTTCGGCCGCGCGCCGTTCTCGCCCGCCGACCTGTGGGCCTGGCGGGTTGTCGAGGATCCGCGCCTTTCTCCCGATGGCCGCCGCGTGGTTTACCTGGAACGCTGGAACGATCGCGCCGCCCGCGCCGTCCGCGCCAACCTGCGCTGCGCCATGACCGAGGGCAAACAGCCAGTCTCCCTGACCGGCGGGCCCTGGCGCGACCGCTCGCCCCGCTGGTCGCCCGATGGCGCGCGCGTCGCCTTTCTCTCCGATCGCGATGGCGGCCGCGCCATCCGCATCGCGCAGCCGGACGGTGCGTCTTCCGCGGTTTCCACCTCTGGCTACGTGCCGCTTTCGCTCGCCTGGTCGCCGGACGCTCGCTTCATCGCCTTCACCGCGGCAGTCCCGCCGCCGCCTTCGCCATCGTCCTGGGCTCCGCCCGAGCTGCTCCCCTTGCTGCGGCCTCCGCCTCCGGAGGTGGAATTGTTCGTCGTGCCCTTGGATGGCGGCGCCCCGCGCCGGCTTTCGCACGGCGGCTTCACCCTCCGCGGCGAGCCGGTTTGGATGCCGGCAGGCGATTCCATCCTCGATGCCGCCGCGCGCCCCGCCGAACCTGCCCAGATTTATGCTTCGCCGCTCGACGGCAGCGAGCCGCGCCGCTTGACCGCCGGCCCCGCCGCCAATCAGGACCCTCTGCCGTCTCCTGACGGCGCCCGCATCGCCTGGCTCTCCGCGCCCGCCGAGCCCGCCTTCTACGCGGTCCGGAAATTGTCCGTCATGAACCGCGATGGCGCGCACCGCCGCGTCCTGGCAGGTCTGCTCGACCGCGACCCGCGCCGCCCGCAATGGAGCTCCGATTCGCGCACCGTTTATTTTCTCGCCGACGATCGCGGCGCAACCCACGTCTATGCCGCCCGCCTCGATGGCACGGTGCGCCCGGTGACGAACCGCGCCGAGCGCCTCGAGTGGTTCTCCCTGGCCGATAACGGACGCGCCGTCTCGGTGCGCTCCAACGCAAGCGAAGACGACGCCCTGGTAGCATTTGCCGTGGATCTGCCCGGCGGCGTCGTTACCCTGGCCGAGCCCAACCAGCCCCTGCTCGCCGGCCGCGACATCGGCGCCGTCGCCGAGATCCATTTCGAATCGGCCGGGCAGACCATCCAGGGCTGGCTGGTCGAACCGCCGAATGTCGATCGCGCGCGCCCGGTTCCCCTGGTCGTCGAAGTCTCCGGCGAGCCGCGCATCATGTTCGGCGATGAGTTTCCCCTCGAGGCGCATATCCTCGCCGCCGCCGGCTACGCCGTCCTGCGCCTCAATCCGCGCGGCTCGCCCGGCTATGGCGAAGTCTTCGGCAACCTGCTTCCCACCCTCCTGCCGGGCGGCGATTTCGATGACGTCATGCGCGGTGTGGATGCCGCCGTTGCCCGCGGCGGAATCGATTCGCGGCGTATCGCGCTCGTGGGTGGCGCCGTCGCCGCCTGGGCGCTCGGCCACACCCCCCGGTTCCGTACCGTGGTCGCGCGCCGGCCGATCGTCGATTGGACCAGCGCGGTTGCGCTCTCCGCCGATGGATGGCGCAAAGCCGCCTGGCTGGGTGGATGGCCGTGGGATCAGGCGGCGCGCTATGTCGAGCGCTCGCCTCTTTATGCGGCCGCCGCTTTCACCACCCCCACGCTCGTGATCGGCAGCGATCCCCAAAGCGAGGAGCTGTATTTCGCCCTCCGCGCGCGAAACGTGGAATCAGCGCTCGTCGCCGCGCCGGCCGAAGCCGATCCCGCCGCGCAGTCCGAAGAGCTTTCCGCTCTCCTCGCCTGGTTCAGCCGCTGGCTGAGCCCCCCAACCTCACCCCCGTGAGCTTTCTGAACCCGTTGTCACCGGCCTGCGCGCGCTCCGGAAAGCATCGTCGCGGCGCCGGTTTGCTACAATCGAAGCTCCCGCAATGGTGAAGACCGAACGCGAGCACCGCGAGGATATCGTCCAGATCGGCAAACTCGTTTTTCAAAAGGGCTGGGTAGCCGCCAACGACGGAAACATCAGCGTGCGGCTCGATGCCGGGCGCATCCTGGCCACGCCCACCGGCGTGAGCAAAGGGATGCTCGCCATGGACGATCTGATCATCGTCGATATGCAGGGCAATAAGGTGTCGGGCCGCCTCGAGCGCACCAGCGAAATCGCCATGCACCTCAAGGTCTATGAGCTGCGGCCCGATATTCACGCCGTCGTCCACGCGCATCCTCCCGTGGCTACCGGGTTTGCCACTGCCGGCAGGCCGCTCAATCTCGGGCTGCTCCCGGAAGTGGTCATCAGCCTGGGCTGCGTGCCCATTGCCGATTACGGCCTGCCCGGGACGCCCGCGCTCACCGAGCCCATGCTGCCGCTCATCCCCAAGCACGATGCGATTTTGATGGCGAATCACGGGGCCGTCTGCTATGGTGAGGACGTTTACAAAGCCTACTTCCGCATGGAGACCATGGAACACTTCGCCCGCATTCTGCTGGTGGCGGAGCTGCTCGGCGGCCCGAACGTGCTGCCCCGCGAAGAAGTCGACAAGCTGCTCGATTCCCGCACGCGCTACGGCGTCAAAGCCCGCAGCGCCGGGGAACCGGGTTGCCCGTTGGCCGCCGAAGACCTGCCCGGCGGCGAAGAGAAGTTCTACGTGACGCGTTCCGAATTGATCGGCCTGGTGGATGAGGCCCTGCGGGCGCGCGGTTTGGCGTAAAGTGAATCGTGGAGATGATAGATGGGTGAAGCGCTAGGAATGATTGAGACACGCGGCCTGGTGGCCATGATTGAAGCCGCCGACGCCATGGTGAAGGCCGCCAAGGTGACCTTGGTCGGCTGGGAGAAAATCGGTTCCGGTTATGTCACTGCGATGGTCCGCGGCGACGTGGCCGCGGTCCGCGCCGCCACCGATGCCGGTGCCGCCGCGGCCCGGCGGGTGGGCGAGCTCATCTCGGTCCACGTGATCCCGCGGCCGCATCAGAGCCTCGAGGATGTGCTGCCGATCGGCAAATCCCAGGCCGCCAACGCCGGCAAATAGCCGGAGGCTGGAGCGCTCATGATTCTCGCCCGCGTGGTGGGTACCGTCGTGGCCACACGCAAGGACCCGCGCCTCGAAGGCAAGAAGCTGCTGGTCCTCAAACCCGTCTCGCCCGACGGCAAGGACGAAGCCGGTTATGTCGTCGCCGTCGACACCGTCAGCGCCGGGTATCGCGAACGCGTCCTCGCCGTCTCCGGCAGCTCCGCCCGCATGGCCGACGGCTGCAAGGATACCCCGGTCGATACCGCCATCGTCGGCATCGTCGACGACGTGCGCCTGGATTAGCCCATGCAATTGGGCCGCGTCGTCGGGTGCGTCTGGTCAACGGTGAAGAATCCCAGCCTCGAGGGCTACCGCCTGCTGCTCGTCCAGCCGCTCGCCGCCGACCTCCGCGATACCGGCAAACGGCTCGTCTGTACCGATTGGACCGGCGCCGGGGCCGGCGAGATGATCTACTGGGTGCGGGGCAGGGAAGCCAGCATCGCTTTCCACCCCGAACAGCCTCCGGCCGATGCCACCATCGTCGGCATCGTCGATTCGGTCCATACCGCGGATGCCGCCCCCGGCCGCGGCCGCGCCCGCACTAATCGTCCCGCGCGGCGATTGCGCGAGGAGAGCTGATCCATGCTGATCGCGCGCGTCATCGGCGAGCTGGTCGCGACGCAAAAACACCCGAGCCACGAAGGGCGCAAGATCCTCCTCGTCCAGCCGCTCCATCTCGACGGCACGAACCGCGGCGATGCGGTAGTCGCGCTCGACGCCGTCGATGCCGGCGTTGGCGACCAGGTGCTGGTCACCACCGAGGGATTCAGCGCCATGACCGCCGTCGGCCGCACTCAGTCACCGATTGACATGGCGGTAATTGGCTTTATCGATCGCGTGGATCTGATCCCCGGCGTCGCCTGAGCGGCGGGAATGCGGCAGCACCAGCACCGCCGCGAGCGCCGCCTGCACGATCCACTTCGCAATCTCGAAGCCCAGGTGCGCGGAGTTGAGCATCGTCCTGCGCATCTGCTCGCCGCTCGATGCGCCTCCCCCGCCCAAGCCTGCCGTTCTCGCCAGCGACAACACCTCCGGCGTCAGCTCGAACCGCTCCAGCACCGCCATCGCCACCAGCACCAGCGCCAGAGCCAGCGGCAGCTTGCCTTCGCTGCTGCCCAGCAGCAGAAAGAAA
>Ga0335078_10018022_pt1 | contig 10499 bp, 8 predicted proteins | sample Lox_Sample_32_FD_206711 | JGI IMG/M metagenome (GOLD analysis project Ga0335078, IMG submission 206711) | Soil microbial communities from Loxahatchee National Wildlife Refuge, Florida, United States - Lox_Sample_3.2 | ecosystem: Environmental > Terrestrial > Soil > Wetlands | place: USA: Florida...
GGACTCGAGCAGAGGGTGGTCATCCGCCGCGACGCCGAGCGCGCGGCCAAGCTGCGCAAGGAGGGCCTCGAGCCGCTCGAGCTCCCCTTTCGCCCCTTTCTCGACCTCGGGACCCACTTGGCCCTCAAGCGCGCGGTCAAGGAGTTCGCGCCCCAAATCGTGCTCACCTGGATGAACCGCGCCTCCGCGGTCTGTCCCCGCGGCCGTTTCGTCCACGCCGCGCGCCTGGGCGGCTATTACGACTTGCGCTACTACAGAAAGAGCCAGCATCTCATCGGCAATACCGTCGATATCGTCGCCTATCTGCGCCGCTCCGGCTGGCCGGCCGAGCGCACGCATTATCTGCCGAATTTCGTCGATACCGAGCCCGCAAGCCCCGTCGCGCGCGCGAGCCTCGGCACCCCCGAGGGCGCACCCGTGCTGCTGGCCCTCGGGCGGCTCCATTCCGACAAGGCTTTCGACGTGCTGCTCGACGCCCTTGCCGCACTCGAAGGCGTGCACTGCTGGCTCGCCGGCGAGGGACCCGAGCGTGCTGCCCTCGAAGCGCAGGCGGCTCGGCGCGGGCTCGGCGAGCGGCTCCATTTTCTCGGCTGGCGCGAAGATGTGGGTGCGCTCTTCGCCGCGGCCGATCTGCTCGTCTGCCCCTCGCGCATCGAGCCGCTCGGCAACGTGGTCATCGAGGCATGGGCGCGCAAGGTCCCCATCGTCGCAGGAGCGAGCGCGGGGCCGAAGGGATTGATCGCGGACGGCGAGAACGGGCTCCTCGTGCCGCTCGAGGATGCAGGCGCGTTGGCCGGCGCCATCCGCCGCGTGCTCGAGGACGGCGAGCTCGCGCGGCGTCTCGTCGCGGGCGGGAGTGCCGCCCACGAGAAAAGCTTCACCAAGCCGGCCGTGGTCGCGCGCTACATGGAGTTCTTCGAGAAGGTGGCGGCCTGATGTGCGGCATCGTCGGCGTCATGATGAAGAACGGCAACTCGCCCGACGTGGCCCTCCTGACCCGCATGGCCGACAGCATCGATCACCGCGGGCCGGAGAGCCGCGGTCAGTACGTCGTCGCCAACGTCGGCATGGTGCAGAACCGGCTTGCGATCATCGATCTGAAGACGGGCGGCCATCCGCTTCACGAGACGGGCGGTGCCGCCCTCGTCGGCAACGGCGAGATCTACAATTACGTCGAGCTGCGGCAGAACCCGGACCTGGCAGGGATCAACTTCGCGACCGGATCGGACTTCGAGCCGGCCCTCCATCTCTACCGCCGCCTCGGCCTCGGCTTCGTCGACAAGCTGCGCGGCATGTACGCGATCGCACTTCACGACGCGCCGGCCGGCCGCCTGGTGCTCACGCGTGATCCCTTCGGCATCAAGCCGCTCTACTACGTCGAGCGCCCCGAGCTTTTCGCCTTCGCCTCCGAGCCGCGCGCCCTGATTGCCGCCGGCTTTGCCCAGCGCGTCGTCGATCCCACCCGCCGGGGCGAGCTCGTCGAGCTGCAATTCACCACCGGCCGCGACACGCCCTTCCTCGGCGTGCGCCGGCTCCTGCCGGGCGAGACGCTCGTGCTCGCCGAGGCGCGCATCGTCCAGCGTCTGCACCAGGACGCCCTGCCGCCCGGCGGGCCCGAGGCCATGGACGAAGAAGAAGCGCTCGCGCGCCTCGACGATGCGCTCACCGACAGCGTGCGCGTCCACCAGCGCTCCGACGTGCCGTACGGCATGTTTCTCTCGGGCGGCATCGATTCCTCGACCGTGCTGGCGCTGATGGCCAAACTCAACGACCGGCCCGTGAAGGCGTTCACGATCGGCTTCCCGGGTGCGGACATCGCGGACGAGCGCGTGCTCGCGCGCAAGCTTGCCAACAAGCTCGGTGCCGAGCATGTCGAGGTGGCGTTCGAGGAGAGCGACTTCTGGACCCTGCTTCCCAAGGTCGCGGAAGCGCTCGACGATCCCACCGCCGATTACGCGGCCCTCCCCACCTACAAGCTCGCCGCTCTCGTCAAGGGCTCGCTCAAGGTGATCCTGACCGGTGAGGGCGGGGACGAGCTCTTCGCCGGCTACGGGCGCTATCGCAGCGTCGTGCGGCCGTGGTGGCAGTGGGGCCGCACCATGCGCGCGCGCGGCATCTTCGACGGGCTCGAGGTGCTGCGCGCCAATCCGGTCGGCTGGCGCGACGGGATCGCCGCCGCCGAGCTCGCGGCGGCGACGGCCGGGCGCACCAAGCTCCAGGTGGCGCAAGCGGTCGATGCGGCCGACTGGCTGCCGAACGATCTTCTGACCAAGCTCGACCGCTGCCTGATGGCGCATTCGATCGAAGGGCGCGTGCCCTTCCTCGACCCCGTTCTCGCCCGCTTGGTCTACCGTCTGCCCGACCGGCTCAAGCTCGGGCAGGGCCTGGGCAAACTGCTCTTGCGCAAGTGGCTCGCGCAAGCGCTGCCCGAGGCGGAGCCGATGAGTGCGAAGCGCGGCTTCACCGTGCCGGTGGCCGATTGGGTGGCGAAGCAACACGAGCGCATCGTCCCGCTCTTGGCGCGTCAAGCCGGCGTGCGGGAGCTCTGCCGGCCCGGTGCGGTCGAGCGGCTCTTCCTCAAGAGCGGCAAGCGCGCCGAGTTCGCCGAATGGGCGCTGCTCTTCTACGCCTGCTGGCACCAGTGCCATATCATGGGCATCCGGGGTGCCGGCGACGCCTACGAGCTTCTGGCGGCGGCGTGAGCCGCGAGGGCGGCGGGATGGCGTCTTGAGCGAGCGCTTCGATCTGATCCTTGCGGGCGGGGTCGTCGCCACGCCGGGAGGCCTGGTTGCGACCGACGTCGGCGTGCGCGGTGAGCGCATCGCGGCTCTGGGCGCGCTCGACAAGGCCGCCGCCGCGGCTGTGGTGGACGTGCACGGCCTCCATGTGCTGCCCGGCGTCATCGACACCCAGGTCCATTTCCGCGAGCCCGGCCACGAGCACAAGGAAGACCTCGAGAGCGGCACGCGCGCGGCCGCCCTGGGCGGGGTCACAGCCGTCTGCGAGATGCCCAACACCAGGCCGAGTACGACGACCGCGGCCCTCCTCGAGGACAAGCTCGCCCGTGCCGCCGGTCGTGCCGCCGTCGATCACGCCTTCTTCGTGGGTGCCGCCCACGAGAACGTCGACACGCTCGCCGCCCTCGAGCAGCTGCCCGGCTGCGCCGGGGTCAAGATGTTCATGGGCAGCTCGACCGGGAGCCTCCTCGTCCCCGACGATGAGGGCGTGCTCGCCGTGCTGCGCGCAGGCCGGCGGCGCATCGCCGTGCATGCCGAGGACGAGATGCTGCTCAACGAGCGCAGGCACATCGCCGTGGCGGGCGGGAGGCCCCATTTCCATCCGCTCTGGCGCGACGAGGCGACGGCCCTCCGCGCGGTCGAGCGCCTCTTGGCGCATGCGCGCCGTGCCGGACGGCGCGTGCACGTGCTGCACGTCACCTCGGCGGGCGAGATGGAGCTCCTCCAGCAGCACAAGGATTTCGCGACGGTCGAGACCACGCCCCAGCATCTCACGCTCTCGGCCCCGGAGTGCTACGACCGGCTCGGCACGCTCGCCCAGATGAACCCGCCCATCCGCGACGCGAGCCACCGTGCCGCCCTGTGGCGCGCGGTCGCGGATGGGGTGGTCGACGTGATCGGCTCCGATCATGCCCCCCATACGCTCGAGGAGAAGGCCAAGCCCTATCCCGAGAGCCCCTCCGGCATGCCGGGCGTGCAGACGCTGGTGCCGATCCTGCTCGACCATGTGCATGCCGGCCGGCTCTCCCTCGAGCGCTTCGTCGACCTCACCAGTACCGGCCCCGCGCGCATCTACGGCATCGCGGGCAAGGGGCGCGTGGTACTCGGCTACGACGCGGATTTCACCGTCGTCGACCTCAAGCTCGAGCGCGTCATCGAGCGCCGCTGGATCGCGAGCCGCTGCGGCTGGACGCCGTTCGAGGGCATCAAGGTGGTGGGCTGGCCCCGCCTGACCGTCGTCCGCGGCCGCCTGGTGATGCGCGAGGACGAGCTGCTCGGCGCCCCGCAAGGCCGGCCCCTGCGCTTCCTCGAAACGCTCGCCGCCGAGGCCTAAGCCCCCTGGCCCCGGCCGGCAGCCGCCCGCGCCGCGCTCAACGCCAATGGGGGCTTGATTTTCGCCGCGGGATGCCTCATCTTGCCGCCATCAGTATCCTGCTTCGGCACTTGCCGATATGCCCCCTTTGGGGCGCACATCTTAGCAATCCATGAGGCCGGTATCTGCAAAGCGTCTTGGCGATGGTCGCCGCGGCGCGTTCACGTACTCAAGACAGGAGGCCATCATGGCAATCGGTACGGTCAAGTTCTTCAATAATCAGCGCGGCTTCGGTTTCATCCAGCCGCAGGACGGCTCGAAGGACGTCTTCGTGCACATCAGCGCCGTCGAGCGCGCGGGCATGGCGACGCTCAGCGAAGGGCAGAAGGTGTCGTTCGAGATCGAGCGCGGCCGCGACGGGCGCGTCTCCGCCGTCAACCTCGCGGCGGCGTAACCAGCCGACCCGCTGACCCAGGACGACCGCGGCACCACCTCAAGAGGGGTGCCGCGGCCCTCCGCACGCCGGCACACCTCAGCGCGCGGCCGCTTTGCCGGAAAGCCGCTTCACCATGAAGATGCGGCGATAGCCCTCCTCCTCGCCGCGGTGCGTCTCCTCGAAGCCGAGATGCTCGTAGAGGCGAACGTTCTCGACCATCACTGCATTGGTGTAGAGGCGCAGCTCGCCGAGACCGGCAAGCGCTGCCTGGCGCTCGGCGAAGGCGACGAGTGCACGGCCGAGACCTTTGCCCTGATGCGCTGGATCGACGGCGACGTTCTCGAGGAAGAGATGATCGGCTGCCGGGATCAGCACGAGCACGCCGGCAACATCCCCGCCGCTCTCGACGACCGAGACGGATCCCTCGGCTACCTGGCTGCGGTAGTCGGCGAGCATGGGTGCCGGTGGGCGGTCCATGCGCGGGAGATAGAGCTCGTAGGCGCGGCGTACGATGCGCTCGATCGCGGGCACATCGGCGGCCCTGGCCGCCCGGATCGCCGGTCGTTCGGGCAAGGGCGTCATGGTGGGCACCTCACAAGGCGGTTCCGGAGAATGCTACCCCATTCCTCGCCCGGCAGCGGACCCTCGGGCACCCTCCCGACGTTCGAGGCTGGCCGAGCGACTTCCGGTCATGTAGGGTTTAGCGGTTAGTTGCCTCCCTCTGCGCAGGGCCGCGGCCGGCAGGCGCTGAGGGCGCATCTCTTGTCCGCCGGGACGCCGTTGAAGCTCGCACGAATCGGCATCTTTGGGTTAGCACTCCTGCTGGGGATGCTTGGCGGCTGCGCCAAGGTGGGCCTCCCGCAGGCCGAATTCTGCGAGCGGATCGCGCGCATCCTCTTCACGCCGGCAGCCATCGCGACCCTTGAGAGTAAGATCGACGCCCGCAAGGAGCACGGGGTGACCACCCATGTGACCCTCAATCCCGCCGGCGGGGCGGCCGAGACGCATGAGGTCGATTGCGCCTTCGCCGGCGGTCCCGGCAGCACCAACCAGCTCGAGCTCATCGCGGTCTCGACCGACGTCGAGGGGCGCCTCGACGCCGTCCACATGGCGATGCTCGACTTCGTGCTCGAGCACGAGCGCAACGTGGCCACGGCGCGGTTCGGCGGCGAGCCCCGCCCGTCGCAAAGGGCAGCACCAAGCTCGCCCCGGGTCGAGACCCTCTATTTCCTCCAGCAGCTCGTCAACGGCTCGACCCTCGGCTGCGTCGTCGCGCTGATCGCCATCGGCTACACGCTCATCTACGGCATCATCGGCGTGATCAATCTTTCCTTCGGCGAAATCTACATGATCGGCGCCGTAGGCTCGGCCATCACGGTGTGGCTGTTCCTGCTCTCGGGGCTCGATTCCTACGTGCTCAGCGTGCTCTTGACGCTGCCGCTGATCATGGCGCTCACCGCCGGCTACAGTGTCGCGACCGAGCGGCTCGTGTTCCGGCCCCTGCGTCAATCGAGCACCCTCATGCCGCTCATCGCCTCGATCGGGCTTTCGCTCGTCCTGCAGAACTACGTCTTTCTGGTCGACGGCGCGCGCAACTACTGGCTGCCGGTGCGTGCGCCGGACGGCATCGTTCTCGCGGAGGCCGACGGCTTCAGCCTCTATGTCAATCTCGAGCAGGGTGCCGTGCTGGCGTTGACGGCGCTCTTAGCCGGCGGAACCTGGTATCTCCTGGCGCAGACACCCTTCGGACGAGCGCAGCGCGCCTGCGCGCAGGACCGGCGGACGGCCGTCCTCCTTGGCGTCGACGCGGATCTCGTCATTGCCGCGACCTTTGGCCTGGGCGGGGCCCTGGCTGCCGCGGGCGGACTCGTTGTCGCGAGCTATTACGGGGGGGCCAACTTCGCGATGGGCCTGGTCATGGGCCTCAAGGCGCTGACGGCCGCGATCGCGGGCGGCATCGGCAATTTCAAAGGAGCGCTCCTGGGAGGCTTCCTGGTCGCCTATCTCGAGACCTTTTGGGCCGCCTATCTGCCGGGGGCATACCGCGAGCTTGCGGTATTCGCGCTGCTCATCGTGATTCTCATTTTCCGCCCTCAAGGGCTGCTCGGCGAGGACTAGCGCCCTCCGGTGCCCCGCTGCGGCATGCCGGCGCGCAGGCGCCCGCCTCAAAGCTTCTGAGCGGCCCCGTCCTGCCAGACATAGAGCGCATAGCGCGGAGACTTGAGGTCCCCCTTCGCGTCGAAGCTGAGCGGCCCCAAAACCGTATCGAACTCGCCTTCGCGCAAGGCCTTGGCGACGGCGGTGGTGTCGAGGGACTTGGCGCGCTCCGCCGCCTCGGCGAAGACCTGGACGGCGGCATAGGCGTAAAGCGTATAGCCTTTGGCATCCAACCCGAAGGTCGCGAGGGCTTCGATGGCATGCTGCGCCTCCGGCACCGAACGCGGATCGGGGAGCGAGGTCATGAAGGTTCCGTTGGCATCCGCACCGGCGACTTTGGCGAATTCGCCCGACATGAGCGCGTCCCCGCCGCCGAAGGCGGCGGTGAGCCCCTCCTTGCGCGCCTCGAGGAGGAGCTTGGCCCCCGCTTGGGCGTAGCCGCCGTAGACGATCACCTTGATGCGGTGCCCCTTGAGACGGGCGACGACGCTCGCGAAGTCGTCGCTGTCGGGATGCAGCGTTTCCGTCGCCGCCGGGTGCACCCCTTTCTCGGTGAGCGCAGCCCGGGTCGAGGCGACGACGTTCCTGCCGTAAGGCGTGCCGTCGCCGACGAGCGCTATGGCCGCACCCGGGTAATGCTCGAGGATGTGTCCGGCGAGGAAGGCACCCTGCATGTCGTCGCGCGGCACCACGCGGAAGACATCGGTGTTGCCGCTCTCGGCCGCCGCGTCGGTCAGCTCCGCGCTGCTCGACGCCGGCGAGATCATCAGGGTGTTCGCAGCCCCATAGACAGGTGCCGCGGCCATCGAGGAGACCGAGCAGAAATGCCCCACCACGACGGCCACCTTCTCGGCGACCAGTCCTGCGGCAAGTCCGGCGGCGCGCTTGCTGTCGCAGGGGTCGTCGGCCCCGCGCATCGTGAGGACATGGCCGAGCAAGCCGCCCTTGGCGTCGATGTCCTGTTCGGCCTGCTGCACACCTGCCCGCAGCTCGCCGCCGATGCCGCTATAGGGCCCGTGCGTCGGCCCAACCACGGCGATCGTAATGGGCGGCTGGCTCTCGAACATGCTGCTTATCCCGCTGCCGATGCCGAGGTCCGAGCATGCCGGGAGGAGGGCGGGAAGGAGGAGGACGAAGAGGGGTCTGGCGAGGGATCGCATCGTATTTTGCCCGCATCGCTGTTGCTATGGGGAAGCCTAGCACGGTTGGCGCGCGCGGGCACTTGCCGCGTTGCATCGAAAATCGGGGGTTCCGGAGCAAGAAGCGGATGGCGAAGCCGGTCCCGGGGGTGCCACGGTCGCCCGTAGAACGGCAGGGGGACGGTGCGCCATGGCGGTTGGCCCGAGAATGGGCGGGGTGGAATGGGTCCTACTGCTGACGCTCTCGCTGCTGTGGGGTGCTTCGTTCTTCTTCGCCAAAGTGATCCTTGCGGCGTTGCCGCCCTTGACCCTGGTGCTCGGGCGCACGGGGATCGCCGCGGCAGCGCTCGTCATCGGCATGCACGTCGCCGGCCATCGCTTTCGCGGCGGTGCAGGGATGGTGCGGGCCTACCTCGTCATGGGGGCGCTCAACAACGTGCTGCCGTTCACGCTTTTTTCCTGGAGCCAGACCGAGATTGCGAGCGGGCTGGCCTCGATCTTGAATGCCCTGACGCCGCTCTTCACGGCTTTGCTCGCCCATCTCTTCACTCGGGACGAGCGGCTCACGCCCGGCAAGCTGGGCGGCATTCTCGTCGGCCTGACGGGTGCCGTCGTCATGATCGGTCCCGGGCTCCTCGCCGGGCTCGGACGCCACGTGCCGGCCGAGCTCGCGGCCGTAGCCGCTACCGTGTGCTATGCCTTCGCCGGGCTCTACGGGCGCCGCTTCAAGGGAGATCCGCCGATCGTGACCGCGGCGGGCCAGCTCGCGGCGAGCGCCTGCATGATGCTGCCGGCGGTCCTCCTCCTCGATCGGCCGTGGCAGCTCGCCCCGCCGGGTGCCGCGATCTGGGCAGCCCTTGTCGCCATGGCGCTTCTCAGCACCGCACTGGCCTATGTCCTCTATTTCCGCATTCTCGCCCGTGCCGGGGCTACGAACGTGCTCCTCGTCACCTTCCTCATGCCGCCGACGGCACTGCTTCTAGGTGCGGTTGTTCTCGGCGAGCGGCCCGAGGCGGGAGAGCTCGCAGGCATGGGGTTGATCTTCGTCGGGCTTGCCCTTGCCGACGGCCGCCTTCTCCGCGTGCTGCGCGGCAGAGGGCGCCCGCACCGGCCCGGCAAGGAGGGCCCCGTTCAGGTCGCGGACGGCAGGATGTAGAGCGCTATTCCCGCGTAGAAGCAGGCGCTGCCGGCGACCACGCAGAGGTGCCAAAGGGGGTTGCTGAACGGGAGCGCCTTGGCACGGTAGAAGAGCAGGCCGCCTGTGTAGGCGAGCCCGCCCGCCGCGAAGAGCACAAGCGGGGCGGCACCGAGGGTCTCGTAGAGGGTCCTCGCCCACGCCAAGGAGAGCCAGCCCATGGCGAGGTAGAGCGGAATGGAAATGCGATGAAAGCGCGGGCCCATCGCCAGGCGCAGGCCCGCTCCCAAAAGCGCCAGCGTCCAAATCGCGGCGAGGAGGAGCCAGCCCGCGTGCCGCCAGAGCGCTAAAATCGCGATCGGGGTGTAAGTGCCGGCGATCAAGATGAAGATCGTGCAGTGATCGACGGCGCGGAAGATGCGCTTCAGGCGCCCATGCCAAATGCCGTGGTAGAGGGCCGAGGCGAGAAACGCCACGATGAGCGAGACGCCGTAGACGATCGCGCCTGTGAGGGCTGCGGCACCCGGTCCGGCGCGCACGAGAAGAAAGGCGAGACCCGCCGTGCTTGCGAGCGCGGCAGCGCCTTGAATTGCCGCACTCGCATACTCCTCCGTCAAGGAGCGCGCGCTTACGATGGCCCCCGCCTGTGCCTGCTCCTCGCTCATCCGCCGCCCTTCGCCCTCCCAAAAGGCTCCCTGCGGGCGCCCTGTCCCCGTTAGTTTGACATGGGGCACGGTCGCGGGGGAAGCAACGGCGCTAGGGTTGTGCCGTCGCGAGATAATGGTAATCGTAGGCGCGGCGGAAGCCGGCCTTGCGGTAAAGTGCCAATGCCGGTGCGTTTGTGGCCTCGACCATGAGGGCGAGGCGCCGAGCACCCAGGGCGCGCGCCCAGTCCTGAAGCGCCGACAACACGTGCTCCGCGAGGCCGCGCCTGCGGCAGGCGGGGAGCGTGCGCACCGCCGAGATTTGCACGCACGTCCTGGTCGCTATCGCGAGCGCCGTGCTCGCCGTCCTGCCGTCGAGCGCGACGGCGGCGAAGACGTGCGGGGCCGCGATGCGGGCCAAGAGGCCGCGCACTGCTTTGCCCTCGGCGGCACTTGCAAGCCCGTCCTCGTAGCAGGCGAGCCACCCTGCACTCGGGCGTTCGTCGAGAGAGAGGGTCACGCCGGTGCCGCGAGGCGGTGCCGCACCGGTCGAGCCCGTCTCGGCCACCAGCACGTGGCTCGCACCTTCGCGCGAATAACCTCGGTCGGCGAGCGCTTGGGCGAGTTCGCCAGGTGCTGCGGCACGGGTGATCCTTAAGCACGGGCGCAGGCCCGCCTCGCGGTAGAGCCGTTCCGCCGCCTGGATGCCGGCGGCAAGCGGCCGATGGGGCTGCCAGGCGAAGGGCCAGACGCTGTTGGGCCGGCGCGTGGCACCGCGGTCGAGCCCGCAGCGCCAGCCATGGAGATCGACGACCCGCTCCGGCGGCCAGCCGAGGTAGAGCTCGTCGTCGAGCGCGCGGATCGCCGGCGCCGGAAAGCTCGCCGCTCGGCTCGAGCAGCGGCCGGCACTCATGCTCGGCCAGCGTGCACGGGGAGGA
>Ga0335078_10018023_pt1 | contig 10499 bp, 6 predicted proteins | sample Lox_Sample_32_FD_206711 | JGI IMG/M metagenome (GOLD analysis project Ga0335078, IMG submission 206711) | Soil microbial communities from Loxahatchee National Wildlife Refuge, Florida, United States - Lox_Sample_3.2 | ecosystem: Environmental > Terrestrial > Soil > Wetlands | place: USA: Florida...
CGGTACGGCCGCGCGGCGCGCAGCAGCAGCAGCGCCCCGCCCGCCACGGTGTCCGCCGTCCAGCCGGCGAAGGTCTCCCCGGCCCCGGGGACGGCCCGCAGCGTGTCGGTGACGCCCTCCGTCAGGAACGTGCCGTTCACGGAGTCTATCGGGATCGAGGCCGTGACGGCGCCGCCGCCGAGCCGGCTGAGACTCACCAGGTAGCGGTGCCCCACGGCCGCCGTGTAGGTGGCGCCCGCCAGCGCGCCCGTGATGGCGTGGCTGCGCGGCTGGCCGTCCGACCAGGACTGGAACAGGTACTGCGTGCGGCCGTCGGCGCTCAGCTGCGACGAGTCCATGGCAATGGTGTGGGCCGAGCCGTCGGCCAGGATGTTCCGGTACACGTGGGCCGCGACCCCGTCCACCCTCACCGTCGCCGCCGTGTCGGACGCCTGCACGACCGTCATGCCGCCGAACGTCACATGGAAGGTCATCGCCCCGAAGGGGGCGAGCTGGCGGATCGAATCCACCTCGACCCCCGCGAACGCGCCCGCGTTCGTGAGCGCCGCCGGCCGCGTCGCCGGACCGAAGCTGGTGTTCCCCGACGTGCCGGGGAACGGATCACCGGCGTCGCCCCGGTCGTTGCACGCGGACGGGTAGGTGCAGTCCAGACCCGTGTCCCCCTCGGCCTCCTCCACGGCCAGCGCGTGGGGCCAGGCGGCGTTGACGTAGTTGCCGTTGCTGAAGCCGCGCTCGTCCATCAGCAGCGTGTCGAGATGGTAGATCATCAGGCCCGGCCCGTACATCATCGAGTCGGACCCGAGCGGCTGCCGGTTCTCGAGCAGGAAGAACTCGGTGGGCGCGCCCGCGAGCGGCAGCAGGTAGGCGACGCGGCCCGTCTCGATCGGCGGCGCGGTATCGGTCTGCGCGGTGGTGATCGGGATCTCGGTGATCCACCCGAGCGTCGCCAGGCTCCACGCGCTCATGTGCGACGGCCGCCAGGGCTTTTGCTCGTTCCCCTCCGACATCAGGTCCCAGCGGCCGATGCCCTCGGTGGCCTCGCTCACGTCGTACAGGTCCGGGAGGCCGAACAGGTGGCCGGTCTCGTGCGTCACCGTGCCGATGGGCGCCAGGAAGCCGGGCGTGCAGCCCGGGTACGCCGTGCCCTGCCCGCCTCCTTCGCCGCCCTGGATGATGTAGTCGTCCACGTACACCGGCTTGCCGTTCAGCGAGTCCTTCGTCTGGTACGGCCCGTATCCCCACCCGCTGAGCGAGAAGCGGTGCGCCCAGATGCTGTTCGCCGCCGGCCCGTACAACTCGTAGCACTCGCCCCCGACCTGCGGGTCGAGGATGACGATGGCGGGCACGTAGTTGGTGGAGCTGTCCGCATACTGGGCGAAGTCCACGGTGGCGGCCGCCGAATCGAGGAGCTCCTCGATCAGCGCCGGCACCCCGCTCGTGCCGCACAGGCCCTGGCATCCCGGCCCGCCGGCGTAAAACGTGTCCGTCTTCGAGACCCGGATCGGCGGGATCACGGTGCCAGTCACCGTGAGGAGGCTGTCGGAGATCTCCTGGTAGTAGGTGGTGATGGAGTACGGCGGCGCGGCCGCGGTCCCCCAGAACTCGCTCGCCACCGCTGCGGGATCCATGACCTCGCTGTCGGCTGCCGAGGTGTTCGAGAACAGCGGCAGGAACGTCGGATAGCGCAGCGTGCCGCCCACGGCCGTCCCCGCGGCCACGGGCCCGGCCGCCGCCGCGAGCGACGGCGCGACCGCCCCGCCACGGAGCAGGCCGGCCGGCAGCCGCAGCAACTGCCAGTCCCCGCGTGCACGCAGCGCCGCGCGGTGCTCCCGGACCGCCCGCGCCCGCGCCAGCCACCCGTGCGAGAACTCGAAGGCATGCGGGTGCGCGGCGACGAAGCGATAGAACCCGGCCGGGGGCCGGGCGCCTCCGTGGATCAGGCCGCGGTGGATGATGTCCGCGGCGCCGGGGCTCCCGGCCTGGGCGCGCGCGCGCGGCGCCGCGCCCAGCGCCAGGACGAGCGCCAGGCCCGACACCGTCCCCATCGGGCGAACACGCAGCCGCACGAGGCTTCTCCTGGCACAGGGGGCAACGCCGGCAACGTACACGGGGGACACGATGCGCGGTACCCGCCCGGCGCGTCGGTGGCCCCCGTCACGGCTCCGGCGCGACGAGCACCGCCCCCGCGAGCGCGGCGTCGAGCGCCACCCGGGCCCCATCGAGGCGCAGCACCACCGCCGGCCAGCGCCGCCAGCCGGCCCATGACCAGGAACATCACCAGGGTCGTCGCCCAGACGGCCCCCGGCATCCAGCTTCGAATGCCGAGGACAAACCGACTCACTGGCGTGTCAGGTTGGCTGGGCGCCCAGTCCGCAAGCCGGTGTCGGTGGGCCGCCTACGGAATGGCGACGTGGAGGGCGGGCACGGTCCATCCGATCGCGAAGCCGAGCGCGGCGCCGGCGGCCACGTCCGTGGGGAAGTGCCGGCGGGCCACCACGCGCAGGACGGCGGTGGCGGTCGCCGCGCCGAACAGGACCCCGATCTGGAGTTTGTGGCGGCTGGCCAGGCCGCGCCGGTGCAGGAGGGACGCGTACGCCGCGGCCGCGGCGAAGGCCAGGCTGGCGTGGGCGGAGGGGAACGAGCGGCCGTCGTCGGCGCTCGGGATCCCGGTCGCGGTCGGCACATAGAGGTAGGGGCGCGGCCGGTGGACGAGGACCTTGGTCCACTCCGTGGCCGCGGCAGTCAGCGAGACCGCCTCGGCGATGACGGTCGCGTCTTCGGCGAACGGCGCGACCCCTTCTCCGCGCCGGACATCGGCCAGGAAGACGGCGCCGAGCAGGGCTTCGGCGCCGAGCGTGGCGTAGCTCGCCGCGTCGGCGGCCGGGCGCACGGGCCCCACCGTGCCGCGATCCACGGACCACAAGGCGGCCGGATCGCAGGGGGCACAGGTCGCGTGCGCGAACCCGTTGGGCCACAGCGCGGGGACGGCGGCCGCCGCCAGACCGGCTCCGAGCACCACGCCGTCGGGCCACACCGCGACCGGGAAGCGCAGCGAGTCGCGCTGCTGGGCGAGGGCGGCGCAGGGGCCGAGCGGGAATCCGGCGAAAGCGACCGCGAGGCCGAATGTCAAGGCGCGCCGCAACTTGCCTCCTGTCGGGTTCGTCGGTACTATGCGAGCTTCGCCCAAGGGGAGAGCGAGTGGCCACGACCCAGGTCGCGCAGATCATCGCGCTGTTCGAGAAGTGCCGGAACTTCACCAAGGCCAAGGAAGTTCAGGCGGCCGGGCTCTACCCGTACTTCATCCCGATCTCGGAATCCGAGGATACGGTCGTCAAGATCGCGGGGAAGAGCAAGGTCATGATGGGGTCGAACAACTACCTCGGCCTCACGCACCACCCCAAGGTCCTGGAGGCCGCGCGGCAGGCCCTGCAGCGCTACGGCTCCGGGTGCACCGGCAGCCGGTTCCTGAACGGGACGCTGGACCTGCACGAGACGCTCGAGGCGAAGCTGGCGCAGTTCGTGGGCAAGGAGGCGGCGCTGGTGCTCTCGACCGGGTACCAGGCGAACCTCGGGCTGGTGTCGGGACTGGTGGGGCGCGGCGAGATCGTCTACCTGGACAAGCTCGACCACGCCTCGATCGTGGACGGGGCGAAGCTCTCCTTCGGGGACGTGGTGCGCTTCAACCACGGCGATCTGGCGGGGCTGGAGCGGATGCTGGCCCGGGACAACCGCCCCAAGGGCGCGATGATCATCGTGGACGGCGTGTACTCGATGGAAGGGGACATCGCGGACCTGCCGCGGCTGGCGCCGCTGGCGCACCGGTACGGGGCCGCGCTCGCGGTGGACGACGCGCACTCGGTCGGCGTGCTGGGCGGGACGGGATCGGGCACGCCGGAGCACTTCGGGCTCACGGACGACGTGGACCTGATCGTCGGGACGTTCTCGAAGTCCCTGGCGTCCATCGGCGGGTTCATCGCGGGGCAGGAGTACGTCATCCACTACCTGAAGCACGTGGCGCGGCCACTGATCTTCTCGGCGGCGCTGCCGCCGTCGAACACGGCGGGGGTGCTGGCGGCGCTGGAGGTGCTGCAGGCGGAGCCGGAGCGGCGGGCGGCGCTGTGGGCCAACACGAAGCTGCTGGCCGACGGGCTGCGGTCGCTGGGCTACGACCTGGGTGCGAGCGAGACGCCCATCATCCCGGTGCTCATCGGGGAGCTGGAGCAGACGTTCCTGTTCTGGCGGAAGCTGTTCGACGTGGGCGTGTTCACGAACCCGGTCGTGCCGCCGGCCGTGCCGCCGTCCCAGTGCCGGCTGCGGGCGAGCCTGATGGCGACGCACACGGCGGACCAGATCGAGTTTGCGCTCGACGCCTTCGCCGCGGTGGGCCGGCAGCTGGGAGTCATCCACTGAGCGGCGAGGTCGCCGCCGAGGGGCCGGCCCGTCCCCGGGCCGGCCCGCGGGTGCCCGCCGGGCCCGCTCCGCTGTTCGTCGTCCCGATCCCCTCCCCGTGAAGGCTCTCGTCACCGGCGCCACCGGCTTCGTGGGCAGCCATCTCGCCGCCCACCTGGCTGGCCGCGGTGACGACGTGCGCTGCCTGGCGCGGCAGCCCGCCGCGGCGGCGTGGCTGGCCGCCGCGGGCGCGCAGATCGTGCCGGGCTCGCTGGACGACGCCGCGAGCCTGCGGGCCGCGGTGGTCGGGGTGGACGTGGTGTTCCATCTCGCGGGCGCGACCGCCGCGGCGTCGGAGGCCGAGTTCCTGGCCGCGAACGCGGCGGGGACGGCACGGCTGCTGGAGGCCGCGGCGGCCGCGCGGCCGCCGCTGGCGCGGTTCGTCTACATCTCGAGCCTCGCCGCGGTCGGGCCCGCGCTCCCCGGGCGCCCGGTGACGGAGGGATCCCCCTGCCGGCCGGTGACGGCCTACGGCCGCAGCAAGCTGGCGGGCGAGGAGATCGTGCGGCGGGCGGCGCTGCCGTGGACGATCGTGCGGCCGACGGCGGTGTACGGGCCGAGGGACCGCGAGCTGCTGCGGATGTTCCGGCTCGCGCGCTTCGGGGTCGCGCCGGTGTTCGGGCGCGGACGCCAGGAGCTGTCGCTGGTGTACGTGGAAGACCTCGCCGTGGGCCTGGCGCGGGCGGGCGTGGCGCCGGCCGCGGCGGGCGCGACCTACCATCTGGCGCACCCCGCCGTCGTCCTGGCGCGGGATCTCGTGCGGGAGATCGGACTGGCGGTGCGCGGCCGGGCGCCGGTGATCCTGCCGGTTCCGCCGGCGATGGCCGCCCGCGTGGTGCGGGCGATCGCTCGTGCCGCCGCGGCAGCGGGGCGGCGCACGGTGGTGAGCGAGGACAAGATGGCGGAGTTCCTGGCGCCGTCGTGGGCCACCTCGGTGGCGAAGGCGCAGCAGGACCTGGAATGGCGGCCGGCACACGACCTCCGCAGCGGGGTCGCGGTCACCGCCGAATGGTACCGTGCCGAGGGGCTGCTCGCGTGAGCCGGGCGGCGGCGGTCGCGCCCGGGTGCGGCGCGGCGGCGGACCTCCTCAGGACCCGGCCGGCGTCGCGGCGTCCCCCCGGGTGAGGACGGGGGCGCCGTAGGCCTCGCCGCCGTAGCGGCGCCGCAGCTCGCCGACGCCACCCGGATCGCCCATGACGATGAGGGTCGCGCCCTCCTGGATGCGGGTCCCGGGGCCCGGCTTGTACGACCAGGCGGCCGTCTCCGGCTCGAGGTAGGCGAGCAGCAGCAGGCCCGGCAAGGCGTTCACGTCGATCTCGCCGAGCGTGCGGCCGATGGCGGGCGACCCGCGGCCCACGCGCAGCTCCTCCACGCGCAGGTTGCGGTCCCGGTCCCGCAGCATCGAGTCGAGGAACGTGACGACCGTGGGGCGGATCATCTCGGAGGCCATTCGCATGCCCCCGATGCGGAACGGGGACACCACGGAATCGGCGCCGGCACGACGGAGCTTCGGCTCGTTGCGCACGTCCACGAGCATCGCCACGATCCGCAGCGCGGGGTTCGTCTGCCGGGCCGTCAGGATGGCGAGGGCGTTGTCGCGGTCGGAGTCGAGCGTGGCGACGAGCCCCCGCGCGCGGTGGATCCCGGCCTCCACGAGCACGTCCTCGTCCGACGCGTCGCCGTTGACGTACAGCAGGTCCTGCGCCTCGCTCAGCGGCGGCAGCGCGCCGCCCTGCGGGACGACGGCCACGACGGGCCGCCGCACCCGGATCATCTCGTCGATGAAATGGCCGGCCACGAGACCCGCCCCGCACACGATCACGTGGTCCCGCAGCTCCGCGATCGCCTGGCGCATGCGCTTCCTCCAGAAGACGTGCTCGAGCTGGCCCTCCACGAAGAAGGCCGTCACGGTGGACGCGAAGTAGACCAGGATCCCCATCCCGAACAGGATCAGGATCATGGTGAAGATCCGTCCGCCCGGGTTGTTGTCCATCGGGATGATCTCGGCGTAGCCCACCGTGGTCAGCGTGATCACGGTCATGTACAGGCTGTCGAGGAAGCGATGCGGACCGTGGCCGATGATGCTGTAGCCGACGACGCCCACGGCGAAGACCGCCAGCACCGCGAGGCCGGCCGTCGTGAGGCGCCGCTTGACGTCGGCGAGCTGGCGGTCCGCTTCGGTGAGCCGATTCATCCCGTCTCCGCGAGGTTGGCGGAAGCTATACCGTTGACGCCCGGCCCGCCAAACCCCATTCTTTTCGCGCGAGTCTTGCGCACGTTCACGCCGTACCGGACCTGTCTGGAGCCGCCATGACGCTCGCTGATCTTCCCGTTCTCAATCCCTCGACGCCCGGCAAGGAAGCGAAGCGGGCGATGCTGGTCGCCATCCTGTTCGCCGTCTTCGGCGCCCTGTACGCGCTGGCGCGCGCGGCGGCCGCCGCCCCGCCGGACCTGTCCACGTCCACCGGCGACGTGTTCGGGTTCGCCTACCCGCGGGGCTGGGGCATCGCCGTCTCGACCTGGTCCGGCGCGGCCCGCTGGCCGAGCGCCCTGGCGAACTCGGAGACCTTCCTGGTGGTGCTGGCGACCGTGGTCATGGCGGTGGCGCTCATCGTGGTCATGCACCCCGACATCCTGGTCCGCCAGGGGCCGCAATACGTGTCGCCCGCGCGCCGCATCACGACGGTGATCGTGGCGTTCCTCCTGGCGCTCCTGATGTACCACCTCGTGCTGGCGCTGGACAACGTGTTCTCCTTCGACACGCTGGCCACGAACCCCGACCGCGCGCGGCGCGAGCTGGTCGGCCTGGGCGCACTGAGCGCCATCGTGTTCGGCGGGGTCTGGTCGTTCATCGGCCCGAAGGACTTCGGGCGGCGCATCCCGCTGCGGATCTCGCACGGGGCGCTGGGCGGCATCGCCGTGTGGGGCGCGGTGGCCCTGGCGACGCTGCTGTCGAGCCAGGCGCGGGCGTTCCTGTCGAGCTCGCTCGACGCGTTCTACACGCTGCTCACCGTGGACGCCGCGCACGGGACCCCGGGCGCGACGGCCGGCTGGGCCGTGTGGTCCGACGTCGTCACGGCGGCCGCCGCCCTGGCGCTGGCGGGCTCACTGCTCATCGTGACCGCGCCGCAGTCGCTCGGTCCGGGCAACCGGCGCGGCAGCGCCATCGTCTCGGGTGTGCTCGCCCTGCTGCTGGCGATGGTGGCGGCCACCACCTGGAGCACGACGCAGGAGCGGGCCCGCGAAGTCAACGTCAACGTCGTGACGGCGCTGAACCTCGACCGCACGGCGCCGGCGCGGACGCCGGTACTCCTCGCCGGCCAGGACCTCACGGCGGCGAAGCGCATCATCACGCGCCCGCTCATCTCGCCCACCACGACCGCGGACGACTGCATGCACCCGGGCGCGGAGACGCGCGACCTGCCGAGCTACTCCGACGCCAACATCCAGAAGCTGACCAGCTGGCTGGATCTCCATCCGAACGACGTCAGCGGCATGGCGATCCGGGTGGCGAGCTGCCGCGCCGCGCTCCTGGCGCTGCGCTGGGAGCCCGACGCCGCACGGGAGGGCATCTTCCTCTCCGCGCATCCGGAGCGGATCGGCGCGCTCACGTACCTCTACGCCATGGCGGGCGTCTCGACGCCGGCCCCGGCGTTCCTGCGCCGCGAGCTGACGGCGCTCGCCGACACGTCGCGCTTCACGGAGGGCCCCGAGGCCGCCCAGCGGTTCGCCGCGCTCGCCACCGTGGCCGGGGACTCGGCCGCCGAGGCCAGCTGGCGCAGCCGGGAAGTCACGCCGCCGAGCAGCGAGGAGCTCTCGAACATGCGTGCGCGGCCGGCCTACACCGACGGGGTGATCTCGGGCCGCATCGTGACCTCCACCCCCGGATGGCGGATCGCGCTGCTGATCGCCGACCAGCCGGGATTCGGGAGCGACCCGCTGATGCAGGCGCCGCGCTCCGAGGGCAGCATCCTCTCCTCCATGGTCGCCGCGACGAACGTGGGCAAGGACGGCCGCTTCAGCTTCAGCGGTCTCCGCGACGGCTACTACCAGCTCGCGCTGCTCTCCCCCGACGGCGTGGGCGTCGGGCAGCTCGCCAAGCTGAGCGTCCGGAACGACCCGGGGGTCTTCCAGCTCCCGCCGGCGCGCAAGACGAAGGACGTCGGCACGATCAGCCTGACCTACTGAGGCCGTCGAGCCGCGGCGCGGCCGCGGCGGCCGCTCGCAGGACCACCAGGGGGTCGGCCTCACGGGGCCGGCCCCCTGGCGCTTGCGGCACCCGAGCGGCTGGACGGACGCTCGCCGGCGCGGCACCTTGAAGACCGATGATCGAGAGCCAGGACGGGCCCGACCGGTCGCACGTGGCCGACGGCAGGTTGAACGCGCTGCTCGACGGCGAGCTGGATGGCGCCGAGTCGGCAGCCGTGCTCGCGCACCTCGCGGCTTGTGAGGCGTGCGGCCGGCGCTTCGCGGAGGCGAAGCGCTTCCTCGAGCTCGGCGCCGACGTGCTGGGCGAATCCGCGGCTGGAGGGCCGGCCTCCGCCGGAGCGCCGCCCCTCCCGGTGGAGCCCGCCGTAGGACCGCCCCCGCGACGCCCGTCCAGGACGGCCAAGGAAGTCGCCCTGGACCTCGACGGGGTGACGGCGAAGAGCCCTGCGATACGCCCGAACGTCGAGGAGGCCCCACCGCTGTTCCGGAGCCGCCCGGCGCCGCGCCGGATCAACGCCGCGGCGCTGGCCTGGGCCGCCACCATCGCGCTGGCGGTGGCGGTCGGCTGGCTCGGCAGCGAGATCGTGCATGCCCGCGCGACGGTGCGCCTCGCCCCTCAGGCCCCGGCGGGGGCCCGCGCCGCGGCCCCCCAGGCCGCTCCCACGACCCACGCGCCGTCGCCGACCGCGCCCACCGCGCCGACCGCCACGCCGGGGCCGGCCTCTCTGCGCACGAGGCCGCCGGAGCCGACGTCGCCCATCGGCCGCAAGCGCTTCGGCGCCCCGCCGCCCGCCCGCGCCGATACGGCCCCCGCGTTCCGCCGCAGCACCCTCGAGCAGGCGGTCGCCCGCCTCCACGGCGCCATCCGGCTGATGGACGGGTTCCGCAGCACAGGGGTCGAAATCGGGCCGGGCACCCTGGTCGAGGGCGCGAGCCCCGACCACGAGGTGATCCGCGTCCTGTACCGTTCGGGGCCGCGCCGCATCGCGCTCGACGAGCAGCGGGTCGGCGCCGCGGCGGGCGCCGGGCGCGAGCCCGCGCCGGCCGCGGGCGACCGCGACACCCTCCTCACGACGTCGCCGGGGGGCCAGAACACGATGCGGTGGGTGGACCAGCGCGGCTTCTGGCTCGCACTGACGGCCCGGCTGCCCGCCGACTCCCTGCGCCGGCTGGCGGGCCGGGTCCGGTAGCCGGCGCCGGGCTCAGGCCTCGGGCAGCACTCCGGCCGCGATCCCGCGTTGCAGCAGGTCGAACTCCGCGGTGCGGTCCGCGGTCGCCGCGTTCACCATCACCGCGCCGGTCAGCTTGTGCTCGCGCGTGTACAGCGCCGTGAAGTGCGGCGCCTCCAGCGCCGTGCTGCCCCGCACCTCCACCGCATCCGGCCGGTCCGTATCGCCGAGCACGTTGACGGTCAGATCGAACAGGTCGGAGAAGAAGGCGGAGAGATGCGTGTAGCTCTCCCCCGCCCCGGCCATGTTCCGCCCCGCCTGCCTGCCCTGCATGAGCGCGTTGTCCCAGTGCTCCAGGCGCCGCGGCTGCCGCGTGAGCGGATCGGGAAAACGCGCGATGTCGCCCGCACCCCAGGCGTTCGGCGCGCTGGTCTCGAGCCGCACGTTCACGACGATGCCGCCGCGGTCGATGGCGAAGCCGGCGTTGGCCAGCCAGGCGATGTTGGGCTCCGCGCCGACCCCGGCCACGACCACCTCCGCCGGGATCGCCTCACCGGTCTCGGTCGTCACGCCCGCCAGCCGGCCGGCCGTGGCGCGGATGCGCGCGACGCGCACGCCGGTGCGCACGGTCACGCCGTGCGCCTGGAGCAGCCGCTGGAAGAAGTCCGACAG
>Ga0335078_10018026_pt1 | contig 10498 bp, 11 predicted proteins | sample Lox_Sample_32_FD_206711 | JGI IMG/M metagenome (GOLD analysis project Ga0335078, IMG submission 206711) | Soil microbial communities from Loxahatchee National Wildlife Refuge, Florida, United States - Lox_Sample_3.2 | ecosystem: Environmental > Terrestrial > Soil > Wetlands | place: USA...
ATTTTGCGCAGCCAGTGAAGCAGCGAACAGAAGAGGTAAGAGAAGAATGATTTTCTTCATAAGTGAAAAGTCGGGTCTAGCGCAAATAGGCGCGGTGAGCACTTATTGCCCTGTATTTCGCTGTGCCACCGCCCAGAACGGTTGTTTCGTCGGTACGAACTTGATTGGAACATTGTTGATAAATGTCTTCAACCATTCTGCACACCCTTCCATACCGGCTTGTTCGGAGGGCACATGTCCCATGATGATAAGCGCTTTTTTCTTCCCCTGGCTGACCGCGTCCGCAACATACTCCACCGTCTCCCATTCGGTGCTTTCTCCCACCAGCAGCACCTCCACGTCTTTCATTTCCAGCGCATGCGTTTCGGAGGGAAAGCCGGGGTAGCCTGGCTCGAGCGCGATATGCGTGATGCGCAGCTCCGGATTTCCCACTACCCGCACGACTGGCGAACCGAGCTTGTTGGCCACCTCTTCGGCTAGCTGGCGAAGAGTGGTTTCAGGGAGCGTGTACAGATGTTCGTTCGCAGAATTTTGATATTTTTCCCAGCCAAGGGCATGGGTCATGCCCACCTGAATCCCATCCGGTTTCCTGTCGTGCCAATGATCGTGGAATCTCCAGACCACCAGTCCATGTTTGGCGATGAACTCGCGTTTCTCTTGCCACACCGGGTCGCCCTCTTCCATTCCCTCCGGGACGTCCAGGTGGTTGTAAAAAGTCGGCTCGTGCGTGATCACCAGATTTAGACCCTCCATCGCCGCACGTTGCAGCACGTCCATGGTCGCCATCATCGTGACTGCAATTCCCGTTACCGGAGTATCCGGGTTTCCCGCTTTGAATGTGTCAACGGTTGACGTTTTCCAGTCTCCGCCAATGTGTTCCTGGATCGCCGCCACCACTTCTCTCGCGGTGGGCCTCTCAGTCTGCGCTATGGCTGACGACCCAATTTCCACAAAGCTCAGCGCCAACCCCAGCGCAATGCCCCTTTTCAGCAGATGCTTTCTGCGTTGCCTCATGAATTGGTCCTTCCGCTTGAACTAAGATCTTCTCGCCCGCTGTGGATTTCAAGAACCATACTCGAGATTCCAGCTTACTTTCAACGTGCTATATTCCTCGCCAGGTGTCCTCCACCAGACTCTATCCCTGGACGGCGCTCGCTCTCCTGACGGCGCTGAATCTCCTGAATTACATCGATCGATCCGTGCTGTTTGCTGTGCAGCCACTGGTGCAGGCTGACTTTCGCCTCACGAATACTCAGGTAGGCTACCTGACTACCGCCTTTATTGGGTTTTACATGGTCGCGGCGCCCTTCACCGGGCCGCTGGCCGACCGTTATTCTCGCAAGGCGATCATCATTGTTGGTGCGATCTTCTGGAGCGCTCTCACTCTTCTGACGGCCGTTACCCACACCTACACAGAACTCCTGATTCGCCACACCCTGGTGGGGGTCGGGGAAGCCACCTTCGTTACCATCGCTCCTACTTTTGTTGCCGATTTGTTTCCCGAAGCTCAACGCGGGCGGATCTTTGGCATTTTCTATCTCGCCATTCCCGTCGGCACCGCCGCCGGCTACCTGCTGGGTGGAAAGCTGGGGCCGGAGCACGGCTGGCGCTTTCCTTTTTATATCGCAGCCTTTCCCGGCTTTCTGCTCGCGATGGCGCTGCTTTTCATCCCTGAGCCTGAGCGCGGACGTTTCGACTCCTTGAGGGAAACCCCCGAGCGTGGAACGCTGTTTGGGCTGGCGAAGAACCCGGCCTTCTGGACGGTGACGCTCGGCATGGCCGCGGGTACATTTTCGCTCGGTGGCATTCAGGTGTGGATGCCGACTTTTCTTTCTCGTGCCCGCGGCTACAGTCTCGAAGATGCCAATCTCATGTTTGGAGCCATCGTGGTGGTCGACGGCATTCTCGCTTCCCTCATCGGGGGCTGGCTGGGCGATTTGCTGCTGCCACGCATGAGAAGTTCGTATTATTTTGTCTCCGCGATCAGTATGGGCCTGGGGGTTCCGGTGATGATCGTCGCTCTGTTCTTCCGCGGGCGGATCATGCTGCCCGCGATCGCCGTGGCCGCCTTTCTTCTTCTGGTGAATACTTCGCCTCTGAACACCGCGTTGGTCAATTCCGTAGGAGCGCACATTCGAGCCACAGCGATCGCGGTCAACATTTTCATTTTTCATCTTCTCGGCGATGTCCCTTCACCCACACTGATGGGTTACGTCGCTGACCGGCGCTCGCTCGAAGCTGCGTTCATTCTTCCCGTCATCGCCATGGCGGTTTCCTCTGCCATACTCTTTTACGGCATGAGGTTTGCGCCGCCCGTTGAGTTTCGGCCACAACCTGAGGCCAGGACGGTTCCGGTGGGATGAGTTACTTCTATTGGATCGCTGGCGTGCTTCTGGCGTTGGTCTGGACTTCGCGGGTCCTTGATGCTGGCCTCGGGATGTCCAGCGTAGCAGATATTTCTTATCCCGAATGGGATCCGCAGCGACTTTCCACACCCCTGCCACGTGTGAGCATCATCGTGCCCGCCCGCAACGAAGAAGACCACATCGCCGAGGTTCTCACTCGCTTGCTTCAGCTTGATTACCCTGACTACGAGATCATCGCCGTCAACGATCGCTCGTCCGACCGTACCGGCGAGCGCATGGATGAGGTTGCCCGCACACAATCTCACGATAAGCTGAAGGTGATTCACATTGGTGAACTACCTTCGGGTTGGCTGGGCAAAGTCCACGCCATGTGGACCGGCGCCAACCAGGCGACCGGTGAATGGCTCCTATTCACCGACGCGGATGTTCTCTTTCGTCCCGATGCCCTGAGCCGCGCGATCGCCTACGCCGAAACTGAGCGGGCCGATCATCTCGTGCTCTTTCCGCGCATGGTCATGCACAGTCCTGGCGAAACCATGATGATCGCGTTCTTCCAGGCGTTATTTGTTTTCGGACATCGCCCCTGGAAAGTCGCCGACCCAAAATCCAAAGACCACATGGGTACAGGCGCATTCAACATGGTACGGCGGCCGGTATATGAGGCCATCGGTACTTACCGGAGTATGCAACTGGAAGTGCTCGATGACATGAAGCTGGGCAAGCTGGTGAAAAATGCTGGTTACGCCCAGCGTAACGTCTTTGGTGACGATCTGATTTCTCTGCGCTGGATCAAGGGGACTTTTGGCATGGTGCACAATCTCACCAAGAATTTCTTTGCCATTGTCTCCTTTCAGGTCTGGCGCGCCACCGCCTCGGCGCTTACCCTTGCGTTCCTGAACCTCATGCCATTCCTGGGAATTGTTCTCGCCCACGGCTGGGCGCGTCTGCCTTACGCGATCGCCCTCGTCTCGATCTTCGGCATTTACCTGGGCATGTCCTGGAAGTCGGATGTTCCCGCCTACTATTTCTTCCTGCACCCCATCAGCTCTGTGCTGTTCGTCCACATCATGCTGCGCTCAATGATCCTCACCCTGGCGCGGGGTGGAGTGGTCTGGCGCGGGACGTTCTATCCCTTGGCCGATTTGCGAAAGGGCATGGTTTAGAAGGGAAGCTCGGCGGTTCGCTCGGAGAATCTGGCAAGAACTTCATCGAACCAGGCAAGAGATTCAAGAGGGCAGAAAGTACACTCGACCCTAAGCCCGTCGATCAGGAGATGACTACGCTCATCCATGCTGCCGTCGAACGCGGTGTCACGTTATCCGCAACAGGCCGAGGCAATGCCAGGACGGTAAGCCGCTCGCGGCGGAGTGCTTTAGATGCAAGATGGGGCGAGCGAATAGGCTTTGTAGCGCATCATAGGCTAGGGGTACTATAGCCGATGATCTCCGGAGCGCGGCATGGTAAGCCAAAGCGACAATCTGAAAGACCACCTTTCCCGATATCGTGAAATCAACATCACCGTCACCGGTCGAAAGTCCGGACGCGCCATCTCGAACCCGGTCTGGTTCGTGTTCGAAGACGGAAAACTCTATCTGCTGCCGGTACAAGGCTCGGAGACACAATGGTACAAGAACGTGCTTAAGAACTCGTCGATGCGAATCGATGCGCGGGGGGCGATGGGGGAATTTACCGTTGTTCCCATCACGGTTGCAAAGCAGGTATCGTCTGTCGTTGGGAAATTCCGCGAGAAGTATGGCACAGGCGACGTGAAGAAGTACTACTCCAATTTCGACGTCGCCGTGCTCGTCCAAATACCGTGAACACAGTGGCCCAGGCCGCAACAAGACAAAGGAAATATTTTGCTGGCGAACGGCCACGATCCCAAAAGTCTAAGGTTCTTCTTCCGCAGGAATTTCCGCGGGCAAGGTCGGCGCTTGCCGTTTCTTTGCGGGGGTATGGGAGGGCCGCGGCAAGCTGAATGATCCGGCGCTGTATTTGCCCTTTCGTTCTACGTCATAATCCTTCGGCAGCTTCGGAATTCGAATGCCTTCGCCGCCCAGTTGCCGCGATTCCGTTACCACGATCTCCGCCCGCCCATCATAGGTCTTCAGGGAGCCATTGACTTCGACCACTCGATTCGCCAAGGCACGAACGTCACCGATGTCCTTGAGATGTCCGGGAAAGATTACTGCCGTAAACGGGCATACTCGGAAGTCATCGCAGAAGTCGAAGAAAGTTGTGCCCCGACTGCCGCGCTTTACCCGGAGCACTTTGCCGGTAATGCACTGTGTCTCGCCAACGTGGTTACGCGCCTCGCTGATGGGAAGACATTCGGCGGAGCCGAGAATCGGAAAATACCACAGAAGAGCGAGAATTGCCGCCAACGTCCGCATAGTACACCTCAACCCGGCTTGAAACATTCTAGGGAAGCAGGGAGAGCCTTGAGGCGTTGGGAAGCAGAAAAACTACCTGGCCGTTCCGAAACGGAAATGCGCGCAGTAAGGGCCGCGCCTGGCAGGAGCGGCCCGCACTGGCAAAGACAGATTGTTGGGCTTTACTTAAACGCTTTGATCGCTGCCGCTTCGTCGTCTTTCACGTCGAACACGGTATACAGTTTAGTAATCTGCAGCAGGTCATGGACCTTCTTGGTCAGGTTCAACAGTTTCAGTTCGCCGCCCTGATTGCGGACGGTGGTAAAGGCGCTGACCAATTCACCGATGCCTGAGCTATCGATGTAAGTTACATCGCCAAGATTGAGCAGAATCTTCTTCTGCCCCTTGGAGAGCAGGTCGCGCACCGCGTCCCGCAGGATCACGCTGCCCTCGCCGAGTGTGATACGGCCGCTGCAGTCCACGATGGCCACGCCATCGACCAGACGCGTACTGGTCTTCATGCTCACTGGGAAGCCTCCTTGCCGGCCCCGGATGATCCGGGGACATGCTTGACTAGTTTGATTTCGGTGCCCGTCTGCGAGGGGCGAATTTGCACCTCGTCCATGAACGAGCGGATAAGAAAAATTCCGCGCCCGGATGTCTTCAGCAGGTTCTCGGGCGCCAGCGGATCCGGAATCTTGGCTGGGTCCAAACCCTTTCCCTGGTCACAGATGGTGATTACCAGATCCCGGCTGTTGGTCTCGAACTCCAGTTTAACCTTTTTTTCTGGATCGTAGGCGTTGCCATGCAGCACAGCGTTGACCGCGGCCTCGCGAACCGCCATAGAAATCTGCATGACCTCATCGTCGCCGAATCCAGCTTCCACGGCGATGCGACTGGCAGTCTGTTCGGCGCTGTCGACAGTTTCCAGCGTCGAATCCAGCGTATACGAAACCCGTTGTTCGGTCATGGCAAAATGATCGTTAAACTACCGTCGGCCCGGAACCTGCACCTGGTTACGCGATCCCGGTTCGATAAAGAAAGGTTCCCGGGTTCGGGAATTGCGTAGTTTCGCCTTTCCCTGTGGAAATGTCAACGCAGACCGTAGCATGGATCCGGGTTACCGTCAGTTTTCCCGATTCAGACACCAGTGCGATGGCTGGCTCCCGGCTGCGAGCCAGCAATGTCCCGTCTACATCTGGATTCCGCCTTCTTAATTGAGTATTCTCTCAACCATGTCCACGCTCGCCCTAACCGAGTTGCTTGGCTTGCCGGTCTTCGATTCCGGCGGTCAGTGCGGACGGGTACGGGAGGCGGCCATTGCTCCGCAGGAGGATCGCTCGCGCATTGCCATGCTCATCATCCGCACAAAATCCGGCGATCATGTTCTGCCCTTCAGTTCGGTAACCGGCATGAATGGCGGCCTTCGGACGGATACCTCCGTGGCGGGCTGGCCTATCGCGGATGCCTCCGAGGGACTATTTCTGTTGAGCCGCGATCTGCTGGACCAGCAGATCATCGATGTCCACGGCCGCAAAGTCGTTCGCGTCAATGATGTTGATTTGCACCGCGATAGCAGCAACGGACATGTCTCGCTTCGGGTCAGCGCTGTTGATATTGGGGCTCGTGGTGCGGTGCGCAGGCTGCTGAAAGGTGTCGTGCCGGCCGGTGTGTTGCGGGCGCTGCTGAATAAGATTCCCGAACGGCCGATTCCATGGGACTTCGTCGACCTCATCGAAACCGATCCCGCACGTCGCGTCAAGCTTAAGATTTCTCACGACCGTCTGGCCCGCCTGCACCCTGCCGACATCGCGGACATTGTCGAAGACTTGGCGCCGGACGAGCGCGAGGCCGTGTTTGAAACGCTCGACGAAGGGGTGGCCGCGGAAGCTCTCGAAGAAGTCGAACCCAAGGTACAAAAGGCCATCGTCGAATCGCTCGACTCCGATCGCGCCGCGGAAATCGTCGAAGAAATGAATCCCGACGCTGCCGCCGATCTGCTGGCCGACCTGCCCGAAGAGCGCACCTCGGAGATATTGCTCGAGATGGCGCCGGAAGAACGCGAAGAGGTCTCCGAGCTGCTCGAGTTCAAGGAGAATACCGCTGCCGGCCGGATGAATACCGAGTATCTGGCCTTGGGGGTGCACGCGACCGTCCACGACGCCGTTGAGGCGCTGCGTCACTTCGAAGGCGGAATCGAATCGGTAAGCACCATCTACCTGGTCGACTCGCACGGTACCCTCGCCGGAGCCGTGCCTCTGGCCAAGCTGGTGCTGGCCTCGCAGGACGCACCCTTGCTCTCCCTGACGCAGGAGCCTTTGATCTCCTGTCATGCCGGTGCCGGTGAGAAGGAAGTGGCAGAGCTGTTCGATAAATACAATCTGCTGACCCTGCCCGTGGTCGATGACAACAAAAAGCTCACCGGTGTCATCACCTCTGACGATGTAATCAGTCTGTTGCGGTCCAAGCTGTAGGCGGGCCGGTAGTCGCTACCCTTCGTCGTTCCGCAACGAACATTTTTCTATCCAGATTCCTTCCCGACGGTTATCCTGTCAGTTCGTTTTTTTGCAATTATGGCTGCGCATTGTTCCCATGAGATTCCTGAGACGCTGGAAGACCCGGATCCTGCTGTTTTTCGCCGTCGTCGGTCCGGGCTTCATTACCGCGAACGTCGACAACGATGCCAACGGCATCTACACGTACTCGGCTGCCGGCGCGCAGTTCGGGCACTTGCTGCTTTGGACGTTGATTCCCGTCACCCTCGCGTTGATCGTGGTACAGGAAATTTCCGCCCGCATGGGCGCAGTGACCGGCAAGGGCCTGAGCGACCTCATCCGCGAGGAATTCGGCCTGCGAGTCACCTTCCTGATGATGATCGGAATTCTGCTCATCAACTTCGGCAATGTGGTGGGAGAATTTGCCGGCATCGCCGGTAGCCTGGAACTCTTCGGTCTTTCCAAATACATCACCGTTCCTGTCTGTGCTGTGATTGTCTGGCTGATCGTGGTCAAGGGCCAGTACAAGAGCGTGGAAAAGGTTTTCCTGGTCGCCTCGTTTTTCTACGTTACTTATATCTTTGCCGGTGTGTTTGCCAGGCCGGCCTGGATTGATGCGTTGGTGGCGACCGTAAAACCTCCGCCCAAAGCCGCCTTCTTTCTGCCTGGTTATCTCTATATGGCGATCGGGGTGGTCGGTACCACCATCGCTCCCTGGATGCAGTTTTACCTGCAGTCTTCCGTCGTCGAGAAGGGCGTAACCAAACGTCAATACCGGGCGTCCCAGATCGACGTCGTCTCCGGCTGCATCTTCACCGACATCGTCGCCTGGTTCATCATTGTGGCTTGCGCCGCCACTTTGTATGTGCACGGTTACCACAACATCACAGACGCTAAAGACGCGGCGCAAGCCCTCCGTCCCTTGGCCGGAGATTACGCGTACATTCTGTTTGCCATGGGCCTGTTCAACGCGTCGCTGTTTGCCGCATCGATTCTCCCACTCTCGACTGCGTACACCGTCTGCGAAGGTTTGGGCTTCGAATCCGGGGTGGGGAAGAAGTTTGGCGAAGCGCCTGTATTTTATTGGCTCTACACCATTCTGATCGTCGCCGGTGCGGGTTGTATCCTGTTTCCCGATCTGCCGCTGGTTAAGATCTCCATTCTCTCCCAGGTCATTAACGGAATCGCCATCCCGCCAGTGCTGGTATTCATGCTGCTTCTGGTGAACAAAAAAGACCTGATGGGAGAGTACGTAAACTCGCGTACCTACAACGTTATCGCCTGGGCAACGACCATCATCATGACCCTCCTCACGATTGCCTACCTGTGGACCCTTCGCCCGGGGGCTGGCTAGGCCTTCAGCGCGGTTCGCGCCCTCTTTTGGCACTAATCTGGGCCGGGAACGCATTATCTCCTTCCGCCACTGTGCGCTTCTCTCTATAATGGAAGTGCCTAGGCTGGGGTAGGTGGTTCATGGGTGTGGTCCCGATCCTTCTCTCGCTTCTTGCTCTCTCAGCCAGTCTCGCGTTCGGGCAGAACGCCGTCGATGCTTCTCCACCAGTCGGGAGCACCCCGAGCAAGTCCAAGGTTAAGACCTACCACGACGGCAGCATGCGGGATATCAACGCGATCGGAAACCGCAACGTCGGGTGCAAGCAAGGTCTGGGAAACTGGTACAGCCTGGAAAAACAGATTGCCATGGGCCGTTCCTATGCCCAGCAAGTAGAAGCCAGTTCCAAGATGATCACCGACCCGGTGATTACCGAGTACGTCAACCGGGTTGGGCAAAATCTGGTGCGCAACTCCGACGCAGAGGTTCCATTCACCATCAAAGTCGTCGACACCGACGATATCAACGCTTTTGCTCTGCCCGGCGGTTTTTTCTACGTTGATTCCGGACTCATCCTCGCCGCCGACAACGAAGCTGAACTGGCCGGGGTTATGGCCCACGAAATCGCTCACGTCTCGGCCTGCCATGCTGCCCGCGAAATGTCGCGCAGCCAGCTGATGAATCTGGCCTCGATTCCTTTGATTTTTGTCGGCGGTGGAATCGGTTATGCCGCACAGAGCCTCGCCAGCCTGGCGATGCCGATGGGCTTTCTGAAGTTTACCCGTAGCTTCGAATCCGACGCCGACTATCTCGGGGTCGAATACTTGTACAAATCCGGCTACGACCCTCAGGCTTTGACGGCATTCTTTGAGAAGGTGCGAGCGCTGGAGAAGACCAAGCCGGGAACTTTGGCCAAGGCTTTCGAGACACACCCGCAAACCCCCGATCGCATCGCCAAGACCCAGCAGGAGATTAACACCTTGCTGCCGCCAGAAGAGGAGTACAAGGTGGACACGTCGGAATTCGAAGATGTGAAAACCCGCCTGGCGGAATTGGAAAACCGGCATAAACTCAACGACTCGGTCGGAAGCGGCCCGGTCTTGCGGCGCGCCACCCATGCGGATACGAGCAGTTCAAGCCAGAGCAGCGATGAGCAGGATGATCACCCCACGCTGAAACGCCGAACCTCCAACAGTCAGTAACACCGGCTGCGATGGACCCCTGGGATTTAAGAGGATGCGGCTTCTGCCGCGCCGACGAGGGACCTTTGATTTCTTGAATCGCTGCCAGAAAGCCAATGGTCCCGAAGCTAAAGAACCCGCCCCTCGGCGATGTCCTTCACGAGAGCCGAATCGGCCTCCAGAAAATCGTAAGAAGGCAGCTCGGACTTGAGCGCCCAACGAACGTCCCGAAAGATTCGGTTTTCGATCTCTCCCCGATATTCTCGCACCGCATGAAAATGCAACTCCACCGAGTTGCCGGTGCGGTACTGATGGCGAATGCGCGAGACTTCTTCTCCGATGGTCGCGTCTATACCAAGTTCCTCATCCAGCTCTCGCTGCAGCGCCTCGCGCGGCAGTTCGCCTTTCTCGATCTTGCCGCCGGGAAACTCCCATTTCAGCGGCATGGTTTGATGACGGGTGCGCTGGCATACCAGGATCCGCCCATCTTTGACGATCAATGCTGCCACCACTTGCTTAGTCATCGGAAACTACGGCAGGACTTGCGCTGCGTTCGCTCTCACTTTCTATCCGGGATGGTGGGCAGGCGTTCGCCGACCAGGTTGGCACAATATTCGACGAGCTCACGATCTTCTTCTTTGAAGGCAGCGGGGAAGTGACTGTCGATATCGAGCTCGCCGGCCACCTGCCCACGAACGAAGATGGGTACTACAATTTCCGATTTAGTTTCGAGCGAACATGCCAGGTAGCGTGG
>Ga0335078_10018027_pt1 | contig 10497 bp, 8 predicted proteins | sample Lox_Sample_32_FD_206711 | JGI IMG/M metagenome (GOLD analysis project Ga0335078, IMG submission 206711) | Soil microbial communities from Loxahatchee National Wildlife Refuge, Florida, United States - Lox_Sample_3.2 | ecosystem: Environmental > Terrestrial > Soil > Wetlands | place: USA: Florida...
CGGCGGGCTGAAGCGGCGGCTGACGATCGCCCGGTCGCTGATCAACGAGCCGGAGGTGCTGCTGCTCGACGAGCCAACCACCGGCCTGGACCCGCAGGCCCGGCACGTGGTCTGGGACCGGCTGTTCCGGCTCAAGCAGCAGGGCGTGACGCTGGTGCTGACCACGCACTACATGGACGAGGCCGAGCAGCTGTGCGACCGGCTGGTGGTGATGGACCGGGGCCGGATCGCGGCCGAGGGATCACCGCGCCAGCTCATCGAGCGGTACTCCACCCCGGAGGTGCTCGAACTGCGGTTCGACCCGTCCGAGCACGAGCAGGCGGCCGAGAAGCTGGCCGCGGCGGAGGCGCAGCGCCGCGAGGTGCTGGCCGACCGGGTGCTGCTGTACGTCCCGGACGGGGACACCGCGCTCGGCGCGGTCCGCCGCCTCGGCCTGGAACCGCTCACCTCGCTGGTCCGGCGCAGCACGCTGGAGGACGTGTTCCTCCGGCTGACCGGGCGCCGGCTGGAGGACTGATGACGGCCCGGCTGGCGGAAGACCCGGCCGCGCTGCGCCCCGGCCCGGTGAGCTGGTGGCCGTTCGCCGTGCGCCAGCTGCGGTTCTGGCTGACCGACTACCGGCGCACCTGGCGCGGCTCGGTCATCTCCACCCTGCTCAACCCGCTGCTGTACCTGGGCGCGATGGGCCTGGGCCTGGGCACCCTGGTGGACCAGCACGGCACGGCCCGGCTGGGCGGGGTCAGCTACCTGGTCTTCCTGGCACCCGGGCTGCTGGCCGCGAGCGCGATGAGCACCGGCGTGGAAGAGTCCACCTACCCGGTGTACGGCAGCGTCAAGTGGAACAAGACCTACCAGGCGGCGGTGTCCGCGCCGCTGCGGCCCGCCGACCTGTTCCACGGGCACCTGCTGTTCGTGACGCTGAAGCTGACCATGTCGTGCAGCGTGTTCCTGGCCGTGTCGGCGCTGTTCGGCGCGATCCAGTCGGCAGAGGCCATCGCGGCGCTACCGGTGGCCGTGCTCACCGGGCTGGCCTTCGCCGCGCCGATCGAGGCCTGGACCGTGACCCGGACCAAGGACACGTCGCTGGCCGTGGTGTTCCGGTTCGGGATGATCCCGCTGTTCCTGTTTTCCGGCACGTTCTTCCCCATCACCCAGCTGCCCGGGTGGATCCAGCCGGTCGCCTACATCACGCCGCTGTGGCACGGGGTAGCCCTGTGCCGCGGGCTGAGCCTGGGCACCGCCACCTGGGCCGGCGCGCTGCTGCACGCCGGCTACCTGCTCCTCGTGCTGGCCGCCGGGCTCTGGGCCGGGAACCGCACGTACCCCAGGCGGCTCTATGTCTAGCGCGCGGCCAGCCGCCAGCCAGCTGCCGCTGCGGGTGCTGCCGCTGGGCGTGCTGGCCGCCCGGGCCCGCCGGTCGGTAGGCGGCAGGGGGAGCCGCTACCTGGTCGAGCGGCATGCGCTGGTCTACCGGCACGCCTGGCTGGTCTTGGTGTCCGGCGTGCTCGAGCCGGTGTTCTACCTGCTGTCCATCGGGGTGGGCCTGGGCCAGCTGGTCGGCTACGTGCACGGGGTGACATACGCCGCGTTCGTCGCCCCCGCCCTGCTGGCCACCGCGTCCATGAACGGGGCACTCTTCGACTCCACGTTCAACGTGTTCTTCCGGCTGAAGTACGAGAAGCTCTACGACGCCGCGCTGGCCACCCCGATGCGCGCCGGGGACGTCGCGCTCGGCGAGATCAGCTGGGCGCTGCTGCGCGGCGCGCTGTACGCGGTGGCGTTCCTGGCCGTGATGGCGGTCATGGGCCTGATCCATTCGTGGTGGGCGCTGGGCGCGCTGCCGGTCGCCGTGCTCACCGGCTTCGCGTTCGCGGCCGGGGGCATGGCCGCCACGACGTACATGCGAAGCTGGCAGGACTTCGAGTTCGTCGTGCTGGCCACGCTGCCCATGTTCCTGTTCTCCACCACGTTCTATCCGCTCGGCCTGTACCCCCGGGGGCTGCAGATCGTGGTGGAGATTACCCCGCTCTACCAGAGCGTGACCGTGCTGCGCGGGCTGACCCTGGGCAGCGTCGGCCCCGGCCTGCTGTGGCACGTGCTCTACCTGGCCGTCATGGGCGTCATCGGGCTGCTCGTCGCCGGCCGCCGGATCGGCGCCCTGCTGCTCCGCTAGGTTGCCCGCTGCCCATGATGCTGACCTGGGGTACAGCTGGGTGGCCCGCACGCCGGCATCACGATGCGAGGCTAGCGGGGCCGGCCGCTCCTAGATCGCGTACCGGTCAGTAGGTAGAGTCAAGGCGGACCCGTCGGGAGGCTGCATGGACTTCGGCTACGACGCCCGTACGGAGGAGTTCAGGAAACGCCTCCAGGCGTTCATGGACGAGCGCGTCTACCCGGCGGAGCCGGTCTTCGCCGCCCAGGTCCGCGCCAACGCGCAGGCCGGTCTGCCGTGGCAGCGCCCGGCGGTGGTGGATGAGCTGAAAGCCGACGCACGCGAGCGGGGCCTGTGGAATCTGTTCCTGGCTCACCATCCCGAGGGCGCCGGGCTGACCAACCTGCAGTACGCGCCGCTGGCCGAGATCACCGGGCGCAGCCCGGCGATCGCGCCGGAAGCGATCAACTGCGCCGCCCCCGACACCGGCAACATGGAGCTGCTGGCCGAGTTCGGCACCGGGCAGCAGCGCGACCGCTGGCTCGGCCCGCTGCTCGACGCCGAGATCAGGTCCGCGTTCTGCATGACCGAGCCCGGCGTGGCGTCCTCGGATGCGACCAACATCACCACCCGGATCGAGCGGGCCGGTGACGAGTACGTGATCAACGGCCGGAAGTGGTGGTCGTCGGGCGCGATGGACCCGCGGTGCCAGATCTTCATCGTGATGGGCCGTACCGACTCCGCCGCCGACCGGCACCGCCAGCAGTCAATGATCCTGGTGCCCCGTGATACCCCCGGCGTCACGATCGAGCGCGGCATCACCCTGTTCGGCTACGACGACGCACCCCACGGCGGGCACGCTGAAGTGGCGTTCCACGACGTGCGGGTGCCCGCGGCCAATCTGATCGGCGGCGAGGGCGACGGTTTCGCGATCGCCCAGGCCCGGCTGGGCCCCGGGCGCATCCATCACTGCATGCGGCTGATCGGCGCGGCCGAGCGGGCCCTGGAGCTGATGTGCCGCCGGGTCACCGCGCGCACCGCGTTCGGGTCCCCGCTGGCCGATCAGGGGGTGATCCAGGGGTGGATCGCCGAGTCCCGGGTGCGCATCGAGCAGGCCCGGCTGCTGGTGCTGAAGACGGCCTGGCTGATGGACACGGCCGGGAACAAGGGCGCGCACACCGAGATCCAGGCCATCAAGATCATCACGCCCGCGATGGCCGAATGGGTCATCGACAAGGCCATCACCGCGCACGGCGCCGCCGGGGTGAGCCAGGACTTCCCGCTGGCCAGCCTGTGGGCCAACGCCCGCACGCTGCGTTTCGCCGACGGGCCGGACGAGGTGCACAAGCGCTCGCTGGCCCGCCGGGAACTTCGCCCGTACCGCACGCCGAGCCAACCAGCCCGATAAGCCCGCCGGCCGGACGGCCGCGGTCGCGACACCACCGAGCAAGGAGACAACGCACATGCCGCAGGATGCGCAGCGAACCGCCATCGTTACCGGGGGCGCCCGGGGGATCGGTGCCGCCACCGCCGGCCGGCTGGCCGTGGACGGGATGGCGGTCGCCGTCCTCGACCTGGACGCGGACGCCTGCAAGGCCACCGTGAGCGCGATCGAGTCGGCGGGCGGCCGCGCCATCCCGGTCGGCGCGGACGTCAGCCAGGCCGATCAGGTGGCCGCCGCGGTGGACGCCGTGGCCGCCACGCTCGGGCCGCCGACCGTGCTGGTCAACAACGCCGGCGTGATCCGGGACAACCTGCTGTTCAAGATGTCCGACGACGACTGGGACAGCGTGCTCGGCGTGCACCTGCGCGGCGCGTTCCTGATGACCCGGGCGGTGCAGAAGCACATGGTGGACCAGCGCTACGGCCGGATCGTCAACCTGTCCTCCAGCTCCGCCCTTGGCAACCGGGGCCAGGTCAACTACTCCGCGGCCAAGGCGGGCATGCAGGGTTTCACCAAAACCCTGGCCATCGAGCTCGGCCCGTTCGGCGTCACCGCCAACGCCGTGGCGCCCGGTTTCATCGCCACCGACATGACCGCGGCCACCGCGGCCCGGGTCAAGATGAGCTTCGAGGACTTCCAGGCCGCCGCGGCGTCCCAGATCCCGGTCCGCCGGGTCGGCCAGCCGGGCGACGTGGCCAACGTCATCTCGTTCCTGACCAGCGAATCGTCCGGGTTCGTCTCCGGCCAGGTGATCTACGTGGCGGGTGGCCCGTTGTGCTGACCGGCGGCAAAGCCAGCGGCACCGGGCCGCCCGGCGCCGACACGCTGCGCGAGCAGGTCCGCGAGTTCCTGGCCAGCCATGATCCGGCCGGCCTGCCCCGGGTCGAGTTCCTCCGGGCCCGGTTCGACGCTGGCCTGGCCGCCGTGCACTACCCGGCCGGCCTGGGCGGTCAGGGCCTGCCCCGGGCGCTGCAGTCCGTGGTCGAGGCCGAGTTCGCTGCGGCGGGCGCGCCGACCAACCGGCCCGAGCGGATCGGGATCGGGCTTGGCATGGCCGCGCCGACCATCCTCGCGTTCGGCTCGGACGAGCAGAAGGCGCGCTGGCTGCGGCCCCTGTGGACCGGCGAGGAAGTCTGGTGCCAGCTGTTCAGCGAGCCGGGGGCCGGCTCTGACCTGGCCGGCCTGGCCACCCGGGCGGCCCGCGCCGAGGGGGGCGGCGGGGCCTGGTCGGTGACCGGCCAGAAGGTCTGGACGTCCATGGCGCACGAGGCCCGCTGGGGGCTGCTCCTCGCCCGGACCGACCCGGATGTGCCCAAGCACGCCGGGCTGACCTATTTCGGCCTGGACATGACCGGCGACGGCGTCGAGGTCCGGCCGCTGCGCCAGCTCACCGGGGAGGCCGAGTTCAACGAGGTCTTCCTGACCGGCGCGGCGGTCCCGGACGCCGACCGGATCGGCGGCGTGGGCGAGGGCTGGCGGGTGGCCCAGGGCACGCTGATGAACGAGCGGGTGTCCATCGGCGGGGCCGCGCTGCCCCGGGAGGGCGGGATGATCGGCAGCGCCGCCCGGACCTGGCGGGAGCATCCCGAGCTGCGCACCCCCGGCCTGCACGACCGCATCCTGCGCCTGTGGGCGGACGCCGAGGTGGCCCGGCTGGCCTCCGACCGGCTCCGCCAGCAGCTGGCCGCGGGCCAGCCCGGCCCGGAAGGCTCCGCCGCCAAGATCGTTTTCGCCCGGCTCAACCAGGAGATCAGCTCGTTCGAAGTCGACCTGGCGGGCGGCGACGGGCTGCGGTACGCGGACTGGACCATGCGCAGGCCGGGCAGCGTCAGCTTCTACGGGCGCGATGCCGGCTACCGCTACCTGCGGTCCCGGGGCAACTCGATCGAGGGCGGCACCTCGGAGATCCTGCGCAACATCATCGCCGAACGGGTCCTCGGCCTGCCCGCCGAGCCCCGCACGGATACCAAAGTGCCCTGGAAGGATCTGCCCCGGTGAGCATCACGACCCAGCAGCCAGCCGGGCGGGGCCTCCCTGACCTGCTCTACAGCGAGGCCGAGAGGGACCTGCGCGGGGCGGTGCGCTCGGTGCTGGCCGAGCGCAGCGACTGGCCGGCGGTGCTGGCGCGCACCGAGACCAGCGAGACCTACGACACCGCGCTGTGGCGGGTGCTGGCGGCCGACGTCGGCTGCGGCGGCCTGCTGATCCCGGAGAGCCACGGCGGGGCGGGGGCCGGTTTCCGGGAAGCCGCCGTGCTGGCCGAGGAAGCGGGCCGCGCGGTTGCCCCGGTCCCGTACCTGGGCAGCGCGGTGCTGGCCACCGTGGCCGCGCTGCGGGCCGGTGACGCGGAGCTGCTCAGCGGGCTGGCCGCAGGCACCGTCACCGCGGCCCTGGCCGTGCCGTTCGCCATCCGGCCCGGTGCTCCCGGCGCTGCTGCCCGGCCCGGCGCGGTGCGGGTCGAGGCGCCCCGGCCTGGTGATCCGGGCGGCCAGGCCCGGCTGACCGGCGCGGTCCGCGGCGTGGCCGACGCGCTCCCCGCCTCGGTGCTCCTGGTGCCGGCCGACGGGGTCCCCGCCGGGCTGTACGCGGTGGACTCCACCGCGCCGGGCGTCAGCCTGTCCCCGGTGGCCTCCCTCGACCAGACCCGCCAGGTGGCCGACCTGGCCCTGGACGGCGTGCCCGCCCGGCCGCTCGCCTCGGGCCCGGCCGCGGCGGACGCCGTGGCCAGCGCGCTGACCGCGGGGGCCGCGATGCTCGCGGCCGAGCAGCTTGGGCTGGCCGACCGCTGCCTGGAGCTGACCGTCGGCTACCTGAAGGAGCGCTACCAGTTCGCCCGCCCGGCCGGCTCGTTCCAGGCGCTCAAGCACCGGCTCGCCGACCTGTGGGTGGCCATCAGCCAGGCCCGCGCCGCGGCCCGGTACGCCGCCGCCTGCCTGGCGGATGACGATCCCGACACCCCGGTCGCGGTGGCGCTGGCCAAGGCGGCCTGCGGGGACACCGCCACCCTGGCCGCCCAGGAGTGCGTGCAGCTGCACGGCGGCATCGGCTTTACCTGGGAGCACCCGGCACACCTGTACCTGAAGCGGGCCAAGGCCACCTCGGCCGCCTTCGGCACCCCGGACTGGCACCGGGCCACGCTGGCCAGCCTGGCCACGCTGCCCGGCCCCCCGCAGCGATGAAGTCGGTCGCGGGCGCCGGCGTGGTGATCACCGGGGGCGGCAGTGGCATCGGCGCCGCGCTGGCCCGCCGGTTCGCCGCCGAGGGTGCCCGGGTGGTGGTCAACGACATCGATCCCGGCGCCGCGCAGCAAGTCGCCGGGTCCTGCGGGGCCGAGGCCCTGCCCGGTGATGCCGCCACCGAGGACGGCGTGGCCACCCTGATCGACGGCGCGGCCGACCTGCTCGACGGCATCGACCTGTTCTGCGCCAACGCCGGGATCGGCCCGGAAGGCGGCCCGGAAGCCCCGGAAGACGTGTGGGACGCCTGCTGGCAGGTCAACGTGATGGCGCACGTCCGCGCGGCGCGCCGGCTCATGCCCGGCTGGCTGGCCGCGGGCCGCGGGCACCTGATCTGCACCGTCTCGGCGGCTGGTCTGCTGACGATGCTGGGCTCGGCGCCGTATTCGGTGACCAAGCATGCCGCGCTCGGCTTCGCCGAATGGCTGGCCGCCAGCTACGCGCACCGCGGCATCACGGTGCAGGCGCTGTGCCCGATGGGCGTGCGCACCCCGATGCTGGCCGCGGCCGGGCCAGCGGGCCAGGCCCTGCTGGCCGGGTCGGCGGTCCCCCCCGAGGCGGTGGCGGACGCGGTCGTGGCGGCCATCGCCGACGGGCGGTTCCTCATCCTGCCGCATCCCGAGGTGGCGGCGATGTACGCCCACCGGGCCGATGACCCGGACCGCTGGCTGCGCGGCATGGGCCGGCTGCAACAGCAGGTGGAAGGGCTTCCCGGCGGGTAACTCCCGCTGCCTGGCAGATTGGTGCATGCTGTCGGCATGAAGCCGGCCGCTATGGGGACGCTGCACCACATCGAGCTCTGGGTGCCCGACCTGAGCCGCGCCGAGCAGACGTGGGGCTGGCTGCTCGGCGCGCTCGGCTACCAGCCGTTCCAGCAATGGGCCGAGGGTGTGAGCTGGCGGTGCGGTGACATGTACATCGTGCTGGAGCAGTCACCGGCGCGCAGCGCCTTCCGGCACGACCGGTACCGGCCCGGCCTCAACCACCTGGCCTTCCACGTGACCGACCGGGGCACGGTGGACCGGATGGTGGGCGAGGCGCTGCTGCACGGCTGGCGGCTGCTGTTCGCCGACCGGCATCCCTACGCCGGGGGTGACCAGCACTACGCGGCGTACCTGGAAGACCGGGATGGCTACGAGGTCGAGCTGGTCGCGCCGTCACCCCGGCCGCGGGGCACCGACGTCGCCGAGGGCGCCCGGCACGCCGCGCCCGGTTCCAGCCCCGTCGCGGGCGCCCAGGCCGGCACCGGCACCGGCTGACCCGTCAGCCGGTGCCCACCGTGGCGGACAGCCGCAGATCGCATGCCGAGCGGCCCGCGCTGATCGTGGCCTGGCCGGCCGGCCAGGCCCAGCACGCCGACTGCTCGTCGTAGCGGGCGAACAGCCGGGCGGGCACGGTGAGCGTCAGCTGCACCGCGTCGCCGGGTGCCGCGGCGGCCACGCCGAACGCGCCGAGGACGCGCACCGGGCGGCCCGCGCCGCGCGATGGCCCGGCCACGTACACCTGCACCACCTCGCGCCCGGGCCGCGGGCCGGCGTTGCGCACGGTGACCCGCAGGCTGAGGTCGGTACCCGGCGCCAGCCACGCCCGGTCCACGGACAGCGACTCATACTCCCAGCTGGTGTAGCCCAGGCCGTGGCCGAACGGGAACAGCGGCTGGCGCCCCGCCGCGTCGAACCCCCGGTACCCGACCAGCAGCCCCTCGTCGTAGCTGAGCTCCCCGGCCACCGGCACGGCGTGCAGCACCGGGCTATCCGCCTCGCGGGCCGGCATGGTCACCGGCAGGCGGCCGCCCGGCTCGGCCCGGCCGAGCAGCACGTCGGCCAGGGCCGCGCCGAAGGCCTGACCGGGCAGCCAGGCGTACAGCACGGCCGCCACCTGGCTGGCCCACGGCATCAGCACGGGCATGCCAGCGTTGACCACCACCACGGTCCGCGGGCTGGCCGCGGCGACCCGCCGGATCAGCTCGTCCTGGCGGCCGGGCAGCGCCAGCGTGCCCCGGTCGAAGCCCTCGCTCTCGGTGGTCTCCGCCGAGCCGACGACGGCCACCGCCACGTCGGCGGCGGCCGCCGCCTCGACCGCCGCGGCCAGCATCGCGTCCTCATCCGGCGCGGCCACCAGGCCGAGCCGGACCGCGAGCGGTCCCTCCGCCCCGGCTGAGGGCAGGAAGTCCAGCCTGACCTCGGCGGGCTGGCCTTCGGTCAGCGTGACCGGGCCGGTGACCTCACCCGGCCGGGTCATCGTCTCCACCGGGTCGGCGGGCACCGGGGTGGCGCCGTCTGCGACGAGCACGCCGTCCACGGTCACGGTGAGCCGGCCCACGCCGGCCGCCCCGACCACGTGCGGCCCAGAGGCGTCCGGCTGGTACCTGGTCAGCACCGAGATGGTGCCGCCGCGGCCCCAGCCGACCTCGGCGGGCAGCCCGTCCCCCCACCAGGCGAACACGGTGGAGTTCCGGTGCTCCGCGGCCAGCAGGGTGCCATCGGCGGCACGGAACTCCAGGCGGACCCCGGGCTCGCCGGTCACCGGGTCGCACAGCGCCCGGGCCGGCGGCTCGGGCACGGTCTGCCAGATGTGGCAGCCCGGCGTCACGGTCACCGTGGCGTGGCCGGCCAGGGCGGCGCGCAGCTCGCCAGCGGGCTCGGCGATGGCCACCGGGTGGACCGCGGCGCTGCCGCCGCCCTGGATGACCGGGTGCACCGCGTTCGGGCCGATCAGCGCGACGCGGCTGAGCCGGCCGGGGTCGAGGGGGAGCGCCGCCCGCTCGTTGCGCAGCAGCACGAACGACGCGGCCGCCGCCCTGCGGAGCAGTCCTGGGTCGGTCAGCGCGGGCGGCTGCGGGCCCGGGGTGGCCAGCACGTCCGGCTGGGCCGCGCCATCCGGTGGCCGCAGCGCGCCGACCCGGCGGGCCACGCCGAGCAGCCGGAGCACCTTGTCGTCGATCAGCTCCTCGGGGATCGCCCCGGACCGGACCGCCTTGACCAGGGCGTCGCCCCACGGCCCGGACGGCCCGGGCATGGCCAGGTCCAGGCCGGCCTCGGCGGTGGGCAGCGTGCTGCGCGCCGCCGACCAGTCCGAGACCACCACCCCGGTGAAGCCCCACTCGTCCTTGAGCACGTCCCGCAGCAGCTGGGTGTGCTCGGTCATCAGCGAGCCGTTCACCGAGTTGTACGCGGCCATGACCACGGCCGCGCGGGCCTGCTTGACGCACGCTTCGAACGGCACCAGGTACAGCTCGCGGAGCACGTGCTCCGGGATCCGGGCGTCATAGGTCCACCGCCCGGTCTCCGAGTCGTTGCCCACGTAGTGCTTGACCGCGGCGCCGACCCCAGCGGACTGGAGCCCGGCCACGTAGCTGGCGGCCAGCCGGGCGGTCAGTTCCGGGTCCTCGGAGAAGCACTCGAACCCGCGTCCGCCCAGCGGCGTGCGCATCAGGTTGATCGTCGGGGCCAGCACGATGTCGATGCCCTTGGCCCGTGCCTCGGCGCCCAGGGCGGCGGCGAGCTCGCGGACGAGCTCGCTGTCCCAGGTAGCGCCGAGGGCGGACGGGCTGGGCAGGCTGGCCGATGGGTTCCGGTCGTCCTTGGTGATGCCCCGCACCCCGGCCGGCCCGTCCGACATGACGATCGGACGGAGGCCGAGGGCGGCGGCACCGTGGGTGCGCC
>Ga0335078_10018028_pt1 | contig 10497 bp, 8 predicted proteins | sample Lox_Sample_32_FD_206711 | JGI IMG/M metagenome (GOLD analysis project Ga0335078, IMG submission 206711) | Soil microbial communities from Loxahatchee National Wildlife Refuge, Florida, United States - Lox_Sample_3.2 | ecosystem: Environmental > Terrestrial > Soil > Wetlands | place: USA: Florida...
GCCCAACCAGCGCGATTCGGTCGCCCCGTTCGATCAGCAAACCGACATCGTGAAATACTTCCTTGTCCCCGTAGGATTTTGCCATTCCCGAAAGCTCGGCTACGATGCGACCGCTCGGCTTAGGCTGAGGAAAGGCGAAGTGCATGGTCTTCTCTTCCTCAGGCAGCTCGATGCGATCCATCCTTTCTAGTTCCTTGATACGGCTCTGTACTTGCTTCGCTTTGGTCGCCTGATAGCGGAAGCGATTGATGAACACTTCCAGCTGCTCGATGCGCTCGCGTTGCCCGCGATAGGCACTTTCCAGTTGTTCCTGTCTTTGGCTCTTTTGCGCCAGATATTTCTCGTAGTTGCCGGGATAGAACTGAACCCGCTTATTCCAGATTTCGACGATCTTCGTAACCGTTACGTCGAGAAAATAGCGATCGTGGGAGATCACAACGAAAGCCCCGGGATAGGTCTTGAGGTAGTCTTCGAGCCAGTTTCGGGCCTCAAGGTCGAGGTGGTTGGTGGGTTCGTCGAGCAGCAGCAGGTTCGGCTTTTCGAGCAATAACTTGGCTAGGGCAATCCGCATCTGCCAGCCGCCCGAGAACTCCTCGGTTCGGCGGTGCCAGTCCGGTTTGCTGAAGCCCAGCCCCATCAGCACGCTTCCCACCTGGGCTTCGAGCCCGTAGCCGTCGCGGGTACGGAATTCATGCTCGATGCGCTGATAGCGCTCTGCCACCTGCTCATATTCCGGCGAAGCATGGTCGAGTTCCGGCATGCGCGAGGTTAGCTGCTCCATCTCCTGTTCCATGGCATGAAGATCGGAAAACACCGACATGCACTCGGCAAAAACCGTCTGCCCGGAGAGCGTGAGCCCCTCCTGCGGCAGATAGCCCGCGCGGATACCTTTCGCGCCTGACATGGATCCGTAATCGAGGGTCTCGAGTTCAGCCAGTATTTTCAATAAGGTGGATTTCCCCGTGCCATTCGCGCCTACCAGGCCGACCCGGTCCCGGTTGGTGATCAGCCAGTCCACTCCCTCAAACAGAAGCTTTTGGCCATAGCGTTTTCCGGCCGAGGACAAGCGAATCATAGGTGTTTCCATCGTCTCATGAGACGGAGATTTTGAGAACGCAAGGACCGGTTCGGCCGAGATGCAGAACAGCTCGGGCCTAGAAGACTTTGGGTTTGTGATTGAGCCAGCGAGAGACAGGACTAAGCACTGCGGGTCGGCCCCTTCGACCGCTCTGCGACTCTAGACGAATCGCGCTTAGCGAGAACCGCATGGTTTCCGCCAGCCCCGGGTTCAAGGCGTACAACCGAATGTCCCGGAGACTCCGCCCAGCGCCGTGGTTGTGCTTGCGAGATGGTGGTCTTTGTCGCCCCCAGGTGTGCGAGCGCCCGCTCAATCAGGGTTTGCATCTCCCGCGCGTACTTGACCTCGCGGCCTTTCGCCAAGATCTTGCGGGCCTCGGCGGGAGAAAACCAGGTGGGATTCCGCTCCGGCTCGTGCCCGGGCTCGATCCCGTCGACTTCCATCAAGAAAGCCTTGACCACAAATTCCCGCACGCCCGGCGGCTTCCAGAACACGCCTTTCGAGTGCAGGTAGAGATGAAAGTGCTGCGATTCAACGTGGCCGTGAGCACCGGCCTCTTCCCACGCCTCGCGTTCGGCCGTCTGGCTATGCGAGCGGGAACGCTCGGGAGCGCCTTTGGGAAAGGTCCACTTGCCCCCGCCGTTGGTGTTCACCAGCAAGAATTCGATGGCGGGTCCCCGCCGCCGATAGCACACTGCCGCCACTTGCACGGGTAGCGTGGGACGAAGAAACTGATGCCGGGCCAACTTCAACCCCTCCAAGAAATCCTGACCTAAAAGACCTACAAAATAGGATACGTGGCCAACGTTGCAGGCGTGTTAAATTGCATCAAAAAAGGTGCAGAGATGGGGTTACCGAGGTACCGGGGAGAAAGGCTGCTAGCGGGACGGGATAGGCTCGCTTGAGTGCGAGGGTGGGACTCCCCCGGCGGAACTGCGTTCCAGAGAGCGCATCGTTCCCAGAATCAAGGAGATCACGCTTTCATCGCCCATGGCCGTGTTGAGCATCATGTGATAGAGCGATCGCGTAGGCCAGTCCGCATTAAAGTAGCACTTTACAAACTGAATCCGGTCGCGATCGACATGGTCGAGCAACCGTTCGGCCTCTTTTTCGCTTTTGCCGAGCAACTTCAGGCGCCGCATCTTTTCCGGGTAGGAAGCGTAAAGAAATACGTGAAAGACGTCACCCCGCTCTCGCAAGAAATAGGGCGCGCCCCTACCGACGATGACGCAATTGCCGGCGTTGGCGGCACTTTCCATTACCTGCTGGCCCACCGCTACGAAACGGTCGGGATTGAACGGTTCTTTGCCGGGCGCCGACATATGGCTTTCATAACTGCCCCTTAGAAAAGTGTTCACCAGTTTGCGAAAGGTACTGTCGGCACGCTCCTCGCAACGTGCCACCGCCTCATGATCCACTTTTGCCAATTTGGCAATCGTCTCGGTCAAGGCGTGATCCCAGAGCTGCCAATGCAGACGCTCAGCGATGTGGCGGGCAATCTCCCCGGCGCCGCAACCGAACTCCCGTTCGATGGTAATGATTCGGTACAACTGCTTGTTCGTCTCCTCGTCAAGCCAAGCTCAACGGAGCCAGACCTTCGGCTCCACCGACATACCCGGCCGCAGTACGTGCTCTTTAGTTTCTCCCGGATCAAAGGTGATCTTGACGGGGATGCGTTGCACGACCTTCACGTAATTCCCGGTCGCGTTTTCCGGCGGCAGTAGGCTGGTCACTGCCCCGCTCGCGCCAGCAATGCTCTGCACGTGGCCCTTGTACTCCTTGCCATTGGTGTCTACATGAATGGTAACTGGTTGCCCCACCCGCATGAGCTTCAGCTGGGTCTCTTTAAAGTTTGCCGTCACCCAGATATCGTCCAGGTTCACAATCTTCATCATCTCTTGCCCGATGGCAACGTTTTGTCCCACTTCGACCGTGCGGTTGGTAACCGCGCCATCGACCGGAGCCAGCACCAACGTGTAGGAAAGATTGAGTTGGGCTTGATCTAGGGCAGCTTTCTTTAGGTCGACTTGGGCCGCCGCCGATTGGGCGCGGGAGCGGGTCGTGGCCACCTGCTGCGGCCCGGTCTGTGCATAGCGGAGCGAGGCTTCTGCCTGCACTCTTCGGGCCTCGGCCTGACGAACCTGATGCTCCGCGGCCAGGGCCGATGCCCGCGCGCCGTTAACTGCCGCCTCTCCCCCCCGAGCGGCCGCCAGAGCCTCATCATATTGTTGCTGCGAAACTTCCTGCTTGTCGACTAGCTGGCGATAGCGCACCAGATCATCCTGCGCTTTAACGTTATTGGCTTCTGCCTGGACGAGCTGAGCTTTGGCCGCTTCCGACTGTTGCCGAGCCGCGGCGATGCCGGCCTCCGCATTTTCGATATCCGCCTCGGCGGAGGAAACCTGGCTGCTGGTATTCACCGAGGTGATGGGAACATTCACTTGGGCGGCTTGCGCCTGGGCGACGGCGTCGGCGTAGTCGGCTTTGGCCTGATCGAGTGCCACTTGGTAGTCTCTGGGATCGATCTCCACCAAGGGTGTTCCTGCCTGGACGTACTGATTGTCCTGCACAAGAAGTTTTAACACATGCCCAGACACTCGTGCGCTGATCGAGTTCAGATGGCCATCGATCTGGGCATCGTCGGTAGACTCGTAGCTGGTGAAGTAGCGCCCGAGGAAGAATGCAGCCACCAGCAGCACCACAAAACCGATGATCATGAACATGCGGAAGCGAGGATCCCGCGACCGCAACCGCTTCCAGCGCAGGTCTTTTTCCGAAGCCGGCAATGGAGCGGTCCGCCTGGGAGTCTCGGTCGCAGTCTCCGGAGGTCGATCACGCACCGGCGTATCTATTTCTTGTGCCATAACTTACTTATCTTGCAAGTACCGGTTGACACCTTCTTCGGCGAACCCGATGGCCGTGGCCAATTCGAGCTTAGCAATATTATGCGCGTAAAGGCCGGCAATGTAGCTTTCATTCGCAGCCGCTACGCTTTCTTGGGCCTGGACCACTTCCAAGTTGTCGGTGACGCCTGCCGCAAAACGGTCGCGCGCCTGGGTGAGAGTTTGGTTGGCCAAGTCTACCGAACTGCGGGCCACTTCCACTTGCTCGGCGGCGGCGGCGAGATCAAGCAGTGCGGTTCGGACCTCATAGTCGATCTGACCTTGCAGATTTTCTAGTTGCTGGCGGCTTTGCCGCAAAGCGGCTTCGGCTTCGAGAACGTCCGAGTGCGTTTTCCCTCCGGCGGTAATGGGAATAGTGAGAGTGGCCCCGACTTGAAACGCACCGTGCGACATACCGATATTCACGCCTGCTGCTCCGTAGTTTCCGGCAATGTCGAGAGTTGGATAATGCTCCGCCGTAGCGGCGCGTCGGCGGGCTTCGGCCGACCGCACGCTTTCGACGGCAGCCAAGTAATCCGGGCGGGCCAAGTAAGCCCGCCGCAGATATTCCTCCACTGCTAAACCGACTAGCGGTTCATAAGGGGCCGCGGTGGTCAAAGTGAACTCCTGCGCCGCCGGCAATCCGATCACCCGCCCCAGCTGCAGTTTCTGTTTCGCATAATCGTTACGCGCCACAATCAGACGCTGTTGCCGGGACTGCAACTCTACTTGTGCGCGAAGCACGTCAATGGCCGGACTGACTCCGGCCTTTTGCTGATCCGCCGCTTTGTCGTATAGTGCCTGCGCGGTTCGCACATCGGCCAGGGCAGTATCCACCCGCGCTCCCCCAGAGAGGCTCAGCAAGTAAGCGTTCCCCGTGGCTAGTACGACCAGTTCGCGCGCGTTTTTGAGCGAGTATTGCGCTGACTTTTCCTCCTCTTTGGCTCCGCGCAGACGCTGTATAGCACCGTAATCGAAAACCGTCTGGCTCAAGTTAAAGGAGCTTTCGAAGATGCCGAGCGGCCCGACCACCGCGGGTATCCCCGGAACGCGAAAGCGAAATCCTAACGCGGCCAGATCGATCTGCGCCACACTTTGGCTCGCCGTAGCATTCAAATGCGGCAGCAGCGCACTCAATTCGTTCCACTTCTCACCTCGAACCGCCAGCGTGTAGTCGTTCGTCAGCAGGATACCGAGGTTATTGCGCAACCCGCGTTCCAGAGCGTCCTTGAAGTTCAGCGGCAGCACCTCGGTCGTGGCCTTGCCCTCGGTAACGCTACCTGAATACGGGCTTTGGCCCAAGCTCCCGAGCACTGCGGATCGACTGGTCGAGGAACCTCCATTATTTTGCGCGCCGTAGTCAGAAGAATTCGATGACGAGGGCTGTTGGACGACCGTCGGGCTGCTCAGCTGACCCATCGCGAGCGGGCACCAAAAGACGCAACCCATGAGTAGCCAGAGCGCTCCAGCCCTTCGAAAGCCTGCTGCCTTGTAGCGCATGGGTCTTCTGACGGTCGGTTCTTTCATAGGCAGACAAAGACATCACCGGCACACAACTGAATGTTGATTCGGATTGACGCCCAATAGATGCAAACCATTGACCTTTTACACTCCTTCTTTTCCCACCAAGCTGGCCGCGGAGAATAGCTCTGGCAAAGTCCTCACCAGCTGATGCATACTTCAAGAATCGGCATCGGCGAGCTTCGCCGTATTATTTGTGCACAAGGTTTAGGCGTTGCCAACCCCATGTGACGTCGCAATGTATACTCCCGTCGGATCCGGAATTTCTGGTCGTCAGGCAGCGTGGTTGGGCTGTTCCTTCGCCCTGCACTTTCTATTACTTGGAATCATCCTTCGAAGTCCGACACCAAGCTTCCTAGCTCCCTCTCTAGTGACCAGGGGGGAAGGTGGCAGCTCTCCCACACGAATCTATTTCGGAGGTCAAGGCGGTATCCTCCAAGATCAACCGTCCCGTCTCGTGTTTTCCGTCCCCCCGCCCAGCCATCGAACGGTTCATCGACCGCCATCCCCGCCGGCGAAAGTTGCAGCCGGAAACGACACGCTAGCGACCCTCGCCGAGGCAACTACAGTAGGCTCGCCTTTTGGATCGCTGACGGATGGGCGAAGCACAGGTTTCGAGATTCGGCCTGCCTTGCCCACGGTCTCCTTCGATCCCGTGGTTGAGCCCGATCTGCTTGCCGGCAAAAGCGGAGATGTCGTAGTAGAAATCGTTATCGATGCAGCGGGAAACATTACCGACATGAAGGTGCTCGAGAGCCTCGGCCCAGTCGATCAGATTGTTCTGGCTGCTTTGGCCAAGTGGCACTTTCTCCCCGCTACTCGAGACGGCACTCCCATCGCCTCCAAGCAGGACGTCCATTATCACTTCCCGCGCTAAGGATCGCCAGTCCCTGGAAGTAGAAATGGAGGCAAGATTGCCATGACCATCTTCAGCTTCGAGTGGGGCTTCCCTGTCGCGACAGACCGGAAGCCACCATTGCCCTCACCCTCCGGTCGTTCCTTTCACGGCCATTCCACTCTAGGTTCTTGCGGCAGGGCTAGGGGGACATCCTCCTATCGCAGGGGCAAAACCTTTCCCTCCGGCTCAGCTACAATATCAAAGTCTTTTAAGGCGTAGGCGCTCTAGAACATGGTCGAAAGCTGGAAACATTGGGAAAGGCGAACGGTGGACGGATTCCCTCTGCAACGTTATCTAGGTGGTGCGGATCACAGTTCCGTATTTCTGACCGAGCGTAGCGGGCGGGAACCGCAACAGGCCGCCATCAAGCTTATCCAGGCAAGCACCGCGAACTGGGACACTCAGGTCTCTTGGTGGCAACAGATCGAGAAGTTCCATCACCCTCATGTGATTCGGCTCTTTGAGAATGGCCGCTGCCAACTGGATGGGAACGAGCTCTTCTACTGCGTCATGGAATACGCCGAAGAAAACCTGGCAGAGATTCTTAGAGATCGCCCGCTCACGTCGGTGGAAGCGCAGAACATGCTGCGGCCGGTTCTCGATGGCCTCGCTTATATCCACAGCCGGGGTTTCGTGCACGGTCATCTCAAGCCATCGAACGTTTTGGCTGTCGGCGACCAAGTCAAGCTATCGGTGGACAAAGCTTGTCCGGCGGGTGAAACGGGTAGAGTTCTCGGCCTGCCCGGCATTAACGGGCCAACGGGGATCGCCACCGGCGAGTGTTTCTCTCCCGCGCTCGACGTATTGTCGCTCGGATCGATGCTGGTCGAATCGCTGACCCAGCAGTCGCCCGTGTGGAAGGCCGAACGGGGCGACCCGGTGCTACCTAAGACATTGCCGGCGCCGTTTATGGAGATCGCCCGAAACTGTTTGCGCCGCAATCCGAAGGATCGATGGACCGTGGCTCAGATCATTGCACGACTCAATCGATTTGCGGCAACTCGGCGGAACCGGAGCCCGATTCGGACCCTGCTGGCCAAGCCGGCTTTCGCCCTCCCCAGCTTTGCGGCTGCCATCTTGCTCTTAGCCGTTATCACTGTCCCGAGGCTGCTTAGCCTGTATCGCGAAGCCCGAGACCGTAAGGTTGAGTCCACCCCGGCAGCCTCGAGCCAGGCTGAGGGTCCCTCCTTGCCACCCGACGTAACCAATACCGCCATGATCCATTCCTCCGCTCCATCTCCTGGCGGCCACGTGGTTGCAGGGGCGATAGCGGAACAACCGCTGCCGGTCGTGCCCGAAAAAGCCCAAAAGACGATTCACGGCACGATACGGGTGAGGCTGAGACTGGTGGTCGACTCTTCGGGCAATGTGACAACGGCAAGGTTCATTGACTATGGAGCAAGCCGATACTTCGCGAGGCTAGCGCTCGGGGCAGCCGAACAGTGGAAATTTACTCCTCCGCAAGTTGATGGCCACGACGCTCCGAGCGAATGGATTGTGGTCTTCGAATTCTCCAAACAGGACATTACCGCCCACTCGACACCGCTTCACTCTTGATATCACCGGTCGTCGGGCGGCGAGCGCTTGCCGTTGGCCCGGTTTCACCGAAGCGTCGGCGAAGTTCGCAAGCCTGGATCTCAGAAATCCGCATGGAAGCGAAGCATTCCGACCGTTACCGGACCACGGACCTGGTTATAACCCGGATTGCTGACATGTTGCAGGCCGCCCGATGCGAAGAAGCCGCGCCAGAGGTGGGCGGTGTAGAAACCCTCGACGATTCTTTCCGAGCCGTAGGTGAGGCCGCCATCCCCGAGCAAAAAGCCTAGTCCGCCGAGCGCAAGATACCGTTGATGGGCCGCCACAATCCCATTGGCGACAAAGGCGATCCCGGCCCGATCGTTCGGTCGATGCCAGGAACCACCCGGGGACAGGCCGCCGAGTTCGAGCGTACGGTCGTCTTCGGTATAGGCGAAGGATTCATTGCTGCCATCGTCCCAGCCTAGGCGGCCGAAGATGCCCACCTGCGGTGTGATTTCCTGTTCGAAATTCAAACCAAAGCCATACTTATGGCGTCCCTGTCGTCGCGTGGCGACGATGTCAGGAGCCGGGGTTTGGCCATCGAGGTAATCGGTGATCGCCTCGCGATAAGCCCCATGTTCGCCTGATTCAGGTAGCTCAGCAGACGGACCGCCCCCCGCCGATGGGCGACTAAGCTTCCCTGCGCTTCGAGTTCCAAATTTACCGCACGAGCCCGCGCAATGTCCGCATCGAGATAAATGCCGTTGGCAACCTTCGGTTCCAAGGCTTCGCCAAATCGAGCCGAGAACCAATGGTCGTCGTATTCCACCAGCGCTCCGTCGGTATAGCCGCGGGTGTTGGCAGCGTAATCCCAGGCACCGTCATTGTCTACCGTCCAATTCAGGAACTGAAGATGGCTGTCGCGGCCCCAGGTGTTCACGTCAAAAAAGTCGGCGAGGCTGAATTTCCCGAACCGAATTTCCAGCCGCCGCCCGGGTATAGAGGTAGCGAGATGAAGCTCATCCCGGTCGACTTCGATGTGCTCGTCGCCCAGCGGGACAATCTGCCGCAACATGAGCCGAGCAAGGTAGGGCCCCTTCGAGAGGGGGATGCCTTGCGCCGTTCGCACCGCATCCAAGTTGGTGTAGCCGGCAAGACCGAAGGCACTGCCTATACCACCCCCGGTCGCATCCTCCACGTCCGCGAAGACCTCCGTCGTATGGGTAAGGGCATAACCGGTATAAAGCGTCAGAATGTGGGCTCCTCTCCCAAAAGTGTAATTAGCATTCCGCTGGCAACGGCAATCGTGCACAGCAGTGATAAATAGCCGCAATGAAGTACTGAGCGTTACGAAAGCCAAAGGAGCGATGGCTAATAGACTTGATCTTGTTGTTCATCCCCTCCACCGCTCCGTTGGAAAGCCGTAATTTCGTCCAGGGCAGGAGGCCCTCCAGATGGGAGCGCAACATGCGGACAAATTTCTTGAAGGGCTCCAGTCGGGAGCGCATGGCCGAGTTCATCCACTTACTGAGCAGGTCCTGGGCGCGTTTCTCCTGTTTGTAATCCCAGAACAATTGGAAAGATTCTTTCAAATAGTAGGCACGAACGATGGGGCTATTCCAGCGCACCAGCGTGGACAGGCGTTCTTTCTGCTCACTCGTCAGGTTCCAAGGATTTTTCAGCAACAGCCAGCGCGTGCTCTTAAAAGTGACTTTCTCCTGCCCCGTCAACCGTCGCATCTCGCTCCGCCGTACCTCGTCGACCGCCTCCTGCAGATGTTTGACGATATGAAAGCGATCGAACAGAATCTGCGCCTGGGGAGCATGTTCGCGTACCAGATTCACATAGGCGGCCCACATGTCCATGCAAACCACCTGGAGTGTGCAACAGCGCCGCTTCCCCAGTTCCTGGGTGAAGAACTTATTCACCGCTTCTTCCGTGCGATCCTCGCCCACCCACAACAGGACCCGACGCTCCAGATCGTAGACCACCGTCAGGTAAACCTGCCCTTTTCGACGGCTAACTTCATCGATACCAATCACATGCACCGGCGGCCGCTTACGATTCCGCAAGCCATAGCGCACTGCCCGTTGCACGATCCCCGCCACCGTCTTCCAGTTCAATCGGTACTGCCGTGCCGTACCTTGCCAACTCAACTCCCGGGCCAAGCTGGCTACCGCATTCGCCAGCGCCCGGGTAACGCGCGCCCAAGGCTCGGCCCAAGGAAAGTCCTCCACGCGTACTCCGCAACGCGGACACTTCACCCGATGGGGCGGATAACGCAGAATCAACGGCATCTGCCGCATCGAGAGGTCCCGCCATTCCCGCTCTTTCCTCACGCTGTGTACCTGTCGACATCGCTTCCGGCACACTCCGCACCGCAGCAGTCGATTCCCCAGGCGGTCGATCGCGATAATCATGTTGTCTTCGCCAGTTTCGACTTTCGTCACGCGGTGGGCTTTCAAGCGCAGTTGTTTTCTGATAAACGTTTCTATGAGCACCTCGGTTCTTTTCCTTTCTGTGGATTGTGTGGAAACAACCCGAAAGGATACAGGACTCGAGGTGCCTCTCTGTCTTCCTGTTTCAACTAGTTTCAACTC
>Ga0335078_10018029_pt1 | contig 10497 bp, 8 predicted proteins | sample Lox_Sample_32_FD_206711 | JGI IMG/M metagenome (GOLD analysis project Ga0335078, IMG submission 206711) | Soil microbial communities from Loxahatchee National Wildlife Refuge, Florida, United States - Lox_Sample_3.2 | ecosystem: Environmental > Terrestrial > Soil > Wetlands | place: USA: Florida...
CAAAAGGCGGCTCAAAACACATTCTTCCCGCTCATCTTAAACCGAATGTTTACCAAAAGGTTCAAGAGTTGGCGCTCGAGGCTCATCGGGCGCTCGGCTGTCGCGGCGTCAGTCGCGCGGACTTCCGCTACGACGACAGGCCCGACGGTTCGGGCGCGCTCGTCGTGCTGGAAGTCAACACCCAGCCGGGGATGACCGAGACCTCGCTCGTGCCTGAAATGGCCGCGTATCTTCGTCTTTCGTTTGGCGAGCTGGTGCGATGGATGGTGGAGGACGCTTCCTGCGATCGTTGAGCGCGCGTTTTTTCGCGCCGCTTGCGCTTACGCGCCCGCACCGGCCCTCCTTCGCCTTCGCCACCGCCGTCCCGCTCGACGCGCCCTTTCCCGACCAGAATTTCGCGCGCGCCGCCGAAACGCCGCGCGCCGCGCCTAGTTGGACCGGCCGTCAGATTCACCCTTTGGCGCGGGCGGGAGTGGGCTCTTTCGCCCTGCTCGTCGCTTTCTGCGCCACCTTCGCGCTGGGCTTCGTCCACAGCGGCGCCTACGCGGATTTCGTCGCGCGCAAAGGCGCTCCGCATGAGACGCTGGCGCGTCTCCTCGGCTTCCCGATCGATTCGGTGACGATCTCGGGCCAGGTACGCTTGCATGAAAACGAGATTCTTGCGGCCACCGGCGTCGACGCCCACAGCTCGCTCTTGTTTCTGGACGCGGCCGAGACACGGCGCCGACTCATGGAGCTGCCGCTCGTTCAATCGGCGCGCGTGCTGAAGCTCTATCCGAACCGTCTCGTCATCGCTGTGGAGGAGCGACAGCCTGCGGCGCTCTGGCAGCGGGAGGGCAGGGTCAAGGTGATCTCCGCCGACGGCACGCCCATCGCCGACCTCAACGATCCCCGCTTTCTCGGGCTTCCCTTCGTGGTCGGGCTGGGAGCCGAGAAGCGCCTTCCCGAATATGCCGCTCTGCTGCGAGATCTCGGCGACCTTTCGACAAGAGTCAGGGCGGGCGCGCTGGTGTCAGGTCGCCGCTGGTCCCTGATCCTGACCAATGGCGTCGAGGTCAAGCTCCCCGAAGTCGATCCGGGAGCGGCGGTAGGTCTCCTCGTTCATCTGCAACGCGAGAGGCGCATCCTGGACAAGGACATTCGCTCGATTGATCTGCGGCTTGCCGATCGCATCGCCGTGCGTCTCACGGAGCAGGGCGCCGAGACCCGCGAGAACGCAACCAAGCGGAAGGCCCCGAAGGGCGGAGCGCATACATGAGCCGCGACCTCGCAAGAAGCTTGAAGCCGCTCTCTCCGCGTCGCGGCGCGACGGTGGCGGCGCTCGACGTCGGCACCTCCAAGGTCGTCTGCCTGATTGCGCGACTGGATCCTCTGCGCGGGGAGCACAAGGGCTGGCGCACGCATCGCGCGCGCGTGCTCGGAATTGGCCATCAGCGCTCGCGCGGCGTCAAAGCCGGCCTCGTCGTCGACATGGCCGAGGCGGAGCTCGCCGTCCGCCAATGCGTCGACGCGGCGGAGCGGATGGCGGGCATCCAGGTGGATCGGATCCTCGTCACCGCCGCCGGCGGCCGGCTGGAGTCGCAGCGCTTCTGGGCGACGACGCCGATCGGCGGCCGCGAGGTCGAGGCGGCGGATGTGCGAAACGCGCTCGACGCCGCCGCGGCGCATCCGACGGCCCCGGGGCGTTTCGTCGTCCATTCCTTGCCCGTCGCTTTCTCGCTCGATGGGGCGGTGAGCGTGCGCGAACCGAGCCACATGATCGGCGACGAACTCGGCGCGGAGCTGCATGCGGTGAGCGCCGATAGGACGGCCGGGCGCAATCTCGTCACGGCCGTCGAGCGTGGACATCTCAGCGTCGAGGCGATCGTCGCCGCTCCTTTCGCGGCCGGCCTCGGCGTGCTCGAGCCGGACGAGGCCGAACTGGGCGCGGTGCTCATCGAGATGGGAGCGGGAGCCACCTCGCTCGCCATGTTCGCCGGCGGCGCGCTCGTCCATCTCGATTCGATCTCGCTTGGCGGAGGCCATGTCACGATGGACATCGCGCGCGTGCTCAACATGCGCCTCTCCGACGCCGAACGCTTGAAGACCCATCACGGCGCAGCGATCGCCTCGCCTTCGGACGAGCGCGAGATCCTGACCTACGACCAGGCGGGCGAGAACAGCGAGACGCCGGCGCATGCGCCGAAATCGCATCTCGTGCGGGTGATCCGTCCTCGCTTCGAGGAAACGCTGGAGATGCTGCGGGATCGGCTGGCGCGGTCCGGACGCGGCTCGGCCGCCGGCAAGCGCATCGTGCTTTCGGGCGGGGCGAGTCAGCTCGCCGGGGCCCCGGAGGCTGTTCGGCGCATCCTCGGCGGCCAGGTGCGCCTGGCGCGCCCGCTCGCGCTCGAGGGCCTGCCAGAGGCCGCCGGGAGCCCCGCCTTCGCCGTCGCCGCTGGCCTGCTCGTCTATCCGCAAGTCGCGGCCAAGGAACATTTCCACTCTCCCGGCGCGGAGATCCGCGCGACGGGAACGGACGGATATTTCACGCGCGTCGGAAGGTGGCTCAAGGACAGCTTCTGATGCGGGGTTCAGGAATTGGCGAAGGGCGCGCCGACCCTTCGTTGGCAACGGAAAAGCAAGGCGAGCACGGTAAATAGGGGAGAAAGTCTCCCGCGCATCGAAAGGCCTGGTTATGACGATCACTCTAAAAGCTCCCGAGCTGCGCGAATTGAGGCCGCGCATCATCGTTTGCGGCGTGGGCGGCGGCGGCTGCAACGCGGTCAACAACATGCTCGCCTCCGGCCTCTCCGGCGTCGACTTCCTGGTCGCCAACACTGACGCGCAGGCGCTCATGTCCTCGCGCGCCGAGCGCGTCGTGCAGATGGGTCTGCAGGTGACCGAAGGCCTCGGCGCCGGCGCGCAGCCCGAGATCGGCCGGGCGGCGGCGGAAGAGGCGCGCGAGGAAATCCGCGAGCATCTCTCCGGCTCGCACATGTGCTTCGTCACCGCCGGCATGGGCGGCGGCACCGGCACGGGCGCGGCTCCCGTGATCGCGATGATCGCTCGGGAAATGGGCATACTCACCGTCGGGGTCGTCACCAAGCCTTTCGATTTCGAGGGGCAACGCCGGAAGCGGATCGCCGACACCGGGATCGCCGAGCTCTCCAAATGCGTCGACACGCTGATCGTGATCCCGAATCAGAATCTCTTCCGGATCGCCACGGAGAAAACGACCTTCGCCGACGCCTTCGCCATGGCGGATCAGGTCCTCTTCTCGGGCGTCGCCTCGGTCACCGATCTGATGGTCAAGGAGGGCCTCATCAATCTCGACTTCGCGGACGTGCGCTCGATCATGCGCGGCATGGGCAAGGCGATGATGGGCACGGGCGAAGCCTCCGGCGAGCGACGCGCGATTCTCTCTGCGGAGGCGGCGATCGCCAATCCGCTGCTCGACGAAGTGTCGATGAAGGGCGCGCACGGCCTTCTGATCTCGATCACCGGCGGCCATGATCTCACGCTTTATGAGGTCGACGAGGCCGCGAGCCGCATTCGTCAGGAGGTCGACGAGGACGCCAACATCATTCTCGGGGCCACCTTCGACTCCTCGCTCGAGGGCGTGATTCGCGTCTCGGTCGTGGCGACCGGGATCGACAATGACGCCCTCTTTGCGACCCAGGGCGGCGAGATCGAAGCGCGGGCGGCGGAGATGGCCGTGGAGCGTCTTCGCGCGCAGCTTGCCCAGAAGGCTTCGCAGGAGCGCGCCGCGTCGCCGCCGGTTCGCTTGTCCACTGCTCCTGCTCCCTCCGGACCATACGCCGCCGCGCCGCAGTCGGAGGAGGCCTATGATGAGCTGCCGGAGGAGGAGCCGGTCGGCGTCGTCGAGGAGGAAGAAGACTACGCCTACGAGGTCCAAAGGGAGGCTGTCGCCGCCGCTCCGGCCTTCGTCGCGCCTGCGCGGGAGCCCGCGCCGCGCGTCGCGCGGGAAGAGAGGTACGACGACCGTTTCGCGATGGAGTCTACGGCCGCCGCCCCGCGGCCGCCGCGCATGCCGACGATCGAGGAATTCCCGCGTCCGGGCCAAGAGCAGCTGCGTCAGGCGCGCGGCGAGGGCAATCCTGCCGAGACGCGGCGGCGCTCGCTCTTCGAGAAGCTCGCCGCCTTCGGCGCGAGCCGTCAGGAAGAGGCTTATGAGGCCACCCAGGCGCAGCCGCCGTCTCCGCGCGCGGCGCCCCGCGGCGGCCAGGCGCCGCAACCCTCGCCGACGCATGCGGAATACGCCAAGCGCGTCAGCGCCCAAGCCAACGCCGCCGCGGTGCGCGCGGACATGCAGGGGAGACGCTCCGCCCCGACCCGCAACGTCGAGGAGGATCACCTGGAAATCCCGGCCTTCCTTCGCCGTCAGGCGCACCGCTGAAGGCTGCGCTTTCAAAGCTCGAAACGCAAAAGGCCCGCTTCTGCGGGCCTTTTGGCGTGGGCAAGAGTCTTTCCTAAAATCCGGCTTACCGTCCGCAAACGACCCGCGTCTCCTGTCCGCGCAGACCGTAGCCTTCGTCGAGCGTGATCGTTTCCTCGCGGCACTGCGCCGCCGACGGCTTTTGCGGCTGCGCCGCAGCGGGAGCCGCGACCGCCGAGCCGGCGTGGGCGAGGTCGCCTGTCGTGCGCAGGATCACGCCGTCGAAAAGCGCCGCCTGCGCGGCGATGAGCAGTAGCCCGAGCTTCGCCGCGCCGCCGAGGCGGAATCGACGCAACGCCAAGGTCAAGACAAATAACGCAGACATGATCCTCTCCCCCTTCTTCGTGCCCGCCGCTTCGCGATCGTCTCATCCCTTCGTCGAGCGAGGCCCTTTAAAGCTCAATTTTGGACGAAGGACCGTGCGGCGGCGCACGTCGCGTCTCGATCCGCCGTGGACGAGAGCGGTGCGTCCGGCAGTTTACATTGAGACTGCGTCACGCTGCTTGTTCCTGGAATCGCTTTTCGATAGGGTTCGCCGGCTTCAGGTGAGCGGGACCTCCGCCCGCGCGGAGAGCGGTGGTTCTCGGGCGACGACGGAGGGCGCTCGAGGAGGAGCTGACCGTGGCGTTCGCCGGAATTCCTTTCTTCGATGACTTGTCGCCTGAAAAGGCCGAAATCCATGGGCGAAGCGCCGTTCGTCGGCGCTATCGAGAAGGCGAGCTCGTGCTCGACTTCGACGACGACTCGAGCGACGTTTATTTCGTCGTTCATGGCGAGGTCCGTGTCCTGATTCGCACCGCCGCCGGCCGCGAGATGATTCTGTGCGAGCTTGGACCAGGACGCTGTTTTGGCGAGATGGCGGCGATCGACGGCTTGACGCGCTCCGCCAATGTGACGGCGCTGACCAACACTGAGCTTTGCGTCGTGCCCGCGGCGGTCTTTCTCGAGATCGTGCTCGGCGAGCCGCGCATCTGCCACCGTCTGCTGCGGCTCCTCACCCTGCGGGTCCGCGAGCTCGACACGCGCTTGGTCGAGCACAGCATGCTCGACCTGCGTCATCGGCTCTACGCCGAGCTCCTCCGTCTATCCGCTCCGAGGCACGGCGTCGCGGGACAATCGATCGTGTCCCCGCCGCCGCGCCAGCAGGACCTTGCCGCGCGCATCGGCTGCCGTCGCGAGCAGGTGAGCCGGGAGCTGACGACGATGCTCGACGAGGGGCTCGTGGAAAAGACCAAGGGAGGCCTTGTGTTGCCCCGTCCCGAAATGCTGCGCTCGCGCGTGCAGAGGGTGCTGGACGGCGCGGACTAGCGCTTGTCCCTGGAGCCAATGCTGATCGCGATTGTCCGCCAACTTTTGCGTCAGTGCGCTCTAACGTTCGGCGCGTGCGCAGCCGCACAGCGGCCAAGGCTCTGTCCCCCTAAAAACCGGATCATGGATCGCGAAGCCTCGGGCGCTTCGCTTCGATGACCGGATGGGGACGACAATGCAATCTCTCTCGCCGCTGTCGCGTTGTGCGCAAATTTGCGGCCTCACCTCCCAGGAAATGATCGTCGGCGCCAGCCCGCGCCCGGAGCACGAGCTCCTGGCGGCGCGCTATTCCCGCAGCTCGACCGTGGGCAAGGCGACGATGCGTAGCGCAATGGTCGCAGCGATCCGGGCCGCGCTGAAGGCCTCCCAGACACGCTCGGCCGCGGAGCTCCTGGTCGCTCTGCGCATGATGCTCGGGGGGCGGCGAAGCCGTTCCGGCGCGCCGCGGCGTAGCAGCCGCCGCTGCTTCTATGAATGCCGCCGCCCCGTCCCGATCTTTGGCGGAACGCCCGGTAACCTGCGCGGCGCGGCGAGCGCGGACATCCTCGACTTCGCCGAACGCCGCGCCGTCCTGGCGTCGAGCCGCGCCCTGGGCTGACGCGCGACCCCCGGGGCCGGTCGGCCGCAGGGGAGCCGCCGACCGCCATTTGAGGACCATTTCGCCGTCCCCCGGTCCTCAAGATCTCTCGCCATTGCTTGAAACGCGTCTAGCTGGCATATCGCGGCGAGCGACGCGGGCCCAAAGGCCCCCGCCCGCCTCGCTTGTCACGAGGCTGGGCGTCAAGCGCCAAGGCGAGCCAGGGGACCATGAGCGCGGTCAATCACATCAGGAAGGTTTTCCTCGATTATTTCGCGCGTTTCGACCATGAGATCGCGCGGTCTTCGTCGTTGGTGCCGCATAACGACCCGACCTTGATGTTCACCAACGCCGGCATGGTGCAGTTCAAGAGCGTCTTCACCGGCGTGGAGAAACGCAACAGGCCGCGGGCGGCGACCGCGCAAAAATGCGTGCGCGCAGGCGGCAAGCATAACGATCTCGACAATGTCGGATACACCGCGCGGCATCTGACCTTCTTCGAGATGCTCGGCAATTTCTCCTTCGGCGATTATTTCAAGGAGGGCGCGATCGAGCTCGCCTGGGGTTTGATCTCTAAGGACCTTGCGCTCGACAAGAGCCGCCTGCTCGTGACCGTCTATCACGACGACGAGGTCGCTTTCGATTTGTGGAAGAAGATCGCGGGATTTTCCGAAGACCGGATCATCCGCATCGCGACGAACGATAACTTCTGGAGCATGGGCGAGACCGGCCCCTGCGGCCCCTGCTCGGAAATTTTTTATGACCAGGGCGAGAAATTCGCCGGCGGCCCGCCCGGAAGCCCCGATGAGGACGGCGACCGCTTCATCGAGTTCTGGAACCTCGTGTTCATGCAATATGAGCAGGTCGCGCCGGGCCAGCGCCTGGCGCTGCCGCGCCCGTCGATCGACACGGGCATGGGGCTCGAGCGCATGGCGACGCTGATGCAGGGCGTGGGCTCCGTCTTCGAGACGGATCTCTTCTGCGCGCTGACGGAGGCCGTCGCCGAGCTGACGCATGTCTCGGCGACCGGCCCTCAGGGCGCGAGCCATCGCGTGATCGCCGACCATTTGCGCGCTTCGGCTTTTCTCGTCGCGGACGGCGTGACGCCGTCGAACGAAGGACGCGGCTATGTGCTGCGGCGGATCATGCGCCGCGCCATGCGCCACGCGCAATTGCTCGGCGCCGCCGAGCCGCTGATGTGGCGTCTGACGCCCGTGCTTGTCGAGGAGATGGGCCACGCCTATCCCGAGTTGCAGCGCGCCGAGTCGCTCATCAGCGACACGCTGTTGACCGAGGAGACGCGCTTCCGCACGACGCTCGCGCGCGGGCTCGGGATTCTCGACGAAGAAACGGCGTCGCTCGGCGCTGGCGACCGGCTGCCGGGCGAGACGGCGTTCAAGCTTTACGACACCTATGGTTTTCCGCTCGACCTGACGGAGGATGCGCTGCGCCCGCGCGGAATCGGCGTCGAGAAGGAAGGCTTCGAGACGGCCATGGCGCGTCAGCGCGCCGAGGCGCGCAAGGCCTGGGCCGGCAGCGGCGAGACGGTGACCGAGGCGGTGTGGTTCGCGCTCAAGGAGCGCGTCGGCGCGACCGAATTTCTTGGCTACGAAGCGGAGAAGAGCGAGGGCGTCGTGACGGCGCTGTTGAAGAACGGCGCCGAGACCTTCTCGCTGAAGAAAGGCGAACGCGGCGCCGTCGTGCTCAACCAGACGCCCTTTTACGGCGAATCGGGGGGCCAGGTCGGCGACATGGGCGTGCTCAAGGGACCGCGAGCGCTCTTTCGCGTCGAGGCGACGCATAAGAAGCTCGGCGATCTGATCGTCCACGAGGGCGTTCTGGAAGAGGCGGGCGAGGCGGGGCTCGTCGAAGGCGCGAGCCTCGTGCTCGAGGTCGATCACGCGCGCCGCCGCGCGACGCGCGCCAATCATTCCGCGACCCACATACTCCACGAGGCGCTGCGGCGCGTGCTGGGCGATCACGTGCAGCAGAAAGGTTCTCTCGTGGCGCCGGATCGGCTGCGTTTCGACTTCACGCATCCAAAGCCGATGGCGCCTGAGGAAATCGCCGAAGTCGAGCGGCTCAGCAACGAGATCGTGCAGGACAACGCGTCGGTCGACACGCGCTTGATGGCGCAGGAAGAGGCGATCGCATCCGGCGCCCGCGCGCTCTTTGGCGAGAAATACGGCGATGAGGTCCGCGTCGTCGCGATGGGCCGCAGAGAGGCGACCTCTGGTCAGGCCTTCTCCGTGGAGCTTTGCGGCGGCACCCATGTGCGGCGCACGGGAGACATCGGCCTCCTCAGCATCGTGTCGCAAAGCGCCGTCGCCTCCGGCGTGCGGCGGATCGAGGCGCGCACCGCGGAGAGCGCGCGTATGGATCTCGTCGCGCAGTCGAGGGCGCTCGCCGAGGTCGCGAGCCTGATGCGCGCGCCGACTGAGGAAGCGCCGGCGCGGCTCGCGGAACTCATAGAGGAGCGCAAGCGGCTGGAGCGCGAGCTCGCGGACGCCAAGCGCAAGCTCGCGATGGGCGGCGGGGCGGAGGCAAGCCAGCCGATCACCGAAGTCGCCGGGATCAAGCTCTTCTCGCGCGCCGTTAGTGGAGTCGAATCGAAAGATCTGAAGGGGCTCGTCGATGAGGCGAAGAAGTCGATCGGCTCGGGCGTCGTCGCGATCGCGAACAGCTCGCCGGACGGCAAGGCCGGCGTCGTCGTCGGCGTGACCGACGATCTCACGGGGCGCTTCAGCGCGGTCGACTTCGTCCGACTCGCCGCCGAGAAGCTCGGAGGCAAAGGCGGCGGCGGGCGTCCCGATCTCGCGCAGGCCGGCGGTCCCGACGCTTCGGCGATCGACGCGGCGTTGGCGGCGATCGGCGAGGCGCTGCGCGCCAAAGCGGCGCAGTGACACGCATTCAAGCGAGATGATCGGAGCGCTTCGCCCGTCGCGATCGACCGGAGAGCGGCGGCCTTCTCTGCTCCTTCCTGCTTTTGCGGAGTCCGCGGTCATCGTCGAGTCACGCAGACTGTGGCAGAATTGCAACACTCGCTGAAGAAATGCATCCTCTACGGTTAACCACTATTGCGCGCGTGAACGTGCTGAGAGATTAATCTCAACAGTCGCGAATGGCGCCGAATCTGTTGCGTCGCGCGGCGTCTCGCTATGCTCGAAAGACGGGGGGCGGACATGCGTCGGCTCGGATTGGGACTGCTTTGCATCATTGGCGTCATGGCTGTGTCGGGCGACGCGCTCGCGCGGCGCGCTCGTAGAACGCCGCCGCCGCCGCCGGCCGCAGACAACAATCCCTTCTCCTTCCTCTTCAACTTGGCGCCCGCGGGCGCCGGCGAATACCGTCCGCAGGCCAGCGCCATTCCGCGCGAGGTGGTCAGCTATTCGGCTGGCCATCCGGCCGGCACGGTGGTGATCAGCACGTCGGAGCGTCGCCTCTATTACGTGCTCGGGGGAGGACAGGCGATTCGCTACGGCGTCGGCGTCGGCCGCCCGGGCTTCGAATGGTCTGGCGCGCGCCGCATCGCGGCGAAGCGCGCTTGGCCGGACTGGACGCCGCCCTCGGCGATGCTGCACCGCCGTCCCGACCTGCCGCGGCACATGGCCGGCGGGATCAACAATCCGCTCGGCGCGCGCGCCATGTATCTCGGCGGCACGGAGTATCGTATTCACGGCTCGAACGAGCCGGAGACAATCGGTCACGCCGTCTCGTCAGGCTGCATCCGGATGACGAATGACGACGTCGTCGATCTCTACAATCGCGTCCATGTGGGCACGCCGGTCATCGTGCAGCGCTGAAACGCAGCGCCGAGGTTTTTCGTTCATCGGTCCCCGCCGGGCGAAAGCCCGAGCGGGGATTTGCTTTTCTGAGGGACCAACTTCGCGGTTAGAGAAGTGGCCGCCGGCCTCACAGCATCGCTTTCGCCAAGCCGCCGTCGTGGCCGTCCGCGCGCTCCGCTTCCGGTGCGAGCAGTTGCGCCGCTGCGAGGGTCGCGAAACGGCCGCCCCTTTGCACGAGGTCGTCAAAGGAGCCGCTCTCGACGATCTCGCCGTGGTCGAAGACGAGAATGCGATCGGCGTTGCGCACCGTAGCGAGGCGATGCGCGATCACGAAGGTCGTGCGGCCCTGCGTCGCCGCCGCAAGCGCCTTCTGGATCTGCCTTTCCGTCGTC
>Ga0335078_10018030_pt1 | contig 10496 bp, 6 predicted proteins | sample Lox_Sample_32_FD_206711 | JGI IMG/M metagenome (GOLD analysis project Ga0335078, IMG submission 206711) | Soil microbial communities from Loxahatchee National Wildlife Refuge, Florida, United States - Lox_Sample_3.2 | ecosystem: Environmental > Terrestrial > Soil > Wetlands | place: USA: Florida...
CAACCCTCAGGGAAAACCGATGGGCGATGAGCAGGGTCAACCCCCAGCGTCGGGCAGACAACTGAACATTTAGGCGAGACGCGAACAGTAAGGGCCACCTCTTCAACTCTCCCGCGGCGCTTCGAAACGCTTCGGAAAAGCAGCCCCTTCACTTCTTGACCAGTTCCTTCCCGGCATGAAACCCGAACCCCAGGCGGGTACCCAGGTTCCAATACTCCCGGACCGTCGCGCAATAGACGAGAGGGTCTATCCCGGCTATGTCGATTTTGCCCGTGCCGGGATCTATCTTATCCACATCGACGTGGGTCTCCACAATTTCACCGAAGACGACGACCCAGTCGCCAAGACCGACTTCATCTCTGACTCTGCACTCCAGGTTGAAGGGGCACTCCCCGACGAGCGGGGCCCTGACGACGAGGGCCGGAATTGGAGTGAACCCGCAATCCTGAAACTTCTGGCGCCGTTTGCCCGATACGAGGCCGCAATAGTCGGTTTCCCGGAAATGCTTCGCCGAGGGGATGTTCACCGTAAACTCTTTTTCTTTTCGTATGATCGCCAGACTGCGGCGGCTCTTTTTGAGCGAGATTGCGAGAACCGGCGGATCTGATCCCATCATGCCGATCCAAGCCACCGTTAATACATTTGGACGTTCCAATGTGCCGGTCGCCACCAGTGCAGCCGGAACAGGAAAAATGATGTCCCTGGGACCGAGATTCCTTTTCATCATCTCCTCGTGGCCGCCTGATAAGTCGCCTCATGGGCTGCTCTTCGTCCGTGTCACAAAAATCGGGCATACACCCCGTTGTGAAACGCCATCACAGCCCCAATGTGATTGGCCTAAGGTTTCTTATGCCTCCCTTTCCGTCAGCTTGGCCTCCACCGCCTCGAGGGTCTCCCCTCGCACGTTGACCCGGTAGAAGAGCACGAGTATGGCGCACAGGAAAGGAGGGATGGCGAGCAAGGCGAAGAACTGGCTGAAGGAGAAGCCCGCAGACTGCAAGAGGCCGCCGAGGAGGGGGCCGCAGACCGCTCCGAATCGGCCCATGGTGAGGGCCCAGCCCACTCCGGTGGAACGGACAAAGGTCGGGTAGATCTCGCCAGTCACCGCGTGCTGGGCGGATTGGCCTCCGATAACGAGGAAGCCCGTGGCGAAGCTCAAGGCGTAGAGGGCCGCCGGGCTCCCCAGGGCTCGCCCGAAGAGCCACGAGACGATTGCCGCGCCTGCGTAAGCTGAGACAAGGCCCCACTTTCTCCCGAAGCGGTCGAGCACCGCGCCGAGGAGGATCGCCCCGAGAAAGCCCCCGAAATGGTCAATGACGGTGTAGCCATAGCTTTTCACGAGTGAGATGCCCGACTTGTTGAGGAGCGTCGGCAGCCATGTGGTGAGGCCGTATATGGCAAGGAGATTGAAGAAATAGACGAACCAGATGAGGACGGTCATGACGGCCAGCTTGGGGCTGAAGATCTGCCTCACGCCTGCTTTTCTCTCGACGGCCGGAAGGACGAAGCTGCTTTCGGTCCACGGCTGAGGATCGATGCGGGCCGCCTTCTCCATCCTTCGGAGGACAGCGATCGCCTTGTCGTATCTCCCTTTCTGGGCGAGGAAGCGGACCGATTCCGGCAGGAAGAAATAGAGGAAAGGGATGAAAATGAGAGGGAGAAGGGCAAAGAAAAGGACGATGCGCCACCCGTAGGACGGGATGAAGAGAATCGAGATGACTCCGGCGAGGGCGGGGCCTATCATGAAGCCGGTGAACATGGTCGCCACCATCCTCGCCCGCACCTTGGCCGGCGCGAATTCGGATGCGAGGGTGATGTTGAGGGTAAGGGCGCCGCCCATGCCAAGGCCTGCGAGGAAGCGAAGGATGCAGAATATCCTGAAATTATGCACCCAGAAGAGCCCGCCGTTGAACACGGAGAACATGAGGAGACCGAGCATGAGGGGGATCTTCCTGCCGATGCGGTCGGCGAGCATGCCGAGCCCGGCCGTGCCTATCATGAGGCCGACGAGGCCCCAGGATACGACGGCGCCGGCTGCAACCGGGGTGAGGTGCCACTCCTTGGCGACGTTGGGCATGACGTAGGCGAGAATTTGGGAGTCATAGCCGTCGAAGACGAGGGCCAACACCCCGAGAACGAGAAGGGTCCAATGAAAACGATTGAACTTCAGCTCATCGCAAAACTTCGTGACATTAAGCTCGTCCATTTCGCCTCTCCAGCTCTCTTTCGCCGCAGGTTGTTTGACCCTACACCGGCAGGCGCATCAATTGCCTCGCATTCTCCTCGTATATCTTTCTTCTTTCCCCATCAGTCAGGTTCATCTCGTCAATGGCGTTGATGGTCTGCCGGTAATTTCTGTTGCCGAATTCCATGTCGCCAAGGGGGAAATCAGCGGCGAAGAGAAGCCGGTCCACGCCGCAGAAAGCGCGGGCGCACTCGAGGCCTTCCGGATTGCCGTAAATCGCCGTGTCATTGTAGAACATTTTGTAGTACTCGATCGGGGCTTTCCGCATGCGTGGAACCTCATCCTTGCGGCGCATCTCGCCCACGTCGTAGAAATTCCTGATCCTTTCCTTCAGGTAGGGGACCATGGCGCCGCAGTGATGGGTCACAACTTTCAGGTCGGGCCACCTGTCGAAGACGCCGCTGAAGACGAGGCGGGTCATGGCGACCGTGGTCTCGTACACCCAGCCGAAGAGCATGTGGATGCGGTATTTCGACGCGGCCTCCGTCCTGTAGTCGGCGTAATCGTTATTCCGCACGGGGTGGAGCATAATCGGCAGGTTGTAGTGCGCCATCTTCTCGAAAAAAGGCATGAATTCAGGGGAATCTAGGGGCTTGTCATTGATGGGTGTGTACATGAGTATGCCCCTGAAGTGGAGCTCTTCGACCACCCTGTCCACCTCTCGCAAGGCGGCGTCAATGTCGTTCATGGGGAGACAGCCTATGGCGGCCGGGAAGCGCTCCGGATACTTTGCCACCAGAGCCGCCATCTCATCATTCACCAGGGCCGCGAGGTCACAGGCTTTCCGGCCTTCGGCGATCGCCTCCACAGCGGGCCACGCGGGGGTGAGTACCTGAACGAGGCCTTCGTACTTGTCCATGATGCGGAACCTGCTATCCAGGTCGTGGAGGGGCGGGAAGGGGTCGATCATGTAGGCAGCCGCTTTCGGCGATATCTTTTCGAGGACCTTTTTGTACCGGGCCGGGGCGATGTGGGAGTAAGCATCGATCTTGACGGGGTGTGTGCTCATGGTTTTTCTCCTTTCCCTTGAACATTACCACCGTGCATTGTTTGTTGGCAATGCAAATTTTCAATGAGCATACCGTGATGTACGCGGGAGGCCCTTGCCTGCCCCCCCATGGGCCGCCCCCTTGACGCAACAGGCTGCAATGATCTGATTTTCTTGGAAAGCTCGCTTAATGACGGAGTGATGGCGAGTTCTTTCTAAACGCGGTAGGATAGTTGCGTCTGTCATCGCACTACACTCGGCGCAGGATCGCACCGCGGGTCGGTGCAGGATCGCACCGCGGTGCTCAGGGATGTATGATTGCAAGGCGTGGCAACATGGAGTTTTCCAGGAAAAGGAGAAGAGACGGTGAAACATATCGAGGCTGACATAGCAATCGTTGGCGGAGGCACTGCCGGCCTGGCAGCGGCGGTCGCCGCTGCACAGAGAGGCGCCACGGTGGTTGTTTTCGAAAAAGCATCAACCGCCGGAGGAACGGGGAATATGGCCATGGGTCCGTTCGCCGTGGAAAGCAGATTGCAACGCGTCAAGAAGCACGGGCTCACGAGAGAAGAGGCATTCCGGATTCACATGGACTTTACCCATTGGCGGGTAGATGCCAGGCTGGTCAGGGCCTACATCGATAAGTCGGCGAGCACCATAGAATGGTTGGAGAGCATGGGGGTCGAGTTCGACGGCGTCGAGTGTCACAACAAGGGCTTCCACTATACCTGGCACCCTGTGAGGCTGGCCGGCGGCGGCACGGGACCGGGCGCCGGCGCCTTAATGATGAAAGCCCTGACACTGAAGGCAAAGAGTCTAGGCGTGCAGATCCTGTTTCAAACCCCTGCCAAGACGATACTGAAGCAAGGCGGCAGGGTCAAAGGCTTGTTGGCGGAGGACCCCTCCGCAGAAGAGATCGAGGCCGAAGCGAGGGCTGTGATCGTCGCGACAGGCGGATTTGGCGACAATCCGGAGATGATCAAGAAGCACACAGGCTACCAATGGGGACGCGACCTTATGTCGTTCAGGATACCCGGCCTAGTCGGGAACGGCATCCACATGGCCCTTGAAGCGGGAGCGGCACCGACCGAGACGACCATGCACCTTACCTGCGGCGGCACCATCGAGATGGAGGGAATGATAGAGGCAGCTTTTACCTTCTGGCAGCCAAATCTCATGGTCAATCTCCACGCGGAACGATTCATGAACGAAGAGATCTTCCAGACGACCCCATTTGGCCCCAACGCCGTGGCTATTCAGAAAAACCGCTGTGCCTTCGTCATCTTCGATGAGAGTACGAAGCGATACTACCGGGAGGTGGGCCTTGATTTTCCGCCGGGTGTCATGGCCTCGGAGCCATTCACCAAAGTGGCCGGGTTTGACGCGGAGGTGGCGCGGGCCGTGGCCGGGGGCGGCGACAAGGGCGTATACATGGTGGACAGCCTGGAAGAGCTGGCTGCTCAGGCGGGGCTCGATCCGGCCGTGCTGCGTGCGACGGTCGATGAGTACAACAAGGCATGCGAGACGGGCCGGGACGGGCTCTTCGGGAAAGACCCACGGTACCTCAGGCCGATCAGGGAGCCCAAGTTCTATGCGGCGAAGCTCGTCATGACGGGCTTCGGCTCTTTGGGAGGCATAAAGATCAACCACAAGACCGAGGTACTGAACAAGGAGCATGACGCCATTCCTGGCCTGTACGCCGCAGGGTCAGACGCAAATTCAATATATGGCGACACCTATATCTTGTCCCTACCGGGCAATACCTTCGGTTTTGCAATCAATTCGGGGCGGATGGCCGGAGAGAATGCGGCGGAGTATGCAAAATCCATGGCAACGGGCGACTAGCGGGGGATGAGTTTGCAGGTGAATCGCGCCGATCAGAGCCTAAAGGAGGTGTCCTGTGGAGGACGGCTTTCTGCAACTGATGAATGGCCGCTTTATCGAGGCGATTGAGCGCAGACGGGCCGTAAGGACATACTCCGGCCAACCAATAACCTCCGAGACAAAGGAGGGGATCCGGCGGGTCCTCCGGGAGCTGAGCGGTCCTTTTGAGGGCAAGGTGCGGTGCGAGCTCATCGAGAGGAAAGAGGTCGCTGCAAAGGACGGAGTGAAGCTCGGAACGTACGGCGTGATACTGGGAGCCTCGCTCTTTGTCGCCGGCGCCGCCGGGCCCGGCACCCAGGCTATGGAGCAGCTCGGCTACGTCTTCGAGCAGGCCGTGCTCTATCTCACGTCCCAGGGACTAGGGACCTGTTGGCTCGCCGGGACCTTTCGCCGGGGCGCCTTTGCAACGGCCGTGCACCTCGTACAGGACGAGATGCTGCCGGTCGTGACGCCCGTCGGGTACCCGAGCAAGATAAGGGGTCCTGTGGACATGCTCTTCAAGCCCTCCCTTGCCAGGCGGCGACTTCCATGGGAGAGGCTCTTCTTCGATGGCGATTTCGGGAAGCCGCTTGGCAAGGCCGTTGCCGGTCCTTTTGCCGTCCCTCTGGAAATGGTGCGGCTTGCGCCTTCGGCGTCCAACAAGCAGCCCTGGAGAGTTCTCAGGAGAGATGGCTCTTTCCTCTTCTTTCTCCTGGGCGACTGGGTCTATCGAAGGATGTACGAGTTTGACATTCAGAAAATAGATATGGGGATCGCCCTGCTTCATTTTGAAGCGGCAGCCCGGCAGCTCGCACTGCCGGGACATTGGGAGAATCCCTCAACCGAGCACTCAGCGCCGTCGAAATCACTGGAGCACATCATGACGTGGGTCGGGGAATGACCCTTCAAGAACGAAGATTTAACTCTAGCCCCTGCCCAGGAGGATTATAGGATGTTCCTCCGGCCCCGAGCCATTTTCTGATACTATCCGCGGTGCCGATAGGGTATAATCCCTCAAGCTGCACGGAGGTGGTGTAGACCGCGTCACAAATCCGACTCAAAGGACGAGACCTTCCCGGGCAAGATCGATGATGTCGCAGCCTATATCGACCACGCGGTGCGATTTTCCCTCGGAGGTATTCGAGCGGTTCAGGAGTAGAGCCGGCACAACACATCGCAGCAGGCGAGGCGCTCCGGAACGGAATTTTTTCGAAAGAGGTGGCAGTATGTTGTCACGAACTTGTCTTGCGAAACACGTTGTTGCCGCAGCATTTCTTGTCGGTCTCCTTGCTCTGGCTGCATGCGGAAAGGGACCCCAGAGCGGCGGTCCGCTTCATGCCGGCCCGCCGGAAGTGGCCGTAACAATCATGCAGCCTGCGCCTGTCATCCTCACGCAGGAGCTGCCGGGCCGCACCTCTCCCTGGCTGGTCGCCGAAGTGAGGCCTCAGGTAAGCGGCATCATCAAGAAACGCTTCTTTGTTGAAGGGGCCGATGTCAAGGAGGGCGACGTACTTTACGAGATCGACCCCGAATCCTACCGGGCCGCCTACGCAAGCGCGAAAGCCGGCCTTGCAAGAGCCGAGGCAAACGTGACGTCGATCCGCTCAAAAGTTGAGCGCTACAAGGAGCTTGCGCCCATCGACGCGGTGAGCAGGCAGGATTACGACGACGCCTGTGCGCAGCTCCAGCAGACCCTGGCGGACATCGAGGCGAACAAGGCGGCAGTCGAAACGGCCCGCATCAATCTTGCGTATACCCGCGTCACCGCGCCCATCTCCGGCCGCATCGGCAGGTCGAACGTGACTGTGGGCGCTCTGGCCTCGGTGAATCAGCTCACTGCCTTTGCCACGATTCATCAGCTCGACCCGATTTTTGTCGACGTGACCGAGTCGAGCGCGAACTGGTTGCAGCTCAGACAGAAGATTGCCGCAGGCCGCGTGAAGAATGAGGGCCCCGGACAGACCAGGGTGAAGCTGCTCCTGGAAGACGGCACGCCGTACCCCCTTGAAGGAACCCTGAAGTTCTCCGAAGTAGCCGTGGATCAAACCACCGGTTCCTTCGTCCTTCGGGTCGTTTTCCCCAATCCGCAGCGAATCCTCTTGCCGGGCATGTATGTCAGAGCCATCGTTCAGGAAGGGGTTGCGGAACAGGCAATCGTTGTTCCTCAGCAGGCCGTTTCCCGGGATGCGAAGGGGAATGCCATTGCCCTGGTCGTGGATGACTCGGGTAAGGTTGCGCCGAGAATACTGACTATCGACCGCGCCCTGGGCGACAAATGGCTCGTCGCCTCCGGTCTGGCTACCGGAGACAAAGTGATTGTCGAGGGTCTCCAGAAAGTTCGACCCGGCGTTCCGGTGAAGATCGTTCCTGCGGCCGCCGGGCCGAATGCAGCTCCCGCCGGCAAGGCGGCCTCGAGCGGAGGCGCCTGATGCTATCGAAATTCTTCCTGGATCGCCCGGTTTTTGCCTGGGTGATCGCGATCATCATCATACTGGCCGGTCTTCTCGCTATTCACAATCTGCCCGTATCCCAGTATCCTTCCATTGCGCCGCCGTCGATCTACATTCAGACGTCGTACCCCGGCGCTTCGGCCGAGACCGCCGAGAACACCGTGACCCAGATCATCGAGCAGAAGATGACCGGCATCGACAAGATGATCTACCTCACGGCGACGAGCGACTCGTCCGGGTCTTCCCGCCTCGAGATGACCTTTGAGCCGGGAACGGACCCGGACCTTGCCTGGGCAAAGGTGCAGAACAAGCTCCAGCTCGCCATGGCGAGCCTGCCCCTGGTGGTCCAACAACAGGGCGTCTCCGTGGGCAAAGCCACGAGAAACTACCTCATGGTGCTGGGCCTCGTCTCCGAGGACGGCAGCATGGACAACCACGACCTCATGGACTATGCCCAGTCAAATCTGGAGAAGGTGGTCGCGCGGATTCCGGGCGTGGGCGAGGTTGAGGAGTTCGGCTCCCAATACGCCATGCGCATCTGGCTCAACCCGAACCGGCTCACCGATTATTCCCTCACCGTGGACGACGTGGTCGGGGCACTCCAGTCGTACAACGTGGAGGTCTCGGCGGGTCAGTTCGGTGGCGCCCCAGCCGTTCCCGGACAGCGCCTTAACGTCTCCATCATCGTCCAGAGCCTCCTCAAGACCCCCGAGGAGTTCGCCTCCATCCCCATCCGCACCAATCCGGACGGCTCCATCGTCCGGATCAGCGACGTAGGAAGGGCCGAGCTGGGAACCGAAGTGTACGACGTGGAGAATGTTTTCAACGGCAAACCGTGCGCAGCCATGGCCATCCGGCAGATAGCGGGCGCCAACGCCCTCGACACCGCCAATGCCGTCAAGACGAAGCTGCAAGAGCTGAGTCCCTACTTTCCCCACGGGATGAAGGTCGTCTACCCCTACGACACCACCCCCTTCATCAAGGTGGGCATCAGGGAAGTGGTGAAGACGCTCCTTGAAGCCATCCTGCTTGTCTTCCTTATCATGTGGCTTTTCATGGGAAGCTTGCGGGCCACGCTGATCCCCACCATCGCCGTGCCCGTCGTGCTCCTCGGGACCTTCGGCGTCCTTTCGTTCTTCGGGTTTTCCATTAATATGCTCACCATGTTCGCCATGGTGCTTTCCATTGGCTTGCTCGTGGACGACGCCATCGTGGTTGTCGAGAACGTGGAGCGCATCATGAGCGAGGAGGGGCTTTCGCCACGGGAAGCCACGGCAAAATCGATGGTCCAGATCACGAGCGCCCTCATCGGCATCGGCCTCGTGCTCGCCGCGGTCTTCGGCCCCATGGCTTTCATCACGGGCTCCACGGGCGTCATCTACCGCCAGTTCTCCCTCACCATCATCGCCTCCATGCTCCTCTCGGTGCTGGTGGCCCTGATCCTGACCCCGGTCCTCTGCGCCACGCTGCTCAAGCCGGTGCCGAAAGGGCACGAGCCGGCAGAGAACGCCGTCCGGTTTCTCCGTCCGTTTTTCCGCGTCTTCGACAGGCTCTTTTTCCGGTGCAGGGACGGCTATGTGAGCATGGTCGAACGCTCCTTTTCGCGAAAGGTCCGCTACATCGCCGTTTATGTCCTGATTGTTGCGGCCGTCGGATTCCTCTTCCTGCGCATGCCCACCTCGTACGTCCCCGAGGAAGACCAGGGCGTGCTCTTGGCGCAGGTGATGCTGCCTACCGGGTCAACGCTCGAGCAGACCCGAAAAGTCCTGGGCGATATTCAGAGTTATTTCCGGGAGCACGAGAAAGATGCCGTGGAATCGACCATGACCATCGCCGGCTTCGGCTTTTCCGGTCGGACGCAAAACAACGGCATCGTGTTCGTCAAGCTCAAAGACTGGGCGCTGCGCGACCGGCCTTCCTTAAGGGCGGGGGCCGTGGCAGGGCGGGGGATGATGTTCCTTTCCCGCCTCCGCAATGCCCTGGCCTTCGTTTTTCCGCCGCCTGCCGTGGTTGAGTTGGGCAACTCCGGGGGATTCGACTTCGAGTTGGTCGACCGCGGAGGCGTCGGTCACGCCAAGTTGATGGAAGCGCGCAACACGCTCCTCGGCATGGCGATGGCCGACAAACGGCTGACGAAGATTCGGCCGAACGGCCTTGAAGACGTCTCCCAGTACCGGCTGGACATAGACTGGGCAAAGGCGGGCGCCTTCGGCGTCCCCATAACGTCGATAAACAACACCATTTCCGAGGCGTTCGGAAGCGCCTACGTCAATAACTTTATCCAGGCCGGCAGGGTGAAGCGCGTCTTCCTTCAGGCCGACGCACCCTATCGCATGGCGCCGCAGGACATCGACAATCTTTACGTGCGCAACAACGCCGGCAGAATGGTCCCCTTTTCCGCGTTTTCGTCCAGCCGCTGGACCTACGGCTCTCCACGGCTTGAACGCTTCAACGCGTTCTCTTCGGTAAATATCTGGGGCGAGCCGGCGCCGGGGAGGAGTTCGGGCGAGGCCATGAAGGCAATGGAAGAAATGGTGACGAAATTGCCGCAGGGCATTGGTTATGAGTGGACCGGCCTTTCTTACCAGGAGCGGATGGCAAGCTCCCAGACAGGGTTGCTCTACGCCTTTTCCATCATCGTCATCTTCCTCTGCGTCGCGGCTCTCTATGAGAGCTGGCCGATACCGCTGGCAAACATGCTCATGCTGCCCCTGGGCATATTTGGCGCCGCCGCGGCCACCTGGTTCCGTGGAATGGCGAACGACGTCTATTTTCAGATCGGATTCCTCACTACCCTCGGCTTAACGACCAAGAACGCCATCCTCATTATCCAGTTCGCCAGGCAGCGCATGGAAGCCGGGGAAGGACTGATTGAAGCGACCATCGGCGCTGCGCGGGTGAGGCTGCGGCCCGTCATCATGACGTCCCTGGCCTTTTTCTTCGGCGTCCT
>Ga0335078_10018033_pt1 | contig 10495 bp, 11 predicted proteins | sample Lox_Sample_32_FD_206711 | JGI IMG/M metagenome (GOLD analysis project Ga0335078, IMG submission 206711) | Soil microbial communities from Loxahatchee National Wildlife Refuge, Florida, United States - Lox_Sample_3.2 | ecosystem: Environmental > Terrestrial > Soil > Wetlands | place: USA...
GTGTAGCCGACCATCACGTACGTCGAGATGCTCGTCACCTCGATCGCGAGCAGCAGGAAGATCAGGTCCGCCGCGACGGCGACGAGCAGCATCCCCAGCGTCGCGAACAGCAGCAGGCCGAAGAAGATCGGCGCGCCGCGGTCGTCGCGCGGCCGGCTCGCGGCGGCGAGCGCGACGAGGAGGGTCGCGAGCAGGAAGACGGCCTGGAAGACGAGGCCGAGCGAGGTGAACCCGAAGAGGCTCGACGTCGACGCCGCGACCACGTCGAGCCGACCGCTGGGCAGGGTGCGGAGGGCGGCGAGCGGCGCCCAGCCGAGGTCGGCCGTGACGAACAACAGCGCGAGCGCGCTCCCGGCCGCCGCGATCCCGCCGCCGACCTCGCTGGCGCGGACCCCCAGGACATCGAGCAGGAGGACCAGGAGGCCGGCGGCGAGGACGATCAGCTCGGGGACCCACGGCCCGACGAACGCGGTGAGCTCCATCGTCCTACGGCCCCGCGAATCCCTGGATCGGCGAATTCACGATCACGTTCACCAGCAGCCCGGGCAGGATCCCGAACAGCACCGTCAGGACGACGAGGAGCCCCATCCCGACCCCTTCGTACCAGGGGACGTCGTGGACCGTCGCCGGGACCTGGCGCGGCGGCCCGAACAAGAGCCGCTGCATCATCCAGAGGTAGAACGCCGCGGTCACGACGAGGATGCCGAGCGGCACGAACACCCAGTAGCCGATCGCCGCCCACGTCGCGAGCAGCGCCGCGAACTCCGCCGGGAAGCTGATCAACGCCGGGAGTCCGAGCGAGGCGAGCGAGCCGGCCATGATCATCGTCGCGAGCGCCGGGGTCGCGGGCGTGATCCCGCCGAGGGCGGCGAGGTCCCGGGTGCCGTAGGTGTGGTGGAGACTCCCGGCCGACATGAACAGGAGCGCGCTCACGATCCCGTGGGCGAACATCAGGAGGACCGCGGCGAGCAGTCCGAGGGAGCTCCCGACGGCGATCGCCAGGAGGACGATCCCCATGTGGTTGATCGACGAGAACGCGACGAGGCGCTTCAGGTCCCGTTGCGCGAGGGAGACGACCGACCCCCAGACGATCGAAACGAGGGCGATCGCGAACAGGATCGGCCGCGTGTGCTCGAACCCTTGCGGCAGCACCTCGACCGCCCATCGGATCAGTCCGTACCCCCCGAGCTTGAGGAGCAGCCCGGCGAGCAGCACCGACCCGCCGGTCGGCGCCTCCACGTGCGCGTCGGGCAGCCACGTGTGGAACGGGACGATCGGGAACTTGACGCCGAACCCGAAGAACATCGCCAGGAACAGGAACGTCTGCAGCACCGGCGTGAGGCCTCGCGCGGAGGCATAGATCGCGGAGAAGTCGAAGGACGTCGCGCCCGAGTAGAAGACGGTCGCCAGGAGGCCGACCAGCATCACGACGGAGGCGACGTGCGTGTAGACGAAGAACTTCAGCGCGGCGTACCGTCGGCGCGGCCCGCCCCACGCCCCGATCAGGAAGAACATCGGAACGAGGACGGCTTCCCAGAAGAGGAAGAACAGCAGCACGTCGAGCGAGACGAAGACGCCGAACGAGCCGAGGCAGGTGAGGCCGACCAGGCCGAAGTAGGCCCCCGGCCGCTTCGTCTCCCCCCACGAGTAGACGACCGTCGCGATCTGGAGGATCGCGGTCAGCAGGATCAGGACGAGCGAGATCCCGTCGACGCCCACGGCGTAGTTGATCTGCATCCACGGGAGGTGGATCCAGGCGTACGTCTCGGTCTCCGCGAACCCGGGGACGGCGCCGCCGGAGTAGCCCGGCCAGCCGGTGTAGCTGCGGAACAGGAGCCCGACCTCCGCGAGGAAGGCGATCGAGGTCGCCAGGGCCGCCCAGCGGGCGCGGGAGCCCGCAACGAACGTGATCCCCGTCCCGACGAGGAGGGTCAGCAGCACGATCGAGATCAGCGGCAGCATCTATCCGCCTCCGAACCGGGCGAGCAGGTACGGCGCGACGATCAGGAGGAGCGCGAAGACGACGATCATCCCGCCGACGAAGTAGGCGGCGTAGTCGGAGACGACGCCCGACTGGACGCGGCGCAGGCGGTCGGAGGCGCCGGCGAACGCCCGCTCGAACCCCCGGATCGTGCCGTCGATGACGTACCGGTCGACGAAGTCCGCCGCGCGCGCGACCGAGTAGACGGCGCGGGAGCCGACCCAGTCGTAGGCGATTTTCATGTAGTACCGGTTCAGGAGCACCGACCGGATCGACTGCAGCGAACTGTCGGCGGCGAGCACGTAGACGCGGCCGTTCCCCCACAGCTGCCAGGCGAGCAGGATCCCGAGCGCGCCGAGCCCCACGCTCGCGCCGGAGAGCGCGAGATCGGTCACGCTCAGATGCGGCGGGATGTTCGTGCCGTGGACGAGCAGGCCGGCGAAGCCGGGGATGTAGACGAACAGCCCGGCCGCGACCGCGAAGGCGGAGAGGACGACGAGCGGGACCTGCATCACCCACGGCCCCTCGTGGGCGTGGGCGATCGCCGGGTCGCGGGGATGCTCGCCCGAGAAGGCGAGGAACCAGGCGCGGAAGATGTAGTACGCCGTCAGGAAGACGGCCGCGAAGGCGAGGAGGAAGAACGGCCAGTACTCCGGATGGCTCCCGAGCGTGGAGTAGACCGAGGCGAGGATGTCGTCCTTGCTCCAGAAGCCGGCGAACGGGGGGATCCCGGCGAGCGAGAGGCCCCCGATCGCGAACGCGGCGGCGGTGAGCCGCATCGGTTTGCGGAGCCCGCCCATCTTGAACAGGTTCTGCGTCCCGACGGCGTGGATCACCGAACCGGCGGCGAGGAACAGGAGCGCCTTGAAGAACGCATGCGTGAACAGATGGTACAGTCCGACCATCGTGAACCCCGCCCCGACGGCGAGGACCATGTAGCCGAGCTGGCTGATCGTGGAGTAGGCGATCACCCGCTTGATGTCCGGGTGGACGACCGCCATCGTCGCGGCGAAGAAGGCGGTGAAGCCGCCGACCGCCACGATCGCGAGCTGGTCGATCGGCGTGAACCCGAGGAAGACGCTCGTGACGGCGAGCAGGTAGACGCCGGCGGCGACCATCGTCGCGGCGTGGATCAGCGCCGAGACGGTCGTCGGCCCTTCCATCGCATCCGGCAGCCAGACGTGGAGCGGGAACTGGGCGCTCTTCCCCGCGGCGCCGCCGAGGATCATCAGCCCGGCGACGGTGAGGAGCGTCGAGTGGCCGGCCGAGGCAACCGGGAGGTACGGTGCGGTCCCGTTCGCGAAGACGAACCCGTTCGCCGCCCAGCCGCCCGCCGGGCCGGTCGTGGCGTAGTGGGCGAAGAACAGGAAGACGCCGAGCAGGAACATCACGTCGCCGACCCGCGTGACGAGGAACGCCTCCTTCGCGGCGCTCGCCGCGCTCGGCTTCTCGTAGTAGAAGCCGATCAGGAAGTACGAGCAGACGCCGACCAGCTCCCAGAACAGGAAGAACTCGAGCAGGTTGTCGGCGAGGACGAGCCCGGTCATCGAGGCGAGGAACAGCGACAGCTCGGCGTAGTACCGCGGCAGCCCGCGGTCCTGGTGCATGTACCCGATCGAGTACAGCATGACGAGGAAGCCGACGACCGTCACGACGATCAGCATCAGCGCCGACAGCGGGTCGACGAGGGTGCCGACGACGAGCGAGAAGCCGTTCGGGAAGGCGCCCGGGGCCGGGGCGAGGTGGAACCAGGTGTACCGGACGTCCGTGTACTTCCCGGGCGAGAGCATCTCGCCGACGCCGATCAACACGCCGAGGACCATCGCGGCCCCGGCGAGCGCGACCGCGACCCAGCCGCCCCACTCGAGGCGGGCGAGGCGGCCGCCGGCGAGGCCGACAATCGCGAACGCCGCGACGCTCAGCAGCGGGACGAGGAAGGCGACGCCGAACAGCCCGGTGAGGATCGTCATCGTCCGTCCGTCCCCTACAGCTTGAGGTCGGTCGCCTCGGCGACGTTGATCGTCCCCTTGACCCGGTACAGCGCGAGCACGATCGCGAGCCCGACCGCGACCTCGGTCGCCGCGAACCCGACCAGGACGACCGCGATCGACTGCCCCGAGAGGCCGTTCGCCGTCCCGGGGGCGTACGCGGCGAAGTAGACGAAGTCGAGGATCGCGGCGTTCATCGCGACCTCGATCGAGATCAGGAGGAGAACGAAGTTCCGCCGGGTCAGGATCCCGAAGATCCCGACGGCGAGCAGGGCCCCCGACAGCCCCACGAAGCCGATCGGCGGGAGGGCGATCACTCGCGGCCCTCCCGGACGAGGTAGATCGCCCCGGCGACGGAGACGAGCATCACAAGCCCGAGCAGGAGCAGCCAGGCGCCGTTCGCGCCGAACAGGTTCTGGGAGAGGGCCGCCGGGTCGTAGCTGTGGATCGGCTGCGCGGCGTTCGGGAACTCGCCGACCGCGGTCACGACGAACACGAACGCGAGGAGCGCCAGGGCGAGGGCGGCCGGGCCGATCCCGGTCGCGGCCTCGCGCGAGAAGATCCGCTTCCGCGTGACCATGATCCCCAGCAGAAGGAGGACCGTCACCGCGCCGGCGTAGACGCCGAGCTGCAGTACGCCGAGGAACGGGGCCTCGAGCAGGAAGTAGATCGCGGCGAGGTCGACGAAGAAGACCGCGATCCACATGATCGTGTGGACGAGCTCGCGCACGAGGAGGGCGCCGACGGCCGTCACGACCGCGGTCGCCGCGAGGGCGACGAACGCGAGCTCGGGGAGGTTCACTTGTGAGTCCCCCAGAACAGGCACTCCTTGGGGCAGACGCTGATGCAGGTGCCGCAGCGGACGCAGTCCGAATCGTTGATCACCGGTTCCTTCCAGATCCGGCGGGGCGGCTTCTCGCCGGGCTTCGGCTCCGTCTTCGGCACGTCGAGCATCGTGATGCACTGGGTCGGGCAGTCGCGGGCACAGGCGTTGCAGCCGATGCAGAGCGGCGGGTCGAGGAGGATCGAGTCCTCGTTCGCGGGGCGCTCGATCCGGATCGGGTTCATCGGGAGCTTGTGCTCGTAGATCGAGAGCAGCCGCTGGGGCGAGTAGACCATCTCCGACCGCTTCGGCGTCGACAGCTCGTAGCGGGTCGTCATCGTGAGGCAGCCCTCGGGGCAAGCGTCCGAGCAGAAGCCGCAGTACGAGCACTTCCCGTAGTCGATCTGCGGGCACTTCTTCGGGTGCTTCGGGTCCGTCCCCGGCACCGTGACCATCTCGATGCAGAGGTCCGGGCAGGAGAACGCGCAGAGGTTGCAGCTGATGCACGTGGCGATGTTGAGGGCGTGGACCCCGCGATAGTTGTCCCAGACCGCGCCGACGCCGATCGGCTTCCCCGGCCCGATCCCGACCTTCGTCCGGAACGTGGGATCCTCGAGCCGCTCGAACGGGTAGATGATCGTCGACGGGCGGAAGAGGCTCTTGGCGAACTGCCGGGCGGCCGTCGCCATCGGGCGGGCGACCCAGAGGACGGGGTTGTCGCTCGGCTTCTCCGTGGCCGTCGGTACTTCGCTCATCGATCGGAACCCTCCGTCAGATCCCCGGCGAGGGAACGCAGCCGAACACCGGCAGGCAGCGCACCGTGACGAGCGCGGCCGCGAGGAAGACGGAGAGGAGCGCGAGGGGCAGCATCCGGTTCCAGCCGAGCCGGAGCAGCTGGTCCGTCCGGACGCGCGGCAACGATGCGCGGACCCAGACGAACAGCCCGAAGACGAGGTAGGTCTTCAGCATGAACCAGAAGATCCCGGCGAGCGGGAACGAGGTGAGCGCGCCGGGGACGTAGGACGGGAGCGTCCAGCCGCCGAGGAACAGGAGCACGACGAGGATGCTGCCGACGAGCCCGCGCAGGTAGTCGGCGAGCATGAAGAAGGCGAACAGCATCCCGCCGTACTCGGTGTTCCATCCCTCGACGAGCTCCGCCTCGGCCTCGGGGAGGTCGAACGGGATCCGCTCCATCTCGGCGAGCATCGCCGCGACGAAGACGAGGAGCGCGACGAACAGCGGGCCCCAGAACCAGTAGTTCTGCTGCTCGAGCACGATCGTCGTGAGGTTGAAGCTCCCCGCGACGACGACGACCGCCACGACCGCGAGCAGGAGCGGCACCTCGTAGGCGATCATCTGGGCGGCCGAGCGCATCCCGCCCATCAGGGAGTACTTGTTGTTGCTCGACCAAGCGCTGACGAAGATGAACAGCGGCGCGAACGAGAAGATGACGAGGGCGAGCAGCAGGCTGAGCGGCAGCAGCCCCATGCTCCAGCCCGAGGAGATCGGCAGGATTCCGAACAGGACCAGCGAGCTGACCATGTAGGCGGTCGGACCGAAGTAGAACCCCGGCCCGTCCGCCTCGCGCGGCTTGGTGGTGTACTTGCGGAACAGCTTGATCCCGTCCGCGAAGTTCTGCAGGAGGCCGGCGTAGCCGACGTGCATCGCCCCCCGCCGGTCCATGAATCGACCGAGCAGCTTCCGCTCCCACCAGATCAGCATGATCGTGTTGATCATGCTCGCCGCGAGCAGGATGACGCAGAAGATCAGCACCGCGAGCGCGGTCTCGACGTTGCCGCTCGTCAGGAAGGCGCGCGCCGGGCCCGGCAGGATCGAACCGATCCCGGTGAGCAGGAACGTCGAGAGGCTCAGCGAGACCGAGTAGAGCGTGACGTTCGACATCGGACGCGCGACCGCCTAGCGGTCGACCTCCCCGACGCAGACGTCGACGCTCCCCATGATCGGCGGGATGTCGGCGACGTGGTAGCCGACCAGGTACTGCCGGGCCGCGCTGATGTTCGCGAAGACCGGCGAGCGGAACTTGACGCGGTACGGATGCTCGCCCCCTTCGTTCACGACGTACGCCTGCGCCTCGCCGTGCGGCTCCTCGACCGCGGAGAGGCCGACCCCCTTCGGGAACTTCCGCTTCAGGAGGTACCCTTCCAGGCCGACCGGGGCGTACGGCGCCCCGAGCCACCGCGGGAGGTCGTCCGCGACGACCGGTCCGGGGTGGCGGTCGAGCCAGTCGAGGACCTGCCGGAGGATCCGCACCGACTGGCGCATCTCCTCCATCCGGACCAGGTAGCGGGCGGTGACGTCGGCCCCCTCGGCGAGCGCGACATCGAAGTCGAGCTGGTCGTAGACCGCGTACGGCCGATCCTTCCGGAGGTCGCGTTTCACGCCGGCCGCCCGCAGCATCGGGCCGGTGACGCCGTGCGCGACGCAATCGTTCGCCTTCAGGACGCCGAGCCCGTCGCACCTCCGCCGGAAGATCGTCGACCCCAGGCAGAGCTGGTCGTACTCGCGGAAGCGGTCGATCAGCCAGTCGAGGACCTTCCGGGCCTGGTCGGTGAAGCCGAGCGGGAGATCGTTGCGGACGCCGCCGACCCGCATGTACTCGTACGTCATCCGGGCGCCGGTGTAGCTCTGGAACAGGTCGAGGACGAGGTCGCGGTCGCGCATGCCGTACAGGAACGGGCTCATCAGCCCCAAGTCCTGGACGAACGCGGCGTACCACATCACGTGGGAACCGATCCGCTGGAACTCGTCGCACAGCACCCGGAGGTACTTCGCCCGCTCCGGGGGAGCGATGTGGAGCGCGTCCTCCGCCGCGAGGATGTACAGGTGCTCCCAGGAGAGGCCGGCGACGTAGCAGCACCGGTCCATCAGCGTGATCACCTCGTTGTAGTGGCGGTCCTCGCTGATCTTCTCGATCCCGCGGTGCAGGTACCCCATCTCGGGGTCCACGTCGAGGATCGTCTCACCGTCGATCCGCACGCGCAGGTTCCACAGGCCGTGCGTCATGGGGTGCTGCGGCCCCATGTTGATCCACATCTCAGACATGGCGCGACTTCACCTCCAGCTCCTCGGGCTCGTGCAGCTTGAACGACCGCAGGAGCGGGTGGAACGCGTAGCCGTCGGGGGTGAGGAGGTGGCGGAGGTCTGGGTGGTGGTCGAAGACGACCCCGACCATCTCCCAGGCCTCGCGTTCGTGCCAGTTCGCGCTGGGCCAGGTGCCGCTCGCGCTCTCCACGTGGGGGTCGGCGGCGGGGAGATCGGTCGAGAGGATCACGTACTGCCGGGCCGCATCCGACCACGCGACGTAGACGACCTCGCGTCGGTCGACCCAGTCGACCGCTCCGACGAACGAGAGGTGGGCGAAGCCGAGGTCGTCGCGGACCGCGCGGAACAGCTCGAGCGCCGCGTCGCGGGCGAACCGGACCCGGCCGGCGGTCCCGGGGAACGGCTCGACCCCGAGCAGGCGGGCACCGAACCTCGGGCCGAGGGCGCGGGTCAGGTCCTCCGGCTGCATCCTCCCCTCCCCTGCCCGGCGGCCGGGCCGGCTACTCCTTGCGCTCCCGGATCAGCTGCTCCAGCCGCAGGATGCCCTCGAGCATCGCCTCGGGCCGGGGCGGGCAGCCCGCGATGTAGACGTCGACCGGCACGAGCTTGTCGACGCCGGGAACGACCGAGTACGCCGTGCGGAACGGTCCGCCGCCGGTCGCGCAGTTGCCCATCGCGATCACCCACTTCGGCTCGGGCATCTGCTCGTAGAGCGTGATCAGCTTGTGCGCGACCTTCCACGTCACCGTCCCGTTGACGATCAAGAGGTCGCACTGCCGGGGCGACGAGCGCGGGACGACGCCGAACCGCTCGGCGTCCCACCGCGCGCCGAAGCCCGCGGCGAACTCGATCGCGCAACAGGCGAGTCCCCAGTGGAGCGGGAACAGCGAGTTCCGACCGGCCCAGTTGAAGACGGGGCGGATCAGCTTCGCCTGCCCCTGCTCGGCGATGAGGTCGGAGAGCGCCTCCTTCGCGGCGGGGATGAACTCCTTCACGCGGAGGGTCTCGATCTCGACGAACGGCACGGGGGACTCCGTGACCATCGGCAGCTCCGCCGTTCTCGCGACCGGCGGGGGGGCCGGGGTCGCCATCAGACCACCCACCGCTTCTCGCCGCTGAGCGCGTAGTAGATCCCGACGATCGCCAGCGCCGTGAACCCGACCACGATGAACACCGGAAGCCAGGCGGAGTTCGGTCCCCGGAACGTGAGCCCCCAGAGGGCGAGGATGAAGCCGAGGACGTCGACGGCGACGAAGACGATCGCGAAGGTGTAGTGCTGGGTCGGGAAGTCGATCTGCGCCTCCCCTTCCGCCTCTTCGCCGCACTCGTAGGTCGTCAGCTGAAGGTACGAGCGGCGGCGACGCGCCCCGAGCACCTGGTTGGCGACGATCGACCCGGCGCCGAACGCCGCCGCGACGACCGCGAAGGCGAGGAACGTGATGATGCCGGCTCCCATCGGTTGGGCCTCCCGCGGCGGTTAGTACCCGTGGGACCGGCCCGCGTTATTTAGTCCTTCTACCGGCCGCGGCCCCGGCGGCGCCGGCCGGGGGCCCGTCGGGCTTATTATCCGGCGGCGGCCGCTGGACGGACCGTGCGGGCCGACAGCTTCCGGCCGCCGGTCACGCTGCGCGGGGAACGGATCCGCCTCGTCCCCCTGCGGCCCGAACACCGCGACGGCCTCGTCCACGCGCTCCGCGATCCGGCCGTCAACGAGTTCCTCGGGACCCCGCCCGGTCGCACGCCCGAGAGCGTCGACGCCTACGTCCGGCTCCTCCTGGACCGGCAGGACGCGGGCACCGACCTCCCGTTCACGATCGAGCTCCGGTCGGACGATTCGCGGATCGGGGTCACGCGGTTCCTCCACATCGACCGGCCGAACGACGCGGTCGAGATCGGCACCTGGCTGGACGCGGCGCTCTGGCGGTCCCCGATCAACTCCGAGGCGAAATTCCTGCTCCTCCGCCATGCGTTCGAGACCGAGGGCGCGCATCGGGTGGTCCTGCAGACCGACCTGCGGAACGAGCGCTCCCAGCGGGCGATCGCCCGGCTCGGCGCGACGCGCGAGGGGATCCTCCGGGGGGACCGGATCGCGCCGGGGGGCTACCGTCGCTCCTCGGTGATCTTCAGCATCCTCGCCGACGAGTGGCCCCGCGTGAAGCCCCGGCTCGAGCGGTACCTGGCCCGCCCGTGGGCGCCGACGCCGGTCGGATCCCCGGCGGGGTAACCCCCACCGCTCAGTGGAACTTCGGGGGTCGCTTTTCGCGGAACGCCCGGATCCCTTCCGGCAGCTCGTCGCCCCGCGCGGCTTCGACCGCCCCGCGCCGTTCGAGCGCCATCTGCGCCGAGAGGCTCCCGTGGAACGCCGCCTCGAGCAGGTGCTTCGTCCAGCCGTAGGCGAACGTCGGGCCGTGGGCGAGCTCCTCCGCGCGCCGCCGGGTCCGCTCGGCGAGCTCTGTGGCGGGGACGACCTCGTGCAGCAGACCGAGGTCGCGGGCCCGCGCCGCGGGCAGCCTCGCATTCGAGAAGAGGATCTCCTGAGCGAGCCCGAGGCCGAGGTAGTGGGGCAGGAAGTACGTGAGCCCCCCGTCGGGAACGGCCCCCAGCCCCGGGAACGCCGGCACGAGGAGCGCCTCCTCGGCC
>Ga0335078_10018035_pt1 | contig 10495 bp, 6 predicted proteins | sample Lox_Sample_32_FD_206711 | JGI IMG/M metagenome (GOLD analysis project Ga0335078, IMG submission 206711) | Soil microbial communities from Loxahatchee National Wildlife Refuge, Florida, United States - Lox_Sample_3.2 | ecosystem: Environmental > Terrestrial > Soil > Wetlands | place: USA: Florida...
CTCGCGGCAGATCGTGGTCAGCCACGCCGCCCCGTCCCTGCGGGCGAGCACGGTCCTCGGCACCACCAGCACGGAGCCGTCCGATGCCGGGTCGAAAGTGAAGCTGCCGAACGCCACCGGGCCGGAACCTGGCGCCTCGACCTGGTCGTGCACCAGGGCGCTGTCGAAGATCTCGCGCAGCCATTTCTCGCCCGCCGAGAACCGGTCCTGGCCGGCCGGCAGGCTGATCCTGGCCGCGGTACCCCAGCCGACCAGCCCGTCACCATGCCTGACCCAGGCCAGCGCATCGCTTACCGGAAGCCGGCCGATCAGGTCTCCGGGGTCGGCCACGGGGGTCGTGCGGACGGTCAGCCGACCCGGTGCGCGCTCGGCCGCCTCGTCGCGCTGAGATCCCACGGCAAATAACTTTACGTGCGTGCCGGAAGTGGCAGATCGGTGGGTATTCGGTCGAGCCATGCCGCAGCCGGGCGAGAGGCCGGCCGCAGGGGACAATCGCCGCGTCCACTCCCGGCGGGCGTGCCTTCACAGCAAGCTGAGCTGGACGCCGGGGCGGCTGGCTGCCTCGACGGGCTGCGGTGGCGGCCGCTGCGGCAGCCGCCTGGCGGCCTGCGCGCTTGACTTGCCGACTCCGTGCTCTGCCGCCAGGTCGGCGACGAGGGCGGCGATCCTCCGCTGGTACGCCCGGGGCGCGTAGGCACCTGCCGCGTAGCGGCGCTGGTAGGCCGGGACGAGTTCGGGAAAGTGCTCGGCCAGCCAGGCGAGGTACCACTCGCGCGCGCCCGGCCGCAGATGCAGCACGACCGGGCTGACGCTGGCCGCTCCTGCCGCGGCGATCTGGCGGACCGTCTGGGCGAGCTGGCCCGGGGAGTCGGTCAGGTAGGGCACGACCGGTCCCATCAGCACCCCGCAGCGCAGGCCCCTCGCGCCGATGGCCGCGCACGCCTCCAGCCTGCGCTGCGGGCTCGGCGTGCCGGGCTCAAGCGACCTGGACAGTTCGGCATCGGCGAAGCCGACCGAGACATTGAGGCCGACCGAGGTCACCTCCGCTGCGCGCTCAAGCAGGTCGAGGTCGCGCAGCACGAGCGTGCCCTTGGTCAGGATCGAGAACGGGTTCCGCGCCTGCATCAGGGCCCCGATGATGCCGGGCATCAGCCGGTACCGGCCCTCGGCCCGCTGGTAGCAGTCGACATTCGTGCCCATCGCGACGTGCTCGCCCGCCCACCGCGGCCTGGCAAGCTCCTTCCTGGTCAGCTCGGCAGCGTTCACCTTGACGACGATCTTGGAGTTGAAGTCGAGGCCGGCGTCGAGGTCGAGGTAGGTATGGGTGTTCCTGGCGAAGCAGTAGGCGCATGCGTGGGAGCAGCCCCGGTACGGGTTGATGGTCCAGCTGAACGGCACCCGCGACGCGACGGGCACCTTGTTGATGATCGACTTGGCGTGCACCTCGTAGAACGTGATGCCCCGGAATCCCGGCGTGTCGAACGTCCTGGCCACGGCAGCACGCTCGAACAGGGCCGGCGCCGCGTCGCGGCCTGCCCCGTCCTTGATGGTGTCCCAGCGCATGCGGCCCATGCTAGAACGACTGTTCGAAACATTCAAACACTCGTTCTAACCACCGCCGGCCGCCGGTACCCCCGGCTGATGGACGGCGACGACCTCACTCCGGCCGTCCCGCGACGGGCCGGCCCGCGCCATCCGGGCAGGAAACCGTGGCCGGCCGGGACTCCCGCAGCCGCGAACGCGCGTTCGATTCTTTCCGTGCCGGTATGGTCGCGGTTAGTCTTAGGTCATCGGTAGGTAAAAAATCTTCCAACCGGGGATAGTAAGGAAAAGTCCCGCCGCCCTGGGTCAGCGGCAGGGGATGCGGCGGTGGAGGTGACTCGTGGCGCTTCCGATGGATGAGCAGCGCATTCTCGAGGAGATGGAGCGCATGCTCGCCGCCGACGATCCCAGGCTGGCCGCCAGGCTGGCCGCGTTCGGCCAGCCGGGCATCGGGCAGGTGCTGCGCACCAGGCGAGCCCGCGCGACGCTGTCGCTGATGGTGCTCGTGCTCGTGGCCGCCATTGCCGCCGTGATCTACATGATGACGGTCTTCCGCCCCGGCGGTGCCTCCCAGGGGTCGCACCCGAGGCAGCACAGCAGTCAGCCCGCCGGACCGCGATCTGGCCGCGAGGGAGCCCGGCTGATCCAGACCACCGCGCGCTGCGCCCCGAGCCTGGCGCCCTCCTGCGCGGAGTGGCGCTTCTTCTCCCCGTTCCCCGGCCAGCCCCCGGTGGTGCCTGCCCGCTAGCCGGTCAGGCCCCGGGCATATCCTGCCGGCATGCCGGGCGAGAACTCCGCCGACGCCGCTGGCGTCTCCCACCGCTTCGTCGACGTGGGCGGGCTGACCATGCATATCGCCGAGGCGGGCCCGGAGGGCGGGCCGCTGGTGCTGCTGCTGCACGGTTTCCCCGAGTGCTGGTATTCCTGGCGCCATCAGCTAGCCGCGCTGGCCGCTGCCGGGTATCACGTCGTGGCGCCCGATCAGCGGGGTTACGGCCGCACCGGCGGGCCAGCCGACGTGACCGAGTACACGATGCTGCACCTGGTCGGCGACGTGATCGGCCTGATGGACGCGCTCGGCGCCGGGCGGGCGATCGTCGCCGGGCACGACTGGGGCGCACCGGTCGCGTGGAACACCGCGCTGCTGCGGCCGGACCGGGTCAGCGGGGTGGTCGGGCTCAGCGTCCCCTACCTGCCGCGGGGAAGCACCCGCCCGGTCGAGACGCTGCGGGCCGTCTACGGCGACGGCTTCTACATCTGCTACTTCCAGCAGCCAGGGGTGGCCGACGCCGAACTCGGCCGCGATCCGGCAGCCACGTTCCGGCGACTGCTGCATGCCGCGTCGGGCGAGGGTCCGGTGGGCGGCGTCCCGGTGGTGCCTCCGGGCGGCGGGATGCTCGACCTGTGCCCGGAGCCCGGGCGTCCGTCGGCCTGGCTCACCGACGCCGACATCGAGGTGTTCGTGACGGAGTTCGCGGACGCCGGCTTCACCGGCGGCCTGAACTGGTATCGCAGCATGGACCTGAGCTGGGAGCTCACCGCGGCCTGGCGGCACGCGCACGTGACGGTCCCGGCCCTGTACCTGGCCGGCGACCGCGATCTGGTGGTCGCCTTCACCGGCGGCGAGGCCATGCTCGGCAGCCTGAAGGACTCGGTGCCTGGCCTGCGCGACGCGCGGCTGCTGCCGGGCTGCGGTCACTGGACCCAGCAGGAACGTCCCGGCGAGGTCAGCTCGGCGATGATCCGGTTCGCGGCCGGGCTGGCCTGAGCCCGACCCGCGCGCATGCCTCCTGCCACAGCTCGCGATAGCAGCGCGCGGCCTGGCTGCGCGGCGCCGAGGCGGTGACCGGGGCGCGCTGCACCGACATACGCTCGATCACCGACAGCGCGGGGATCATCGCCGCCGCCACGTCGTTCCGCTCCGCGGGAAGCTCGCCGACGATCTCGCGGTGCAGGCGCTTGCGCCGGTCGATCATCGAGAAGAACGCAAGCACTCCGGGCCGCCTGCCGTCGAACCCGGCGATGAAGTCGGTGACCTGGTCGAGAGTCCGCACCGACAAGGTGGTCGGGATCAGCGGGACGAGCAGCAGGTCGGCGGCGTGCAGGACGTTCTCGGACAGCAGCGAGATGCTCGGCGGGCAGTCGAGCACCACCACGTCGTACTCGCGGCGCAGCGGCGCGAGCAGGCCGCGCAGCCTCGTCGCCGACTTCCGCTCGCTGTCCAGGTGCAGATCCAGGTTCCGGTAGGTGAAGTCGGCCGGCAGCAGGTCGAGCCCGTCGAAGTCGGTCGCCTTGATCGCGTCGTCGATCGGCCGCTTGCCGGCGATCAGCGCCTTGCCGCCGCCTTTGACCTTGGGCCTGACCCGGAACAGGAAGCTCGCCGCCGCCTGCGGGTCGAGGTCCCACAGCAGCACCCGGTAGCCGTCCATGGCGGCCAGGTAGGAGAGGTTGACCGCGGTCGAGGTCTTGCCCACCCCGCCCTTGATGTTGTAGGTCGCGAGTACCTTCATGACGCCGCCCCGGTGAGCGCGCCGAACCTGGCCTGGCCGCGCGGGCTGGCGAACTCGGCGAACCGGCCGGCGAACTCGCCCCGCGCCGCTCGCTGCCGCACCGCGAGCCGGGCGGCGATCTCGCCCATGGCGAGCAGCGTCTCGGCCGGCGCGCTTCGGTCCGCCATCATCTGCGTCGCGAACGCCCGCAGCTCGGCCTGCTGCACCTCGGTGTCCTGGAACTCGCCCAGGCAGTCCTGCAGCGCCTTGAGCTCGTTGACCGCGCGCCACTGCTCGGCCGGATCGTGCAGCGACGCGAAGACCTCGAGCAGGTAGCGCAGCTCCTTGCAGCGCTTGCGCAGCTCGTGCAGTGACTCCGGCGGCGACCCGGGGTCGATCGCGCTGCCGCAGCGGAGAGCGCGCCCGTGCGCGGCCGCGATCCGGCGCGCGGCGAACTTGCCGGTGGCCGGACGGCGGCCGGGGGAGCGGCCGAGCTGGCCGAGTTCGGCCGGCCACCGCCTGGTGAGCGCGGCGAACCTGGCCGAGCGAAGGCCTCTGGCGAGCTGTCGCTGCGCGGCGGCCCGCTGCCTGGCCAGATGCTCGCGGAACGGCGCGAGCTCGGCCGGGGTCCCGGCAACCAGCGAGGTCGTCATGGCGGCGTACCCGAGCAGGTAGACGTCCAGGTCACGGGTCGGCGTGGTCAGGTCGCCGAGCCACTTGAACTCGGGGCGGTACCTGCTCACCATGCTGTCGGGCAGCACCGACCCGGCCATCTTCAGCACCGACCTGGTACGCCGGACCGCGATCCGCAGGTCGTGCAGGAACTCGGTGTCGATGTCGCGCACCGTGCCGTCCACGTTCGCCCGTGCCGTGTCGAACAGCCTGACCAGGACCGTCACCATCGCCAGCGTGGCCGGCATGGCATCGGACAGGTGCACGTCGATCTTGCTGCTGTAATCGCCCGGCTTCCGGCCGGCGGCCGCCAGGGCCTGCTCGAAGGCGGAAACCGCGGCCGGGCCGACGCCGGGAGCGGCGGCAAGGACGTCCGCGAGCTTGCCGGCTTCGGCCTGGTATCCGCGCAGCGGGCGCACCGCGACCCGGACCGCGAACGGGCCGCGCCCCGGCCCGGCGGCGGTCATCCGGTCGATGGTCAGCATCGCGATGGTCTTGTCGTCGGCGTTGACCCCGCGCCGCTCGGTCAGCACGCTGGTCGCCCTGGCGACCGGCAGCAATGCCCTGACCCCGGCGACCGGCGTCAGGTGCTCCCGCAGCGGGCCGGCCGGCAGGTCGTCGATCAGGCATGGCCAGCGCAGCCGGCCCGGTGCCTGGTGCGCCGCGGCGATCTCACCGTCACGGCCGGTGAGCAGCAGCTCCGCGGTGCCGCGGCCGGACTGGTGTTCCATCGTCAGCCCCGCGCGGAACAGCCGCCAGTCGAAGGTGTCCAGCCAGACACGGCGCAAGGCCCGCGACCTTCCCTGGCCCGCGACGCCGAACCTTGGGTCCTCGAGCGGCGGCAGGCCGTCGGCGGACGCCGGCGCACCGTCGGCTAGCACGAACTCCCGCGCAGCGGTCAGCAAATAGCACACACACCCTTGCACTCGCGGCTGACGGCCGGTCCGCGCCCACGCTGGCACCCGGCCACGCTTAGCCTACCCACTGGATGCACTCCGCAAATCAGACATTGCATATCGCCCGATCGCACACCGGTACCGAACTGCCCTGGCCGCCCCGGCGCCCGCCGGGCTTCACAGCCATGCGGACCGCCAAGTACAGTGCCGCCAAGACAGGGCGGCCAGGCCAAGGACGCGCGGGAGGGCGGGCGCCATGAGACGGCTGTCTCCGGTACGTCTCGCCGTCAGCGTGCTGGCGGCGGTCCTGCTCGCCGGACCCGCCGGGTCGGCGTCCGGTTCGGCCGACCGCGCCGGCGCGGGGCCGGGTACCGCCGGACGGGTCAACCTCATCGGCAACCCCGGCGCGCAGGCCGGCGCCGCCAGCGCGCGCGGCTGGGACAGCGTCACGATTCCAGGCTGGCGGATACTGCGCGGGCTGCCGACGGTGGTCCGGTACGGAACTCCCGGTTTCCCGCGGGCGTCCGGGCTGGGTCCGGCCCGGCGCGGCGGCCAGTTGTTCGCCGGCGGCCTCGGCGGCAGCGCGGTACTCCGGCAGGACGTCGCGCTGCGGTCGCCGGGCGGCGGGCTGCTCCCGCCGCGCACCGGCTACGTCATGTCCGGCTGGCTGGGCGGCGGCGCGGGCGGCCGGGCATCGGTCCGGGTGACGTTCCGCTCGGCGGCCGGGCAGGTGCTCGGCGTCCGGCGTATCGGCCCGGTCGGTCCGGTCGGCCGGGGCAGCACGGTCGGCCGGGGCAGCACGGTCGGGCGTGGCAGCACGGGCCGCCAGCCGGGGCCGCCCGACCTCGCCCGCCGGTCCGCGGCCGGCCTCCTGCCGCCGGGCACCGCAAGCGCCCAGGTCGACCTCGTGCTCGCCACCTCGGCCAGCGGAGCGGACGGCCCGTACGGGCCGAGGCGCGGCTACGACTGGGCGGTCGCCGACAACCTGCGGCTGACCGTGCGTGCGGCGGTCCGCGGGCCGGCGCCGGTCCGGCCTCCTGCCGCGCATGTGCCCCGCTACCAGCACGTTTTCCTGTTCTACTTCGAGAACCAGGACTTCGGCTCGTTGATCGGCGACACCAGGCGGGCGCCGTACCTGAATAGCCTGCTGCGGCGGTCCAGCCTGCTCGCGAACCTGTACGCCGAGCAGCACCCGAGCGACGGCAATTACCTGGCCATGGCCGGGGGCAGCACGTTCGGCGTCCCGCTCACCGACCCGCTGGAATCCAACCCGAGATACACCATCGGCGCCCCCAGCATCGCCAGCTTGCTCGACGCGGCCCACCTGTCCTGGAAGGGCTATCTGCAGAGCGCGGACGGGCCTTGCGACGACACCGTGCACCGGTCGTACTGGAACGACGATCTGCCGCTCCTGTATTTCGCCGGGATCAGGGACCGGCCGGCCTACTGCGCCGCGCACGTGGTTCCGCTTGAGGAGTTCACCGCGGACCTGTCCAGCACGGCCAGCACGCCTGCCTTCGCGTGGATTGGCCCGAACGACTGCTCGGACATGGAAGGCTGCGGCGTGCACGCGGGGGACAGGTTCCTGCGCGCCGAACTCGGCGCGATCCTCGCGTCCCCGGCCTGGCGCACCCAGCGGTCGCTCGCGATCATCACGGTCGACGAGGACAACTACAACGATCCGCATCCGCCGCAGCGGGTGGCCACCTTGGTGCTCGGCTCGTCAGGAGTGCGCCGCGGGTACGTCTCGGATGTCAGGTACACCCACTACAGCCTGCTGCGCACCATCGAGGCCGCGCTCGGCCTGCCGTCGCTGACGGCCAACGACCGCTACGCCAGCCCGGTCAACGACGTGTTCGCCCCGGCCCCGCGCCACGGCGGTGCGCCGGCGGCAGCGGGCCCGGCCGGCGCCACCCCGGCCCGCTCCGGCCCCAAGTCCGGCCCCAAGTCCGGCCCCGTGTCCGGCCGCCCGGCCGGCCGCACCTCCGCCCGGGGTGCCGGCTCACGTCCCGCCCGGCCGCCCGCCGTCATCCCGGCCGGCGCGGCTGCCCCGGCGAGTTCCGTTTCGGCTCCCGGTCTTGTGCCGCGGTCAGGCGGCTCGCCCGGTTACGCCGTCCGCACTGCCTTCGTGGTCAACTCGGGCTCGGGCACGGTGACCCCTGTCAGCCTGCGCACCGGGCGGGCGGGCAAGGCGATCAAGGTGGGCGCGAACCCCGGCGCCATCGTCACCGCGCCGGACGGCCGGACCGTCTACGTGGCCGACGCCGGGTCGGGCACCGTGACTCCGATCGCGACGGCGACCCTGCGACCGGGGCGGCCCATCCGGGTTGGTGCCAACCCGCGGGCGCTGGCGATCACCCCGGATGGCCGCACGCTCTACGTCGCCGACAGCGGCTCGGACACGGTGACGCCGGTCAGCACCGCCACCGGCCGGGCCGGCCGCCCGATCCCGGTCGGCCGCTATCCGCGGGCCATCGCGGTCAGCCCGGACGGCTCGGTGGCCTATGTCCTTGACTGGGGCAGCGCGCAGGTGACCCCGATCAGCACCGCCACGGGCCGGGCCGGCCGCCCGATCCGGGTCGGCGGCTACCCGTTCGCGATCGCCTTTACCCCGGACGGCTCGACCGCCTACGTGGCCTGCTACGGGTCGGACACGGTCACGCCGATCACGGTCGCGACGCGGACGGCTGGCGCTGCCATCCGGGTCGGGACGGCGCCGGACGCGCTGGCCGTGAGCCCGGACGGCGGCACCGTCTACGTGGTCAATGGCGACTCGGATTCGGTGACTCCGGTCTCGGTCGCGACGGGCCGGGCCGGCCGGCCGATCGCCACCGGGTACTCGCCGGCCGGGATCGCGTTCTCCGGCTCGGGCGAGCTGGCGTATGTGGTGAACACGATCTCCGGCACGCTGACGCCGATCACGACCGCCACCGGCCGGGCGGCGCGGCCGATCCCGGTCGGGCGTTACGGCTATCCGCTGGTCGTGGCGACCGACCCAGCGGCGCCGCTTGCCGTGGTGCTGGACACCTACGCTGGCCGGGTGCGCCTGGTGGACACCGCCACCGGCAAGGTGACGGCCGAGCTTGACACCGGCGGGTCACCGACCGCGGTCGCATTCGCGAACTGACCCGCCTGGCCGCTGCTCTTGCCGCCCGGCCGGGCGGCAAGAGGACCTTCGTCCGGCCCATCGTCACTACCAGGCGCGCGTCACCCGGCGTGGACTCGGGGAGTGACTACTAATACCGGCTTGACGAAGACTGACATGATCCGGCCGCCGAGCGCGGCCGCGCGGCCGTCGGACGGGCGTCGCTGGATCGCGCTCGCGGTGCTCTGCGTCTCGCTGCTCATCGTCGTGCTCGACAACACCGTGCTGAACGTCGTGCTGCCCACGCTGGTCAGGGACCTGCACGCGACCAGCACCGAATTGCAGTGGATCGTCGACTCCTACGTGATCGTGTTCGCCGGGCTGCTGCTCGTGGCCGGCAGCGTGGCCGACCGGGTCGGCAGGAAGCGGACCTTCGTGGCCGGCCTGGTCGCGTTCGCCGCCGGCTCGACCTGGGCGGCCTTCTCCGGTTCGGTCGGGATGCTGATCGCGGCGCGCGCCAGCATGGGCATCGGCGGCGCGCTGATCATGCCGTCCACGCTCTCGATCATCACCGACATGTTCGGGAACCGGGACGAACGGCAGCGAGCCATCGGCCTGTGGGCCGGGACCAGCGGAGTCGGCGTCGCGCTCGGCCCGATCATCGGCGGGTTGCTGCTCGCCCACTTCTGGTGGGGATCGGTGTTCCTGATCAACGTGCCGATCGCGCTGCTCGGGCTCGTGTTCGCCCTGCCGCTGGTGCCGGACTCCCGCAAGGCTGCCGCGCCGGCCCCGGACCTGGTCGGCGCCGCCCTGTCGGTGGCCGGCCTCGGGCTGGTGCTCTGGTCGATCATCGAGGCCCCGGTCCGTGGCTGGTCGTCCGGGCGGGTGATCGGGGCCGGGGTAGCGGGCGTCGTCGTGCTCACGGCCTTCGGGTTGTGGGAGCGGACCAGGTCGCACCCGATGCTGAACCTCGGCTTGTTCCGCCGCCGGGCGTTCACCGGCGCGATCTCGTCGGTCTGGCTGGTGACCTTCGGGCTCTTCAGCACGCTGTTCGTGCTGACCCAGTACCTGCAGTTCTCGCTCGGGTTCACGGCGCTGCAGACCGGGCTCAGGGTGCTGCCCGCGGCGGGCGCCGTCGCGGTGGTTGCCCCGGTCTCGGCATTGTTCGTCCGGTGGTTCGGTACCAAGATCACCGTCGCAGCCGGCCTGCTGTTCATCGCGGCTGGCCTGTGGCAGGTCTCCCTGGCGTCGACGGCCACCACTTATCCTGGCATCGTCACCGGGATGATCCTGCTCGGCGTCGGCGCTGGCCTCGGCATCCCGTCCGCAACCGGGTCGGTGATGGGCTCGGTGCCGCGCGAGGACACCGGCGTCGGAGCGGCCACCAACGGCGCGGTCATGCAGGTGGGCGGTGCGCTCGGGGTAGCAGTGATCGGCAGCCTGCTCGCCACGAGGTACCAGGACAAGATGACCGCAGCGCTGGCGCACTACCCGGTGCCGCACGACGCGCTGACCGCGATACTCGGCTCGCTGGGCGGCGCGCTCGCCGTCGCCGCGCGGGCCGGAGGTGTGACCGGCGCATTGCTGGCCGGGATTGCCCGGACGGCGTTCGTCAGCGGGATGGACCTGGGCCTGCGGACCGCAGCGGCGGTTGGCCTGGTCGGCGTGCTGATCGCGGTGATCGCGCTGCCCGCGCGCCGGGCCCGCAACCGCGCTGCAGATGCCAGGGGCGCAGATGCCGGGGGCGCCGAGGTCAGGGGCGCCGAGGCCGGGGGCGCCGAGGCCGGGGGCGCCGAGGCCGGGGGCGCCGA
>Ga0335078_10018036_pt1 | contig 10495 bp, 8 predicted proteins | sample Lox_Sample_32_FD_206711 | JGI IMG/M metagenome (GOLD analysis project Ga0335078, IMG submission 206711) | Soil microbial communities from Loxahatchee National Wildlife Refuge, Florida, United States - Lox_Sample_3.2 | ecosystem: Environmental > Terrestrial > Soil > Wetlands | place: USA: Florida...
CGGCGCGCGTCGGCGACATGCTGACCTGCGTCGGACCGCCGGATGTCATCGCCATGGGATCGTTCACCGTCCTCATCGGCAACCAGCCGGCGGCGCGGCTGGGCGACCTCACCGCTCACGGCGGGGAGATCGTGATTGGGTTTCCCACGGTGATGATCGGCGGCTGAGCCGCGACCCGCCGGCCGAGGGCCGGCGCGTCAGCTGGTGCCCATTGGGCTTCCGCCGGGCCCGGCCTTGTTGAGGCCGTTGGGGTCGGGCGAGACCGCCGGCGCCGCCCGGCTGTTAACGCTGTGGTAGCCGCTCGAGGTGGCGGTCACCTGGATCGGCCCGGCCGCGAGATGTCCAGTGTCGGTCGTCGGCCGGACGCGGCCGTCGTAGGCGACAAACAGCGAATTCTCGTCCACCGTCAGAAACGCGGAGCGGTTCTTCACGATCCCGAGCCCTTTTTCCTCGAGATGGAAGCCGGGGATCTGTTTCTGCCAGCTGGCCTTGATGCCCTGGTCGAGGGCGACCGCCCCGTTCGGCGCCGCCCTCAGTACCTCGTCGACGGTGATGCGCAGCCCCCAGAAATACACCGTGTAGTCGGCGTTGACGTAGCCGATGCATGCCTTGATGTTGAAGCCGCGGGCGTATTGGTTGGTCGGGTTGGGAAAGCCGCCGGCGCCGTCCTTGCCGAACGTGAACCCCTTGGGTGTCTTCCCGTCGCGCAGCACCAGCGAATTGCCGTTGAAGGTGCAGGTCGCGTGGTTGACCCTGTCGACGATCAGCTCGACTTTCACCTCGAAGAGGGGGCTGCCGAAAAAGCTCGGCAGCAGCTGACGGAAGGGAATGCCTGAAGGCGCCTTTGCCTCGGCCTTCACCGGCCGCTGCACGGTCGGCTCCCTGACCACGTCCTGCCGCTGATCGGCCGCCTTCTCGCCGTCGAGCGCCCCACCCGGATTGATCACCTTACCCGTCTTGTCCTTGAGGCTGGGGTACGGGTTGATCAGGTTCTGCACCCATCCCGGGTGGCCGGAGTGATCGTTCACCTCGCCCCAAAAGCCGGTGCCGACTTCGCAGAAAGAATCCGCCGAGCTGTCGCCGAAGATGCCGAAATAGGCATCGAAATAATTGAGCCTCGCCGCGCAGTGGGCGCCGAAAATCCGCGGCCAGGCGATGGTGACCCGCGCGCCGTACAGGCCGTAGCCGCGCGTCGACGCCGTGCCCGTCGTGTTCTCGCCAAATGATGGATCGGCCATTCGTCGGCTCCTAACTCGCGGCTCGCGGTTTGTGGGATTTCGGTAGTGTCTTGGCCGATTTGCCTCGGCGTGTCGGCCCTCTCGACACGCCGGCCTCGCCGACCATAGCGCAGAATGCGCCTCGAGTAATTCGCCTCGCTCGGCCCTCGGTTGAGCGCGTCGGTTCGCTGCGATAGTCTGCGCCGCATATCGGCGGGGCCGATAGGGGGGCTGATGGCCGACTTGCCGGAAAATTTCGACCTGGAGGCGCTGCTCGCGCCGATTTCGGACGATGCGCCGACCGGAACCGACATGCGCGAGGACACCTCGCCGACGTCGCCGTACTACATGCTGCGCGACGCCCGCGCCGACGCCCGCGCCGCCGAGCGCGCCGCGGAGGCGCCGGACGCGCAGAACGCGGCAGGCGGCTCGGCGACGCCGCTCTGGCAGAACGTGCGCAACCTCGCGACCGGCGCGCTCACCAAGAACAGCAAGGATCTCGAGGTCGCAGCCTGGCTCGCCGAGGCGCTGCTGCGCATCGACGGGCTGCCCGGCGCAACCGCCGGGTTCCTGATGCTGGGCGGGCTCGTCGAAAAATACTGGGACGACCTGTTCCCGGGCCTCGACGAGGACGGCATCGAGGGCAAGGTGCGTCCGATCGGCGGGCTCAACGGCATTTCCGGCGACGGCACGCTGATCCAGCCGTTGCGGCAGGTCATGCTGTTCCAGCGGCCGGACGGCACACCGGTGGAATTGTGGCAATACGAGCAATCGGTGCAGGTGGCCGGCATCGGCGAGGCCGCGGTGCGCCAGGCGCGGATCGCCGCCGGCGCGATCCCATTCGAGACGCTGCAGACCGAGGCGCGCGCCGATCCGCACGCGGATTTCGTGCGCTTGCGGCGCCGGGCGGCCGAGGCCGATGCCGCCTGGCAGGCGCTCGGCGCCGCGCTCGACGCACGCGCCGGCGCCGATGCGCCGCCGACCGCGCGGGTGCACGAGGTGCTGCAGGAGTTCCTCGAAGTGGCCCGCGTGGTGGGCCGGGTGACCGAGGAGGAGCCGATCGAAGCCGAAGCGGCCGCCCAGGAGGCGCCGGCCGGCGCGGCCGAGCCGGCGCCCGGCGGGGCCGCGATACCGGTCGCCGGGGCGGTCGCCTCGCGCGAGGACGCACTGCGCGCGCTCAACGCGATCGCCGAGTATTTTCGCCGCAGCGAGCCGCATTCGCCGCTTTCCTATACGCTGCAGGAGGCGGTGCGCCGGGCGCGGATGAGCTGGCCGCAACTGCTCGAGGAACTCGTCCCGGACGAGGCTGCGCGGTCGACCATCCTCACCACGCTCGGCATTCGGCCGCCTGCCGGTTGACCATGGTTAACCGTGGCCCAGGCTCGGCTTTATTTTTTGTTCGGCGCGGCCGATGTGTCGTATAAAATGCGCCGCGATCAGATGTCCGTCAGAAGGTTCGAGATATGAGCGCGAGCATTCATGACAAACTGAAGCGCGTGCGTAGGCCTCGCGTGCACATCACGTACGAGGTCGAGACCGAGGGAGCCGAGGTGCTGCGCGAGCTGCCCTTTGTCGTCGGCATCATGGGCGACTTTTCCGGCGATCCGACGGAACCCTTGCGGCCGCTCTCCGAGCGCAAGTTCATCCAGATCGACCGTGACAACTTCAACGACGTCATGGCGCGGATGACCCCCGGCCTCAACATCCGTGTCGCCAACACGCTCGCCGACGACGGCAGCGAGATGGCGGTGCAGATGAAGTTCAACGCGATCGAGGATTTCGAGCCGGCGCGCGTCGCCGACCAGGTCCCGGCGCTTCGCTCGCTGGTCGAGACGCGCAACAAGCTGCGCGACCTGCTCAGCAAGGTCGACCGCTCCGAGGCGCTCGAGGGGCTGCTCGAGCAGATCCTCAAGAACGAGAACGAACTGAAGTCACTCTCAGGCGAGCTTGGGCTCGACAAGCAGGAGGGCTAAGCCATGTCCGAGGTCAAAGCAGCCCCCGAGGCCGCTGCCGCAACGGCCGAGGCGGCCGATGCCGTTACCGGCCTGCTCGAGCAGGTCGTCGCCGCCACCAAGCAGACCGAGCCCGACCGCGCCCAGGAACTGGTCAAGACGCTGGTCGAGCAGGCGCTGACCGGAACGGTCAGGTTCGACCGCAACCTGCCGCGCACCTTCGAGCGGGCGATCGCCGAGATCGACGCCAAGCTGTCGGCGCAGCTCAACGAGATCATCCACCACCCGCGCTTCCTGCAGCTCGAGGGGAGCTGGCGCGGGCTTCACTATCTCGTCATGAACAGCGAGACCTCGACGTCGCTCAAGCTGCGCGTCATCAACCTACCGAAGCGCGATCTGATGCGCGACCTGACCCGCGCCGTCGAGTTCGACCAGAGCCAGCTGTTCAAGCAGATCTACGAGAACGAGTTCGGCACGCCGGGCGGCGAGCCCTATGGCGCGCTGATCGGCGATTACGAATGGAGCGCGCACCCCGACGACATCGAAACTCTCCGGTTGGTGTCGAACGTCGCGGCCGGCGCCTTCGCGCCGTTCATTTCCGGGGTCGGGGCATCGATGTTCGGCTTCCATGACTGGACCGAGCTGTCGCGGCCGCGCGATCTCGCGAAGATCTTCGACACGCAGGAATACGTGAAATGGCGCAGCTTCCGCGAGAGCGAGGATTCGCGCTTCGTCAACCTCGTGCTGCCGCGGGTCATCGCGCGTCTGCCGTACGGCGCCGCCACCAAGCCGATCGAGGAATTCGCCTATGAAGAGGCGCCGATCGACGACGCCGGGATCCACCGGCAGCAGGACCACGCGCATTACTGCTGGATGAACGCGGCCTATGTGATGGGCGCGCGGCTCACCGACACGTTTGCGCAGACCGGGTTCTGCACCGCGATCCGCGGCGCCGAGGGCGGCGGCAAGGTCGAAAACCTGCCGTACCACGTGTTCACCTCGGACGACGGCGATCTCGACGCGCAGTGCCCGAGCGAGATCGGCATCACCGACCGGCGCGAGTACGAGCTGTCCAACCTCGGCTTCCTGCCGCTGTGCCACTACAAGAATACCGACTACGCGGTGTTCTTCGGCGCGCAGAGCACGCAGAAGCCGAAGAAGTACGACCGGCCGGAAGCGACCGCCAACGCCGCCATCTCGGCCCGGCTGCCATACCTGATGGCGACCAGCCGGTTCGCCCATTACCTCAAGGTGATGGCGCGCGACAAGATCGGCAGCTTCATGGAAGCCTCCGACTGCGAGCGCTGGCTCAATCGCTGGATCCAGAACTACGTCAACGGCAACGAGAACGCCGGCCAGGAAATGAAGGCGCGTTTCCCGCTGCGCGAGGCGAGGGTCCAGGTCGCGGAGATCCCGGGCCGGCCGGGCGCCTACAACGCGATCTGCTACATGCGGCCGTGGCTGCAGATGGAAGAGCTGACGACCAGCATGCGCATGGTTGCCCGCATCCCGCAGATGGCGTAGCGGCGGCTCACCGCCGCCCGCCGGGCAGACAGGGGCCGGATGGATACGACTGCAGCCCTCGTTCTGGACCGGCCGGCGACCGAAAGCGAACCGGCGACGCTGCGCGAGAGCATGCTCTCGGGCCGCTACTTCGGTGTCGGCTACGCGGCGGCGGCACACCAGGCCGCCGGCTTTCCGTCGCTACCTTCCGGCCAGGCGCTTGCCGCGTGGTTCGGCGCGGTCGCGGCGGCGGGTCTGGCCATGGACCCGGATGCGTACCGGTCCGCTCTCGATCGCGACATTGCCGCGATCGACCGGTTGCTCGGCGCGCAGATCGACGAGATTCTGCACCATCCCCGGGTGCTGCGCCTGGAAGGTTCGTGGCGCGGGCTGGCTTGGCTCGTGTCGGGGCTGGAGCCCGGCGGCGGGCGTGTCAAGGTCAAGGCGCTCAACATGACCTGGGCGGAACTCTGCCGCGACCTCGAGCGCGCGCTGGAATTCGACCAGAGCCAGCTGTTCCAGAAGATTTACGAAGGGGAATTCGGGATCGCCGGCGGCGAGCCGTTCGGGCTGCTTGTGGTCGATCACGAGGTGCGGCATCGGCCGGCGCCGGGCGCGCCCACCGACGACGTGACCGCGCTGGCTCAGCTGTCGGCCGTCGCCGCGGCGGCGTTCGTCCCGACGATCCTGTCGGCCTCCCCGGCGCTGCTGGAGGTCGAGCAGTTCAGCGACCTGGCGATGGTGACCGATCTGGCCCATCCGTTTCGCGGCAACAACTTCGTCCGGTGGCGCAGCCTGTCGTCTCGTGAGGACATCCGCTTCATCGCCATCACGCTGCCGCGCGTTCTTGCCCGGCCGCCGTGGGAGGACGACCCGGCCCGCCCCGACGGGTTCCGCTACGCCGAATATGCACCGGATGCGGCGGACCGCGTGTGGATGAGCGCGAGCTACGCCTTCGCCGCAGTCACCGCGCGGTCGTTCACCAATCATGCCTGGCCGGCCGATGTCCGCGGCACCGAGACCGACTACGTCGGCGGCGGGTTGGTCACCGACCTGCCGATCGAACCGTTTCGTACCGATCCCGATCATGTTTGGGTGCGCCCGCCGCTCGACCTCGTCCTGACCGATCGGATGGAGTCGACGCTGGTCGATGCCGGCCTCATTCCGCTGTCGGCCCTGCCGTTTTGCGAGGAGGCTGTGTTCCTTGCGGTCCGCAGCCTGCAGGCGCCCGCGCGGCATCTCGGCGTCAACGCCGCGGCCGCGGATGCCAACGCAAGGCTCTCCGCACAGATCAATTCGCTGCTCTGCGTGTCGCGTTTCGCCCACTACGTCAAGATCATCGGCCGCGACATGGTCGGCTCGTTCAAGACCGCAGCCGAGATCGAGCAGCGGCTGCAAACGTGGCTCACCAATTACGTCAACTCGAACTTGAACAGCGGACCGGAGACACGGGCGCGCAGCCCGCTCGTCGCCGGCCGCGTGAGCGTGCGGGAGCGTGCCGGACGCCCCGGCGTGTTCGGCTGCATCATCACGCTTCAGCCGCACTTCCAGCTCGATGACGTCAGCGCCTCGTTCCGGTTGGTCACCGACATCGCCGCCCCCGGGGCGCGCACCTAACGAAAGTCGCCGCCGTGCCGGATACCCCAGACACCATCGCCACCCTGTTCCAGGCCGGCAAGATCGCCCCGGCGATCCAGGCCGCCAACGCCGCGGTGCGCAAAACCCCCGGCGACCTCGGTGCGCGGATTCTGCTCGCCGAACTGCTTATTATTTCGAACAACCTCGAACGCGCTGACGTGATCCTCGACGCCGCCGGCATGGCGGACCCCGCCGCCACCGCAGTCGTCGCCGAGTTTCGCCAGCTCCTACGCGCCGAGCAGGCGCGGCGTCAGCTCACCGCCGACGGCCGCGTGCCCGAGTTCCTCGGCGATCCGACCCCGGCGTTGCGCGCTGTCCTGGCCGCCCGCGTCGCGGCGCGCGGCGGCGACGTCGCCGAGGCCGCGCATAACGCCGCCGAGGCGGAAGAGCTGCGCCCGCGCGTGCCCGGCATCCTCGGCACCAAGGACGGCGAAACGCCGATCGATGATTTTCGCGATATCGACGATCTCTGCGCCGGGTTCTTCGAGGTGCTGACAACCACCGGCAAGTTCTACTGGATCCCGACCGAGCGCGTCGCGTCGATCGAGTTCCACGCGCCGAAGCGGCCGCGCGACCTGGTCTGGCGGCGCGCGACCGTGTCGGTCATCGACGGCCCCGACGGCGAGGTCTATCTGCCGGTGATATACGAGCCCGGCGAGGTTCAGCCGGCCGACGAATTCCGGCTCGGCCGCGCCACCGAGTGGTCCGACGAGAACAGCCCGCCGGTCCGCGGCACCGGCCAGCGCGTCTTCCTGGCCGGTGAGGACGCGATCGGCATCATGGACATCGTCTCGCTTCGCTTTGCGCCATGAGGAGCCGCCTGCCTCGCGAGCTTGGCCGAGGGACGGGGGTGCGCGCCCAGATGCCGTTGCTCGACCGGCTGATCGACGACGCACCCGACGTGCTGCACGACCCGGCCGAGTATGGCGCGGACAGCGTCGACGATTTCCGCCGCAGCGTTCAGCGCGACCTCGAGGCTTTGCTCAACGCGCGCCGGCGTTGGCGCTCGTGGCCCGACGGCTACAGCGAGCTGGCGCAATCCCCCGTGGGATACGGCATCGCCGATTTTGCCGCGGGCAGTTTCAACGATCCGCGGCAGCGCGATTTGCTGCGCTCGCGGATCGAACAGACGATCCGGCGGTTTGAGCCGCGCCTCAGCAACGTCCGCGTCGCCTTGATCGATCCCAAGGATCCGCTCGAGGCAACGATCCACTTCCGCATCACCGGGATGCTGTTGACCGACCCCGCTCCGGAGCCGATCAGTTACGCCACGACGATCGATGCCGCCACCACCGTCGTCGTCGTGCAGCCCGCCCCCAGCGATACCCTTTCCCAAACGAGCGATGCCTGACGAACTGCTTCCCTATTACGACCGCGAACTGAACGCGCTGCGCCGCCTCGCCGCGGATTTCGCCACCGCCCATCCCAAGATCGCCGGCCGGCTGCGCGTCACCCGGGACACGGTGGACGATCCGCATGTTTCGCGCCTGCTCGAAGGCGTCGCCTTCCTGTCGGCGCGCGTGCACCACCGGCTGGACGACGAGTTTCCCGAGCTGACCGACGCGCTGCTCGCCGTCCTCTACCCGCATTACCTCGCGCCCACCCCTTCGGCGGCCATCGTGCAGGTGAAACCTCAGGCGGACCTCATGCAGCCGTTGCGCCTGCAGGGCGGTATTCTGCTCGATAGCGAGCCGGTGCGAGGTGACAACTGCCGCTTCCATACCAGCTGGCCGCTGACCCTGTGGCCCATCGAGATCGAAGCGGTACGCCTGTCGGGGTTGCCGCTCGCGGCGCCGGTCAATCCGATGGCTCCCGGCGCGACCGCGGTGCTTCGCATCACGCTCAAATGCATGTCGCCGGACGTCACGTTTGCAGCGCTCGGTCTCGACAAGCTGCGTTTTTTCCTGCGCGGCGCGGGCAACCTGACACTGCCGCTTTACGAGCTGCTGTGTGCCCATACCGTATCGATCGCCTTCGCCGAGGGGCCCAACGATCCCGCGCCGGTCATCGTCCCCGCCTCGGCGATCGAGCCGGTGGGCTTTGCACCCGAAGAGGCGCTGCTGCCGTGGCCGGCGCGCAGCTTTGCGGGTTTTCGGCTGCTGACCGAATATTTCGCGTTCCCGGAGAAGTTCCTCTTCGTCGACCTCAATCGGATCGACGCCAAGTCGCTGCTTTCGGGCGGCAACCGGATGGAGATCTTCATCTACCTCAACCGCTCGGTGCCCGAGCTGGAGCGGTCGGTCGATGCCGAGGCGCTGGCGCTCGGCTGCACGCCGATCCTCAACCTGTTTCACCAGCGCTGCGAGCCGATCCAGGTAACGCACACCGACACCGAATATCGCATCGTCCCCGACGCGCGCCGCCCGGAAGCGATGGAGGTGTGGCAGGTCGAGCGCGTCCGCGAGACGCGGTCCGACGGCACGACGCGGCCCTGGCGGCCGTTTTATCGCCTCACGCATGGCGATCCGGATGCATCGGCGCCGGGCGGCTTCTATCAGACCGTGCGGCGCGAGACCTATGGGCCGTTGACCGGGAGCGAGGTGTATCTGGCGCCTTGCGACCCCGATTTCGACCCCGACGCGCCGATCGACGCGATCCTGTCGGTCGATGCGCTGTGCCTCAACCGCGACTTGCCGTCCCTCCTGCCGTTCGGCGGCGGCCACCCCGATATGCGCCTCGTTGAGACCGCGGCGGGGATTGCGTCCGTCGTCTGCGTGACCGCACCGACCGCACCGCTGCGCCCGCCGCTGCGCGAGCACCGCTTCTGGCGGCTGCTCTCGCATCTCTCGCTCGGACACCTGTCGGTGGTCGGCGGCGCCGAGGGCGCAATGGCCTTGCAGGAGGTGCTGCGTCTATACGATCTGCGCGACTCCGTCGAAACCCGTGCGGCTATCGATGCTTTGGTCGGCGTGTCGGCAAAGCCCGGCACGGCGCGCGCGCCCGGCAGCCGGGTCGGCGCCTTCTGCCGCGGGCTCGACGTGACGTTGGAGTTCGAGCCCAGCGCGTGGCACAGCGCCGGCCTCTATCTCTTGGCCTCGGTGCTCGATCGCTTTCTCGCGCTGCACGCGACGGTCAACTCGTTTGTCCGCACGACGGCCGCGGTGCGCGGCCAGTCCGGTCGCGGCGCCACCTGGCCGGCGCGCGCCGGGATGCGCGTCCTATTGTGACGGGCTGACGGTCTCCGATGGCATCGACCCGGCGCCTTGCCGCAATCCTCGCCGCCGATGTCGTCGGCTATTCGCGGCTGATGGGGCATGACGAGGAGGGCACGCTCGACCGCCTCCGGAAACTGCGCGCCGACCTGATCGACCCGAAGATCGCCGAGCATAACGGCCGTCTGGTCAAGACCACCGGCGACGGGTTCCTGATCGAGTTCGTCAGCATCGTCGATGCGCTGCGCTGCGCCAGCGAGATACAGGCAAGCGTGCGCTCCTCCGAGACCGGCAGCGCCGATCGCCAGCTGATCTTTCGGATGGGCATTCACCAAGGCGATATCATCGTCGACGAGGGCGACATCTTCGGCAATGGCGTCAATATCGCTGCGCGCCTGGAAGGCATCGCCGAGCCAGGCGGCATCTGCATCTCCGAGCGGGTGCACGAGGACGCGGTCGGGCGGATCGACCTCGCGTTCGAGGATATCGGCGACCAGCAACTGAAAAACATCGCCCGGCCGATGCGAATTTTTCGTGTTCGGCCGAAGGATACACCCCCCGCCGCGAACGGATTGCTCAACGGCGAGGCGCCGCATCCGGCGGTCGCCCCCGCGCCTGCACCCACCCCCGCGCCCGCTCCTGTTTCCGCGCCCGCTCCAGCGCCGGCTTCGGTTCCCGCCCCGGCTCCGGCGGTTTCGGCGCTTCGCGATCCCAAGCTGCTGGCGCGCCGACTGCTCGAGGTTAAACCGTCGGCTCCGCGCCACGTCACGGCGCGCGCGGTAAAGTCTGCGGCGGCCCGCCTGTTTGCCGAACCCCGCCGCTTTCGGTTCGACGCGGCGATCCGCGTCTTGCTGAGGCTGGGGCGGTCGATCGATCCGGCGGAGGTGGCTGAGTTCCGCAGCCAGCCCGGGCTCGCCTATCCGCCGGCCGACATCCCGGCGATCGCGCCGCCGGCGGAAGGCCGGCAGGCGAAGGTCACGGCCGCGGTCATGGGCATGACCGGCTCCTCGGGCGTCCTTCCGCGGTTTTACAC
>Ga0335078_10018038_pt1 | contig 10494 bp, 6 predicted proteins | sample Lox_Sample_32_FD_206711 | JGI IMG/M metagenome (GOLD analysis project Ga0335078, IMG submission 206711) | Soil microbial communities from Loxahatchee National Wildlife Refuge, Florida, United States - Lox_Sample_3.2 | ecosystem: Environmental > Terrestrial > Soil > Wetlands | place: USA: Florida...
AATTGGCAAGCCTAGTAGCTATCCTTCGGACTGTGCAAAAGTTAGGGTGTGGAGAACGCGCGAGGACAAATAATAAGACGAGAGGGTTGCGACAAGAAACTTCTGCGCCTCCTAGCTTCGCGTTGAAGGCATAATACTTCCGGAATCTATCGAAAGAAAAGGCAGCCAAAAGACCCCCGCTAATTAACCTAGATATGCCGCGATGACTCTCTCATCTTTCCGGAGTTCATCGGGCTTACCTTGGACCACGACCCTGCCGTGCTCCATGACGTAGACGTAGTCTGCAACTTCCAATGCCTTGCTGGACATCTGCTCCACGAGCAGCAGAGATATCCCGCTCTCTTTGAGCCGCTGGATAGTGGCAAAAACCTCCTCCACGATCACCGGCGCAAGCCCCATGGACGGTTCGTCCATTAAGATGATTTTGGGATCAGCCATGAGTGCGCGACCGATGGCAAGCATCTGCTGCTCGCCGCCCGATAGCGTGCCTGCAGCCTGCTGCTTTCGTTCCTGAAGCCGGGGAAACAGCACGTATACCCGCTCCAAGTCAGCCGTTGCCTTTTTGTGGAATCCAAAGAGCTTGGGTAGCCGTCGATAGGCACCCAGGAGTAGATTGTCCTCAACGGACATCGGCCCGAAAACACGCCTCCCCTCGGGCACATGAGCGAGACCGAGCCTAGCGATGTGGGACGCATCCATGCCTTGCAACGACTTCTTGTTGAGCAGCACCCGGCCTTTCGTCTGTTTCATAATCCCTGAGATAGTGCGCATGGTCGTGGTTTTACCTGCCCCATTCGGGCCGATCAGGGCGACGAGCGTCCCCGCCTTCACCTCGAGTGAAGTGCCGACCAACACTTCACTAGTGCCGTATCCGGCATATATATTGTCGACGATCAGCATAAGGTACTTTTTCAACTCAGTACAACCGAACACAAAAGGGCGGTATCTTGTAGAGGCGCGAGGGGCCTCCCTACCTGAACTTCCTAATCCTAGCCTTCTATCTTTAGCATCACGCAGTCGTCCCGAGGTATGCCGCGATTACCTTGGGATGTCGCCTCACGTCCTCGGGTTTCCCTTCTGCGATCACGAGACCGCCGTCCAGCACCGTCACGACATCACATAGCTCACTCACGACTTCCATATGATGCTCGATCAAGATAGTAGTGATGCCGATGTGGTGAATGTTCCGGATGATCTCCACAAGCTTCTTGACGTCGGGATGGGCGAGACCTGCAGCCGGCTCGTCCAGGATAAGAAGGTCAGGATTGCGGGCCAGTGCCCGAGCGATCTCGAGAAGCCGCTGCGCGCCGTAGGGCAAGTCCTTAGCATGAATCCGGGCCTCATCGCAGAGACCGACTAATTCCAGCAATGCCAAGGCTCCGGCCTGGGCGGATCGCTCCTCTCTACGGCCGAAACCGAGCAACACCAGTGGGAGGCCCATGTGGTAGGTGTCCTTCATGGCCACCATGACGTTGTCGAGCGCACTCAGTTCCCCAAAGATCTGCAGATTCTGGAAAGTCCGCGAGATCCCCTTCTGGGCTGCGCGGTAGAGGCTTCCCGTCGGTAGCTGCACTCTTTTGAGCAGGATCGTCCCGCCGCTCGGAGCATACAAGCCGGAGATGACATTTACGAGCGTGCTCTTGCCTGATCCGTTCGGTCCAATCAGGCCGTGGATCTGTCCGCAACGGACAATCATCGATACCCCGTCCACTGCCCGCACACCGCCGAAGCTTCTCTTCAGATCCTGCAGTTCAAGCAGAATACTTCCGTCGCACTCTCTCTTCGCCAGCACGCTGCTTAGCGAGACAGCCTCGGAGAGGGAAGCAGGTGCGATCCGAAAGAGCTTTGACAGGAATCGTGCGGCAAAGCCCATGAGCCCCTCGGGAAGTCCAACGACAACGGAAAAAAGCATCAAGGCGAAGATGGCCCTGCGCAGGTCCTCGATGTTTTGGACAAAGATCGCGACCAGGACAAGCAGACCCATTGCGACGATCGGTGCCAGAGCCTGGAAAGGTCTCATCGTTTTGCGATGATAGGCACGGCCCCCTGCCGTCACTGCGATGGCGAAGCCGGTAAAGGAGAAGATCTGGAACAGGGGGCGGTTTGACAGGAGATTGGGGAGCAGGACGATGAGCATGGCGCCAACAAAAGCGCCCCAGAGGCTCTTTCTGCCGCCGAGTACGACACCGAGCAGCAGGATGACCATCAATTCATAGACAAAACTTTGAGGCTGAAGATATTGAAAGTTAAACGCGTAGAGCCCGCCGGCAAGTCCTCCCAGTGCGGACCCGAAGGCAAAGGCCGCGGCCTTGTGCCGGTACGTGCCGATGCCCATGGCATCAGTGGCGATGGGGCTGTCACGCAGCGCTTCGAAAGCACGCCCCCATTGCGAGGTAAGCAAGTTTTGCATGGCCATCCAGACAAAAGCCAATACGACTAGGCAGAGCCAATAGAAACCCTGTGCGGAGAGACTCACGCCGAACACCGGGGGGCGTATGAGACTCAGTCCCTGGGCGCCATGAGTTATCGATTCCCATTCGTTCAGTCCAGTTGCGACGAGCGCGGAAAAACTGAGCGTTGCCAATGCGAACTGAGGTCCCTCCAAACGAAGAGCGGGGAACGCAAGCAGTCCTCCGAACACGAGTCCGATCACAAAGCTCGCGGCAAGAGCGCTGAACATGCCGACATGGAAGTAAGTGACCGTCAGTCCTGCCGTGTAGGCGCCGAGCCCGAGAAAGGCCGCCTGAGCCAGATTTATCTGTCCCAGATACCCCACAGTCACATCAAGGCCGATCAGCAGAATACCGTAGATCGCCAGGAGCGTGAGCAAGCCCAGGGCAAAAGGATTTTTCACGAGCAGCGGGACTGCTGCGAGCAGGAGCAGAGCCAGGATTTCAGCCCCGTAGATAAGCAGCACACGTTTCACCATCGATGCGTCACACTTTCCGAATCACGGTCTTGCCGAATAAGCCTGTGGGCCGTACGGCAAGAGCAAGGATAAGGAGCACTAGGCCAGGCGCTTCGCGCCAGCCGCTCCCGACGTAGAAGCTTGTGAGGCTTTCGAGAGAGCCAAGGAACAAACCGACGAGGACAACCCCGAAGCCGGAATCGAGTCCGGCGACGACCGCCACCGAGAAGGCTTTCAGAACCAGGACCGACGCCATGGTCGGACCAACTGTCGTTATGGGGGAGACAAGAATGCCGGCGACCGCTGCGGACAAGCCCGACAGGCCGTACGACAACATGACCGTGCGCGTTGCGGAGATGCCCATTAGTTCCGCGGCGTCGCGGTCAACCGAGACCGCTTCGAAGGCCTTGCCGAGCAGGGTTTTGCGCTTGAAGAGCTCGATTAGCCCCATAATCGCGAAGACGCCTACTGCCACAGAGACTTCCAAGGGGGTGATGCTGATACCAAACATGTGCATTGCTTGTGAAGGGATGGGCGTCGGGAAGGGCCGGTCGTCTCGGCCCCAGATGTTCTCCGAGGCCGAGAAGAAGAACAGGCCAAGAATGATGGTAAGTAGTATCCACCCCTCGCTCTTCTGCTCTAGAGCAAGGCGAATTGCGGCTCGCTCCACGAACAGGCCGAGGACTACGCCGAAGAGCAACCCCCCGGGAACCATAAGCCAGTATGGCAGCCCCAAGTTGGTCAAGGTAAGACTGAAGAACGCGGAGACCATCACCATCTCACCCTGGCCGAAATTGATGCTCTTGCTTGTGGCATAGGTGAGCTGGAAACCATAGGCTATCAGGGCATAGACGAGACCCATCAGTGCCCCGCTCACGACCATCTGTCCAACGACGGCAAAGGTCATGAACAGTTCTCCGAGGAGGATGAAAGGGACGGCATCTTACTTGCCTTTCTGGACCGCGGCATTTTTGATCAAACGCTGTCGGTCAGCGTCGTTGCCAAACACCACCCTGCCGTTCTTCACCATGCCCATCACGACCTGTGCGCGGCGGAAGGCCTCGTGTGTGTTTTCGTTCGCAGGATCCCACTTGCTAAAGGGCTTCTGCCAGGTAGCGATGACGCCATGAACTGGTTCCTTCAAGTCTTCGAGGGCTTCCTTGATCTTGTGCGTGTCTGTGCTCTTCGCCTGCATCACGGCAGCTGCAAATATGTAGACCGCATCATATCCCTGGGCGGCAGATACCGGGGAAGGTATCCTCGTGACGTTGTATGCCTTGTAGTATGCTTCGATAAACTTTTTCGCCTGCGGCGTGATCGGTTCCTCGATAAAGGTCTGCGGCATCAGGGTACCATCGCCGTTCTCACCCGCGTTATCGATATAGTTGGACATGGAGAGCGTCCAACCGCCGATCAGCGGTTCTTTCATGCCCAACTTCGCCATACCATTTGCAACCGCTGCTAACTCTGGACCGATGCCCCAGATTAGAATCGCCTGGGCGCCACCCGATTTGGCCTTAACCAGCTGCGCGGTCATATCCTTGTCTCCTATGTTGAACTTCTCGACCGAAACAACCTCAAGCTTGTTTCCCTGGACCTTGATCTGGTTCTGCAGGTCGTCCCGCCCCGATACGCCATAGTTCGTGGAGTCGTGCAGGATCGCCACTTTCGTGAACTTCCGGTTGATCGCCTCTTCTACCACCATGGCCGACTGGATCCCGTCATCAGCGGCGAACCGAAAGATCGAAAGGTCCTTCACACCCGCCTTGCTCCATTGCGTCATGGACGCCGAACCGGCCGCAGGGGTGATGATCTTGGTGATTCCTTTCTCTTGCAGATACCTGTCCCCCGCAATGACCACGCCGGTGTTTACTGAACCAATGACACCGGACAAGTCGTTCATAGATGCCATTTCCTGGGCGATCAGGGAACCCCGTTCATTCTTGGCCTCGTCGTCCCTCTCGATGATCTCGAACTTCATCTTCTTGTCGCCAACCTGCACACCTCCGGCCGCATTTATCTGGGAGATGGCTAGCTTCGCGCCATCCCGCATGGATGCGCCCATGGGCGCCGATCCCCCTGTGAAAGGACCGGTGATCGCTATCTTGATCGTATCTGCCGCCATCGCCTGAGTTACCATAAAACCGCTCAGAAGTAGAGCAACCGCAACCTTTTTCATAGTCTAACCTCCCGATAAATTGTAGTTCGATGCCTTGTTAACTTTATCAGAAATGATATGACAATTCAATGCTATTTGCGAACAACAGGGGGAAGGTTTTTCATTTGCGTGTGCCCGGCGAAGGACCATACACGCTTGCGAGTGCAGATCCCGCCAGAAAGTTAGTTGGAAGATTAAATGAGCAACCTGTCTTTCTGAACTCCCTACGGTTGCATCCATTGTAAAACATATGTTACCCAGTATTTTGATGCGGTCAGGTAATCTAATAGGCATTAATTTCTTCGCAACATATTTGCCCTCAAAACGTACGTTCAGTACATCTACAGTTAAAAATAGACTTTGACAGGGAAGAAATTAAGTGCTAATTGTTGATTACCTCATAAGTAGAAAACTTATTTCCCGACAAAACTGACCCCTTCGCGAGAAGGGCAAAGAAAGCGGCGGGTCTTGAGAAAAGATGGCCGAGCTGCCGAAGGAAAAGCCTGAGGTGGGCTCGGCCTTTTATTTTAATGCATGACGGAACGCGAACTTTTCTTAGGACGCAGAAGGCCGGTAATTCCCCTATCTAAACCCCTTCGATCAGTCAACTGGCGCTGGGATGTTCCTGCACTTTTAAAAAAGACTTTGGGATATAATCTTTTCTTAAGTATCGCGTTTCAACGATCATGAACGTTGGTTTTTCTCGATAAATCAACAATCAAAACTGACCTTATACATAATTTTTGTTTGGGCTCAACATAGATAAATGAATTGACGACATCCTCGTGGAAGAGCAACAGCGGTGTGAAGAAGTGTTTTGTTCCGGAATCTTCCGAAGTATTCCGATCATAGGAGGAGCGCTATGAATATCAGGGATATCTCGATAAAATGGAAGCTTGCCGCACCGATTCTTTTTTTTATTACCTTGGGGGTAGTCGTTACAACTTTCGTAACGGGGTATAAAACAGAGTCCATTGTCATTAATGAGGTTGAACGTTCGACGCTTTCGGGATACAGGGATACTATCCTGAATACCCTCACAACAATGATGCTGGCGAACAATATTAAAGAGTCCAAAAAGCCGTTCCTCGAACAGATGCAGTCCACCGTGGATCTGCGAGTTATCCGGTCGGAGAACCTCGATGGAGACTTCGGGAAAGGGAATGCCGAAGATTATGCCGCCAATGATATGGAGCGGGAAGTTATCAAAAAAGGAGTCGAACGGGTTGTTGTGGAGGGGGATTTCATCCGGGGTGTGTATCCCTATGTCGCAAAAGAAAATTTCATGGGCAAAAATTGCCTTTCCTGCCACAACGTGAAGGAAGGAGCGGTTCTGGGAGCCATCAGCATCAAAGTGCCACTCAGAGAATCCTTCGGCAGGATACGATCGATGCAATATCTTTACGGTGTGCTGGGGCTGTGCGGTATCATCGCCATGACGAGCATTGTTCTCGTTCTTGTCCATCTGACCCATTCACCCATGAAGGACCTGATCGCAAAGGTGAGGCGGGTGGGCGAGGGCTATACGAATACCTCTCTTCGCATTGAAGGCAAGGATGAGATTGCCCAGATGTCTCAAAATGTAGACATGGTCATGAAGCACTACTCGAATATGCTTCATACCATTATTGCCGCCTCTGCGAAAATACTCCCTGCGGTGGATGTTGTAAAGACGCAGTCGGAAGCCACGTCTGCAGGTGCTAAACAACAGGCTGGCCAGGCTCACCTCATTGCCACAGCGGCGGAGGAGATGACCCAGACGATTACGGACATCGCTAGAAATGCTGCAGAGTCTGCCGATACATCGACAGAGGCAATGGAAATTGCTGAGAGTGGAAAGCAGATTACGAAAATCTCAGTCGACACGATTAATGAACTCAACTCCACAACGCTCGAGTTATCGAATTTGATTGAAAAGCTCAACAAAAGGTCCTCGGAGATCGGCAATATCGTGACCGTCATAAAAGGCATTGCCGACCAGACAAATCTCCTTGCCTTGAATGCGGCGATTGAGGCTGCCCGAGCAGGAGATCAAGGGAGGGGTTTTGCCGTCGTTGCAGATGAGGTAAGAAAGCTGGCTGAAAGAACCATTCAGGCCACCGAGGAGATATCTGCAGAAATAGGTGCTATCCAAAAAGAGTCTGCCCTCACTGCATCATCAATGACGGCATCTTCAAAAGGGGTCTTGAAGGCTGCAGGCCATGTTAAAAACCTTAACAATGTACTGGATACTATTGTTGAATCCATTACGAAAGTTAAGGATCAGATAAATCAGATTGCTACGGCGGTCGAGGAACAGTCGGCAACGGCGGCCGAAGTAGCACAGAATATAGAGTCTACCTCAAATATCTCGAAGAACATGGAAAAGATGGCGGACAATGTAACGCATGAGGTCCAGAATCTCTCAAATATCGCAGAAGAACTGGGGATAGCCACCGCTAATATTAAAAAATAAACGGCGTGGAATTGGTCGACAGATGCCATATGATAAGGGTTTAGCGATATTCGCTAAACCCTTTTTTATCTCGTTTTAAAATAGGCATCTTTCAATGGATAACGCTCTTTTTAGGTTCTGAGTTTAGATTGTATTTTTCAATTTCAATACATCGCAACACTTGCGAGCTAGGGGATGTACTAAATTCCGCTAGAGACATTTCACAATATTGAACGTGATATACAATAAACTCTTTGTTGTTGCGCGAAGCAATGATCGTGGATGTACGACCGAGTGTTGCCTTTTCGCAATCATGCGGACTGTTTGCCGTACCCGATTGCTTTTTTTAACGGCTTCAGGAGGGCAAAGAACGCCAGGCCAGCCGCGAAGGACAGGGTAAACATCAGCAGGAAGAAACTCTCTTTGGACATTTTCTCCCAGAACGTTCCAAAATATCCCGACAGGAAGTTGCCGAAAAAGCTCGAGAGGAACCAAACGCCCATCATCATGGAGACGATCCTGGCAGGAGCGATTTTTGTCACCAGCGAGAGGCCGATCGGGGAAAGATAGACTTCACCAAGCGTGAGCACGAACGTGCAGGCTGTCAACCACCAAAGGCTCGCCTTAGGGTTGACCGCCAGTTCTCGGGCCGGCGGTATCAGGATCAGGAAAGCAGTGGCAAGCAGGATGCAGCCAATTCCCATCTTGGCGATGCTCGAAGGTTCTTTTCTGCGGCGATCCTGCCAGCCCCAGAACAAGTTAAGCAATGGAACTAAAATAAAAATCATGAGCGGATTAAAAGATTGAAACCAGGAAGCCGGCATTTCCCAACCGAAGATCATCCGATCGGTATTGGCGTCAGCCCAAAGCGCCATCGTGTTGCCCTGCTGCTCGTATACGCTCCAGAAAACGATGCTGAGGGCCATCATGGTGAAGATCGCACCGATCTTCAGCCAGTCCTCGCGCGTCATGGGTTCTGATGACTTCTGCTGTTTGGCTTCCTTTTTCTGCATGATCAGATCGGGGGCAAGGTGCTTCTGACCCCAGAGGTAGACGAGAAGCCCGATGACCATGCCGACGCCTGCAGCGACAAAGCCCCAGTGGAACCCGATTTTCTCGCCGAGGGTTCCGCAAACAAGAGGTGAAAAGAACGCGCCGAGATTGATTCCCATGTAGAAAATGCTGAAAGCGCGATCGCGGCGGTGGTCGCCTTCGGGGTAAAGCGCCCCGACTTGCGTTGAGATGTTCGGCTTGAAGAAGCCGTTTCCGAGGATCAGAAAAAACAGCGCCGGGAAGAAAAGGCTTTCGAAGGCCATCAAAAAATGTCCGATGGCCATGAGCACCCCTCCCAGGATCACCGTCCGGCGCTGCCCAAGGATCCGGTCCGCGAGCATGCCACCGAAGAGAGGGGTGAAGTAGACAAACCCGGTGTAGAGCCCATAAATTCCGGACGAACGCTCCTGCGTGAATCGCAGGTGCTTTATCATGTAGTAAACTAGCAGTGATCGCATCCCGTAGTAGGAAAATCTCTCCCACATTTCCGTAAAGAAGAGGACATACAATCCAGCGGGATGTTTCTGTCTTTTGGTCATGTTCTCGGTTGCGTCTATCGGATCGCTCATCTATCGCTCCAAGTAATTAGTTTTAGGAGGACATGACTATATGCGGTCCGTTTTTCTCAAAATGTCTTTTTTCCTTCGACGATTCTTTCAGTCTGTCACAATCACAACGCATTCTGAGAAACAATATAACCTCATATTCCTTGATGTCGATTAGGCATATTATGTTAGGCAATTAATCCTGCTTGCTATTTTCTGAACGAAAGAACATTGAGGCCTAGGCCTTATTATATCGGGAGCCAAAAGCCGGTGGAAGCGTGAAACGGAATCCCATATACAGCCGGAATAACGAGAACCTTTTGAAGATTCGGGGGGCAAGGGTCTACGCTTGTTCCCCTTTCTTGTGTTCGCAATCCTGGAACGGGGATCAATGTTGCCGGCATATTTGTATTTGAAGGAATCCGCTATGGCTATACGAAAGTGTCTAGGAGATCATGTCTCATAAACGCAATCGAATGGCTTTTTTATGTGTAGACGTGAACGCCGGTCGCACTCCACGCAAGGATTTAAGAACGTTGTGTCCACTTTACCCCGTCCGGAGATGTGAGGATGACGTTGTCCCAGCCTACGGCCACAAACTGAGATAGGGACCCTGACCAGGCAATGCCAAACAGGGAATTTGATGTGCCCGAAGCCCGTGACGTCCATGTTACGGCATCAGGGGAGGTAAGGATGGTCCCCGTATCCCCGACAGCTACAAATTGCGTTCCCGACCAGGCAATGCCGCTCAGGCCGTTTGATACGCCGGATGTCTGAGTTGCCCACGTCACTCCATCGGAAGAGGTAAGAATAGCGCCGTTATTTCCTATTGCCACGAACTGTGTCCCGGACCAGACAATGCCACCGAGAGGACCGGTAATGCCCGAAGTCTGGACTGTCCAGGTAACCGCGTCTGGAGAGGTAAGGATTGTGCCGGCATACCCCACAGCCACGAACTGTGTCCCGGACCAGGTAAGTCCATAGAGACTCGTGGAAGTGCCCGAGGTCGACAGACTCCATTGCGTTCCTGACGGTGAGGTAAAAATGGAACCGGCATCTCCGACTGTTGCAAACTGCGAACCGGACCAGACAACACCGTAGAGGTCACTGGTCGTTCCCGAGGTCTGCATGGTCCATGTTGCTCCGTCGGGAGAAGTGAGAATGGCCCCATGATTGCCCACTGCCGTAAATTGTGTTCCAGACCATGCAACATTGAGCAGTGACTCGGTTGTGCCGGAGTTCCGGGATGCCCACGACACTCCATCGGGGGAGGTGCGGATCATGCCGCTACTTCCCACTCCCACAAATTGGGTCCCTGACCAAGCAATACCGAACAGCCCGCTCTCTGTTGGTTTTTTGCCACCACCACAAGCCACGAGCGCAAACAGAAGCATCC
>Ga0335078_10018039_pt1 | contig 10493 bp, 8 predicted proteins | sample Lox_Sample_32_FD_206711 | JGI IMG/M metagenome (GOLD analysis project Ga0335078, IMG submission 206711) | Soil microbial communities from Loxahatchee National Wildlife Refuge, Florida, United States - Lox_Sample_3.2 | ecosystem: Environmental > Terrestrial > Soil > Wetlands | place: USA: Florida...
CGGGTTTACAGTGAGCGGCTGCTGGAACGACATCGCCGATTTCGCCGTGCTCGTGATCCACGACGCCGACGATCAATACGGGCACGTGACCACTGCGCAGTACCTGCCGGATTTCTCCCTGCACGGCGTCACGCTGGATTTCGACCTGGCGCTCACGAACTGCTTCAGCCCGACGAGTTCGAAATCGCAATCTGTGCCGTGGGGGATGCTGAGCTACATCACGAGCGGCGGGGTTACCGGCACTAAGCCGCTCAACATCACCTCGGCGACGGGCATGATTCCGGCGAGCTGCACGTACACGGTGAACGGCTCGCCGGTGGCCGGCGATAGCGTGGCGCTGATCTATCTCGGAAACGTCCAGTTTGTGGTCACGGTGCCGGCCGGTGCGCTCTCCACGGTCACGTTCGGGTTCTTCAACTTCTACGGCACGGGCTATTCGCACTGGATCACCATCGGCTCGAACACGTACACGCACGTGCAGCTCTCGACGGACGGCTCGGGCGATATCGCCACGGCGCTCGCTAATCTCATCAATGCCGGCTCGGGCGATCCGAACGCGACGGCCTCGGTTGCCGCGAATAACGTGATCCTTTCCCCGCGGTTGAACACCGGTGCATCCGTTGCCTGCTCGCAATCCGACGCGGGCGCGGGTGGGACACTGATCGAGGTTACCAACACCTCGACATATCTGGCCGCCTCGATCGCTTCGCAGATCAACAGCGCTAATTGGGCAGCGATCGGCTCGGTGTTCGCGCTGGTGGCCACGATGAGCGGCGCGACGTTCACGGTGTACTGTGCGGTGTACGGCACGGTGAACACGAGCGGAACGGCGGTCACCTGGGTGAGCGGGCAAACGTTCATCGGCCTGCGCAATGGCGATCCGATCTGCATCGCCGGCACGCTCTATACGATTTCCACCGTGAACTCGGCGACGTCCATCACTCTCAGCTCAAGCGCCGGCACGCAGACCGGAGTCAGCTATGCTGCGGCAGGCGGCGGGCGCGATGGCAACGCCATCGAGCTGTACGAGCTGCACCTGAACAGCAACGCGTATCTGACGCCGGCGAACGCGAGCAAGCTCACGGGCGGGGTATCCGAATCGAGCCTGCACGTGCACATCGATTTCACGGCGCTCGGCATCGATTCGCTGCGCCAGGCCTGGCTCACTCTCGCGCCCATGCTCAATTACGAATCGAGCGCGGACAACACAGCGATGGTGCCGTATGTCGGCCAGGCGTTTTCTGCGGTGTTCTCGAATTGGACGCTGGCCGATCCGAATAACGTTCTTCCGCTGCAGATCGCGGGGCCGGGTAGTGTGCTGATTTCGAGCCGCGATCTCTGGGCTTCGTACTCCGGCTCGGGATGGAGCCAGCATCTTTCAAGCGGCGCGAATGAGCATTTTTACTATCAGGGCTTCGCATATGCCTCGGCGCACGCCGGCGATTCGGTCACCATCACGTACTCATGCCAGTCCACGCACGATCTGTATCTCGGGACCGTGATCGGCGCGGCTTATGGAACATTCCACGTCAAGCTCGATGGTGTTTCGCAGCCGGATCTTTCTTGCGCGGACGCGACGATCGGCAGCCTGGTCACGCGGCGGCAGCTCGCCGCGTCCGTGGCTGCGGGGACTCACACCGTCGTATTGACGCTCGCCAGTTCCACCACGGTGTATTTCTGCTATCTGCAGGCCTGCGTCCGGAGCGATACGCAAGCGCCGGCGGTCACGTACTCGAACGTCAACCTGGCCTGCGATTTCGACACCAACCAGACATATCAGATCGCTCCCGCACGCCTGCTATGGATCTTACAGAAGCTTGGATTCACGGGCGACCTGGATTTCTACGCCGGCGTCTTTTTCGCGCTGAAGCGCGTGCGCCAGGGTGGGACGTTCCTCACGGCGACGGTTACGCTCGGCGGCTCCGTGGTGGCTGGCGACGCCTATTTCCTCAACGTAAGCGGAACCAGTATCGGCGTGGGCGTGCTCTCGATGGATTCGCTCACCTCGCTTGCGCAGCGCATGGTGAACGCGATCAATGCGATGTTTGTCGGCGTGTGTGCCGCGCCCACGGCCACCGCAGGGCAGTTCACCATCACGGTGCTTTCGCCGATCAACGGATTTTCGCTCACGCCCACGGCGGGCTCGAGCTTGACGGTCACGGTAACGGGCAGCATTGGCACGGCGAGTTTCCAGGGTGGGCAGGAGGGCGTCTGGGGCGTGGACGCCTCGCAGAGTTCGCCGCTGAACCAGGCGTTCAGCGATTATCTGAGTGATCTCGCCTCGCTGATGCATGCCGCCGGGCAAACGCTGACGGTGGCGTTTTCGCAGGAGCTGCTCGCGCCGCCGGATCAGAACACGAGCGCCGGCGCGTGGACGCAGCGGTTCCTCTCCGGCGATCCGGTGCTCACCGATACGGGCTTCGGATCTTGGGGTGCAGGATACGTGGAATCGGTCTCGAGCGGCGTGTACCAGCAGACGGGCCACGGCTACATAACCGGCAACATCGCGCACTTCGCCAGCAGCCCGGCCTCGGGTGTCTGGGAACTGGTAGTCACCGACGCGAACCATTACACCCTCGGCGCAACGCTCGCCAATTCCACGGGCAGCTACACGCCGGCGGCGGGCGATTCCGTCTTCATCGATCTCCAGACCGTCCAGTGTGCCTTTAATCCCTCGACGGTTACGCCGTACCTCCAGAAATGCTTCATCCAGGCGGCAAATATCCTGGCCGCCGCTGGCCTGGTGCCATGGCTCCAGTTCGGCGAGGTGGGGCACTGGTTCTTCAGCGAGTACGGTTTCATCCCGATCAGCAGCATGACGAACTCCGGCGGCCTGATCGAATTCGGCACGTCCGAGGCTCACGGCCTGGCGACGGGCCAGACGGCGATCGTCGCGGGCGCGCCGGCCGGAAACGGAAGCTCAACCGTTACCGTGATCGATGCGACGCACTTTACCAATGGAACGGCCTATGCGGGGCCGTACACGGCGGGTGGCACGGTTTCGGGCGGTGGGATGGCATATTATGATGCCAACCAGACCGCGGCTGCTGTCGCGGCTCTGGGGCGTGCGCTCGGCAATTACTACACGCAGGACGATAACCCGGTGGCCGCCGACGCGACGTTCCTGGCCGGCCGGATCTACACGCACATTTCTACAATCATCACTGCTGTTCTAGCTGCACAAGCGGCGAGCCGCTTCGAGTTGCTCTATCCGCTCGATGTCAATTTCATTCCGTGCTACTACACAAGCGAATTCCCCTGGCCACAAGGTGGACGGCTGAACGCCCTAGTGAATCTGCCCCCACAGTTCCACGCGAAAGCCGGCAGCGGTCTGGACCGCCTCAAAATCGAGGCGCTGAGCTGGCAGTCGCAGTATTTCAATCAAGACAATTTCGTCGAGATCGTGCGTTATCCCTACAACGCGCTGAACTGGTCCAAATCGGATATCGCGATTCTGATCGCGTGGGACGACCAGGCGTGCCCGTGGTCCGTCGCGTGGCAGTTTGTCCAGAGTGAGGGTGTTCCCCTCCTGAATTTTTGGGCGGTCGATCATGCGGTCCTGTTCGGCTGGCCAGCCACGCTGCCGGCAGCGAGCCCTGCGGTGCGGATGTGAGGAGGCAGGTGTCAGGTTCCAGGTGCCAGGTGTCAGGGAAAGGCATCGAAGCTGTCGAGCTGACTGTCTCGATGTTGGAGGCTCGGCGGCTGATGCGGCTTTTGTTTGGCGCGGATTACGCGCGCCGGGTCGAGCCTTATCGCCAGGCGTTGCGTACCCTGGTTGCAGAAAAAGAGGAGCTGGTTCTGGTAGTGGGTATCGAGCTGATGCGTGCCCTCGAGCGGGACGGCTACGAAGACGAAATCGGCCTGGCGATCGCCGCCACGCTCGATGAAATGGAGAACGGCGGGCAATGAGCGAGCGACTGAAGACCGCCAGGTGTCAGATGCCGGCAAGCGAGATGCAAAGAATCTGACGGTGACCTCTGTCTCGGCGCAGTCCGGGCAGTGCAACGTGGTTTACTAGGAGCGGTTTTTGATGATCGCAGCGAGGCCGTCCATGATCAGGCCGGCGGCGATGAGTAGCATTCCGGTGTGCTCGGATTCGATGCCGATGCGGTGTTTTTCCACCGATTGGGCGAGGATCTCGTCTTGAACGCGTCCGGGAGTGTAAGCCATGGGGCCGGCTTCAGCGGTGGCCCGCTGGGTCCAGGTGAGATCCTGATAGGAATCGTAGAGCGCGTAGCCGCCAATGGCGAGGGCTGCGATGCACGCCAGATGCAAGATCCAGGTACGGATCGTCAGAGACGCCGGGCGCGGTAACGTGCGGTCTTCCTGGTGAGCAAGCGGTGCGTTGAGGACTGCGGTGTTCTCCATTTCAAATGTCCTTTCTCGATCGATATCGTAGAGCTTCGCCTCTGGCTTTCTCTCTCTTTTTTTGCGGGAGTGCAAATCTCTTCTGAGGCGGGAGAGCGGAATTTTACGTCGCATTTTTGCAAGGGAGTATTGACATTTTCGTTACACGTCCGCATAATTCCCGTTATCCCCCAGATCTACTGAAAACCCTGGCAGGGAAACCAGGGTTTGAAAAGGGGCCGGCAGAAGCCCCTCGGGAGGCGGACAGCCGACCGTTGTGTCGCGTTTGCCCCCAGCCTTCCAGGCTTTCGTTCACCAGTTCAGGTTCAGAGGTACGCTGCGATGCGTCAAGGTGTGAATGAGGGTTTGCGCAGTTTGCATGACATTTCCACGTGGTTGAGCTGTAGCGCTCCAGCACTTCTTCCGACAGGTGACTCATCGTTTTCCGGCTACCAGCCCGACGCCAGTACCGCACTTTCTGGCGTCGGAAAAGCCAAGGGGTTAGAGGCTAAGGAGAGGGCGAAATGATGGCGGTGGCGGAAAAGCCGGCGACCGAGATTCACTTCACCGTGCAGCAGATTGCGGAACGGTGGGGGCTGTCGCCGAATTCGGTGCGCGCACTATTCGAGAACGAGCCGGGCGTGCTGAAAATCGAGCGGCCGGGCACGCTGCGGAAACGAAAGCACACCACGCTCCGGATTCCCGAAAGCGTGATGGAGCGCGTGCACCGGCGCATGTCGAGGCCCATTCTATGAGGCGGGCCGAAGAATCGCGAGGCGCGGCGTTTTGCGCCAGATTTCCCGGATGCGCTCGGCGGCGTCGCCGGCCCGTTCCTCGATCCATTCGTTGTAGTAGCGCTGCGTGATCTGGATGTTTTTATGACCCATGTATTTCGCCACGGTTTCGATCCCCACGCCCTTCGCGAAAAGGCGTTTGGCGAAGGTGTTGCGCAGCCGGTGCGGGTGGCCGTCCTCGACGCCGGCGAAGGTGCAGAGTTCGCGCATCGTGCGCCGGTAATTCCCGCAGGCGGTGTCCGCATCGCCCTTCCCAGTCCAGAAAAAGTAACGGCCGGCGTAAAGCGGCAACGATTCGAGCGCGGCGACCAAGTCTGGCGGGATCGGGACTCCAGGCACCAGCGATCCTGTCTTCACGCGCCGCAGCCGGATGATGTCGCCCGCGAGTTGGCTGCGTTCCAGGCGCACCGCATCGCCGATGGCGAGGCCCGAATATTCCATCACGCGCAGCAGCAGACCGAAACGGTCGAGATGATCGCTGGCCGGGCCGTGGCCGTTTTCGCGGCGTGCAGAGATGAACTCCGGGAGCTTCGAGTAGAGGCGGGCGAGTTCGGCTTCACTGAACGGCGCCGTCGGCGTGTCCTGTTCTTTGTGCCGCGGCTGTTTCACTTTGGCCGCGGGGCTGCGATCGAGATATTCCTCGTCGACGCAGAATTTGAAGAAGCCGCGCAGCCGCTCGAATTTCTTGCGTGTCGCCAGCTCGCCGTCTTTCCACCAGCGGCGGAACTCGCGGATGTGCTCAGGCGTGATCTCCTCGAGGTAACGCAGTCCTTTGTTGCGGCAGTATTCCTCGAGCGTAGGGGAAACCGAGCCGGGCATGAAATTCTCCGGGCGCGGCCGGGAGAGCAGCACTTCCCATTTGCGCACGGTGGCTTTTTCGTTTTCATCGCGCGCGGCCTGAATCTTGGCGGCGATGGCTTCGGCGATGGATTTCGTGGCGCGCTCGACGGGCGCCTCCCAGGTGCCGCGCTCTTCGGCGTCGGCCAGGCGTTTACGTGCAGCGCGCTCGCTAGCAGTCTGCAGCGATTGCCGGACGAACTCACCGCCGATTTTTCCCTCGACGTGGAACGGGCAGCGGCAATCCTGATGCGCGCGGTCATACTCCGCGTACTGCTTCATGCAGGCGCGATTGTGTCTTCGAAACATCTGCAGGGGCATAAGACTTTCAGGCTAAAAAGGAGTTTTTTGTCTTTTTCCAGCCATCTCGATTATCACACGTGTATTACACGTGGGCAAGGACGGCCAACGAATATGTTGAAAACAAAAGCGGAAAACTTGGTGAGCCGGGCGGGACTCGAACCCGCGACCCTTTGCTTAAAAGGCAAATGCTCGGGCTCCAGAAACCCCGATGTTTATCGTTGACCGCCGTGATGCGCCCATGGCCCTGGCGACTTGCAATGGGAGACACGCCGACCGGTGATTGGATGAGCGACCATCCGACTGATAGCTAACGGAAAGGCGATCTCCCGTCCCTAAGCTAACAGGCTCGGATCAGGCAATAGGAGGAGAAAAAAAGCGAATATTCTTGGCGCGAATGTCCTCTTGCCGCGCCTTCCGTCGCGCCTGGCAGGTAACGGCTTGCCGACGGCATTGAGCAGCGCATCGGAAGCAAATGGTTTCGCCAGGAACGCACAATCCGCCGCAAGCTGATCGGCGGTTCGACCAGTTATCCAGGAGAGACGGCATTCACGGCGTGTCACACAGGCGCTTGCATGGCTCAGCGGAAAGCTTAACCTACTCGATGAACCTGCTGTAGCTCTGATCAACTCCGGAGTTCAGCTTTAGGGTCCAATCGACGGAACCTCGATTGTCAGCCGCACCATCGATCAGTACTTTGCCAATCGGCCCGGGCCGTGTTTATGCGACCACATCATGATCGGCACCGTGGGCGTGGATGCTTAGCAGGGACCTAGTTATTCGGCAGCACGCGCCGTGCTGCGGGGAAGGAAGGATGTGGTGGGCCAGGTAGTGACATTGAGCGGCATCGCTCCACAATTTATGCCGACTGTGGCCGGCGCGCAACACTTTGCGCATCGGATTGCAAGTACCCGCACGAATTTGACGTTGCTTCACTCACAACAGGGGCCTGCTAACAGCCGTTGATCATCTGTTGACCTCGGTTTCCATCGTAGACGGGCCGGCGTTGGGGGCGCATGGCGGCCTGGTTCTTCAGGGGATTGAAGGCCAACCTGAGAATATTCAAGGACGACGCAACGCTATTCCACCCGAAAGTGTATTTTTTCTCTTCGGCGCGCGGGGTGGCTGTCATGACAACACATAGATGAAGTGCCGTTGATCATCTGTTAACCTCGGTTTCCATCGTAGACTCTTCTGTGCTCGTCCTACCCGAGCTTGACTCTCGCGGGCTTGTTTGAGTTCTAGGTCTTCCAAACGGTCCGTGCCGAGTGCGGCACGCCTCTGCTCGATCAGCATCTGGTGGCGAGTCACCCAACCAACTCCGGTCTCCTGAAGATAATTATGGAGACGCCTTTCGCTGACATGCAAGGATAGTTCGGCCGCCAGACGATGCTTCCGTGTGGTATCGGTATGCCAGTCCGGCTTGTCCACACGCCACTTCAGAAGGAGCTTTGCGGCTACCTCGATCAATTCATCTTTTGCCTGAATTCTGCGCTGGCGTAAGTACGCTTCGCTGGTCCCGGAGTTTTGGTGCTTCTTGCAGCAGAATGTTCCATACCGGTAGCACCGACGTGGCTTGTCCAGCAGAAAGTAGCGACTGCATGGGGCAAATCGGCATTGGCAGATGGATTGCCGCCAGTCGCTCGCCATCAATGACGTGAAATAACGGTCTGCTTCTTTCCGTGCTTCTAAGAAAAATGCATTCCACTCTTCTAAATACTTGTGTGGTTCTCCGATCGTAATGATCGGCTCTGACACGAGCGGCGAAAAACTAACGGCCGCGGCATGTTCGTCTGCGTACTTGTGGACGGCCAAAACCGCCTGTCTGGTTCTAAACAGGTCCTTCATCCTTGGCGATTCACTTCCATCAGCATTCAGCCCCGTCTGGAGCCAGTCATCGACGCTGTAACGAAGCCACCTTGACACCTCCACCAGCCACAAGAGATGAACCTCATCGGCTGGGACCGCTCCTGCATTTTCTGAATAGCGTTGAACCATGCTTTCCCAGGTTTCACGAGCTGGCTGATCGATGTTGAGTAGCTCGAGGAGTTCACGTTTGTCTAAAAGGACTTCCAAATGTGGCATACAAATGAAGTCTCGTCTGGAAAGTGTCGCCCCATAACTGCCGCTGTAGTGTAATCCGGACAGGGGGCGCTTCCAACAATCCAGACATCGTTTTGCCAACCAACCTTCCCAGAGCACCGGAAGCCTCTGGGTCTTCCAGCAAATACCGCCAGACAACCCACTGATTTCTAAGGATTTGCGCCTCCAAATCATGATAATAAATTTCCCTTCAAAAAAGTAAAGAATTCCAATCAGGATATTTTCGAGGGTGGGTCTAGCCTGAGTGTTCGGAGACAAAGTGGAGCTAGGAGATGCCAATCTGAACGAAATCCTCCAACCCGTAAAAGTCGCCGCTCGGCGGCTTGGAATCAGCATCTGGACGCTCCGCAAACGAGCGTACACAGGAAACATCACGTCGGTAAAAATCGGTACGAAATTGTTGATTCCAGCAAGCGAGATAGAGCGGTTGATTCGGGAGGGATTGCGCCCGAGGCGGGTGTAGCGAGGTTCAGGAAATCGACGACGGGATACTTCCGATTGATCGAGCTGCCTCCGGAAGCATTCTGCACCAGAACGCCTGTAAATAGGAGAAGTCCAATGCGCGAAGCAAGATGTGAGGAAACAGAAAATGCCTGGTCCCGTAAACGTGACGGTTGATCCCCAGCCAATTGTCGTGGATCCGCACTATTCGCCGCAGTTCTACGCCGAACTGTGGGGCACAAGTCCCTCCACTGTGGTCAAGTGGTTTCAAGACATGGACGGCGTGCTCAGGCTGAGCATACCGGCCAAGAACGGTAAACGAGGCCGCGTCGAGCTGCGCATTCCCTTTTCGTTGGCGATGCGCGTGTACAGGGAGCGTACTAGATCAGGGCTAAAATGAGTGCCATGCTTACAATTCAAAGAAGGCACTCCCAAAAGTGCCCCGATCGGAACAAAGGACCGAATTACCTGAAGTGCCGCGGCCACTGCGCGCTGCGCATTTGCGGCATGGTGAACGGACATCGGGTAAGGCGGTCTCTGAAAACTCGCGACCTACAGCGCGCCGCGCGGCGCCTGGCTGAGATGGAGGAGGAAGCCCTGGGACGGCCTCGTAAGTTGCTCACCGAGGCGGTTGAGGCCTTCCGCGCCCAACATGCCGAGCACGCTTCCGAGACCCGACGAAAATACAAACGCGTGCTCGGTTGCTTGACTACGTATTGCACGCAGGAGTCTCTCCGGTTTGTCGATCAACTCGCGGCCGTGGAGAACATGGACGGCTATGCATTGTGGCGAAAGAAGACCAACTGGACTTGGATCAAGGAAATTGAGATTCTGCGCCAGTTCTTCGGGTTCTGCATGGAGCGAGAGTGGATTCGTAAGAATCCCGCGAAAGCTCTCAAACGGCCGCGACTTCTACAGGCGAACGACGTAGAGCCGTTCACGTCCGCCGAAATCGTCCGCACGATCGCCGCATGTGACCAGATCGGCCGAAGCGGCTACGAACGATTACGAGCGCGCGCCATGGTGCTGCTGATGCGATTTGCAGGCCTGAGAATCAGTGACGTGGTTACACTGTCCAGGGATCACATCAAGGGCAGCCGCCTGGAGAAGCGAGCAATAAAGAATCGCCGCATGATCCGAGTGGAGCTGCCTCCCGTCGTGCTCCAAGCCCTGGAAGTGTTGCCGCATCCGAAGGCGGCAGCGCAGGACTGCAGATTGTACTTTTCAGGTGGTAATGCGAGTGTGCGAAGCTTGGTGAAAGGAGCGCAACGGACGCTTGCCGCGGTGTTCACGCGCGCGCAGGTCGACCGCGGCCACCCACACCGATTCAGGCACTCGCTGGCAAGCGAAATTCTAGGGAAAGGCGGAACCATCGAGGAAGTTGCAGGCATCCTCGCGGATAGCTCCGCCACGATCCGCCGGCATTATGCGAAGTGGACCCCCGAATACCAGGCCCGTCAGGACCGGGCTATTCGGTTGATCCACGGCACAAATCTGGCACAGGCGGAGGAACAGGTCAGCAAGTGTTGATTGTAAAGAGCTTAATCTGGTGGCCAGGGACGGAATCGAACCGCCGACGCCAGCCTTTTCAGGGCTGCGCTCTACCAACTGAGCTACCTGGCCGGGAAGTTCTCAGTTTACCAGACGGCTTACACCTTTTCGAGCGCGGCG
>Ga0335078_10018041_pt1 | contig 10493 bp, 8 predicted proteins | sample Lox_Sample_32_FD_206711 | JGI IMG/M metagenome (GOLD analysis project Ga0335078, IMG submission 206711) | Soil microbial communities from Loxahatchee National Wildlife Refuge, Florida, United States - Lox_Sample_3.2 | ecosystem: Environmental > Terrestrial > Soil > Wetlands | place: USA: Florida...
CCACCATCCGAACGTGCATTACTTTCTGGGCACGATTCTGCTCGATGCGCACAGCGAACCGCCGGAGAAGGAATTCGAGCGTGAACTGCAGCTATCGCCCGCGCACGTGGCGGCCATGGTGCAGCTCGCCGCGTGCAGGCTGCGCGGGGGCGCGCCGGATAAGGCTCTCATCCTGGCGCGAGAGGCGATCGGCCTGGATGCCGGCAACGCTCCCGCGCACAAGGTTGCCGGCGACGCTTTGCTGGCGCTGAACAGATACCCGGAGAGCGCGGGTGAACTGGAGACCGCGCGCCGTCTGGCGCCCGAGAGCGCGCCGGTGCGGTTCGCTCTTGCCCGTGTTTACAAGGCTCTGGGCCGTCCCGCCGACGCCCAGCGCGAACGCGAGGCGTTCACCGCGCTCTCGAAGGACGAGGGGCCGGCGAAATGACCCTTGCTGGAGCGTTGCTGGTTTGCGGTTTGACGGTGGCGGCGCAATCGCCGGACAGCTTTGAACAGCTTTCGCGCCAGGCGGCCGCCGCGCGGGATGCGAACCGGACCGATGAAGCCATCCGGCTTTATCGAGCGGCGCTTGAAGCGCGGCCCGAGTGGAATGAAGGGCTTTGGTATCTGGGAACACTGTTCTACGAAAGGGCCGATTACGAGGAGGCGCGCGACACTCTGCGCCGTTTCGTGGCCGGCGATGCGGACGCCGGTCCCGGCTGGGTTGTGCTTGGGCTCAGCGAGTTTCAGACGCACGAGTACGCGCGGGCGCTGCCGCACCTGGAACGAGGCGCGGCGGCGGGTCTGGGCGATCGCAGCGACATGAAATGGTCGGCCCGTTATTTCAGCGCGATTCTGCTCACGCGATTCGAGCGCTTCGACGAGAGCATGCAACTGCTGGTCAGCGCGCCTTCCGCCGTTCCGCGCGACACGCGCTTTCTGGAAGCACTGGGAACGGCTGCTTTGCGCATGCCGCTGCTCCCCGGCGAGGTGCCCACAGACCGGCGCGAGATGGTGCAACTTGCCGGAGAAGCCGCATCTGCCCTTGCGGCGCACGACGATGCCGGGACAGAGGCAGTTCTGAAACGGCTGGCCGCCGCCTACCCGAATGAGCCCGGCGTTCACTTTCTCCATGGCATGATCCTGATGAAGTCCGCGCCGGAAGCGGGAATCGCGGAAATGCGGCGCGAGCTGGCCATCACGCCCGATCATGTTCCCGCCAGAATTCAGCTTGCCGCGGAGTACACGCGCGAGGGCCGGCCGGACGACGCTCTGCCTCCGGCGCGCGAAGCGGTGGAACTGGAACCCGAGGCGTTCGACAGCCACCTCGCTTTGGGCCAGGCCTTGGTGGCCAAGGGCGACCTGACCGGCGGCATCGGCCAACTGGAAAAGGCGCGCGATCTGGCGCCGCGAATCTCCCAGATCCGCTGGGCGCTCTGCCGGGCCTATTTTGCGGCCGGCCGGCAGGCCGACGGACAGCGCGAATCGGCGGAAATGGAACGGTTGCGGGACGAGGAGAGAAAGGCGGCGGCGAACCGGTGACGCCCGCCGGCTGTCAGCGATCCTGTTTCCGGCGCTCCTGCTCATCCAGCCGGAGAACGATCTCGCGCTCGCGCTGACCGTCCTGGGTGCGGCCGAGGCGGTAGTAAAGCAGTGCGAGCTGAACGTGGACCGGCTGGAAATCCGGCGACTCGGCAGCGACCCGCTCGAGATCCGCGCGAGCCTGCTCGAGATGACCGAGCTCCAGTTCCACCGCACCCATCTGGAAGCGTGCGGAGAGGGATGACGGCCGCAGACGCAGTGCACGCTCGAGAAACGGCGCAGCCTCGTCTCTGCCGCCACTCTGGCGCAGCAATGCGCCGAGGCTCAGGTTCGCATCGAAGTCGTTGGGGTCGGCCCGGAGGGCTCGGCGAAAGGAGTCCATCGCACCCGCCGCATCGTCGTTTTCCATCTGCGCCCGTCCATACAGCGACCATACTTCGGGCAACCCCGGGCTCTGCGCGACCGCTTTGTGGAGGATCTCCAGAGCTTTCCTGTTATCGTGTGCTTCCAGAGCGGCGGCCCCGAGCATCAGATTCGCTTCCGGGCTGCCACTGGTGAAGATGCGATTCACCACGTTCTCGCCGTCCTCGATTTTGCCTTCGCGGATCATCGCCGTCCCCAGCACGTACGCCACGGCTTTATCCTCCGGGTTCGCGTCGAAGACGGGCTTGAGCAGGGAAACGTCGCCGGAGTAATTTCCCAGCCGAAGCCAGCAATCGGCCAGAAGATACAGCGCCTGCTTGTTGGCCCGATCGAGACGCCGCACCTCGACCAATTCCGCGGCCGCCTTTTCGAAATCGGTCTGTTTGTACCAGGCCAGCGCCAGGTTGAGACGAATGGCCGGGTTCCGCGGAGCGAGGCGAATAGCGGCCTGGTAGTTGTCGATTGCTTCGCCGTAGCGCCCCAGCGCCGCCAGCGCCACACCGAGGTTGGTGCGCGCTTCGACAGACTCGGGGTGCAGCGCCAGGAACTCCCGGTACTTCGCGACGGCGCCCTGCAGGTCACCGCCGGCGGCTAATTTGGCCGCTTCTTTATAGGTCTCGCCGGCATCAGGGACCTGCGCGGATGCGGCGAGGATGACAAGCAGAAGAATGGAGGCGCGCGGCAAACAACCAGCATATGGCAGCCACGAGTCCCGCCGCGACGCGAGACGGCAGGCGAAGTTGGGAGCGCGCTGAGTGCAGGACGTAGACGTATGCCGAGACGCAGATCCTGCTGCGGCGGTGGAGTTTGTCGCCCCAGCCGGCGGGCGGATCAGCGTTATCGGCCTGCGGGCGCAAACCAATGGCGCCTCGACAACCATTCCCGTGCCGGCGAGGTGAGACGCGCGCCAGAGGGCGGCCTGAAAAAAGGCACATGGCGTGCAATGTTGGCGCGTAAGTTTTTCGACAGCCTGCGATATCCGGCGGGGAGATCAGGTTCTGCGAATGGCATGAATTCTGCACCGAATCGACCGAGGCAATATGCGCAACGACGTGGTTCGGTTTCAGGATCGTCTGGCTTTGCTGGCCGGAGGGGCCACGCTGCTCGGCCTGGGTTTTCGTAAGCGTCCACAGGAGTTCGGCGGCGTGATTCTATGCGGGCTGGGCGCGGTTCTGGCGATCGCCGGGTTTGGCTGGCTTCACCCAGCAACCCCAGCCGCAGACTCCGCGAGCCGGGCCGCATCGGCCCCCCGGGCCAGACGATGGCCTGGGAATCCGGCGCCGTCCGGCGTTGTTGACGAGAGTTCGGAAGAGTCGTTCCCGGCGAGCGACGCCCCATCATGGACCCCGTCCCGAATCGCTTAACCGGACATACTGAGAAGAACGATGGGCTGGCCTGGCTTGCCCGTGGAGCTCTTGTGCCGCACGCAGGGATGACCCTGCATCAGTCATGCCGGATATAAGACATATTCGCTATGCTGGCTTCTGCTGTTTGCTGGCTGCCGCGACAACGGAGCAATCGATGTCCCACTCAGCACCGATTCTGAGCTACATCAAGCAAACCTGGACAACTCTTACTCGAACGAACGAGGAACTCGCCACGTCGGCCGTCGATCCAAAATTCCCGGTTCCCGCCGACGGGCGCTGGCCGGTTTACGTCTCGAGCAAGGAGGACATGAGCAGCGTTCAGGAGCGGCTGCGCAAGGCGATGCGGGAAAGCGATTTTGCGAAGATCCACCTGTTCCGCCTGCCCGAAAATCCCGCGGACATCCAGACACGGGGCCTGCTCTACCTGCCGCACCCATACGTCGTACCGGGCGGCCGTTTCAACGAGATGTACGGATGGGACAGCTTCTTCATTCAGATGGGGCTGTTGCGCGATGGAAAAATCGAGCTCGCGAGAGATATGGCTGACGATCATGTCTATGAGATCCGCCAGTACGGCAAGATACTCAACGCGAATCGCACTTACTATCTGACCCGATCGCAGCCCCCGTTCCTGACCGGAATGGTGCTGGCGCTCTACGGCCACACGCACGATCGCCAATGGCTTGCGGCAACGGTTCCGGCCATCGACGCATACTATCGTTTCTGGACGACCGAGCCGCATCTGACGCCGGAAACAGGGTTATCCCGCTATTACGATACCGGGGACGGGCCCGCGCCGGAAGTAGTCTCTTCGGAATTTGACGCTCGTGGACGCGAGGAGTACGACCTGGTGGAGGATTACTTCCGAACGCATCCGCGAATCGAGGATTACGATGTCAGCGAGTTCTATGACGCGAAGACGGGCCGGCTCACGCCGCAGTTCTACAAGGGCGATCGTTCAATGCGCGAGTCGGGGTTCGACCCCTCGAATCGCTTCGGGCCGTTCAGCGCCGACATCATACACTACAATCCGGTCTGCCTGAATTCGCTGCTCTACCTGATGGAAATGCAGGCCGCGGAAGTCATGGACATTCTGAGCCGCGGCCACGAGGCCGGCGAATGGCGCGAGCGAGCGAAGACGCGAGCGGAGAGGATCAATCGACTGATGTGGGACGAGCGGCGCGGCTTGTACTTCGATTACGATTTTTCCCGCCGGCGCGTCCGCGAGTACCCATTCCTGATGACGTTCTATCCGCTGTGGACGGGCATTGCGAGTAAGGCGCAGGCAGCGGCCGTAGTGCACAACCTTCCCCTGTTTGAACGGCCCGGGGGGCTGCAAACCAGCACCAATCACAGCGGCGACCAGTGGGACGCTCCATTTGGGTGGGCTCCATTGCAATGGATCGCCGTGGAAGGGCTTCGCCGCTATGGGTACCAGGCTGAAGCGAACCGGATCTCGGTCAAGTTTCTGAGCCTGGTGCAGCAGGAATTCCGAAGGCACGGGGCCATTGTGGAGAAGTACGATGTTGTTCACTTCCGCTCCAACCTGAGCCAGGGAATCCGCTTCGGATATCACTCGAACGAAATTGGGTTCGGCTGGACGAACGGAGTGTTCACGGCGCTTCTGGACGAGCTCGCGCCGGCAGACCAGGAGCGAGTTCTTTCATCGCCAGGCGGCGGTGTCTCCGTGCATTAGTGATACCCGCGCGCCGCCGACGCGGACGCGCTTCCGGGCGGATACACCATCACCTGGATCTGCCCCTCGCCGGCTTCACCGGACTTTCCCGTTCCCATGGTTTTCACGCGGGAATCGGAGAAGATGTTGCTCGTGGCGTACCAGTGTTGTTGCGCGAAGAGAATTCAGGCGCTTGCGGGCGGGGTGGCCGGCAGACCGGCAAATCTTACGGTTCAGAAAAAACCCGGTACGCCGCTCACGGTTACAGGTTCGGAACCGGCTCTCGCGCCGGGCCGTCACAATTGCAGGGCTTTCGGCCCGTTTCCCTGGAAGTACTCCAATGAAGCTGCTTGCGCTCTCTCTGAATCGCAGAAGCATGGTGTGTCTATTCCTGGCCGGTTTACCCGCCTGCGCTTACTCCGCCCCAATCAAGCTCGGCGGTGTCGGCAATTTTCAGAAGGTTGACGATGGAGTCTATCGCGGCGCTCAGCCGACCGATGAGGGATTCGCAGGTCTGGCGAAGCTCGGCATCAGGACCGTCGTCGACTTGCGCGAGATCGGCGAGCATTCCCAGGCGGGTGAACAGCGCGCGGTGGAGGCGGCGGGCATGCGCTATATCAGTGTTCCCATGAAGGGAATGAGCAGGCCGACAGACCCGCAGGTGTCACAAGTCATCAAGCTGCTCAACGACAAGACGGCCGGGCCGGTCTTCGTGCACTGCCGTCGTGGAGCGGACCGGACAGGCGCGGTCATCGCGTGCTATCGCATCGGTCACGACCACTGGGAGGCTTCCAAAGCCCTCGCTGAAGCGAGGTCGCTCGGTATGAGCTGGTATCAGCGCGCGCTGCAGAGTTACGTGCTGCACTACCAACTTCCGGCGAGCATGAGCATGCCCGCGCTCATGGCGTTGCCCGCCTCCGCGCACTGACGGCTGGATTCTCGTTGGCCGTCCGGGTGCAAAGACCCATCTCCGAGGAGGAGCGCACCCGATGAAGAGAGGCATGGCGGCGTTAACCGTTATATTTGTCCTGCTGGGCGGAGCGGTGCGGGCGGACGATTCAGACACCCAGCCGCGTCCTGGGAAAGTTGTTAAGCCGGCGATCTCTCCCATGGCGGTTGGCCGGTCCGCCCTGGGTGCGTCGGTGAGTCAGTGGAGTAATACGCCGGGAGAATGGGGCCAGGGCTGGGCCGCTTATGGAAAACGCGTGGGCTCCAGTTTTGGCGGACACCTGGTAAAGATCGCGATACAGTACCCAATGGCCAGACTGATGCACGAGGAGTTCGGTTATCATCGTTCCAACAAGCGGGGCTTCAAGGCAAGGTTGCTCTATGCGCTGGAGGCGGTAGTGATCACGCACAAGACGACGACAGAAAAGGCGACGGTATCGACCAGTGAACTGTCGGGGGCGTTTGGAGCCGGTCTTATTTCTCGTTTGTGGCAGCCGGCGAGCGTGAAAGGTGTCCTCCATGGGTTCGCCTCGGGAGGTATCCTGCTTGGCGCGGACGCGGGAGGGAACGTCATTCGCGAGTTTTGGCCGGAGATTCGGCATCCGGACCGGCACGGCGAGAGTAACCAGCCGGCCTCGGGCCAATAAAGACCGGCTTGCGCCGCCGTCAGGTGCCGGAAGCTCTCCTGGCTTCTTCCACGACGTCGCGGACGGCCTCTTTCACGGCTTCCTTGACGGCGTCGCGCACAACTTCCTCGACCTCCTCCGGTTCAAGGGGAAGCCCATTCGGCTCGACGGCCAGTTCGCGCAAGGTCTCTTCCAGAACGGGCGTGACGGGCGGTAAATCCCGAGCGAGCGCTTTGGCCACTTTCTTCGCCACCTTGGCGACAGGCGGCGTCCGCCGCGGTTGCGCGGCAGCGGCGGAGTCCGCGGAATTCTCCCAGTCGGACTCAAACGTGGCGAGCATGCGTTCAATAATCGCTTTGTCTCCGAAAATGATGCCCACTTCCCGGCGGCGATCGAGCTCCATCTCGCGGAGGCTTTGACTTCCGAGGAAGGCGCATTCGCGGTCGCGAAGCATAGTGCGCGTGTGCAGCCGCATGGGGCCGAGCTTGCGGACGGTCAAGCCGGTCCGCCGCGCCGCTTCGCCAATTACGCGGATCTCCACGCCAGCTTTGGCACGCTCATCGAGCAGGTGAACCATCTGAGGATCGCTGATTTTCGGGTCGTAAATGAGGAGTTCGGTTTTGGCAGCCTTGATGAAGCGCGCCAGCCGCTGGCGGGCATTGGCGGGGCTGACGACCAGCGTGGGTACTCCCGCGGTGTAGTGCTGTCTCTTGCAATCGGCCTCGAAGAGCCGCGCCGTCTCCTCGACAAGCTCCCGCTCACGGGTAACGACACCGAAGCTGCGGCTGCGATCCACGTCGTTGTGCGTGAGATTGAAAGCGAGCAGCCAGAGTTCCTGTCCATCGACAATCATGAACTTGGCGTGATAGCGCACGAATTCGTCGGCAGTGCGTACGACACTGGCGCCGGCGGAGAGGAGCCGCATTTCGAGCTGGCGGAGGCCCGCCTGTCCGGAACTGTTGGCGTGCGCGATCAGGGCGCGCACGGCCACTCCGCGGGTGACCGCCGCCGCGAGGGCGTGCTCGATCTCCCTCTGATCGAAGCGAAAAATCAGGATATCTATGGAGCGCCGGGCACTCTCGATGGCGTTCACCAGGGGCGCAATGCCGTCATTAGGCTGTTCAATTAGTTTCACGGTTCAGACTCACGTTCTTTCTGGCATCATTCGTGCCTTTGCGAAAACGGCGCGCCTCGCCGGAACGGGTCAACACAATATGTCATTGAAACAAAGGCTTCTCTTGTTACTTCTCCTGCTGCTGCCGTTAGCGGCTCCAGCAAGCGGACTCCCTGAAAAGGGCGGGAAAAACCCTCCCGCGGCGGTAGAAACTACCAGTCCGAGCCAGCCATTGCTGTGGCGCGATCCGACGGACATCCGCTCCCGCAACCTCTTCTATGGGCCGGGCGGCGAAGCCGATCAGCCGCACGGGGCGCTCACCTTCCGCAAAGAAGATCTCAACGGGACGAATCCGAAATATGACGTGCGGGACGCGGACGATGTGAAGTGGCGGGTGAAGCTGGGCGCGGAGGCCCGTCCGGAAACGGTGGCCTGCCGGCTGGTGTGGGCCGCCGGCTATTTCGCTAACGAAGACTACTACCTGGCGACCACTCACATCGATGAGATGCCCGGGCACCTTCACCGGGGCCGCAAACTGGTCCACAACGGCTCAATGAGCGACGCGGGCCTGAAGAGAGAACACCTGAAGAAGATCGGAATCTGGAGCTGGAAAGACAATCCATTCGCGGGCACGAAAGAGCTGAACGGATTGCGAGTGGTGATGGCGCTCATCAACAACTGGGACCTCAAGGACGAGAACAACGCGATCTATCAGGACAAAAACGGCGAACAGGTGTATCTGGTGAGCGACCTGGGAGCGAGCTTCGGCATGTCCGACGCGAACTGGCCTCTGACGAAATCGAAGGGGAATCTGCGGTCCTACAGCCGCTCGAAGTTCATCACGAAAATGACGGCGAGCGAAGTGAGCTTCTCCGATCCCGGGCGCCCGGGGTTCATCTGGCTGGTTCGTCCCGAAGATTACTTCCATCGGCTGGGATTACGCTGGATCGGCAGGGACATTCCCAGGGCTGACGCAAAGTGGGTGGGGGATCTGCTGGGCCAGTTGTCCGGGAGTCAGATTGAGGACGCATTCCGCGCCGCGGGATACTCACCGGAAGAGATCAGCGGATTCGCCACGGTAGTGGAAAACCGGATCGCGGCGCTGAAGGCATTGTGATCAGGCGGGTGCGGTTTCGGCCGGGGCCTCGTCGCGCACGAACTGCGATTCGTAAAGCCTGGCATAGAGGCCTCCGGCGCGGAGCAATTCGTCGTGCCGGCCCTGCTGGACAATTTCCCCGTCCTGAACGACGTAGATGACGTCGGCGCGCTGAATGGTGGAGAGGCGATGGGCAATGATGATGGCTGACTTGCCCTCCATCAACCGGTCGAGAGCTTCGAACACCAGCTTCTCGGAGGCCGCATCGAGACCCGAACTCGGCTCATCGAGAATCAGGATGGGCGTATTGCGGATGATTGCGCGCGCAATGGCGATTCGCTGGCGCTGTCCACCCGAGAGAGTGGCGCCGCGCTCTCCCACGATGGTGTCGTATCCCCGCGGAAAACGGTCGATGAATTCGCTGGCGTTCGCCAGTTCGGCGGCGCGCAGAATCTCCGCGCGGCTGGCTTCGGGCTTGCCATAGGCGATATTGTTCCAGATGGTTCCGTGGAACAGCAGGGTCTCCTGCAGGACGAAGCTGATCTGCTGGCGGAGCGATTTCTGCTGGAGCCGCTTTATGTCGTAGCCGTCGATCCTGATGAGGCCGCTGCTGGGGTCGTAGAAGCGCGGGATCAGGCTCACCATGGTTGTCTTGCCGGCCCCGGTGGGACCGACAAGGGCGGCGATCCGGCCCGGTTCGATGAGCGCATTAATATCCTTCAGCACGGGCGGGTTGTCGCCATATTGGAAAGAGACGCCATCGAATTCGATTCTTCCACGGAGACGGGGAGCCGGACGAGCGCCGGGCAAATCCCGGACCTCTCCTTCGGTGGTCAGAACCTCCTGGATGCGCTCATAGCTGACTGCGGCCCGAGACCAGGTGTCGGTGAGCTTGGAAAGATCCTGCATGGGTTTGTACATCTTTCCGAGGTACCAGATGAAGGCAATGAGCGATCCCGTGGAGAGCTGGCCTTCAATCACCATGCGGGCGCCGAACCACAGGACCAGACTGGTGCCGCAGGCGACGATGATCTCCACCAGCGGAGTCAGGCGAGCTTTCAGACTACGAGCCCGGAGGGCGATCTCCACGCTCTCAAGGCTCTCTTCTTCGAGCCGGCGCTGCTCATAGTCCTCGCGCGCGAACGCGCGTATCACGCGCACGGAGGAAAACGCCTCCTGAAAGAACGAGGCGATCTCGCCTTCCTTTTTGCGGGCCGCGCGAGCAGCCTTCCTGATGCGGCGGGTGTAGGAATAGACGACGATGAAGAGCACTGGCGCAACAGACAACGCGATGAGCGTGAAGCGCGCATTGACGTAAAACATTACGCCGATCATGCCGACGAGAGTTACGACGTCCAGGACGGCTCCGAGGAGCCCGGAGGCGATGAAGCTCTGGATGGAATCAATATCGCCGGTAGCGCGGCTCAGCAAATCGCCGGTCTGCTTGTTGTCGTGATAAGAGAGGGAGAGCTTCTGAATGTGAGAGTAGAGCGTGCGGCGGAGGTCATGCATTACCCACTGGCCCACGCTCGTGGTCAGATATTTCTCCGCAAACGAGCAGACTGCGCCGAGGCAGGCGATGGCGAGAGCGGCAAGAGCGGCGAGTTTCAGGACCGCCATGGGCCCCGCGTGGCTGCCGGCGGCGAAGAGAACGAACCTCGTCAGCCATCCATGCGCAGGGTGCGGCTTCAGGACGTTGTCCACTACAACTTTCAGCGGCCAG
>Ga0335078_10018042_pt1 | contig 10493 bp, 8 predicted proteins | sample Lox_Sample_32_FD_206711 | JGI IMG/M metagenome (GOLD analysis project Ga0335078, IMG submission 206711) | Soil microbial communities from Loxahatchee National Wildlife Refuge, Florida, United States - Lox_Sample_3.2 | ecosystem: Environmental > Terrestrial > Soil > Wetlands | place: USA: Florida...
GCTCGTGGAGCACGCGAACACGGCAGTGTCAGGCTGCCTGTCCAGCCTGTTTGGCGACCCGGCCGTATAAAACGTCGCCCACGTAATCCATGTCCGCTATCAGCCCCGCCTGCGCGCGGTGAATTGCGGGCAATTTCAAACTTGTCTCGAGCGCGGCGATTTCCGCATCGCTCACGCCTGCGCCGGCGATCCAACGCATGCCTTCCGCGCCGGCCTTCATGGCCGCTTCGCGCGCGAAAATGCGGCTGATCGCGGCCAGCGCCGCCGCGTCGAAGCGCATATTGGCTTTTTCGTTCAGCTTGCCTTCCGCCATGCGGGCGGCGCGCCGCGCCAGGCAGGCGGCCGATTCCGCATAAGCGATCAGCTCGCCCAGCCGCAGCAGAATATGTTGATAGCGGGTCAGGCGCCCGGCGCGGGCCTTTTCCATCACTTCGGCCAAGGCATCCAGCGCCAGCGCCGCGATGTTCGCGCCCACCTCCGGATGCCGCGCGTGCAGCGCTTCCGACCGCCGCGCCAGGTCATGATAGTGCTGGCCGCGGGTTTTCAGATGAAGCTGCCACCGGTCGCGGCTGATGGTCATCTCCATGATTTCGGAGGTGCCTTCATAAATCGTCGTGATGCGCACGTCGCGGCTGATCTTCTCGACCATGTATTCGTGCGTGTAGCCGTAGCCGCCCAGCGCCTGGATGCTGGCGTCCGCCGCCATGTTGCCGGCCTCGGTGGACATGTACTTCGCGATCGCGCCTTCGGTGTTCAGGCTGCCTTCCCCGGCATCGATGCGCTCGGCGGTCTCTTCGATGTAAGCCCGGCCGGCCTCCAGGCGCGCCACATTGGGCACGATCAGCTTGTGTGTGTATCCTTGTTTTTGCGAGAGCGGCGAGCCGCCCTGAATGCGCTTGGTTGAATACGGAATGGCGCGATCCAGCGCCGCCCACCCGGCGCCCAGGCCGAACGCCGCGACCATCAGCCGCGTATAGCCGAATACCGCCTGCGCCTGGTTCAAACCTTGGCCTTCGACCCCGCCGACCAGCCGGTCCGCATCCACATAGACATCGCCGAGCGAGAGAGCGGCCGTGTTGCTCAGGCGGATGCCGTGCTTGTCTTCCGGTTCGTCGTGCGCGAAGCCCTTGGCGCCCTTCTCCACGATGAACCAGCTTGGGCCGGCGGGCGTATTCGCCAGGATCGTGTACGCGTCGGCAATTCCGCCGTTGCTGATCCATTGTTTGCTGCCGTTAATCTTGTAGCCCACGATCCGATCGCCATCCATTACGCGTTCGGCCGTGGTTTCGAGCGCCCCCAGATCGCTGCCGGCATTGGGTTCGGTGGCGCCGTAGGCGAACAGGATGCCTTCATCCGCGATGCGTCCCAGCCAGATCTTCTGCTCCGGAGTGGCCCCGACGGTGATCGGGTCGCTTCCCAGGAAGGTGGCCAAAACCGAAGTGGCCACGCCCAGGTCGATACGCGCCATCGCCTCGCAAACGCAATACACATCGAACGTATTGCCGCCCATGCCGCCATATTCTTCGGGCACGAAGAGGAGCTGAATGCCGAGTTTGTCCGGGCTGCACATGTGGCGCACGATCTCGAGCGGACATTCGTCCTTGGCATCCAGGTCGATAATCGTTTCATCCGGCAGGCGTTTCTTGCCGAAATCCCTGAGCGATTTCAAGCTCAGGTTCAGAGTCTTTTTCGTGATCATGGGCGCGGCCTCACCTCTTGACGAGCTCGCGCAAAACGGGGCGCCCCGCGTCGCTCTCATCAGCGGAGGTCCTCGCCTGTATGGCGGCGCGGGATACGCGCCCCTTTGCGCTTTCGCGGATCTTTGCGGTTAATTCCGGAAGAAATTCCAGAATGTCGGCGGTAATTCCGACATCCGCCACGCGGAATATCGGGGCTTTGGGATTTTTGTTGATGGCTACGATGAAGGGACTGCCCTTAATTCCGGCCAGGTGCTGGAACGATCCGCTGATGCCGCAGGCCATATAGACCTTCGGCTTGACTGTTTTTCCCGACGATCCCACCTGCCGGGACTTCTCCATCCAGTGCGCATCCACCACCGGGCGCGAGCAGCTTACCGCGCCCCCCAGGGCGTCCGCCAGATCTTCGGCGATCGACACATTATCCTGCTCCTCAATTCCGCGGCCGATCGAAACCAGCACCGGAAATTTCGTGATGTCCACGTCGCCGGTCTCGGCCGCGATCGTTTCGATATATCGCCGCCGCGCGGTCAAGACGCCCACCTGCGCCGATTGGTCGATTACCGTGCCGTTGGCCGGAGCGCTCTCCACGGGCTTGAATGCGCCCGGACGAATGGTCAGCACCGCGCCGGTCGATATATCGCAGCGCACGTGTGCGCTCACCTGTCCGCCGAATTCCTGCCGCACCAGCTTCAGCGTGGTCTTGTCCAGAACCTCGATATCCATCACGTCCGGCGCGTAAGCCGCGTTCATTTTGATGGAAAGGCCGGGCGCGAGATCGGTGCCGAAATGCGAGTGCGGCATCAATAGAATGCTGCCGGCCGGCAGTACCTTTACCAGGGCCGGCCGGACTAGTTCGGCATTCGGATAACCGAGCGCCTCGTTCCCGATTTTCCAGACCTCGGCAAAGGAGCCGCGCAGGGATTCGCATACCGCGTCGAAGTCCGCTCCCCAGCCCGCCGCCACCGCCACGGGAGCCTGGCCCACATCGATCTTTCGCGCCGCGGCGATCATCTCCGCCGCGGAATCGTCGGCCACGCCGGCCTTATGCACGATATAAACAAAAATGCGAGGCATCAGTTTACTCCTCCCTTGGCCCGCAGCAGTTCGATCAGCCTGCCGACGATGTCGTCCGTGCTGCCTTCCAGCATTTCGGCGCCTTTGCCCTCGGGCGGCGTGAAGTAATCCATCCGCCGCACCTTGGCTCCGGCACTGCCCGCCCTACCGTCGACGCCCAGGTCCGGAGCGCCGAAGGTAGGGACGGGCAGGGAGGCCACTTGCCGGATACCGCGCATCCCTACATAGCGCGGCTCATTGATGCCGGTTTGAATCGAAAGCACGCAAGGCAGATCGATTTCGTTCATCTCCTTGTTGCCGCCTTCGATTTCCCGGCCAATTTTCAGCTTGCCGTGCTCGACTTCGATCGAATTTACGAGTGAGGCGAATGGATAATCGAGCAGTGCGGCCAACATTCCCCCGACCTGCGCGGCGCCGTCGTCGGCCTGCACGCCGGTGAGGATCAGCTCGTAGTGGCCCTTTTTCACGAAACCCGCCAAAATCTCGGCGATGCCCCGGCCGTCCGATCCATTGAAAGCATCGTCGGACAGCAGCGCGCCATTCTTGGCGCCCATGGCCATCTCGCGGCGCAAAACCTCTTCGTCATCGTCGCCGCCCACCGTCACCACCGTGACCGTGCCGCCCGATTTCTCGACGATCCGCAGGGCTTCTTCCACCGCGTAATTGTCCGGTTCGTTCACCGAATAAACCAGGTCGTCGCGCTCGATGTCGCCGGAGCCGTTCAGCTCGATTTCGTTTTCCGATGTGTCGGGAACTCTTCGCACACAGACCAGAATTTCCATGCTCACCTCATTTGTTTCTCGGCCAGCTCGGTCAGATCGATGGCGGCCATCGTTCCTTCCAGCCCCGCCACCTTGATGGCGTCTTCCATGTTGACCATGCAAAACGGGCAGTTGGTCACCATCACGTTGGCCCCGGCTTCGGCGGCCATGCGGACACGTTTCACGCCCATGCGCTCGTCTTCTTTCGGTTCGTAGAACAACGCCAAGCCTCCTCCCCCGCAACAGAAGGACCGATCTCGCGACCGGAGCATTTCGACGCGCTTCAGTCCGGGAATCGCGTCCAGCACCTCGCGCGGCGCATCGTAGATGCCGTTGTGCCGGCCCAGGTAGCAGGGATCGTGGTAGGTGTAGACGTCGCCTTCGCTCACCGGATTGAATTTGATTTCACCGGCCCGGACTTTGCGCGCGATCCACTGGCTCGAGTGCTCGACCGGCGGAACATCTTTATAGTCGTGTTTCAGCGCGTTGAACGCGTGCGGATCGCTGGTGACGATCCGGCGCGCGCCGCTCGACCGGATCGCTTCGGTATTGTGGTCCCGCAACGCCATGAAAAGCGTCTCTTCACCGAAGCGCCGCACGTCGTGACCGCTGTCTTTTTCGACAGTGCCGAGGATGCCGAAATTCTCAGCAGTCCTGTTGAGAATTCCGGCAGTGGCTCGCCCGATCGACTGGATTCGATCGTCGTACGAAGTAATGCTATCGACAAAGTAAAGCGTGTCCGCGCCGCCGTCGCCGTTCAGGATTCTGATGTTCGCGGCCTTTGCCCAATCGGCCCGTTTCTTCTCCATCTTGCCGAACGGATTGCCGCGGCTCTCGAGCGCTTTGAGCGGCTTCTGCAACGATTGCGGCACATTGCCGTCATCCACCAGGCCGCGCCGCAAATCGACGATCTTATCGATGTACTCGACCAGCAGCGGGCATTCCGCTTCGCAGGCGCCGCAGGTGGTGCATGACCAGATTTCATCCTCGGAATAAATCGTGCCGGCGAGCCGGTCTCCGTTCCGCGCGCCGCCGAATACCGGGTAATGTTGGAAGCAATAATCCCGCGCTTTAATGCTGAGGAACCTGGGCGACAGGGGCCGGCCCACCGCATTCGCCGGACATTGGTCCGAGCAGCGGCCGCAATCGGCGCAGGAGTAAAAATCCAGTATGTGTTTCCAGGTGAAATCGGTGAATGTTTTTACCCCGAACGATTTCACCTGGTCCAGTTGCGTGTCCGGAACGCCGTACCGGACGGGCTTGATGGTCCCGCGGTCGAGCTTGGCGAAGAACACGGTGAACAGCGAAGTCTCCACGTGAAACTGAATTCCGAACGGGCGATAGCAGAGCAGAAAGAAGAAGGCCAGTTCGTGCACGAGGTAGGCGCCCAGATAGAGGTTCGTCACCACTGCCAATGGAGCCGCCGGCAAGGCTTGCTGCGCCATCCAGGCGAACGACAGAACGGCTGTGGACTCAACCGGCAAGTGGTGCTGCCATCGGCTGACGTTCAGGCCGCCTTCGAAAACGCCATCGGCAACCATCAGCAGCGCGATCAGCGCAAGCAGGAAAATTGCGTCGGCGGTGTGGGCCTTCCCATATCTCGCCGGCACCGCGTAACGCGCGGGTTTCAACAGCCGCCGCACGATGGCGACGATCATACAAAGGAGAACTACCGTGGCCGCGTAATCGGAGATTGCGCCGTACAGGCCGCCAGCCGGGGCTGGATGATCCGAAGTCCCTAAAGCAAGCAGCCCGATCGTGTGAATCACCAGCACGATGAACCCGGCAAAAAGCAAAATATGGATGATGCCCGCCGCGAGGTAGCGCGGATGCCTCCACTGGCCGAACCAGAACTTCAGGAGATTTCCCAGGCGCGCGAGCGGGCGGTCGAACCGGATGTCCCGCTGTGCGCGCATCATCGGGGCCAGGCGCTTGGCAACGATGTAGGCGAAAAATGCCGAGCCCACCAGATTGATAATCCAAAACAGGACGCGACCTTGGATGAACCAGAATGTTACTTGTGAGGGCGGCTCGATTGCCTCCACCATACAGTTCTCCAGCTTGCGGAACTTTGACCGCTCGCACAGCGGCAGCAGTCACTTAGACCGTGGGGTTATGAAACGGCAAAATGCCTCACTACCTACCCGTGGCAACTATCAGAGCGATCCGACGGCCATGGCCCGCTCTTTTGGCTGCCGTTCGTTGAAAATCAGCCGGCGCACAGTACGCAGATCGTTCAGGATGATGCGGCTTTTGTAGATGTGAGTGTTCAGCGTCTTGAGCTTGAATATGGCCAGCTCGATCGCCTGCGCGCGACGTAACTCGCCTTCGGCTACCGCCGCACGTTGATCGGTGTTGAGATCTTTCATCGAATCTACGATCGTGTCGGCCAGGACTTTCATGAAATCCTGGGCGCTCTCGATCGAATCGAAACATCGCACGGTATCTTCAGGGGACATTTGTCAGGTGCTCCTTCGGACACGTCGTCTGACTAGGCCGTTGGCGCTGCACTTCTGAGTCCACTCAGGATCGCCTGAAAATCGTTCTTCCCCGCCGAAAGTGATGTGCGAGTGCGGAAAATCTCTGCGTCAATTGCCCCTGACTTGCGCGAAATAACAGTATGAAACAATACTTTAAGATCTTATTTACCGATTAATTGCCGGGCATAAACTGAGTGGATTGGGAGCAGCCGGATTTCATGAAAATAGTACAGCTTGATACGTTTCGGCGGGACACGCGTCACGCGCTGCGCACAATGCGGCGGCAGCCGGTCTTCGCCGCGGCCGCGATTCTCACGCTGGCTGTCGCGATCGGCGGAAACACCGCCATATTCAGCGTCGTCCGCGCGGTGCTGCTGAAGCCCCTGGGCTACCGCGATCCCGATCGGCTGGTGCGCATCACGGGCGGCGCGACACCCACGCGTTTCGCGGAAATGCGGGCTACCGCAAAGTCGTTCAGCGCCACGGGAGCCTATACCTTCCAGCAGAACCTGACCCTCGCCGGCGGGAGCGAACCGGAAGTCCTGAAAGCGGTCCGTATTTCCGCCAGTTTTCTCGATATTCTGGCGGTCGAGCCGCTGCGCGGACGCGGTTTCCGGCCCGAGGAAGACGGGCCGGGCGGCGCGCCGGTCGCGATGATCAGCTCGGCGCTATGGCGGCGGCGGTTCGCGGGCGATCCGCGCGCCATCGGGAAAACGATCACGTTGTCGGACACGCCGTACGTGATTATTGGCGTGCTGCCGCCCCATTTTCAATTTCCATTTCCAGGAATCGACTTGTGGCTGACCGCGCCTGCCGAGGAGCCGGGGCTGCCTCCCGCATCGCGCGCGTTGAGCCCGTTTCTGACGCTATTCGGCCGACTGAAGCCCGGCGTGAACCTGGTCCAGGCCGGCGCGGAATTGAAGGTGATTCGCCACCGCTACGCCCTGGCTCATCCCGCCATGCTGGATGCCAAGCCCAAGATACCGGAGGTGACTCTCCTGAAGGATTCCCTGGTGGCCGATATCCGCACGATCCTGTGGATCCTGTTTGGCGCCGTTATTTTTGTGCTGCTGATCGCTTGCGCCAATGTCGGCGGCCTGCTGATGGCGCGCGCCGCCTTCCGCGCGCGGGAAATGGCCATAAGAGCGGCATTGGGCGCCGCGCGCAACCGCCTGATCCGTCAACTGCTGGCGGAGAGCGTGCTGCTTTCGGCCGCGGGCGGAACGCTCGGCGTGCTGCTGGCGGCGTGGAGTTTGCGCGCGATTCCGGCCATCCGCGCGTTCAACCTGCCACGCGCGGGCGAGGTTCATCTGGATGCCGCGGTCCTGGCATTCGCCGCCCTGCTTTCGCTGGGGACCGGCGTCATCTTCGGGTTGGCGCCGGCGCTGGCCGCCTCACGCCCCGATCTGATGGGCGTCTTGCGAACGGGCAGCGACACCGGCAGCCGGTCCTCGGCCGGCTCCTCGCTGAACGCGCGCACGTTCCTGCTGATGGGCCAAGTGGCTCTTTCGATCGTCTTGCTGATCGGCGCCGCGCTGCTGATCGAGAGCGTCAGCCGGCTGCGCGGCGTCCAAGTCGGCTTCAATACCTCGCACCTGCTCACCATGCAAGTTTCTCTGCCGCCGGTGCGCTACGACACGCCTCGGAAAACGAGCACATTTTTTGAAACGCTGCAGCAAAACCTGGAGGGCTTGCCGGGGATACGCCGCGCCACGGCCGCCATGACCCTTCCGATGATGGGATATGCGGGCGTGCCGGTGCAGGATGCCTCGAAGCCGCTGCGCAAACTCAATGAACGTTTGATTGCGACTTTCCTGGTCGTCACGCCCGGGTACTTCCGCACCCTGGAGATTCCGTTGCGGCGCGGCCGGGATTTCAACGAGCGCGATCGGGACGGCGCGACGCGGGTCGCCATCATCGATGAGTCATTGGCACGCCGCTTTTGGCCGGAGTATCCGGCGGGCATCGACCCGGTGGGCCAGCACCTCTGGGTGGGCGGCACGAACCCCAAACCCGCCGAAATCGTCGGCATCGCCGCGGATGTGCATCAGAGTCTCGAAGGCGGCGCATGGCCGCAAAGCGTGTATGTCTGTTTCGCGCAGAATTCCCAGCCGGCCGCAATGCTGGCCGTGCGCACCGCGGGCGAGCCGCTGGCGGTTACGGCTGCCGTGCGCAGCGAAATGCGCAAGCTGGATACGGATCAGGCGATTACCCGGGTCCGCGCCATGGATGACCTGGTGGAGGATGAGGTCGGCCAGCGGCGTTTGCTCGAAATCCTGCTGGGTACGTTTGCCGGCGTGGCGGTGACGCTGGCGTTGATGGGAATTTACGGCGTCATTGCGTATTCCGTGGCGCAGCGGACGCGCGAGATGGGCATCCGCCGGGCGTTAGGCGCGCAGCCGCATGACATACTGCGCCTCGTCGTGTTGCAGGGTTTTCGTTTGGCCTTGGCGGGAGTAGCCGTTGGACTGGCGGCCGCCTATGGATTGACCCGTCTCATGCAATCGGTCCTGTTTCACGTCAGCGCCACCGACCCGGCGACATTCCTGAGCGTCGCAATATTGTTCTTAGTGGTGGCGCTGGCGGCCGGCTATTTACCGGCGCGCCGCGCTACCCGCATCGATCCCATGGCGGCGCTGCGCCTCGATTGAGTTGCGAGGGGCGCATGCGCGCCCCTTTCGTCAGCGTTGCCGGAAACACGTTACCCGTTGTTCTGGGCTGCGCGCCGTTGCATCCAGCGTTGCCGCATCTGGCGGAAGTGCGCCGGAAGTTGATCGGCCTTCGCGCGTTGTTCAGGCGTCAGCATGCTGTACAGCCTGGCGAAAGCTTCGTGCCTCCGCGCCGACATTTGACCTTTCAGGTTGGCCTCCTGGGCGCTCAATTGGTCGATCTTCGCCGTGTCGTTCGCACGGATGGCCTGGAACATATCTTGGCGAATCTGCTGCAATTGCTGCCGCGCGGGCTGAGTGGCCTGGCGCGCCGCTTGAAACTCGGCCTTGGCCTGGGCCTGTTGCTCCGGCGTCAGGTTCAAATAATTCGCGATCCGCATCCCGCGCCGATGCTGCACGACGGCCGGGTTCGCGGGCTGGTTGCTCACTTCCTGCGCGGCCAGGAGCATGCCGCCGGCTACCGCCCCTGCTGCTACAAAACGTAACCATGTGTTTTTCATTTGGGTATCTTACCCTCCTCAGTTCCGATCTTAGGGGGTCATTGTAAAGCGGCTTTGTAAATAGTGTAAGTATTTGTAACGCCGGTTAAGCGAAATAGTACTCTATCCATAAGAAAGTCATCTCGCTCGAGTGACTTGCAGTTTACAATGCAGCCCAGGAGGGAAAATGCATCGTAAGTTGCTGCTTGCATCCATCGTTTGCGGGTTGATCTCGATCGCCGTTCAACCCCTGTCTTCGGCCGCCACCAATCTGCCCAGCTTGACGGGTTCGTGGCAATTTGTTTTAACGCCCAGTACGCCGTCCACCACACCGCCGGTCGTTCCGATTCCGGGCCTTGCAACATTCACATCAAATCATACCGTCGTGGAAACGGACGGAACGGAATTCGCCACAGTGCCGCCGCCTACGGCCGCCGGTCCTATTGGCGCCAGCCCGGGCCACGGCATCTGGCAACCCGGCAACACCCCAACGGATCTTTATGTCGAGTTCTTCAGCCTGCTGTTCAACCCCGACGGATCGCTCTATGCTGAAAACGTCACCACCATGTTAGTCACGCTCAATGCGAAGGGGAACCAGTTTCAAGGCAGCTACCAGATCAATCAGACCATGGGATCAATCACGCGAGCGCTCTCTTCCGGAACGGTGCAGGGGCGACTCATTCCGCACGTGCCGTTGCCGTGATCGTTGGTCTACGGCGCGGCCGCCACGGCGGCCGCGGCCGGACCGCTCGAATAAACGGCAATCCGCGAGCCCTTCGGCAGCCGCACCGGATCGCGAAAGTAATACGTGCGCTGCCATTCCGGACGCCAGTTCCGTATCCAAATGAGGCGCTCGACCGTGCCGTCCTGCCGGTAGGCGGTCACTTCGAGCGATTGTCCCGGATCGAGGCGCGCCGGCCGTACACCATACAAATCAGCGGGCGCGGTCAGTGTGAGTGGCGCGCCCGCCGCCACCGTGATTTCACGGTTGGGCCGAGGCGGCTTGGCGTTCGCGTTGAAATGCGGCGCCGGCGGCAGGTAAATCTCATCGCCCTTGGGCGCGCCGCCCTCGACCCAATTCACGAACATGTCGATTTCAATCTGAGACAAGCTGGGATCGTCGCGAAAATCGCCGACGCCTTTCACCGCTCCCCACGGCGGCATGCGCCGCGCAGTGACTTCGTCGCGAATGGCCTTCGCCCAGGGCCGCGCCTCTTCATAAGTCGCGAGTGACATGGCGGCGGCGCCCTCCCGATGGCAGCTCACGCAATGCTTGTTCACGAGGCGCGAGATCTCCCGCGTCCATTCGAGTTTGGTAGTAATCGGGTCG
>Ga0335078_10018043_pt1 | contig 10492 bp, 5 predicted proteins | sample Lox_Sample_32_FD_206711 | JGI IMG/M metagenome (GOLD analysis project Ga0335078, IMG submission 206711) | Soil microbial communities from Loxahatchee National Wildlife Refuge, Florida, United States - Lox_Sample_3.2 | ecosystem: Environmental > Terrestrial > Soil > Wetlands | place: USA: Florida...
ATTCGATGGGGGCAATCGGCTTCAGGCCATCACGTATCAGCCAGAACGGGACGCCATGCTTGCGAGTAGGGCCACGGGGAAAGTCGCGAACACGTCGCCGAGCGACAGGACATTTCGCTTCGCTCCCAAAACTTCGAGTTTTTCCCCGGTGAGAACATTGGTCCAATTCTTCGGCGCTTCAGTGGGCAGAACCAGATGGTTGGAGGTCCAGATTTTGTGTCCGATGGGCGCTCGCCCGAATGGGACCAGCCCGGTGAGCAGCCTCGGCACAGTTGTAACCGCCCACGCGTGCTTGGCGCGCCTCAGGAAAGCGCACACATGATCTCTCTTTTCGCCACTGACCTCCAGAGGCTCATAAGCGCCTTCCCGGAACAATTCCCAATGAGCGCGGCGAAAGTTGAGGGCTTCTGACGTCACATACAGCTTGATGCGTCCGTCCTGCCAGTGGTCAAGGAGGCTGGCAACGAAAGTGCCGCGATTTTGCTCTCTCGCCTGTTCGATCTCGGCCAGCAAGCGGCTGCGTTTTTCAAAGTCAACCGGACCGCGGTTATCGGGATCGACCAGTCTCAGATCCCAAAGCTCCGACCCCTGGTAAAAGTCGGGCAAACCGGGCGCGGTGATCTTGATCAATAGTTGGGAAAGTGAATTCAGCGCCCCGTAGTAGGCTATTTCGTGGCACATCAACTGGAAGTCGTTCAAAAAGCGGTTGGCGCTGGATTCTTGGGTGATCGATTGAACAAAGCTGGTGAGAGCCCGCTCGTGCCGGATGCTGGGTCGAGTCCATTTCGTGTGGACCATTGCCTCTCGCGTCGCTTTCACCATGTAATCCTGGAGGCGCTGCCGGAACCCGGGGGCCTCGTCCGGATCGAGGGGCCAGGCTCCAAGCATGGTTTGATAGAGGAGGATTTCCTCGTTGAGATCCGGTACCAGTCTTCCCTCCGCCGTTTTTTTCCGGAGCCGGTTCCAACGGGCCCAACGGTGGAGCGCTCGCTCCCACTTGATCGGGATTTCCGAGAGAACGTTGATCCGCGCCCTTACGTCCTCCGCGCGCTTGGTGTCGTGCGTGGACGTCGCGTTGAGAGTGTGCCGGCAGTGTTCTTGGCGGTACCGGCAAAAGTCGTGGAAGGCGGCCAGGGGGATTCCGTTGGAGGTGGGGGCGCCGCCAACCTCGTTGAGCGAAACCAGGCGGTTGTACACGTAGAGAGCGGAGTCTTCCACTCCCTTGGCCATGATGGGGCCGGTAAACTGCTGCCAACGCGTTACAAACGCCAGCCGGGCCTCCCGCTGCTCGGCCGACACGTGCACTTTATCGCGCAGCAGGAGCACATCGCCGAGGAAGTCGAAGCATTGGGGACCCAATCCCGGATTTCGTCGCCGCGCAGAATGAAGGGCCGGTTCGAGATACTGGCGCCCGCTGGAACTTGTCGCGAAACTGCGTACATAGGTGCGGTAGACGGGAAGGCAGGCCGTGGTCTCCACCAAGGCGCGCGTGAGATCGGCCTGTGGCAGGTCGCGGGCGTACCGATCCTGCTCCGCCAGAAGTCCCAGGTGATGGCCGAGAGACCGCATTTCCACAGCCAGGAGGGTTTCCATGACCTCTTTCTTCTTTTCGTAGACCAGATCTTCGTACGCGCTCTTGGCACCCACGAACGATTTGTAAACATGGTTCAACTTCTCACAGCCGTCCGGGTCGAGGAAGATCCCGTTGAGCTGGTTGAGTAAGTCGTATCCAGTGGTCCCACAGACCGGCCACTCTCGCGGCAACTTCTCGCCGTTCGAGAGGATTTTTTCCACGATGATGTAAAACCGCGGATGGCTCCGACGCGCTCCGTTAGGACTCACGCGCTCCTGCAACCGGCGAAGGTAGCCGAGCGGGTCACGGAGTCCATCGATATGGTCAACCCGCAAACCTGTCACTAGGCCCGCTTCGATCAATCGCACGACGACGGAATGTTCGGCCTCGAACACCAAGGGATCTTCGACGCGGACACCCACCAAGTCAGTGATGGTAAAGAAGCGCCGATAGTTGATTTCGGCATTGACGGAAAGCCAGTAAGACAGCAGATAAGCCTGATCGGCGAGCAAACGGTCCAGCAGCAAAAAGCTCGCCCGCTCCCTTTTTCGGCCGTTGAAAATCCGCACGTTTTCACAGACAAACTCCCGGATTTCGGGCGAGCTTTGATAGAGATTCCAGAGCCGCTCCTTCACCGCTTCTCTTTGCAGGCGTCTTTCTCCGGCCATCTCCGTCGAGAGGCCGACGCGATCGGGAAGGGCGGCCAAGGCGGCGAGAATGCCCGCCAATTCCCGAGTCGCCGGGTGGTCGGCGCCAAGCTTATGTTCCAACTCATCGAGCCGATGCTGCAAGACAAAACGGTACGACTTGGGGGCGACCGGGAGCTTCGCGTCGTAGTAATAGATGAAAAAGCTGCCCCCTTCAAATGCGAGTCTCAGTTCCTTGTTCTCCAGGGACTCGGCGTAAGGGCGGCCAAGAATCGGCAGCAGGACGTTGTTCTGGAGGCTGATCCGCGGCGGGTGCCAATCGATGTCGAAAAACGAGGCGAACGTAGAGCTAGCGCCGTTCTCGAGCACACCCATCCACCACGGATTCTCGCTGCTGGCCGCCATGTGGTTGGGGACGATGTCGAGCAGGAGGCCCATTCCACGCTGGCGGAGCTCGGCCGTCAGGGCTTCGAGGTCCTGCTCCGTTCCAATCTCGGCGTTCAGGCGCGAAGGATCGGTAACGTCGTAGCCGTGGGAGCTGCCACGCCGGGCCTGAAGCAGTGGAGAAGCGTAGATGTCGCTAACGCCGAGATGATGCAGGTAGCCGACCAACGTCCGGGCATGTTCAAAACGGAACTCTCCGTCAAACTGGAGCCGGTACGTGGCCACGGGAATCCGCAGTTTGGGCGACATAAGTTGCAGCGCCGGACCTCAGGCCGGCACCCGATGAAGGCGGCCTCTGTCGTCTGGGCGGAAGATGCCGGGCTGAAGCCTCGGCTGAAGCCCGGCGTTACAACTCATGTCGCAACCGCTGAAAAAGCGCAAACGACTTGGGGCGCAAGCTCAGCAGACTCTCCCGGGCTTCTCCAGAGGACTGGATGCAATCGGGAACGGATCTTCCCGGCCCTCGCCAGCGCCCGTCGGCTGAGTCCAGAACCTGGTTCCACTCTCCCGCGGCAACATCCAGCAAGACGGTTCGAGGTTCATCGCTGAAGTTCGCCAGCAACAAGGCCTCGCCGCCATCACTCCAACGCCGAATCTGAAGGACGTGCGTTTCCTCGAAGCTGTGAACCTGCATGTGATCCCTGCTGCGCTCGGAAAGGGCAGGCAGGGTGCGCCGGAGCCTGATCACCTCCTTGTAGAACTCAAGCAGAGTTGTGTGCGGCTCCCGTTGGCGCAAACTCGGGTCCAGTTTGCTTTGCAAGAAAATGTCCCCGCTTTGCGCGTCCGGAGGTTCGCCTTGCCAGCGGAAGGCGGCGAACTCCTCGCGGCGGCCGTGGCGCACAGCTTCGATGAGGGCCGCATCGCCGTGACTGGTAAAGTAGTGGAACGGCGCGGGGTCGCCGTATTCTTCGCCCATGAACAACAGAGGGATATAGGGCGAGAGAAGCACCATCCCCGCCGCCAGCTTCAGCCCTTCGAAGCACACCCGAGTGCTCAGGCGATTACCGAACAAGCGATTACCTACTTGATCGTGATTTTGAGCGTAAACCACGAATTGGCGCGTCGGAATGTCGCGGGAGGAGTTGCCATGACGGCGCTGCCGATAGGCCGAGTATTGGCCGGAGTAAACGAAGCCCTCCGCGAGAGCCTTTTCCAGGTGCTCGATTTTTCCAAAATCCCGGTAGTATCCCGTGCGCTCCTCGGTCAGCAACGTGTGCAAGGCGTGGTGGAAGTCATCGTTCCACTGCGCGCTCAGCCCGTAGCCGCCCGATTCAAGAGGGCGGATGAAGCGCACGTCATTGAAATCGCTCTCGGCGATCAGGTGAATCTGACGGCCGGCTTTCCGGGCGAACTCGCGGACAGATTGCGCCAACAACTGCAGGAAGGGTTGGGCATTACGATCCGTAATGCCGTGGATGGCGTCCAGACGGAGAGCGTCGATGTGGAAGTCACCCACCCAATGAAGAGCGTTCTCGGTGAAGTAACGCACGACTTCGTCACTCTGGGGGCCGTCGAAATTGATGGCTTGGCCCCACGGGACACGATATTGGTCGGTAAAGTAAGGTCCAAAATCGCTGAGATAGTTTCCCTCCGGGCCGAGATGGTTGTAGACCACGTCGAGTACAACTGCCAGTCCGCTCTCGTGGCATGCGTTGACCAGTCTCATCAGGCCTTCAGGCCCGCCGTAATTGTTCTGGGCGGCAAAAGGATAAACCCCGTCGTAGCCCCAATTCCGGGTGCCTGGAAACTGGGCAACCGGCATCAGTTCGATCGCGGTGATGCCGAGGTCCCGCACTTCGTCCAGATGGGGAACAATCGCATCGAAGGTTCCTGCCGCCGTGAAAGCGCCGACGTGGAGTTCGTAAACGATGTAGTCGTCGAGGTAGAGGCCCTGCCAACCCGCGTCGTTCCAACCAAACGCGTGCAGGTCGACGACGTGAGACGGTCCGTGAACACCCTCTGCTTGAAGTCGAGAGGCGGGGTCCGGCCGCTCTTGGCCATCGAGGCGATAGACGTACTTTGTACCCGGGGCAATGCGGTCGGCCACCGCGGAGTGGTAACCCAGGTCCTGCTTCTCCATGCTGATGACTCGGCTACCGTTTGTGGCGTTGTGGCCTTGGGCGGAGACCCGCCACGGCCCCGATTGGTGATCGAGAATCTTTACCTGGACGCAATCCGCAAGAGGAGCCCAAACGACGAATTGGCAGCGGTTCGCTCCGAGATAGGTTGCGCCTAACATCGGGTTTATAAGCAGTCCCCTCAGCGTTTACGACGGCGTACTTGGTGCCCGCCTCCTCAGTTTAGAAGCTGGACAGGGCGCTTGATTCGTCCCCCAAAAGCTCAAAAACCGTGTCGAGTCGCAGCCTTGCAAGCGTGTGTAGGAGCCGACCCGGAGCCGCAAAAAACTTGATTCTGCCGCCCGCAGCCTGAATCAAATTGTACGCCGCCACCAGGCCGCTCAAGCCGGAACTGTCCGCGTAAGGCACCTCGGCGAGGTTTATGGCGAAGTTCCTTGTGCCTGCGTCCAGCAACTGCCGTATGCGGTCACGAAGGGCATGCACGGGCCGCTCTCCGACGAGAGGACCCACGAGGTCGATTACGGCGACATCGTTTTCTCTGCGGTCGACTACACTGAGATCGGGGCCCGGCATTGACAATGGCCCAGAGCTGTTGAAGGTCTCTTCTGCATGAGTCCGCATATGTCCTCCTTCCCATTCAATTGTCATCGGCGATTGGAAGACCAGGGTGACTTTCCCTTCTGGTCCAATCGTCATTAATCTGGAATCGGCAATTCGCCACCCGGTATTCATCGCAGTTAGCCGGCCCAGTTGGGTGGGCAGGCTTGGGAGTCCGGAGTCGCGGACGACTGCTTCTGACTCGTCTGCGCTGCCCAAACGGGTCTGCCTTTCCTCAAGCACTCCTTGCGAGCACTTGAGTTGCCAATCCTGGCAAGGCTATGTGCCGGAGTACTCAGTGGCTACAACGGACGTTGACGACGGCGAAACAAGGAGTTTTCCTGCGCCCGTTGCAGGATTTGCGGGCGACAAGAGGCCAGCCGGCGAAGGCGGGGCGCCATGAATGGCCAGTTCTGTGTAGCGGCCGGAGAATCGGATTGTTTTCGGCTCGTTACCCCATGCTGGTGAGCAGTGCGAAGAATTTACCGACTGGGAGAGGCATTTCCGCTCCCCGACCGTTGGATCCAACCAATGAGAATGCTGAGTAGCAAGAGGTTTCACGAACGGACTCCTTTGGCTAGGCGCTTGCTCCCGTAGGTGTACGAGGGGGTACGGGGATTTGGTCTGTGCGCCACATTGCGGGATAGAGCTGCTGCGGTTGGGGCGCATGCTCGACAAACGCCCCGATCTCAAAGCGCGCTAAGGGGCTATACAGGAAGCTTACCCCCCGATCTACGGACTTTGCCGGATGGAGGGGTGGCCGGCGGTTGGCTAAGCTGCAAAAAGACGCCGGGCGGCGCATTGAGGATCTCAGCCGTGCAGCCCCCATTTGGAGGACAGCGCGGAGGGAAGTCTTTGAGCAAGGGCAACCTAGCTGACCTATGGGAGGGGTGGCGGCATCCGGCTGAAAGGTCTTTGCCTGGCCTAGTCGGTTCCGTCCCAATATCAAGGCGACAGCCCGCCATGCCGTATGCTGCTGCGCTCGACTCCTCCCTGCGGTTTGGGAAGGCATTCCTGTGCCTCAACCGCGGCACCCCTGTCGTCGCCCTCTGCAAGCGAGTTTGGCGGGAAATAGACACTGACAATTGTGTGGGTTGGGCCGCTCAGATGTCCTTCTACTTCGTGGCGGCGTTGTTTCCCTTTTTCATTTTTCTCGCCGCCCTCGTGGGGTTTCTGCCTTTCAGCGGATTCTGGCACGGTTTTCTGGTGTGGACCACCCATTATCTTCCGAGAGGAGCCCGAGGCTTGGTCTTGTCCGAGGTGCTGGGGCTGACGCAAGGACGCGTGAGCTTTCTCTCCATTGGAGTGCTGGGCACCACCTGGACCGCGTCCACGGGAGTCATAAGCCTGATGGAGTCGCTCAACGCGGCTTACGAAGTGCGCGAAACGCGGGGTTACTGGAAGAGACTATGTCTCGCCTTGGTGACGCTCTTCATATTTTCGCTTCTCATTCTTACCGCTTTTGGACTCTTGTGCGCCGGCCATGAGTTCGGTGCCTGGCTCGGCGAACACGCCCAGTCGTTTCATCCGAACGCTCTCTGGAATATCGGCCGCTGGCTGGTGTCGCTGGGGCTCATCGGCATGGTGGCGGCGATTGCGGACTACGCGCTGCCCAATCGCAAACGTTCCTGGCGCTGGGTAACGCCCGGGAGCATCTTTGCGATTTTGGCATCGGCGGTGGCTTCCACGGGCTTCAACCTGTACGTTGAACACGTTAACTCTTACAGTAAGACTTACGGCGCTTTGGGTGCATTCATCATTCTCATGTTTTGGATCTACATCATCAGCCTAATTATCTTGATCGGCGCAGAAGTAAACTCCGAACTCGACAAATTGAGATCCGCCGGGCAGCTTTCGGCATCGGTTTCCGTGCCCCTCTCTCCGAACCGTTACCTTGCGGGGTCCGGGAGCAAGGCGCCATGAGCCGTGATATTCAATTTTGGTTGTTGCTTCCCGTCGTCGTGGCGGGCGCCTTCGGAGCGCGACTCCGGGCGCAACAAAACCAGCCGGCCCAGCCCGCCCAATCGGTCCAATCGGCCCCGCCAGGCATCTCTTATCAGGGCCAGCGCGTAGCTTTCGTTGACTTGGTGGCTCGGCCCGCGATCGACGTAGAGGCGCTGCGCCCGATGGTCGCTCAAAAGGCTGGCGAGCCTTACTCCGATGCCAGGGTTCACCAAACCGTGGCCGCTCTCAACCGGACGCGCTTGTTCAGCAAGGTCGAAGTTCAGGTGACTCCCGAAGCTGCCGGCCTGCGCGTGACGTTTGTCATGGAACCCGCGTTTTATATCGGGACGATCGATTTTCCCGGGGCGCTGAAGGCCTTTGACTACCCGCGCCTGCTCCAGGTGGTGAACTATCCGGCGGAGCAGCCTTACGAAGAGAGCCTGGCGAACGGCGGACAATCGGCCTTGGAACGCTTCCTCACGCGCAACGGCTACTTCTCCGCCAAGGTGGAAGCGTCGACCAGCCTGAACCAGCAGGTGAAGGTGGCTGACATCATCTACCACGTCACCCTAAACCAGCACGCGAAGTTCGGCCAAGTGCAAGTGGCCGGCCTGCCGCCGGACGAGGCGGCGCAACTACAGCGTGCCCTCCGGTCTTTCCACGCCAGGCTCAAGGGGGCTTCAGTTAGACCGGGGAAGCCGTACAATGCGGACAGAATTCGGGCGGCGAACGATTACCTTCGACAGTATCTCGGCAAAGAGAACCAGTTGACGAAGCAGGTACATTTGGAAGCGCCCCGCTACAACGCCCGGACCAACCGCGCGGACTTGACCTTTCGGGTTACGCTGGGACCAAAGGTCGCAGTTGCGGTCGAGGGAGCCAAGCTCTCCCAGCGGAAGGTACGACAGCTCATCCCCATCTATCAGGAGAACACTTTCGATGACGACCTTGTGGCGGAGGGCCAACAGGACCTCGTAAGCTATTTTCAGTCCAAAGGGTATTTTGACGCGAAGGTAACTTCGCGGATTGTGGACGAACCCTCCGTGGTGTACCGAGTTGAGAAAGGCGAGATACACCGCCTCGCCAATGTCCGGTTCCACGGCAACCATCATTTCGACGACAGCGCTCTCTCATCGCAGGTCCAAATCGAGAAAGGCCATTTCTTCTCTCACGGAAAATTCAGCAACGATCTGCTCCGAAACAGCGTGAAGCAGTTGACGGTCTACTACCAGGCGGCCGGGTTTGATCATGTCAAGATACAGCCAAAAGTGGTTGAGCACCATCCTGAGGTCTCGGTGACCTTCGACATCACCGAGGGCCCTCAAACCATCGTAGATGCGCTCCGACTGGAAGGTAACAAAACTCAGTCGATCGGCGCCCTGGCTCCCCATGGACTCAAACTGGGTCCCGGAAAGCCCTATTCGGCGAACATGCTGGACGAAGATCGCGACCACATCGTGGCGAAGTATCTTGATCTCGGTTATCCGAACATCGTGTTCAGGCCATTGATCCAGCCTGTAGCGGGTCGCCCGGATCATGTGGACGTGGTGTACGCAATCCAGGAAGGACCGCACGTCGAGGTCAGCGGAGTTGCCTTGCTGGGGACTCAACACACGGCCGACAGCTTCATCAACCGCAGCGTCGACATTAAACGTGGTGCTGCACTCAGCCAAGGCAAGCTGCTGGAATCGGAAAGCCGCCTGTACGACCTCGGAGTCTTCGACTGGGCTAGCGTCGACCCCCGCCAACCGGTAACAGATCAGACGCAGGATGAAGTGCTGGTGAAAGTCCACGAGGCCAAGCGGAACAGTCTAAGCTGGGGAGTCGGATTTGAGTTTGAACCGCGAGTCGGTAACCTGCCCGTGGGGGCCGTTGCAGTACCCGGATTGCCCGTGGTGGCGCTGCCGAGCAATTTCACCACCACGCAAAAGAGCTTCGCCAGCCCGGAGGGCGACATTGAGTTCAGCCGGATGAACCTCTTCGGACGCGGCGAAACGGCCACGGTGGGATTACTCGGCGAGCGGCTGGATCAGCGAGCCACCTTCACATACTCGGAGCCTCACTTCGCCGGCTGGAACTGGAGTTCACTCCTGAGCCTGACGGCGGAGCGAACGAGCCAGAATCCCCTCTACACGGCGCAAACTGCCCTGGGCTCGTTTCAACTCGAGAAGTTCCTCGATCGTACCAAGCGGAAGGCGTTATACGTGCGCTACACGTTCAATCGCACTGACTTGAGCAACCTGCTGATTCCCCAGTTGGTGCTTCCCCACGATCGCAGCGTGCGCCTTTCCTCTCTCTCCACCACTTTCACTCACGACACGCGCGACAAGCCACTCGACGCTCACAAGGGGATGTATCAATCCTTTGATTTCGCGGTGTACCCGAAAGTGATCGGATCGAGCGACAACTTCGTGCGTTTCTTGGGTCAAACCGCACTCTACAGGGAGGTGAGGCCTTCGCTCGTCTGGGCGAACAACGTCCGCATCGGCTTCGCCCAGGCATTCGGCGGCAGTGAAGTCCCCTTGATCGAGAGCTTCTTCTCCGGCGGCCCTGACAGCCTGCGCGGCTTTCCCATCGACGGCGCCGGCCCGCAGCGAACGGTTCCGGTTTGCATCGACCCCGATAATCCATCCACCTGCACGAACATCAATGTGCCAGTTGGAGGCAACCAACTCTTTATTTGGAATTCAGAAGGACGCTTCCCGCTGCCGGTGAAGAAAGGGCTCGGCGGAGTGATCTTCTATGACGGCGGGAATGTTTACGGCACTATCGGTCTGAGCCGATTCTTCAAAGACTACAGCAATACCGTCGGCGTGGGCTTGCGGTACTCCACGCCCGTAGGACCGGTTCGGTTCGACGTCGGTCGCAATTTGAATCCCGTATTGGGGTACAACGCCACCCAGTATTTCATCACCTTGGGTCAGGCTTTCTGAGGCTTTAAAACACATGACGGTCTCGAAGAAGTGGGCGTTGCGCATCACGGCGGCGGTACTGGTGATACTCTTCTTGGGCACTGCCGGCCTTCTGGTAATTCTGCGTACAGGTTATTTCCATCGCTACGTCCTGGAGAAGATTGTTGAAGACACAGAGAAGGCTACCGGCGGAAAAGTCGAGATAGCGAGCTTTCGCTTCCGCTGGTCCGGCTATGCCGACATCTATCATTTCGTACTTCACGGCACGGAATCGAATCCCGCTCAGCCCCTTGCCGC
>Ga0335078_10018044_pt1 | contig 10492 bp, 8 predicted proteins | sample Lox_Sample_32_FD_206711 | JGI IMG/M metagenome (GOLD analysis project Ga0335078, IMG submission 206711) | Soil microbial communities from Loxahatchee National Wildlife Refuge, Florida, United States - Lox_Sample_3.2 | ecosystem: Environmental > Terrestrial > Soil > Wetlands | place: USA: Florida...
ATGCAAGAGGCGCTGCAAGGCATGCGTATGGTCAAAGCCTTCTCCCTCGAGCAGGAGATGCGCCGGCGGCTTTCGCTCAGCGTCGATGCGGTCGAACGCGAGTCGAACAAGATGGCGCGGGTAGCCAATCGCGCGAGCCCCTTGATGGAGACGCTGGGCGGTTTCGCGATCGCCTTGGCAATGATTTACGGCGGCTATCGCGGCATCCATGGCGGGGGCACACCAGGCGAATTCGTTTCTTTTTTGGCCGCGTTTCTGCTCGCGTACGAACCGGCCAAGCGCTTGGCGCGCCTGAACATCGACCTTCACAACAATCTCGTCGGCGTTCGCGTCTTGTACGAAGTCATTGACAGCCCGCCGGGCGAGTCGAGCGACGACGGCCGTCCGGCGCTCAAACTTAGCGCCGGACGCCTGGAATTCGCCGACGTGCACTTTGCGTACCGGCCGGGCGAGCCGGTCCTGCGCGGCATGAACTTCCTCGCCCAGCCCGGGCGGTTGACCGCCCTAGTGGGACCTTCCGGCGCCGGTAAGTCGACCGTGTTCGATCTGATCCTGCGATTTTACGACGTCGAATCCGGGCGGATCCTGATCGATGGTCAGAATATCGCCGGCGTGTCGCGACATTCCCTGCGCGGCCAGATCGCTTACGTCGGCCAGATCGTGCAGCTGTTTCGCGGCAGCATCCGCGAAAATATTGCTTTCGGCAAAGTTGGCGCCAGCGACGCCGAAGTCGTCGCCGCGGCGAAAGCCGCGCACGCGCACGAATTTATCCTCGGCTTTCCCGCTGGATACGATACCCCGGTCGGCGAACATGGCATGCAACTGTCCGGCGGCCAGCGGCAGCGCATCGCCATTGCCCGTGCTCTGATCAAAAATGCGCCGATCATCCTGCTCGATGAGCCAACTGCCGCTCTCGACTCCGAATCCGAACAAAACGTGCAGGAGGCGTTCGCGGAATTGCGTAAGGGCCGCACGACGCTCGTGATCGCGCACCGGCTTTCCACCATCATGCATGCCGACTGCATTCTGGTAGTAGAAAGCGGAGCGGTGGTCGAATCCGGCCGTCACGACGAATTGTTGCGTAAAGGCGGGCGTTACGCCTCGTTCTATCGGCTCCAGCTAAAGGAGCAGGAGAGGCCGGTGGCGGACACCGATTCCGTCGTACGCTTCCCGTCCTCTGTCATACGGCCGTAAGCGGAACTTTCGTAAACTTTGCGAGTTTTAAGGTGGGTTAACTCCCCTCAGGAGCTCGACCATGGGCGCCAGACGCATCACTTTGCGCGTGCAACCGCCGGTCCCGTTCGGCGAAGTCACTGTCGTGCCGGCAACGCTGAGCGGGCGGCCGGAAACCGACATGGCGCGTGCGATGGCGGCGGCGCTTGCCGACTTCGAAGCACCCACGGCCGCGGACGTGTACAAGAAGTTGCGCCAAGCTTTTCCTCTGGCGCCGCTCGGCGCGCGGGTTGCCGCGCTCGCAGACATCATGGAGCGGTTGCGGCGGCCATTTTAATTCGACCGGTCAAGAACTTCGGCTGTCCTGGATCGGGTGCATTCGGCATCGCTATCGCGGATATGGATGCGGCGAGTTGTTTGACTTATTTTCGTCAGCTAGGATAGGTGATCCGGCCGTTTGAGCAGCAGGGGACGATCTAATGATACGAACAGGTGTGACTGCGTTGCTGATTGCGATCTTGCCGACACTCGCCGCCGCACAGGCCCCGGGACCTCCGGGCCCGCAGCATCGGCCGCCTGGACGCGCGCCGGCCGCTGTTCCGCATGCGCCGCCCCACCTTGGCGGGCCGGCAGTCGCACCTGGACGGTTTACTTATCGCGGGCGCGCAGTCACGAGAATGCACGTGTCACCGTTCGTTTATCCGGCTGGCTGGGGATACCGGCGCTGGGTTGTAGGCGCTATTCTGCCGCCTCTATTTCTCGTGCCGGCCTATTACTACGCCGATTGGGCCGCGCTTGGGCTTGCTCCCCCGCAGCCGGGCTTTCAGTGGGTGCGCTACGGTCCCGACCTCTTGCTTGTCAATGTAACGACTGGTGCAGTCGTCGACGTCGTTTACGGTGCTTTTTACTAATTGCGGGTGGCGGCTGGGAAGGCCGCTGCCCGCGTCGCAGCGCTAAGTTCAGGTCTGCAAAAGCTCCATAATTGCCGCGGCGATGCGCAAGAGTTTGCGGTCGTCGCCGTTGCGCGCAAGCAGCATGAGCCCAACTGGGAGCGGCGCTGAAAGCGGCAGCGAGACTGCGCACAGGTCGAAGAAATTGCCGATCACCGTATTGCGCCGTACGATGGCGTTGCGCGCTGCAAAAGATTTCTGCTCCGCAACTTCGGCAATGGTCGGCGCCACAATCGGAATGGTCGGCATGGCTAGCACATCGAGCGAGTCGAGCGCGCCGTCCATCGCGCGAATGAGCCGGCCGCGCTCGCGCACCATGTTAACGTAATTTGCTGCATTTATAGCGCAGCCGCGTTCGATACGGGCGCGCACATTGGCGTCGATGTCGTCTCCGCGCCGGGCAATCCGCTCGCGATGAACGGCGCACGCTTCTGCCGCGATGATGCCGCCCTTGGCGTCGACTTCCGCCATGCCGTCGAGCAAGGGAACCGTGTCCCGCGTGAGTCGAACGCCGGCGCGATCAAGCCGGTCGATCGCCGCGGCAAAGGCGGTTGCGACAAAAGCGTCAAGGTTTTCGAGCGGCGGTCCTTCGCCAATACCAACGCGCAAGCCGGCGAGTGCAACGGGCTTGAGCGGCGAGAAATCGCCGCCCGCCAGAATGGCATCAGCCTTGGCGCAATCCGCCACGCTGCGCGCCAGCGGTCCGATCGAATCGAAGGAATAGCTGAGCGGAAAAGCCCCATCGTTAGAAACACGTTGTCGGCTTGGTTTGAAGCCGACGATGCCGCATAACGCGGCCGGCATTCGCACCGAGCCACCTGTATCGCTACCGATCGCGATATCGCACATGCCATCGGCGACGGCGACCGCGGCTCCCGAAGAGGAGCCCCCAGGCACGCGACTGCGATCGGCCGGGTTTCCCGGCGTCCCGAAATGCGGATTGACGCCGATGGCGGTAAAGGCAAACTCGCTCATATTGGTTTTACCGACAATAACCGCGCCCGCTGCGCGCAGCCGCCGCACTACGGCCGCATCCGTCGCCGCCGGCTTGCCCTCCTCAGCCAGCACTTTTGATCCGGCCCGCGTGATTTCGCCGGCGACGTCAAACAAATCCTTGATGCTAACAATTGCTCCATCAAGCGGCCCGAGCGAAATGCCGGAGACGGCCCGCGCATCGGCGGCGTCCGCCTGGGCGCGGGCAGCATCGGTGTAGACTGTCAAGTAAGTGCGCGTCCCTTCGCCGTTTGGATCGGCGATACGCGTAAGCGCACGTTCGAGCCTGTCCCGGCAGGAAAGCGGTTTCATGCGGCGTCCATTCTCACGACGATGCTATTACGGCGTTGCGGATCATATACCGATCCTGTCATCATCTGCGAGCGGCAAAGCGTAGAGGAACATGGCTGATACAAGACTCGCATTTTGTTTTATCGGCTTCGGCGAAGCGGGCCAGGCCATGGCCTCGGGCTTGCGCGAGACAGGGGTCGAGCGGATTACCGCTTGGGACATCTTGTTTCCGCAACGCGAAGGTGCAGAGCTTGTTCGTGCCGGCGAGGGCATCGGCGTACGTTGCGCTGCTTCGGCCGCAGACGCCGTGCGCGGCGCCGACATCGTCGTGTCCGCGGTCACGGCCGCGTCGAGCGTCGAGGCGGCAAAATCGGTCAAGGCACATCTGGCCGGCCGACCTTTCCTGCTGGACATCAACTCGGTCTCGCCTGGCCGCAAGCAAGAGACGGCCGATCTCATCGGCGCCAGCGCCCGTTACATCGATGTCGCAGTGATTGCCCCCATTCATCCGGCACGCCACCAGACGCCGATGCTGCTCGCCGGCCCTGACGCCGCCACGCTCCTTTCGCCGCTCAGCGCACTCGGCATGCGGGTCAGCGTTGCGGGCGCCGAAGTCGGGGCGGCTTCGGCGATCAAGATGGTGCGGAGCGTCATCATAAAGGGAGTTGAAGCGCTGACGCTCGAGTGCTTTCTCGCTGCGGCGCGCGCCGGCGTGGTTGATCAGGTGGCGGCGTCGCTGAAGAACAATTATCCGGGCCTCGAGTGGTCAAAGATCATTCCCTACAACCTCGAGCGCATGGCGCGGCACGGCGAGCGGCGAGCCGCCGAAATGGAAGAGGTCGCGGAGACGTTGCGCGAGTTGGGCGTCGAGCCGCTGATGAGCAATGCGACGGTCAAGCGCCAGCGCGAGATGGGCGAAATCGGCGGGCAAGCTTCGGTGCGCGCCGTACTTAAGAAAGACGGTGCGGCAATACTCAACGCCATCAGCGCCGCCGCCCGCGACCGGCATTAATCGTCACACATCCGCCGGGACGCAAATTCAGCCGCGGTTGCGAATCGTTTCGGCGAGATAGGCGAAAGACGCCTTCGGCGTGCGCTTGAGGGTAGCGAAATCGACGTGGACCACTCCGAAGCGGCGGCTATAGCCTTCGGACCATTCGAAATTATCCAGGAGCGACCAGACGAAATAACCTCGCAGGTTGACTGCTGCGGTAAAAGCCGCGCGCGCGGCGGCAATATGTTCCCGCAAATAGGCCACCCGGTCCTCGTCATGCACGGTGCCATCGGCCGCAAGCGGATCGTTGTAGCAGGCGCCGTTTTCGGTGACGTAGATTTCCGGATTGCCGTAATCGTCTCGCATCCGGACGAGCGCGTCGTTCAAACCGCCGGCGTCGATCGGCCAGCCGATCGCGGTAAAGCGCGTGCCGGGCGGCACCGCGCCAAACCAAGCCCCGAACAGGCTTTGCGGGGCCTCGGCGACATAGGCCGGCGCATAATAGTTGAGCCCGAAAAAGTCGACCGGCTGCCTGATAATTTGCAAATCATCCGCCGCGACGAGCGGTGCCATCTCGTCGGCAATCGCCGACGGATAAACTCCCTTGAACAGCGGATCGAGCAAGGCGCCGTTCCAGACCGCATCGAAGCGGACGACTGCGCGGCGATCCTCTTCGCGATCGGCTGACGGGCGAACGGGCGATATGTTGGCGACGGTGCCGAGACGAAGGTCGGCGCGCTCCGCGCGCAGCGCTTGTAGCGCGCGACCCTGCGCCAGGTTCTGGTGATGAATCGCGGAGAGCATGTTTGATAGGCCGACCACGCCCGGCGCGTGCCCGCCCAGGCCGTAACCGAACAATGCGTGCACGTTCGCCTCGTTGAACATCGCCCAGTGCTTGACGCGATCGGAGAGCCGCCGCGCCACGACGCGCGCGTAATCGGCGAATTTGTCGGCAATATCACGCTTGAGCCAACCGCCGGACTCTTGCAGCGGCTGGGGCAGATCCCAATGATAGAGGCAGAGCCACGGCGTGACGCCGCGCGCGACCAACCCGTCAACCAGACGATCGTAAAAATCGAGACCGCGCGGTTCGACCGTGCCGCTGCCGGTGGGCAAAATCCGCGGCCACGCCGTCGAAAAGCGGTAAGCGTTAAAACCGCCGCGCGCCAGCAAGTCCAAATCTTCCGGCCAACGGTGATAGTGATCGCACGCCACGTCGCCGGTATCGCCGTGCTTCACCTTTCCGGGCGTGTGGCTGAAAACGTCCCAGATGCTCTGACCGCGGCCGTCTGCATCGACCGCACCCTCGATCTGATAGGACGACGTCGAAGCACCCCAGACGAAGTCGGCCGGGAACAGTGTTTCCGGCATTGCCGCCGTGGCCGGCCAAATCACGCGCGGCAGGCCGGCAAGGCTGGTGAGGATCGGGAGCAAATTCCGCCGCGATAATAGTGGCATTTAGCGCCGCCGTCTGGCTTTCCCTGTTGCACGCGCTTGCTTGGCTGCAAATCGGCGTTCGGCTTTTGGTTGTAATTTTGGCGGCCACAAACCACTCGCCTTCAGGCGAGCACTCCAGTATTCCCACGTCCGCTCCGCCGCAGTCGTTTTTACGTTGATGGCGCCGGCGAGCTTGATCTCGCCCGGATAGAGCGGCTGCGGCTCGCCGATCAGCGAGGCGCGAAATTGATAGTCGGCGTTCCAGCACAGATAGATCGAGCGCGACACGAGCTCGCGCAAGCTCGCGCCGACGACGGTGGCGCCGTGGCGCTTCATCAGGACCACCGAATTGTTGCCGAGCGCACGGGCGAGCGAACGGCCCTCCTCCGGCTTGACCACCAGCAAGTTGGTGTCGCCGAACTCGTCGTGCTGATCCCAAAATGGGACGTGTTCGCCGATTGCGCCGCCGATATGAAATACCGGCACGATCGGCTTGCCGGTGATGCAAAACGGCATCACCGCCGGCGCGTGATGATGGCATATTGCGGTGACGTCGCCGCGCGCCTTGTAGATTTCGCCGTGAATGACGCGCTCGGAATAAAGCCGCACGGTCGCCGGTTTCACCGGCTCCGAATCGAGCGTAAATTCGAGAATGTCGCCGGGCTCGACCAACAGCGGCGACCGCGAACGCGCCAGGAAATATCGCCCGGGATCGTGCGGATGGCGCAGGCTGACGTGACCGAACGCGTCGATAACGTTTTCATGGCCGAGAATGCGGTTGGCGATGGCCAGTTCTTCGACGAGACCTTGCAAACTGTTGGGCACCGGATCAGTCCTCTTTTTGGCAGCGTCACGGCTGCCGCGGTTAGCGATTTTAGCAAATCCGCCAAATGCATGACATGCTGCGCCCCAAGTGCTATCAAACCGCTGAAAACAGCGGCCCCGGGACATGCAATGAGCGCGCGCCACCTCGATATCAGCATGCGCGTCAACGGCGAAGCCGTTTCCGCACGCGTCGAGGCACGTAAGACGCTGGTTGACTTCCTTCGTGACGATCTTTCCCTTACCGGCACTCATGTCGGCTGCGAACACGGCGTGTGCGGCGCGTGCACGGTACGGTTCGACGGCGAAGCCGTACGCTCTTGTCTTCTTCTCGCCGTGCAATGCGATGGCGCCGAGGTTGAAACGATCGAGGGTCTAGCGGATTCCGGCGAAATCGCTGATTTGCAAGCTGCGTTCGCACGCCGCAACGCGTTGCAGTGCGGTTATTGCACCCCCGGCATGCTCATCGGGGCGCATGAGCTCCTGGCGAGCGGAACGGTGCCCAGCCGCACGGTGATCCGCGAGCATATTTCCGGCAATTACTGCCGCTGCACTGGCTATCAAGCGATTGTCGATGCGATCCAGCAGGTCGCACAGGCGCGGGCAGCGGTCAAATGAAAATTGCCGAAGATGTTGTTTCCGGCCTCTCCGCCCTTGACCGGCCGAATTCCTATATCGGCCGCTCCGTGCCGCGCCCCAATCTCGAGCGGCTCACCCAAGGGCGCGGTCAATATGTCAGTGACGTCGTGCTGCCGCGCATGGTGCATGTCGCGTATCTGCGGTCGCCCCACGCACACGCGCGCATCAAGAACATCGAGACGAGCCGTGTGAAATCGGCGCCGGGCGTAGTCGCCGTCGTCACCGGCGCCGAGCTTGCCAAAGTGATCACGCCCTGGATCGGCGTGCTGACGCATTTGAAGGGAATCAAATCCGCTCCGCAGCACGCCATTGCGGTCGACCGCGCCTGTTGGCAGGGAGAAGCGGTATGCGCGGTGGTTGCGCGCAGCCGCGCCGAGGCGGAAGATGCCTGCGCGCTGATCGAGGTCGAGTATGAGCCACTGCCCGCCGTCACCGACGCGGAAACCGCGCTTGATCGCGCGACGCCGGTCATTCACCCCGAGCTCGGCGACAATCTGACCTTCGAGCGCACGCTCGTTGCCGGTGACCCCGATCAAGGATTCGCCGACAGCGACGAGGTAGTGGAAGCAACCTTCGTGTTCGGCCGCCATACCGGCGTTACCAACGAGCCGCGCGCCATCGTCGCCGACTTCAATCCGGGCGAGCGGCGGCTCACCGTTTATCAGGGCACGCAAGCGCCGCACATGATGCAAAACTTGTTCGCGAAGCACCTCGGCCTCGAGGAGCATGAGGTGCGCGTCCTCACCAAAGACGTCGGCGGCTCGTTCGGCATCAAAGTACACACCTATGCAGATGAGATGGCGACGGCCGCGCTCGCCAAGCTGCTCAAGCGGCCGGTTAAATTCGTCGCTGACCGCTTCGAAAGTTTCATCACCGACATCCACGCCCGCGATCACCGCGTCAGGGCAAAGATCGGCGTGAAAAAGGACGGCACTATCACCGCCTTCGAAATCGACGATCTCACCGGCATCGGGCCGTATTCGGTCTATCCGCGAACAAGCGGCATCGAAGCAAACCAGGTCGTCAATCTGGTCGGCGGGCCTTACACCTGCCCCAACTACCGCGCGCTTGCTCGCGTCGTCTTTCAAAACAAGAACGTCATGTGCCAATACCGCGCGGTGGGCCATCCAATCGCTACGGCGGTCACCGAAGGCCTTATCGAGCTGGCGGCGGCAAGGGTTGGCATGGATGTAGTGGAGCTGCGCCGACGGAATTTGATCGCCGACGACGCCTATCCCGCGGTGGGCGCCGCCGGCATAAAATTTGAAAAGCTTTCCCACCACGCCTCGCTCGACAAGATCCTGGCGATGATGGATTATCAGAAGCTGCGCACCGAGCAGGGCGAGTTGCGTGCACGCGGCATTTATCGCGGCATCGGCTTTGCGTCGTTCATCGAGGTGACCAATCCCTCCGCAGCTTTCTACGGCGTCGGCGGTGCGCGCATCTCGTCGCAGGACGGCGCGACGTTGCGGCTCGACGCGACCGGGGCAGTATTCGTGCATTCCGGCGCGACTGAACAAGGTCAGGGCGCGGAATCAGTGCTGGCGCAATGCGTCGCCACGTCGTTTGGCGTCCCGCTCGAGCGCGTGCGCGTCATCACCGGCGACACCGACCATACGCCCTATGGCGGCGGCACCTGGGCGTCGCGCGCGGCCGGGATCGGCGGCGAGGCCGCCTGGCAGGCGGGCAAGGCGCTACGCGCCAGTGTGCTCGCCGCGGCCGCCTCGATACTGCAAGCCGACCCGAAAGCACTCGATATCCGCGCCGGCATTGTCGTCGACGCCGACACGGGCCGCGAGCGGATGCCGCTCGAAGAAGTGGCGCGCGTCGTCTATTTCCGTCCCGACACGCTGCCGCCCGGCTTTCAGGCCGAGTTCGTGGTGACGCGCCACTATGTGCCGCGCGCCTGGCCCTTCGCTTTCACCAACGGCGTACAGGCGTCTTATCTGGAAGTGGACACAAAAACCGGTTTGATCAGGCTGCTCAAGCACTGGTGCGTGGAAGACTGCGGTACGGTGATCAATCCGCAACTCGTCGACGAGCAGCTTCGCGGCGGCATTGTGCAAGGGATCGGCGCCGCGCTTTACGAGCATTGTCTCTACGACGAGGCTGGTCAGCTGCTCAACGGCAATCTGATGGACTATTTGCTGCCAATGGCAAACGAAATGCCCGACATCGAGGTCGGCCACGTGGTGACGCCGACCGCCGATTCGGAATTGGGCGCCAAAGGCGCCGGCGAAGCCGGCACGGCGGGTGCGCCGGCTTCGGTGATGAACGCGCTCAATGACGCGCTCCGCCCGCTGAACGCCGCGCCGCTCCTCGACATGCCGTTCACGCCGCAGCGCGTGCTAAAGGCGCTTCGGCGGATTTAGTTTTGGCCGTGGCCGGCTGTGTACCGATAATTCGCAATATCCGCTTTGGCTAAAAGGCAACGTGCGAGCGGACATCGTTTGACGTCCGCTATGTCCAACAAGAGACGTCAAGACCGTATCTCGACATCCTGGCTAGTGTTACGGTCGGAGGTCAGACGGGGAAACATCCAAGTAATCTAGGGAGCACCGTCCATGCAGCCGGACACGCGTTACGCCAGGAGCGGTGACGTTCACATCGCTTATCAAATATTTGGCGATGGTCCAATCAACCTGGTTGTCGTTCCAGGTTTTGTGTCGAACATTGAGAACTATTGGGACGAACCAGACTTGGCTCGTTGGCTGCATCGTCTTGGAAGCTATGCGCGCGTGGCCATGTTCGACAAGCGTGGTACTGGGATGTCGGATCGCGTCGCCGAACTGCCCGGCTTGGACCAGCGCATGGACGACCTGCGGGCGGTCATGGATGCCGCCGGTATGGAGCAGGCTTCGGTGCTCGCGGTATCGGAAGGCGGTCCGCTGGCGGTGCTGTTCGCTGCGACTTACCCCGACCGGTGCCGCGCGATGGTCCTCTATGGCAGCTTTGCGCGCGCTCGAAAGGAGTTTGTTACAGAATTTCTCAGCTACATCGATCAATCGTGGGGCACCGGTGGCAGCTTGCCGATATTCGCTCCCTCGCGCGCAAATGATCCCGGCTTCCAGCGCTGGTGGGGCCGGTTCGAGCGGCTCGGCGCCAGCCCCACCGCAGCGGCTGGCGTCATGCACATGATTAGCCAGATCGATGTTAGCGGTATCCTTCCGTCAATTAGAGTGCCCACGCTCGT
>Ga0335078_10018046_pt1 | contig 10492 bp, 9 predicted proteins | sample Lox_Sample_32_FD_206711 | JGI IMG/M metagenome (GOLD analysis project Ga0335078, IMG submission 206711) | Soil microbial communities from Loxahatchee National Wildlife Refuge, Florida, United States - Lox_Sample_3.2 | ecosystem: Environmental > Terrestrial > Soil > Wetlands | place: USA: Florida...
AATCCGGGGCTGCGCCGCAGGGTGCGGGCGGCATAGGCGAGATCCTGGCGGAGGTCGGCGAGCAGGCGCGAGCGGTGCACGTCGCGGAGGTCTTCGCGGATTTGCGCGGTACCGCCGAATTCGAGGAGCGCTCGGCGGCGGGCTTCGTCCGGCGCGATGCCTCGGGCAATATAGTCCTGGGTGACGCGATCGAGGTGATAGGCGATTTCGGAATCCAGTTGCGGTTCCAGTTTCTTGCGAAAGAACATAGGCGCCTCTATTCCGCAGTTTTCAGAATGAGCTGCACGGCGCCGGCGAGGCGATCCCAATTGGCCGCCTCGGCGGCGAGCTGTTTGCGCCCCAGGCGGGTAAGGGAGTAGAATTTGGCCTCTCGCCCGGTCTCCGAGGCCCGCCAATCGGCCTTCAGCCAGCCGCGTTTTTCCAGGCGATGCAGGGCGGGGTAGAGGGAGCCTTGCTGCACCTGTAAGACTTCGCGCGAGATCTGCTGGATGCGCTGGGCGATGCCGTACCCATGCGCGGGCTCGAGGGCGACGATCTTGAGGACCAGCATGTCGAGGGTGCCCTGGAGGAGATCGGACTTGTCGGATCCCATGACATTCTACATATACGGCAGGAATGTGTAGAATGTCAAGGTATAATGGAAAAGGTAAAATAACGCTATGGCTGCCCTACCACAACTGATCACGGTGGAGGAATTCCGGCGATTGCCGGAAGGCGAACTCGAGTACGAACTGCATTTCGGCGAGGTAGTATCGATGACGCGACCGAGACCACGGCATTGGCTATTGCAACGGCGCCTGGTGAGGCTTTTGGAACCCAGGTTGAAGGAGTTCGGAGAGGTGGGCGTCGAAATCCCGTTTCGGGCGTTGCCGGAGTTCGACTTGCGCGCCGCCGACGTAGCCGCGATTTCCCACGCGCGAATGGCGGCCATGGATCTCGACGACGATTTCCCTGGCGCGCCCGATCTGGTGATCGAAGTGAAATCGCCTTCCAACACGGAGCGCCGGTTGCGCGAACTGGCCGCATTTTGCCTGACCAGAGGCGCGATAGAGTTCTGGATTGTGGACTCCGAGCGGAAGTCCGTGACGGTATTCCACCGCGACGGGATTCCGGCGGTCTTTAATTCGGGCGACAACATCTCTCTGGCAGCTTTCGGCGCGGGAGAACTGCCGGTGGACGAGATCTTCGCGTAGGTACCATTTCGAATTAAATCGCTGGTTGTTAGAATCGGGTCTCTTGGTTTGGTTGACATCATGGAGACCATTCGTAAGTACTACCTCGCCCCGTTCGTGTTCCTTCTCCTCGCCCGTCCGGCGATATCCCAGATAGGCGTAATAACAGGACCGGCGCACTCGATGTTTTCGTGCAGTGCCAGCGTACCTTCTCCCGCTTTACTTCGTCCCGAGAGCTATACGGAGCTCCTAGGCGATATCGTAATCACCTGCACCGCCGGCCCGAATTATCCCCGTGGAACAGCAATTCCAACGGCCAATATCATCGTGTATGTGACCCCATATCCGCCAATCACCAGCCGCATTTTCGAGCCGAATACCGGACTCTCCGATGCTTTGCTGCTGGTGGACGAACCCGGTTCCTCGCTGACAACCGGCGCTGTGGGCAACTACGGTCCGCAGGCTCCGCAGGTGCTGTGCACTTTGACACCGGCTGCCTGCCAGGCGTACTCTGAACTTGACAAGTCTGGCGCATACCCGGTGGCGGCTTCCGAGCCTTCGGCCGGCAGTCCGAACGCCGCCAATATGATTCAGGGGATTGTCGGGGATTTCGGAGCTAATTCCGTCACCTTCTATGGCGTTCCCGGGATGCCGCCGGCTTACCAGGGTCTGTCGCGGGTTTTTCGCATCACCAATATCCGGGTCCCAACCCTGGGGATTACGGAAGGGACGCAAGTCCAAGTCTTCCTGTCGGTGAACCCGCTCCAGGTAATTCCGGTCGCGGGAAGCGCCATGACGGCGGGGCTGGTTCAGGCGGCGATGACCGCCAGTGTCAACTCGTCCCCTGCCGGAGGAAATGCGCCTTTCCCGCAGTGCATGCCGCCGGCGGGCCCGGCCCTATCGGCGCAGGTCAGTTTCGTGGAAGGCTTCAAAAGCATGTTCAAGACTCGCGTGGCGCCGCTGGCGAATACCGCGTGGGCCTCGACGGCGACCCAATACCGGCACGCCGGGTCAGAACATTCCGGGAGGGCAGTATAACGGCTTTGCGGCGGATTCCGAATCGGGATTCATTCTGCCGGCCGGCGCTATCAATCTGGGGAGTGTCACTTACACGGCTGGTCTGAGCGATTTCGGCACGCGCCTCAAGGCGGTATTCACCAATGTCCCGGCGGGCTTGTCGGTATATGTTTCGACTACCAACGCGGTGAACTATGCCGTGCCGGGTGGAACGAACGTGGCGCCGTATGCCGTACTGGTGGCTACCAATGAAAGCCACGAGGCTGACCCTGACGCCGCGGCAGTTGCGCCGCTCGCGGGAGGCGTGCCGGGAAGCGACGGGCTGACGGCATATCCGCTCACCGTGGACGCCACGGGAAGGGCGGCGGCGATCTGGGAGGTGGTGGATGCCAGCCCACAAGCGATCGATACCCTCACGTTCAGCGTATATGTGACTTTCAGTGGATTGCCATCGACGAATGCATTTCCCGGATTGCCGGTGAACCACGTGGCGCTGAGCTTTGCGCCGGAGCCCGGAGGAGGCGCGTTTACCAACGCCAACGGCGCGTCGGCGCTGACCAGCCCGGTTCCGCGGTTTAGCGTGCTGACGCCGCAGCAGGGCTCGTGGTTTTCCATTTCGCCTTGCGCGATCAGCGTGTTCAATGCGCCGAACGTACCCTTCACGTATGCGATTGGTGGACCGCTGCCGGCGGGCCAGAGCTTGATCGTAGAGACTTCGCCGAGCGGCCTGGCGGTGACGGCAACGCCGCAGGTAACCACTCCGGCGAATGGGAATTGGCTGTCGGCTTCTTACAAGGGCTTGCTTGGGATCTCGATAAACCCCGCCGGGTTGGCTGCTTCCGCCACCCCCTATACGGGCACCGTGGTGCTTTCGGCGCCGGGAGTTCCGAGTGTTACGGTGCCCGTGAGCCTCACGGTGTACCCCGCTCCGTCGCTCACTGTGACGAAGACGCACGTGGGTGGCTTCACCGCCGGACAGGTTGGGGCGACTTACAGTGTTACCGTCAGCAACGCTGCTTCATCGGCATCCACGAGCGGGACGGTGACGGTCACCGAGTAAATACCCAGCGGTTTGACGCTAGCCGCAATGGCCGGCTCGGGCTGGAATTGCGCGTCGCTTCCCACCTGCCAGCGCTCCGATGCGCTCCCGGGCGGGGCATCTTATCCGCCGATTGCCGTGACGGTGAATGTATCCGCCAGCGTGGCAGGGCAAGTCGCCAACCAGGTGAGCGTGTCGGGTGGCGGATCGGTAAGTGCGAACGGGAGCGATGCGACGAACATCGTGACAGCGGCGCCTATTCTGTCCATTACCAAGACGCATAGCGGCAGCTTCACGCAGGGCGAAAATGGCGCAGGTTATACGCTCTCGGTGAGCAACGCCGTGGCGGCGCGGTTGATGGCGACTCCCGCGACTCTCAATCTTGACAACTCAACTTGCAATTCCTCGCAACCAGTGTTGGTGACCAGCAGCGGGGCGCCGATCGATTTCCAATTCCGGGTGCAATATCCCGACGGCGCCAACCCGAATAGCGGAGACGCGAACGGAGCCTGGCTTTTCGCGAAGATCGGCAACAGCATCGCATCGAACGGAGTTTCGTACGCCTCGAGCACCGGCGCCAACGGATTGAACCTGACGATTTCGCGGGCGATTAACCTGGTAGCCTCCACGGCGCAGGCTTGGGTCGTGCTCGCACCTTTTTAGTTAGACGCCACCATTCCGGCCGTTATTATTCCAGTGACGTATACGGAAGCGCAGGGCGCTAGCTGCCCGAGCACGCTGTACGACTTCGTGTGGATCAGCCCTGCCAGCATCTCGCTTACAGGCGCGCTGGGCAGCCAGCTATCCCAGGTTCTGAGTCTCCAGAATCCCACCGGATCGCCGTTTTCCGTTTCGCTGAGCGCTTCGGGAGGCAGTTGGCTCTCGGTGAATCCGGATTCGACGACGGCGCCCGTTTACACTCCGTATTTCCAGTTGGCTTATGTGACGGTGACAGCAGACGCTTCGAAGGTATCGTCCATTGGGACATTGAATGGCACGGTGACGATCTCGGGAAACGGTTCATCGGTGAACATTCCCGTTACGTTTGTAGTTACGCCAGGCCCTACCGTGGGATGGCCGCCGCAGGTGACTCCCGGCTCGCTGGCCTATCAATTCGAACTATTCAGCACGTACTCCGGCCAGGAGGCGCAGACGCTGTTGATGACCGGCCCTCCGGGCACCGCGTGGACCGCGACTTTCGATACCGCGGCAAGCAACAACGGCACGTGGCTGCAATTCGACTCCGGATACTTTGGAACGGGCGTGTTTGGAAACGGACCAAGCTCGCTGGTGGTGGATCTCTCCGACTATTTTGCCGCGTATGGGGACCAGACGGGGGCGTTTTCGGGGACTGTCACCATCGCTTCGGCCGGCGGTGCGACCACCATACCCGTTTCCTTGCTTGCGACCATCACGCCCGTGCTATACGCCAATCCGAGCCGGGCCATTTTCTACTCGACAAATGGGTCGACACCCCCTCCTCAGACTGTGACGATGACGGGCAGCGATAATCCGAACTCGCCGCCCACCATCGCCGCCGGCACTCCGACGGCGGCGTGGATTCAGGCGCAGCCCTCAGGGAATACGATGACGATTACCGCCGATCCAACGGGACTGCCCACAGGGATCTATTCGGGAACCGTTTCGGTCTCTTCCATCGCGTACGCGAATCCGATCGGCTATACGGTACTGCTGGTGGTGAACGATGAGGGCACCGGCGGACCGCTGACGCTCGGCCCGACGAGCCTGACGTTCTCCGACGTCGCAGGAACGGCATCGCAGACTCTGAATGTCACCGCGCCGGAGCCGACGAACTTCCAGGTTGCGGCTTTCGAGCAGACCTGTGGCGGCAACACCTGGCTGAGTGTTTTGCCGTCGGGAAGCATGACGGCGAATTCGGTAAACACACCGCTCGCGGTGACGGTGAACCGGGCCGGGATCGCCACCGGGACCCTGTGCAGCGGCACGATCTCGTTTCTCACCGCGAGCGGAGTCCAGACGGTCGGTGTATGGATGGAGGTCGGCACTCCCGGCCCGACATCGGGGCAAGTGACGGTGACGGAATCCATGCCACAGGAACTCACGCTGGCGTCGATGGCTGGCTCGGGGTGGGATTGTTCCGCGCCTCCCATTTGTACGCGCAGCGACTCGCTGGCGGGCGGAGCGGCCTACCCGCCGATCGTCGTAACGGCCAATGTGCCGGCGGATGCGCCAGTGCAGGTGACGAACCAGGCAAGCGTTTCCGGGGGAGGTTCGGGAGGCGCGAGCGCCAGCGACATCACCGCCATTTCGCTGTTCACGTGTACCGTCAGCGGAGATCAAAACGCCAGCGTCTTGGACATCCAGATTCTGATCAATCAGGCTTTAGGGTTGATACCGCCGGCGAACGACTTGAATCACGATGGGGTAATCAACCTGGTGGATGTCGCGAAGCTTATGGGCGCGGTAGTAGGGAGCGGTTGCCCGTTTTGAACGCATACCGAAACCCGTTCTTCGCTATTCCGCGCAGTTCCGCCTCGCTGAAGCCGAAGCGCTCGGCGGCTAAACGGTATTCACCCGCCAGTGTGCAGCCGAACATGGCAGGATCGTCGGTGTTGAGGACGATCGGCACGCCGGCATCGAACAGACGCCGCACGGGGTGATCTTCGGTGCGCTTCACCACGCCGGTCACCAGATTGCTGGTAATGCAGATCTCGAGCGGAATGTTGCGCTCACGCAAATGGCGCATCAGGACTTCGTCGCCAATCGCGGAAATGCCGTGGCCGATGCGTTCGGCGCCGATTTTGAGGGCCGCCCAGATGGATTCGGGGCACGTGCCCTCGCCCGCGTGGGCAGTGAGGTGCAACCCCGCGTCGCGTGCGAAAGCGAACACGTCCGCGAACCACTCGGCCGGGCCGCGCGCTTCGCTGCCGCCGATGCCGAGGGCCACCACGCCGCGATCGATGCGTTCGGCCGCGAGTTTTGCCACCGCCATCGCCGGGTCGATGCCAAATTGGCGGACGGCATCGAATATCCAGCGAATCTCCACGGGTGAGCCGCCCGCGGCATCGTGGATGGCGTCGAAAACGGGCGCGAACTCCTGCTCTTTCCACAGGACGACGCCGGCCGCGATGATGATTTCGGCATACTGCACACTTTCCGAGGCGAGGCGGGCGATCAGCCGGCGGGTGACAAGCGCATAGTCCTCGGGCGTGCGCAGACGCTTGCTTACCATGGCGAAAGCCTTCAGAAAAGCGTCAAAATCGGTGTATTGGTACGCATGGCGGTACTCTTCGGCCGGGATGGACGGGTCGAGTTCATGGAGGGTTTCGGGCTCTACCGAACCTTCCAGGTGGACATGGAGCTCCGCCTTGGGCATTTGCGCGATGAAATCGTCCATACTTGTTTATTAGATTCTCATGACGGTTGAAGAAATCGAAGCGATTGCCGGAGGATACCACGGCGACGCTTTTCGCATCCTGGGCCCGCACAGCGTTCGCAAAAAAGGCGGGCAACCCCGTTGGGAGGTGCGCGCCTTTCTCCCGCAGGCCGAATCGGCGGCGGTGGTGCTCGGCGAACAACGCTGTGAGATGGTCCGCAAGCATGCGCAGGGATTTTTTTGCGTCCTGCTGGCGGGCGATCCGCGGCCTTACCTGATTCACGCGCGCCTGCACGACGGGCGCGAAATCGACATCGACGATCCCTACCGGTTCGGACCGCAGCTCTCCGATTCCGACCTCTATCTGCACACCGAGGGGACGCTGCATGAAGCGTGGAAAACGCTGGGAGCGCACATTACGCGGTCCGAAGGGGTGAGCGGCGTGCGCTTCGCGGTGTGGGCGCCGAACGCGATCGCCGTGACGGTGGCGGGCGAGTTCAACGATTGGGACATCCGGCGGCATCCCATGCGATGGCGCAATGGCGGCGTTTGGGAGCTGTTCATTCCTGGGTTGGGTGAAGGCACGGCGTACAAATACTATGTGCGCTCGCGGTACGCCGGATACCAGCAGCTCAAGGCCGATCCCTACGCGTTTTACTGCGAGACGCCGCCGAAATCCGCCTCGGTGGTGTGGAGCCCGGTCAAGCATCAGTGGAAAGACGGCGACTGGATGGAGGCGCGCGCCCAACGCGACATCCTGAAATCGCCGGTGGCGATTTACGAAGTGCACCTGGAATCGTGGCTCCGCGCGCCGCACGGCCAGACGCTGAGCTATCGCGACCTGGCCGTGAAACTAGTCGAGTACGTGAAGCAGATGGGCTATACGCACATCGAGCTGCTGCCGATCATGGAGCATCCGTTTTCGGGTTCCTGGGGCTACCAGGTGATCGGCTACTACGCGCCCACGTCGCGCTTCGGCACACCGGACGATTTCCAATACTTCGTGGACGCGTGCCACCAGGCAGGAATCGGAGTGATCGTCGATTGGGTGCCGGCGCATTTCCCGAAAGACGCCCACGGGCTGGGATTCTTTGACGGCACGGCGCTATACGAGCATGCCGACCCCCGCAAGGGCGAGCACCGGGAATGGGGCACGCTGATCTTCAATTTTGGGCGCAACGAGGTGCGCTCGTTCCTCATCTCGAACGCGCTTTTCTGGCTGAAGGAATATCATATCGACGGCCTGCGGGTGGACGCGGTGGCGTCGATGCTGTACCTGGACTACTCGCGGAACCCCGGCGAATGGATTCCCAATCAGTACGGCGGAAACGAAAACCTGGAGGCAATCGACTTTCTGCGCCGCTTCAACGAACTGGCGCACGGCGTGCCGGGGGCCTTCACGGTGGCCGAGGAATCGACCGCGTTTTCGGGCGTGTCGCGGCCGGTGTATCTCAATGGCCTGGGATTCACCATGAAGTGGAACATGGGGTGGATGCACGACATGCTCTCCTACTTCGAAAACGATCCGATTTATCGCAAGTATCACCATAATGCCATCACGTTCAGCCTGCTGTATGCGTTCACGGAGAATTTCGTGCTGCCGGTTTCGCATGACGAGGTGGTGTACGGCAAGCGCTCGCTGCTGAACAAGATGCCGGGCGACGAATGGCGGCAATTCGCCAATGTGCGCAGTTTTCTGGCGTACATGTGGACGCATCCGGGAAAAAAACTGCAGTTCATGGGGCAGGAAATCGGACAGCGCGAGGAGTGGAACCACAACACCGGGATCCGGTGGGAGTTGCTGGAATTCGATCTGCACCGCCAGTTGCAAGCCATGGTTCGGGAGTTGAACCGGCTGTACCATGAGAATCCGGCGCTCTACCAGGTGGACTTCCACTACACGGGATTTGAGTGGGTGGATTTCCACGATTGGGAGAATTCGATCATTTCGTTTTTGCGGCGCGCGGAAGATCCCAAGGACTTTCTGCTGGTGTGCGGCAACTTCACTCCGGTGCCGCGCAAGCTGTACGAGATCGGCGTGCCGGAAGAGGGATTTTACGAAGAGATCCTGAATACCGATTCCGAGCTGTTCGGCGGGAGCAACATGGGCAATGGCGGGCTGGTATCGACGCGTCCCGTGCCGAAGCACGACCGGCCGTTCAGCATCGCGGTGACGCTGCCGCCGCTGGCCGTGGTGGTGTTCCGGAAGCGGTAGAGTGCGGTCAGCCAGCAGCTTTCAGCGATCCGGCTGGGCCGGGGGCCGCTTAGCTGAAAGCCGATCGCTGAACCCTGAAAGCTTCTCCTGTCACGGCCTCGGCTCCGGTCGGGGCTTGGCGCGTTTGAGGGCGTACATGCTCTGGTCGGCCTCGTCGAGCGCTTCCCGCAGGAGACGGCCCCCGGCTTCGGCGGTGCCCCAACTGAAGGTAATGGGCAGGACTCCGTGGCCGCGGACGCGGAATTCCAGCAAGCGGGCGGAGATGTCTTGCATGCGCTTGCGGGCGACCTCGGTGCGCTGATTGCGGAAGAGGATGACGAACTCGTCGCCGCCCCAGCGGAACGCCTCATCCTCGTGACGGATGGACGAGCGAAGCAGGTTGCCGATGTTGCGCAGGATTTCGTCGCCCACCAGGTGACCGTACCGGTCGTTGATGTCTTTGAAGTTGTCCATGTCGCAGACCGCGACCACGCCATCGAAGGGGGCGGGCTGGTCGACCCGGCGAGAGAGGGCGGCCTGGTTCAACAGTCCGGTGAGATGGTCGAGGTCGAGGCGCTGGTCGGTTTCGCGGCGCAGGTAGTCCACTTCGCCGGCAAGCTGGCGGATGCGATCGATCTGGTTTTCGTTCCACATGGCCAGGGCGGAGAAGCCCAGAATACAGAGCAGAATGAAATTGGCATAGGTCTGGTAGCCGGAAGCGATGTGGAATTGGCCGGCGATGTCGAGCGCGCGGAGCAGAAAGTCGGCCGCGAGCACCAGCAGGGTTACGCGGAAGATGCGCGCTCCCAGACCGGCATTCCTGCGGAGCGTGGCCGAGTTGTAGGCATACACGCCGCAGAGGACCACGGCATCGGCGGCGCGATAGCCGTTGAAGCGGGAAAACCAGCCGAACGCGTAGACCAGGGCCACGAAGATGGGAAGGATGGAAATCAGGCGAAGGACGGTGCGCCAGTCTTTGATGCTGGAGGCGAAGCCGGCGCGGGCGGCGGCGATGAGCACGATGGCGAAGCCGAATTCGAAAACGGCGTAAGGCGCCATCCATGCGAGCCAACCGCTGCGCAGCAATTGATAACCGAAGATTCCCGCCAGGAAGCGGAGCAGCCAGGCGATGGACCACAGGCCGAAATAGACCGCGCGCGACTGGCGGTAAAGGAACACGAAAACCAGCCCGAGCAGAAGCGCGCCGAGCTCCTGGCCGTAAAAGGCGGTGAAATCGGGAATCGGCCGGACGTCCATCCGTTCAATCTCCGTTGATGGCGTGGCGGCGGATGGCGAGCGCTTTACCGGTTGCGTCGTCCACGTCGACGATGACGGCGTGCAATTCCGCCCCTTTGCGCGCCGCTTCCATGCGGACCGGCAGCGCCGTCAGGAAGCGCTGGATGATGGTGGGGATATCGACCCCGATGATGGACTCGTAGGGACCCGTCATGCCGCAATCGGTCTGGTAGCCGGTGCCGCCAGGGAGGATACGGGTGTCGGCGGTGGGGACGTGCGTGTGGGTGCCGACCACGGCCGAGACGCGGCCATCGAGGTACCAGCCAATCGCGATTTTCTCGCTCGTGACCTCGGCGTGAAAATCGACGAATTTCACTTTCACGGAAGGGTCGAGGGCAGCCAGGATCTGGTCGGCTTTGCGGAACGGGCAATCCGTGGAGGGCATGTAGGTGCGCCCCTGGAGGTTGATCACGGCG
>Ga0335078_10018047_pt1 | contig 10492 bp, 2 predicted proteins | sample Lox_Sample_32_FD_206711 | JGI IMG/M metagenome (GOLD analysis project Ga0335078, IMG submission 206711) | Soil microbial communities from Loxahatchee National Wildlife Refuge, Florida, United States - Lox_Sample_3.2 | ecosystem: Environmental > Terrestrial > Soil > Wetlands | place: USA: Florida...
GGCCGGCGCGCTCGCGGCCGTGCGCCGGGGCGCGGGCGCTGTCGGATGCGGATTGGAGGCGGCGGGCTGCGTCGCGGGCGCCGGCCTCGGATGCGCGCGCAGCGGCGAGGAGATGTTGATGTCGGGCAGGGCGGTCTGAGCCTCGACCGCCGGCGCCAGCGCGCAGGCCAGCGCCGCCACGCTGATCCTGGTGAAGAGGCCCCCCTGTCGCATTCCATTCTCCGTTGGCCGCGCCCGAGGGCGCGCGCCGGGCGGTTCGCGGCGCAAGACCGTTATGCACATTCTCCAATAGAAACAGACTCGACGCTGCAAGAAACATTGAAGGCTGAAGGAAAAACCTCCCGCGCCGGTCGGGAAAATTTCCCGATTGTTTCCCCCGGGCTGGAGCCGCCCAATTTCAAATTTGTCCTTAGGCCCGCGCCGGCCGCGGGTTTTTGACGGCGACGATAACGGCAAAGAAGTCAGAGGCTTAGCAAGCTTCCTGTTGCGTCATTCGCAGGCGGCCCGGGCGGATTGCGCCGCCTTCCTCGCCGGGCGTCGCCCCGCTCGAGTCTCGCCAAATGGACGTGATCGCCGCAATTTCCAAAAGATGATTCCTTGGCCTCTGTGCCTTTCGTACCACATCGCCCAAGGCTCGCCTTTCATCCGAGGTCCGGCGCCTCGATCGCGCGAGAAGGAGCGCGCTCCGGCGCGCGAGACGGACGCGATGCTGCGCTTTCGGAAAGCGCGAGGCGACCGCGCCTACCCAATGGCGTTCGAAGAAGAGACGCTGTGATGGAATCGCGCTCGCGGTTACGCGACGGAGCGGGCTGAAAGTCGGGGCGGAGCCGGTCCAGAACCGTAGCCAAATTTTTGCCGCATTCTTATGTACACGCCCCTTGACGGCTTCTACGGGGCGGGAGAATATCGCTCACGCTTAGGGTCGGCGGTGCGGCTCGATAGGTCGGTTCAATATTTTGAAATGGGGGTTTCGATGATCCATTGGGCGACGAGCGGATAGGCGCGCAGGCGCTGGACGATAAGCGGCTGCGCCTGCGCTTAGGGCAGCCGTCCTTCCGAGAGAATGAGCATCAGGCTGATCGCGGCGACGGGCGGGTTGTGCCTCCTGTTGTTCTCGGCCGCGATAGAGGTTCGGCCCGGGATCGGCTCGAAGCAGCGCGACATCGGGCGTGAAACTCAACGCATGAAACGGGGCGGGTGAGAAAGCGATGGCAGCGTCAGATCAACAGGGAACGGACTGGGACGGCGCGCGAGTCATTTCCATTCGCGCATGTACCGTTGCAGGCTTTAAGCGCAGAATCCGCGGTGGAATGACTTTCCGTCGATGGCGGAGCCTAGCGCCACTCGTCGCTGTATCCGCAAGACATGCTCGCATCGCAGACTTGGCCGCCGGAGCTTTGTGAGGCGACCATGCTCTTGCCTCAGATGTGGCTCCGAAAACGCAAGCTTGAGTCGCTTCTCAAAGACTATCCGCTTTACGATCCGCCGCATAAGGTCGAGGAGCGACTGCTGCCGAAGGAGCAAGCGCAAGAGAATTTCGACTATTTCATGCGCGTTCGTAAGGAGCGTTCGGCTTATTTCGTGAAATGGCTGAGGGACGAGTTTGACGCGACGATCTCGCCTGACAGCAAGGGCGTAGACGCGCTCGGCAAGTGGCTCATTAAATTTGGCGGGCTGCTGTTTCCAAGCGACGAAGTCTACAACAGCTACTTCAGCTACGACCCGCCATGGACCGGCGAGGGAGCGGGATGCAACGTGGTTTTCGACGCCGGCATTGCGTTTGGCGAAATCATCATCGCGAACTGCCCAATGTTGCGATGGGAGATGGGACCCGTTTCAAAAGGCTTGTCCGCAAAGGACATCAAAATCGCGAAAAGCGAGTTCGGCTTGGAGTTTCAGCGCCCGGAGATCACGGGGTTCGATGATCCTTGGGCGGGCGCAGCACCGCTCACAGCCGTACACCAAATCGCACATCAAATTCGTAAAGCAACTACATTTGAGGAGCGAAATAAGTATTTCGGAAAATTTGGCTTGAGCGTAAAGAAGCTTGAGTGCCGCTTGTCAATTTCATTCGAAAACATTCTGGACGGTTATATAAATGGCAGCCTGTTAGACCGCTATAAGCGCGATCACGGGATTGATTTGAAGAAAATGTCGCTTGATGATGCCAGTGATGAAGGAGACAATGATGTCTGACAACCCTTATAATGGCAACGTGGCCGGCGAACTTGGCGGGATATTGACTCTGTCTGGGCAGGGGCTTCTGATAATATATCCAAATGCCAAAGTGCTGCCATATCAGTTGTTCAATAGCTTTGGCAATCCATACCAAGCTCCTGAAGTCTCTGGCCCATTCGTAAACACATTAGCTACTAACCGCTTAACATATGATACGCCCGGCCCCGCCCGGCTGCTCTCTCCTGGCGAAACGGGCTATGTCGCAAATCCTAGCAACCTTTACGGAAATTCGGGGACCGTGACGGCGGCGGAAGCTCTGAAAGCCGAATACGGCATCGCGCTTCAAAACGTTGAACTCGACCTGACTGGCCTGCCCGGCATAAACCCGCACCAGGGCGCCTACGCGCTCCCGAATGGACAGCAATTCACTCCCGATATCAAAGGAAATTTGTATTCTTTAAGTCAAGGGAGAACGGTAATACTTCAGGAGGCCAAGACTGCGGGTTACGTTACAAATACTGCGCTTAATCAAGCAGAAGCAGCAGGTTATCGCCTGCTCGGCAATACCATCAATACAGCAAGTGCTCCCTTCCGCTATGCAGGCCAAGCTCTACGGGGCGCTGGCGCCGTAGGCTTGGTGTATGACACTGCTTCAACGGGCGTCACGATTTACCAGCAATGGAACACTCCGGGAGCGTGGGTGGCGGGCTTTCAATACGCGGGACGGACGGCCGGCGGGTTTGGTGGCGCCGCGGCGGGTGGCCTGATCGGACTCGCGGCCGGTGGACCTCCCGGCGCGGCGATCGGGGTCTTCGTCGGCGGCCTTGGCGGCGGGGCCGCCCTACAGCAGATCGCTGGCGCGATTTACAACAAGGCTCTTGGCCCACAGGCGCGCAATGCGCCGCCGCAGTCGGCGTTCGTCCCCAAGCCGCCTCCGGAAGGTATGTCCTCCATCGGCTACGGCGCAGGCGGCGGGGCTTCGTCTGGCAATGTCGGCGCCGGCTCTTCGGGCGATGGCGCCCCAGCGGCGCCGGTCGACGCGCCGATGGGATGGATTCCGCTCTCTCCCGTCACCACCAGTCCCACCCCCAGCACAGACGGCTCAACCGCGATGCCGACCCTAAATACGTACGACCCGTCGCAAGTTCCCGACGGATACAGCGTCATTCAATACAAGAACTATTATTTTGCCGTGCCCCCAGGCGCGAGCCTGCCATCTGGCGCTCAATCCGACGCGCAGGATCCCGTCTCCCACAATTACACCTTCCTGATCAATGTGGTCAGCGATTCCGGGCCCTCGAATGTCGGCAACTGGGCGCCGGTTCCTGGCGACTCGCAGACCCCTCCCGATCAATCCGGCGCCTTCAACAGCCCGGCCGATGGCGTCGGCGGCTTCCTTCAGGCGGCAAGCAATGCGGTCAGCGGCGCGCTCGGAGCCGGCGCTGGCGGCGCGGATGTAAATGCTGGCCTCTCCACGCCTGCCGGGGTCTCCGCGCCTTCCGGGGTCGACGCCGGCGCCGCGCCTTCCGGGGACGGCGGCATTAACGTCGGAGAGCTCGTGGCGCTGGAGAGCTTCGCATCCGGCGGCGACATTGGCGGCGGCGACATCGGGTCGATTCTTTCCGATCTCGGCAGCCTCTTGGACGGGCCGGTCGTGCTCGATCTCGCCGGCTCTGGGATCAAGATCACGCCGCTCGCTTCGTCGAACATGTTCCTCGACACGGCGAATAACGGCTTCGCGCAGCGCACAGCCTGGGCCGCGCTGGGCGAGGGGATGCTCGTCTACGATCCCACGGGCGGCGCCGTCACCCAGGCCAATCAATTCGAGTTCACGCTTTGGGACCCGTCGGCTTCGAGCGACATGCAGGCGCTCGAGGACGTGTTCGACACGAACCACGACGGCGCGCTCAATGCCAGCGACTCCTCCTGGAGTAACTTCCGCATCCTCGTCACCAACGCCAATGGGACGACGACGCTCGAGACGCTGGCGCAGGCGGGCGTGACCTCGATCAATCTCCTGGGCGACACCGTCGGCCAAACCTTGCCGGATGGCGGCTCCATTCAAGGCGAGACGACGTTCACGCGCAGCAATGGGACGACCGGAACGGCGGCCTCGGTGACCCTCGCCAATGACGGCGGCGCCTATGTCCCGCAGCAGACCGTGACGACGAACGCCGACGGCTCCACGACCCTCGACAACAAGGCCTACAATACGGACGGGAGCCTCGCGCAGGAGATCGTCACGACGACGAGCGTCAACGGCCTCAATAAGACCACGACCTTCGATACTAACGGGGACGGGGTCGTCGACGAGACGCAGACCGACAATACGGTGGTCTCTGGCAATACGACGACCGAGACGCTCACCGACGTCAACGGCGCCGGCATCTTGCTCGACAGCACGGTGACGACGACGGTCGCGACCGGCGCGACCGCGCCCAACGGCAGCCCGGTCCAGACCGTCACGATCGCTCGCGATACGACGGGCTCGGGCTATACGGACCAAAAGGAAGTCGACACGACCAACGCCGACGGTAGCTCCTCGGTGGCGATCTCGAATCTGACGCGTAACGGGACGCTGATCAACGCGACGACGACTTCGGTCAGCGCCAATGGACTGACCAGCACGACGACGAGCGATTCGACCGGCGACGGCGTGAACGATCTGACGACCGTCGATCAGATCGCCGTCTCCGGCAATACGCGCACGGAGACGGTGACCGACACGAACGCCGACGGCTCGAGGCGCGATCAGACCGTCACGCAGACGGCGACGAGCGCGAATCTCGTGACGCGGACCGTATCGACCGACAGCACGGGCGACGGCGCCTTCGACCATGTGACGGTCACGGCGATCTCGACAGACGGGCTGGGGGATTCGACGACGACGGCGACGGATTGGAACGGCGCGCAGACGGCCGAGCTCGACCAGACGATCACGACCGTGAGCAATGGCGGCGAGACCAAGCAGACGCAGATCGATTCGGCGGGCAACGGCGTCGTCAACGAGACGATTCTCGATTCGACGGTCGTTACGAGCGGCGTCTCGACGCGCACGATCACCGACGCCGGCGCGAACGGGGTCGTCTATTCTGAGCAGGTCATCGTGCAGACCGTCGGCGCCACGACGGGCTCGACGAGTGATTACGACCTCATCGGCGGCGCGCTGACCGAAACGAAGTCCGAGACGAAGGCGCTGAACGCCTCGAACGCGCTCGTCGACACGCTCACGGATTATGCCGCCGACGGCTCGACGGTCGATCAGACCGTGACGACGACGAGCGCCAATGGTCTGCAGACGACGACGCAGTCCTATGTGACGCAAAACGGCGCCCTCACGCTCACGGGGACGATCAGCACGACGACGAGCGAGCCCTCGGCCGGCGTCTCGGTCGTGAAGGAGACCCAGACGTCGGGGAGCGGCGCGTTGATTTCCGAAACCGTGACGACGACGACCGACACGGCGAGCGGCAAAACACTCGTGACGCAGTCCGACGACACAGGCGCGGGAACCGTCGCGACTCCCGTCTTCGATCTGACGACCACCGACACGACGGTCGATAATTCCGACAATGGCGTCGCGGCCTCCAGCTGGATCACGGAAACGATCGCGACGACGAGCGCCAATGGAACCTCCGAAGGCCAGCAGACGATCGTCACCAGCGCCGACCGCTCGACCGTGACGACGGCGACGCTGAACGGCGACGGGCAGACGGTCAGCGTCGACACGAATTACACCGCGCCGTCGGGCGTCAATACCGACACGCTCGTGGACTCTAATCCCGACGGCTCTTTGCTCGACGAGACGGTGACGACGACGAGCGCCAATGGGCTCGACATCACGACGCAGTCCGATCCGAACGGCGCGACGAGCAGCGGCGGTCCCGTATTCTTCACGACCACGACCGACGACAGCGTCCGGAACGCCGACAGCAGCGTCACCGAGACGATCACGACAACCGGCACGAATGGCGCGCTGCTCAGCCAGAAGCAGATTTGGACGAGCGCCAACGGGCTCGACACGATCACCTCCACGCGCGTCGGCGGCAGCCCGATCTGGGAGACGACCACGACCGACGACACCTCGCTCAATAGCGACGGCGGCTCGACCGAGCTGATCACGGTTACGAATGCGGACGGCTCAACGCGCGGTCAAAAGCAAATCTCGACGAGCGGCAATGGCCTCGACAAGACGACCTCCATCGACCTCAACGGCGCCGGCGTCTGGGACAGCATCACGACCGACGACAAGACGCTGAATAGCGACGGCGGGACGACCGAAATCATCACGACAACCAACGCCGACGGCTCCCTGCGCTCGTCCTCGACGACGACGACGAGCGCGGACGGCCGCTCGTTGACGACGGCGACCGACAGCAACGGCCAGGGCCAAACCACGCAAACGGACCAACTCGTCACCAACGCCGACAATTCGCGAACGGAAACGCTGACGAATTATGCCTATGACGGGCTCGTCATCAATCAGACAGTCACCACGACGAGCGCCAATGGGCTGGACAAGACGACCTATGTCGATCCCGCGGGCGCAGGCGTCTGGAACCGTTACACGACGGATGGCGCGACGCTCAATTCGGACGGCAGCTCGACCGAGCTCATCACGACCTACGGCTCGAACGGGACCTGGTTGACGCAAGAGCAGATTGTGACCTCGGCCAACGGCCTGACGACGACGACCTCCAAAGAGGTCAACGGCGGCCCGAGCTGGGATACGACAACGACTGACGCGACCGTGATCAACGCCGATGGCGGCACGACGGAGACCCTCACCGAGACGAGCAATAACGGGACGCAGATCGGCCAGACCGTCTCGGCGACGTCGAGCGACAAGAAGACGGTCACGGTCGCGAGCCAGAGCGCCAACGGAAAAAAATCCGAGACGAAGGCCGAGCAAAGCAACGGCAGCGTCAACGACACGACAAACTATTACAATGGCGCGGGGACCCTGCTCGGCACCGAGACGGTGACGACAAGCGCGAATGGGCTTGCGCTCGTCACCGTCTGGAGCGGCCATGGCGGCTCGTCGACGAGCTCGAGCACGACGACGCTCGGCGCCGACGGCGGCAAGACCGTCACATACAGCTACAGCGGCAGCTGGGCGCCGACGACGACCGTCACGACGACGGCCTCGGGCAATGGGCTGACCGTCACGGGTTCGATCGCGGGACCGTTCAGCTCGAACTGGACCGACACGACCGTCGACAACAGCAATGGCTCGACGACCGAAACGGTCGCCGTCACCGGCGTTTCCACCGATCAATCGACGACTACCACGAGCGCGAACGGTCTCTCGATCTCCTCCGTGCTGACCGAAGGGTCCGGCTCCAACGCGATCAAGCTGTTGGCGTCCACGCTGACTGGCCTCAACGGCGGCTCGGTCGCCTCGAGCTCCGCTTACGTTTCTACGGGGTCGGGAAGCGACAACACGTTGGCCTCGTCGCAGACCTCGACGACCGCCGCCAACGGCCTCTCGAAATTCACGCAGAGCACGATCGTCACGACGACGGACACGTTCAATCGCATCGATTCGCAACGCATCGGAGCCGACGGCTCGACGATCGATGTCACCGGGCTCGTCAATTCCAACGGCGCCTTCACCGGCAGCGTCGAGACGGTGACCACCGCCAATGGACTCGCCAAGACCCTCTCTTACACAAACGCCTTGGGCGCAGTGACGGGGGTTCAGCAGCAGTTCACGGCGCTGAACGCCGACGGCGGCAAGACGACGACGTTGGATGACCTGGACGCCAACGGCACGCTGCGCGACCGCACGATCACCACGACGAGCGGCAACGGTCTGACGCAGACGACGAGTTTCGACGCCAATGGCGACGGAACGACCGACGAGACGACGACGGCCACCACGACTCTAAACGCCGACGGCAGCACGACGACGACGCAGAACATAGATTACGCCAGCGGCGCGACCAAGCAGTCGACGACGACGACGGTCAGCGCTGATGGCCTCGTGACGACAATCTCGGTCAACAATGAGGGCGTCGTCCCGAACACCACCACGACGACGACGGTCGCTGCGGATGGAACCAGGGCGACGGTGTTCAACAACTCATATCTTGGCAAAACCATCACGATCACGACCAGCCCGGATGGCCTGTCGACGACGACAACGGACGCGGGCCCGGTGCTCTACGCTCAGCCCGTCACGTGGACCCAAGCTGTCTTGACTTCCCTTGGGTGGGTGCCACAAAACGTAAACGGATATAACACCGCAACATTGAATGAGACCAACACGTCTATAATCACAGATATTCCAGATGCAAATGGCAGCTATACATGGACATACAGCGGATATAACGACGCTGGAAGTCTCGTATCGTACAGCTCTAGCCACCAGATAGACGCGAATGGCGTCGATACATGGACGTTTGGAGCATCTAAAGTTGCGATCTCCACGTCTATCGAGGCTCAATATGAGACCTTTGCTGGAAATATCTACGATACGTTGCTCGGTCGTCCGATGAGTGCAAGCGAAAAAGAGGGCTTGCTAGCGTATATAGGTAGTAACGGGCAATTAAATGCCGCCGGTCTTGCCAATAGTGTGTTGACAAATAATAGTATAATCGTGTATGCAATAGATGACATCAGCGTTCCTCTCGGGAGCGAATTCAATCTTTTATACGGCTCTCTCAGCAACGCTGAATATGTGGAGCGGCTATATCAAAACGCCGATCAACGCTACGCGACCGTCGGCGAGCTGACCGCCGACGTCGCCGCGCTGGCCAGCGGCGCGACGACCAAAGCGGAACTCGCGATTTCGATCGCGGAAAGTCCGGAGCACCTGGCGATCGGAAACGTCTATGCGACCACGACCGACACGAATCTGACCGGCGGCGGCAGCTACCTTGGGATCGCCAATCCGACCGATACGCAGACGCTCGCCGACCAGGACACCGCGCTTTATGAGACCGCGCTCGGAGTCGCGCCCACCGCCGCGCAGCTTGCGGCGGACGAGAAAGCTTATCTGGGCGACAGCCTGCTTTACAATGCCTCAACGACCCTCACTTTCCAGCAGCAGGCGACCAATCTCCTCACGCAGTTTTCGGCCAAATACGGCTCTTCCCTCAGCGCGACTCAGGTCATCAACCAGCTCTATCAGAACACCTTCGGTCGCGCGCCGACGGCGTCCGAAAGTTCGACCTGGGTCAATCTCATCAGCGGCGGCCAGATCACTGAAGCCGACGCCCTTTATGCGATCGCCGAGAGCCCGGATCATCTTGCCGCGCTTGGCGCCGCATCCGGACAAGTGATCTCCGCCTCCAATCAGACACTCAATTACGGCGCGGACGCCATCGTCAACATCACGACGAGCGGCGGGGATACGGTCAACGCCGGAACCGGCGCGGCGATTGGGATCGGCGGCAACGGCCAGACCGGTCCCGACAATGTCATCAACCTCACCGACGGCTCGGTGAGCCTCTCGGCGAGCTCCAAAGCCGACGTTTACGGCGCCGGCGACGTGCTCGTGGCAGGCAATAACTCGAACATCGGAGTTTGGGGCGATTCGAACGTGGTCGACGCGGGAACCGGCGACGGAATCTGGATCGGCGGCAGCGGGAACGTCGTCAACGCGTCAAGCGCCACGCTGTGCGTCAGCGGCTCCGATGCGGACGTCGTCGGCGGAGGCGACACCATCAATGTTTCCGGCGCCGCCATTGTGACGGTTGGCGGCAATGGCCAAAACGGCTCCGACAATTTGGTTTATCTCTCGAGCGCGACGCTGAATCTGTCCGATGATTCGCGCGCCGACGAGTATGGCTTTGGAAACACCATCACGCTCGGCGTCGACGCCACGCTCGGCGTCAACAGCGGCGGCAACACGATCAAGATTCAAGAGACGGGCGATATCGTCTCGGACAACGTCCATGGCGGCAACGCCTTCGTCTATGAGCCCAATTTTGGCGCGAGCGAGATCCTTAACTTCAGTGCGTCGGGCGGCGACGTGATTGAATTCGTCAACAATGAGTTCGCCAATTGGCAATCGCTGGTTGGCGCCATCAGTCAATCGGGCTCCAACACCTTGATCACGGCGGCCGACGGAGACGTGCTGACGCTCGCCAATGTCCAGGCGTCGAGCCTGACCCAGGCGAACTTCGCGTTTCTGACCAGCGCCGTCACGGCTGCCTCTGGAAGCAGTCTGACGGTTTCGGGCTCGACCAATAGGGACTCGCTGAGTGGCGCGACAGTGACGGAGCTTGCGAACACGAGCCTGACGCTGACGGGAACGGGCGACGCGATCTCGCTCGAGGGCTCCGACACATTGATCATAAATGGAACG
>Ga0335078_10018048_pt1 | contig 10491 bp, 8 predicted proteins | sample Lox_Sample_32_FD_206711 | JGI IMG/M metagenome (GOLD analysis project Ga0335078, IMG submission 206711) | Soil microbial communities from Loxahatchee National Wildlife Refuge, Florida, United States - Lox_Sample_3.2 | ecosystem: Environmental > Terrestrial > Soil > Wetlands | place: USA: Florida...
ATCAAACGCGATTTTGTCAGCGCCACGGTGAAGGCGAGCACTGCTATGGCGAGCCATGTGCCAAAACGGGCTTTCATCGCTGTCTCTTACCCGAATGATCGGCCAGCCGGCCAGGGGCGTCAATCGGAAACATTTCGCGCACCAGCGCGAGACCTTCGCCGGCGGTATGAATGCGCCCTTCGAGCTGCGCGTCTTCCACGGCGTTCAGGATCGTCGCGAAGATCGGCCCCGCATGGTATCCGGCGGCGATGAGATCGGCGCCCGTCACCAGCGGCGCGGGCTTCAAGTGTTCGTCGGGGAATTCGTTCAGCTTCTGGCGCGCGAGTTCGTAGCTCTCCAGGCGCTGGTTGCTCGCCATCACGTCCAGGCGGTGCAACTCCAGGTGCTCCAGGAAATCCGCCATGCGCAGAAAGCGTTTCAGCGTGCTCTGGCGCATGTTCGGAAGGTCTTTGAACTTCATGTGGTTGGCCACCAGCGCCTCCACCTTCTCGATCTCCTCGTTGGAGAAGCGCAGGCGCGTGAGAATCTGGTGCGTGAGCCGGACGCCTTCCTCCACGTGGCCGTCGAAGCGAATGCGCTCCGCGACGCGGAACGTGTTCGGCTTGCCCACGTCGTGCAGCAGCGCGCCCAGCGCCAGCGTGAGGGTGGGATGGTGCAGGCCTTCGAGCAGCAGCAGCGTGTGCACCCAGACATCGCCTTCGGGATGGTATTGCGGGGGCTGCTCCACCCCCTTCATGGCCGCCACTTCGGGCAGGATGACGGCCAGCAGCCCGCTCTCGTCGAGCAGTTCGAACCCGCGGCGCGCGCCGCCTTCGGTGAGGATGCGGGCCAACTCGTCGCGTACCCTTTCGGCGGCCACGCTGCGCACCAAAACGTGATCGCGCCGGATGGCGGCCAACGTTGCGGGCTCGATGGCGAACCCCAGCCGCGCGGCGAAGCGGACGGCGCGCAGCAGCCGGAGGTGATCCTCCTGGAACCGTACCGCCGGATCGCCGATGGCGCGGATCACGCGCCGGTCGAGATCGGCGCGGCCATCCACGTAATCGAGCACGGCTCCGGTTTCGGGATCCATCAGCAGGCCGTTGATGGTGAAATCGCGGCGCAGCACGTCCTGGCGCGGATCGCGCTCGAAATGTACGCTGGCCGGCCGGCGCCCGTCGGTGTAGTCGTTATCGCTACGGAAGGTCGCCACTTCGACCTGCGCCAGCAGGTCCCGCACCAGCACCACTCCGAAGTGCGCGCCCACGCACCCGGAATTGGGAAAAAGGCTCATGATGCGGTCGGGACGCGCGTCGGTCGCCACGTCGAAATCCTGCGGTTTGCCGCCCAACAGCACGTCGCGCACGCAGCCGCCCACCAGGTACGCCTGGTGGCCCGCGTGGCGCAGCTTGGCGATCACCTCGTGTGCCAGTCTCTCGGCTTCCATGAAGGTTCCTGACCCTATGTTAATATGGTGTGCCGAACACGCCTATCGCGGGGACACGGGCCTTGGAGACTGATTTTTCGTGACACCGGGAAAACGGCCGGCAGCCGTCAAGGTGGTGGTTGCCACGACCGTGATGTTGTCGTTCATTTCCTTCTGGCGGGCCGCCGCCATTGTTCTGAGCGACCTGGCGTCTTCGGCATACTACGTCGGCGGCATCGCCGAGACCGCGATCGGGAAAGCCGCGCCGTGGTTCATCCTGGCGATCATGCTGTTTTCCTACGCGGTGCGCGCCATCTACATCGAAAGCTGTTCCATGTTCGTGCGCGGCGGCGTGTACAAAGTGGTGCACGAGGCCATGGGCGGCACCCTGGCGAAGTTTTCCGTCTCGGCGCTCATGTTCGATTACGTGCTCACCGGCCCCATCAGCGCGGTCAGCGCCGGCCTCTATCTCGGCGGCCTCATCAATGAAACGGGCCAGTATCTGCACATTGCCGGGATGCACGTCTATCCGCCGTATTTCGCCGCCGTTTTCGCCGCCGCGGTGACGCTGTATTTCTGGCGCAAAAACGTGATTGGCATTCACGAGTCGAGCGAGAAGGCGCTGCGCATCATGCAGATCACCACCGTCATGGTGGTGATCCTGATCTCCTGGTGCCTCATCACGATTCTCAAGAACGGCTACCAGCCGGTACCCTTGCCCGTCCGGGCCAACCTGCGATTCAGTCCCGAAGCGCTGGGTTGGCTTCGCGGCACCATGGCGCCCTCCATCACCGCGATCGCCATCATGATCGGGTTGGGCCATTCGCTCCTGGCCATGAGCGGTGAAGAGAGCCTGGCGCAGGTGAATCGCGAAATCGCGCACCCCAAGCTGAAGAACCTGGAGCGCGCGGGCTTCGTGATCTTCGTCTACAGCATGCTGTTCACGTCGCTGGTCTCGTTCTTCGCCGTCATGATCATCCCCGATTCGGCGCGGCAGGGCTTTCTCGATAACCTGATCGGCGGGCTGGCCATGTACCTCACCGGCCCCATGGCGGCGCGCCTGCTGTTCCATGGCTTCGTGGTGCTGGTCGGCACGCTGATTCTCGCCGGCGCCGTCAACACCGCCATTATCGGCTCCAACGGCGTGCTCAATCGCGTTGCCGAAGACGGCGTGCTGCCCGACTGGTTCCGCCACCCGCACAAGAAATTCGGAACCACCTCGCGCCTGATCAACCTCATTGTCATTCTGCAATTGCTGACCATCGTCATCAGCCGCGGCGACGTTTACATGCTCGGCGAAGCGTACGCGTTCGGCGTGGTGTGGAGCTTCGCCATGAAGGCGCTGTCGGTGCTGGTGCTGCGCTATAAACAACCCGAAGGGCGCGAATGGAAAGTGCCGTTCAATCTGCGCTTCGGCAAGACCGAAGTGCCGGTGGGCCTGATCCTCATTACGTTGGCGCTATTCGCGCTGGCCACCATCAACGTCCTCACCAAGAGAGTCGCCACTATTTCAGGGGTGAGCTTCACCATCGCCTTCTTCATCACGTTCGAGCTCTCCGATATCGCCAACCGCAAGCGCAAGAGCCTCCACGTTCACGAATTGGAGAAATTCCGCCTGGTGACGCGCGAGGAAGTTTCCTGCCAGGGCGTGAGCGTGCGGCCCGGCAATGTGCTGGTGGCGGTTCGCAATCCCAATCGCCTGCAGCACCTGCAGCGCGTGCTGCAAAAGACCGATACGCGCCGGCTCGATATCGTGGTGCTCTCCGTGCGCGGAGTAAACCAGGCCGCTTCCGGCGAACACTGGCTGGAAGTCAACCAGATTTTCTCCGACGACGAAACCAACGTCTTCACCCATGTCGTCACGCTGGCCGAAAAGGCGGGGAAACACGTCGAGCTCATGGTGGTGCCCGGCTCGAATCCGTACGAAGCCGTGGTGCAGACGGCGGCGCGCCTGCAATCGTCGCGCATCGTGATGGGGCTTTCGCCCAAACTCACCCCTTCCGAGCAGGGCGCCGAAGTCGGCTACTTCTGGGAGCAACTGCCCGAGCCGCGGCCGTCGCTCTCGCTCGAGATCGTTCTCGACAACATCAACGATACGGTGTTTTTCAACCTTGGCCCGCATCCGCCGCGCCTGTGGCCGGAAGATATCGAGCTGGCGCACCGCCTGTGGCTGGAGTTGAGCGCCAAAGGCATCGGGGCGAAGCTCCACCACCGCGATGTCATCGGGGTGGCCTTGCGGCGCATGGCCGAGGAACTGCACTCCGATCTCGCCGGAGACGTGGTAGCCGATGTCCAGCGCGAAGTCACCAACGGCCACGGCACCGGCCCCGCGGAGCCGCCCTCGGCGAACCCTTGATCATCCACCTGGTCGACGGCACCTACGAGCTCTTCCGCCACTACTACGCGCTGCCCTCCGCGCGCGACGCCGAGGGACGCGAAGTGGCCGCGCTCGGCGGCGTGGTGTCCTCCGTCCAGGGAATGATTCGCGGCGGCGCCACCCACATCGCGGTCGCCACCGACCACATTATCGAATCCTTCCGCAACGAACTCTGGCCGGGATATAAGACCGGCGAAGGCGTGGATCCCGATCTGCTCGCGCAGTTCCATCCGCTCGAAGACGCGCTGCGCGCCGCCGGGATTGTGGTCTGGCCGATGGTGGAGTTCGAAGCCGACGACGCACTGGCCTCCGGCGCCGTGGCCGCGGCCCGCGATCCGCGCGTCCAACAGGTGGTCGTCTGCACTCCCGACAAGGACCTCGCGCAGTGCGTACAGGGCTCGCGCATCGTGCAACTGAATCGCCGCACGCGCGTGGTGTTCGACGAAGCGGGCGTGGTGAAGAAATTCGGCGTGCTGCCCGAATCGATTCCCGATTACCTGGCGCTGGTCGGCGATTCCGCCGATGGCTATCCGGGGCTGCCGGGCTGGGGTCCGAAATCGTCCGCCGCGGTGCTGGCGAAGTTCCGGCATTTAGAATCGATTCCGCCGGATGCAGCCGATTGGCACGTGGACGCGGCGAACGCCGGCGCGCTCGCGCGCACGCTGGCCGCGGAACACGATCGCGCATTTCTGTTTCGCACGCTGGCCACGCTGCGGACGGATATCAAACTGTTTGAGGATGTGGAGGAATTGGGGGTTGGGAAGTGAGGGACCGGGCGTAATCCACCCAGAACTGTTATCAGAGCCGGAATCTGCTGTGCCACTGGCATTACCTTGCCCGGGCGATAATAGCGGAATATGCGGTCTGAAATAATACCGATATGCTAAAATCGCTGCCGGTCACCATGATCCGAGTCCTCTGCGCTGCGCTGCTGGCCGCAACCGCCGCTGCGCAATCCGGCGAGCCGAAGTTCGAAGTCGCCTCCATCAAAGCCGGCCACGGAGGGTCCGGCGATATCAAAATTGACCCTGCGCGCGTCGAAATCCCCGGCTGGTCCATTCTGCAATTGATCACCCGCGCCTATGGCATGTGGCCGTATCAGGTATCCGGCCCGAAATGGATGAATACCACGCGCTTCGATATCGTCGCTACGTTCCCGGCGGGCGCCACGCGCGCGCAGTTTCCGGCCATGCTCCGCTCGCTGCTGGCTGACCGGCTCGGCCTGGTAACCCACCAGGAGACGCGCGAGAAGGAGGCTTACGCACTGGTGGCCGGCAAGGGCGGGCCGAAGATGAAGCTCGCGCCGCCGGAGGATGGGCCGGCCGAGGCGTTCGATACGGGCCGAGTGCTCGACGGGCTGTACGGCGCGGGCTTTGGCGCCAGAGACTTCTCCGCCGCCGGCGGCCAGATGCACGTGACCTTCACCAGGGTGCCGATGGCCGCGCTGGCGCAGGTGGTCTCGTCGTGGTTGGCGATCCCGGTGATCGATCGCACCGGGCTCACGGAGAGTTACCAGGCCACGCTCGATTTTTCCCTGGCGGATACCGTCGCGGCGATGAAGTCTGATGCGGCGGCCGGCGGGACGGCCACCGATCCGCCTGGAACGTCGCTCTTCGTCATGATCAAACATCTGGGCTTGGCGCTCGAGCGCGTGAAAACGCCGGTCCCGATCCTGGTGGTCGATCGCCTGGAACCGGTCCCGAGGGAGCAGTAATCAGGCTCAGTTGCCAACAAAAATCTGCCTCGGCTTTGCTTCCGCGTGGCCGATAGGCGCCTGTCAATGCCGTAGCCGCCCTCGCGCGGCGTATACTCAGGGCAGATGATTCGAGCGGCGGTGGCAGCGCTGCTGTTGGCGGGCGGAGGCGCTTGCCAGGATCGGATGCCTTCTCCGGCCGGCACGCAGTTCGCGCATTATACGTTGTGCTCGGTGCAGAACCCCTGCACTCCCGAGGTTGTGATCACAAATCAGAGCGGAGCCGAAATTCGCCGCTTTCCGATTCGAACCGATCAGGGTCCATGCGCGAGCATTCTCGATGTCCAGTGGGCCGGCGAGAATACTATCGGTGCCGAATGCCACGCTAACCCTTCTTTGAGTTATTACTACGAAGTGGACGCCACCACGGGCAAGGTGCTGCGCGAGTACCGCGGCTACGGCTTTGTGCGATCGCCCGATCTCGAGAAAGTGGCGCATGTAGGCTGGATCATTCATTTCGCTCCGCCGTGGGTCAAGAGCCGGTACCTGCAGGTAGGCAACACGATCCTTTACCCACTCCCGCCCGGAACCAAGCCGGTGGAGCAGAAACCGCTGGAGATGGCGCCTGAGGTCGTGACCCGAGAGGGCCTGGTATACGCCGGTGTTCACGAGTTTGCAAGCAGGTTCGTCTGGTCCCCAGATTCCCGCCGAGTGGGGTTCGTGGACTGTCTGGTTGACTATCGACTGCGGGACGACTCTCCCGAGGCTTTCGACGAGGGTGGCAAACCAGAGAATCAGCGGTGCTTTGTGCTGGCGGTTGGGCTGGATGGCGCGTTTCAGCGGACACCCATTTCGTTGGCGCCGGATACCATGCCGGGTCAACAAGTCGGACTAAGATGGGCGGACGCTCGTACCCTCTTGGCAACGGGCGCGGGCGGGAACGTCGAACTCCGGGTGCGATAGCGGGACGGCCGAGTCGGGTTGACGACACAGCTCTAAGACGCGGCGGTTCAGGTAACGCATAGTTTCCTGATTATGCGGAGGTCGCGGCTAAAATGCAAATGAGCACTCGCCATGACGCCGGCCGCGGTAAAACCGCCGATTTCGTTTGCAGAATTGGACAGGGTCGATATCCGCGTGGGAACAATTCTGGCAGTGGAGGACGTAGCGAATTCCGAAAAGCTGCTGCGCTTGCGAGTCGATTTCGGCGACCACACGCGCTCCATTCTGGCGGGCATGAAAAAGGAGAGGCAGAACCCGAAGGAGATCGAGGGCAAGCAAGCGTTGTTCTCGGCTACGCCGACAGGGTGGTGCCGGTGCTGGCGATGCCGGAAAAACCGGTTCCTAATGGAACCAGGGCAGGTTAAGGTGCGATTTCCGTTGGCTGCCGCCAGTTCGCCAACCGATCCCGCGGAACGGTTTTGGAAAACTCCGCATTGCAGGCATTGGGTTTAACCTTACCCAACCTGGTCTCCGGGACCGGTTTGCCACTAAAACCTACTCCCAGCGCAGCGCGCGCACGGGGTCCACTCGCGTGGCGCGCCTCGCCGGGACTGCGCTCGCCACCGTCACCGCCGCCATCAGCAACAGCACGACGCCGGAGTAAGCCAAAACGTCGAGCGGATGGATACCCGGCAGCGCGTTCACCAACAGAGCCGATATCCCGGCCGCGCCCGCGACTCCGAACACCAGTCCGCCAGCCAGAGCGTGCACGCTTGAACCCAGCACCAGCCGGACGATCTGCGAGGGTTGCGCGCCCAAAGCCATGCGCACGCCGATTTCCCGCGTGCGCTGCCCCACCACGTACGCGAATACTCCGGACATCCCCACCGATGCAATGGCCAGCGCCAGCAAGCCCAGCAGGCCAGCCAGCTCCGACGCGTAAATGGAAGGCTGCAATTTGCGGTCGAAACTCGCGGCCAACGTTGCGGCGCGGATTTCGGCTCGCGGTTCCATCTGTTTGACCAGGGACGCGATGCGGTCGAGCGTCGCGGCCCCGCGATCGCGCACCACTACCGCCGGCGCTCCCCAACTGCCGGTGGCCGGGAAGTAGATTACGGCCTCGATCTCCGTGAGGTCGTTGGTGTACGTGTCGGAAATGATGCCGACAATCTGGCGCACGCGGGCGTTCGCCACTGCCGTCTTGCCGAGCGCATCTTCCCCCGGCCAGAAGCGCTTCGCCGCCGCCTGGTTGACGATCAGCACGTCGCGGCCGGCATCCTCGGGAACGAAATTGCGCCCGGCCAGCAATCGCATACCGAGCGCGTCCGCGTAGCCTCCGGAGATTTCATTGGCATAGATGTGGAGCCGGGGCGATCCGGGCCGGCCGGTGAGTTGAAACGAGGTGCTGTAGGTCGCGTTGCTCAGCGGCGGATTGAGCGCCAGGCCGGCAGCCGGCAAATCGCGCGAGCGTTCGAGTTGCGCCCACAGCGCGCTGGTCAGTTGCTTGGTTCGCGGGCCGGTGTACTGGCTCGCCGGCAGGTCGATAGAAAGCACCGAGGTGTTCCGCACGTCGAAGCCGGGGTCGAGGCGTTGCGCCCGCTGGATGCCGCGCACCAGCAAGCCGGCGTTCACCAGCAGGGTCACGCTGATGGCCACCTGCACCGCGAGCAAGGCGCTGCGTAATGAGAGACGGCGTGTGGGGCCTTCCGCGCCGGCGCCGCCTTTGAGCGCGCCGGCAATGCCGGCGCGCGTGCCATGAAGCGCGGGCGCCAACCCGAAAGCGAGGCACGAGAGAGTTGCCACCGCCATGGTGTAGATCAGGACGTTGCGATCGGGGGCTATATGGATGATCTGGTCGGGCGCCAGGCGCTCCAAGATCGCCGCGGGCAGCGCCATCGCCATCGTCAATCCAAGGGCAGACGCCGCCAGCGCGAGCAGCATGCACTCCACCAGAAGCTGGCGCACCAGCCTCATTCGGCTGCCGCCGAGCGAAAGGCGGACCGCGATTTCCTGCCGCCGCGCCGCCGCTCTGGCGAGCAGCAGGTTGCCGACGTTGGCGCAGGCGAGAAGCAGCACCAGCGTTACGGCGAGGAACAACGCCACCATGGTAGGAACCACCTGCCGCTTCTTGCGCGGGCTTTCGATCCACGCGGTACCCGCGGTGACAATCCGCGGATTTTGCCGGCTCATCCGGTTCTGCTCGCGGAATCGGTCCACCAGGATCGCCAGTTCCGCCTGCGCCGCACGCCGCGTCACTCCGCGGGCCAATCTCCCCGCGATCGGCGTGCAGCAGGAGTCCGCCGCCGCCAGCCATTTCTCGACCGAGGGATCGTTGGGGCGCAACAATTGCCGCGCCGCCAGCGGAGTCCAGACGAGGTTTCGCAGCGGATCGGCGGAGATGAAATCGGCCGGCGTCACGCCCACTACGGTGAACGGCACGTCATCCAGGCGTATGGTTCGGCCGACCACCCGCGGATCGCCGCCCAGGAGATTCTCCCAAAGATCGTGGCTGATCACCACCACGGCCGCGGGCGCGCCCGTCACGTCTTCCTGCGCCACAAATCCGCGCCCGCGCTCCATCTGGATTCCGAGCACTGCAAAGTAATTGCCGCTGACATAGGTGAGGGGCAGCGCGCGATCCCCCAACTTGACGCGCTCCCCGTTGCGCATGGCGATCATGCCGCTGAAGGATTTCGAGTTTTGCGCGAGGTAGCGGTACTCCGCGATGCCGAAATCGCTGCCGCCTTCGCGAGTGAACCGGTCTATGGTCACGACTCGCGACGGTTCTGCGACCGGCCACGGACGAAGCGCGATGGCATTGAAAATGGTAAACAGGCTGGTATTGACGCCGATGGCGAGACCCAGAGCTGCCAGCGCCGTGAGCGTGAAGCCGGGCTGGCGCCGCATGGTGCGCAGGGCATAGACCGCGTCCTGCCAGAGGCTTTCGAGCCACGGCCAGATCCAGACGCCGCGGGCGTTCTCCCGCGCCAGCGTTCGATTGCCCATGGCCGCGGGCCGGCCATCGTCCGCCAGCATGGAGCGGTGAAACTCCATCTCTTCCGCCAGTTCGGCGTCCATTCGATCGCGGTGCATCCAATATTGCAGCCGGCGGAAAAATCGCGTCATATCACCCCCTCTGGCAAAAGCACCGGTAACGCTCACGTCGTTTGCAGCACTCTCTGAATCGCGCCCACCATGCGTTCGAAATCGGCGCGCTCCACCGCCAGTCGTTTGCGCCCGGCGGCGGTAATCGTGTAGAAACGGGCGCGGCGGTTGTTTTCCGATGCCCCCCATTCGGCCGTTACCCAACCATTCAACAAAAGCCGCTGCAACGCCGGATAGAGCGAGCTCTCGCCGACCTCCAGCACGTCCTCCGACGCGGTCTTCAGCATCAGGGCAATGCCGTAGCCATGCATGGCGCCCCTGGCCACGATCTTGAGAATCAGCAGATCCAGGGTTCCCGGTAGAAGTTCCAGCGGTTGGTGTTCGTGTTTTCCCATCGCCTATCGATGGAAGTATGCACCAGAACGAGCCGCCTGTCAAGCCCCATCGTTTGTCGATGGGAGATTCCGCGGATATCATGAGAACCATGGCGAAACCATGGCTGGTAGTGCGGCTGGTATCTTTCGGGGCGATGGCGGCCCTGTTGCTGCCCGCGCAGACTCCCGACGCCCGTCAAAAGCTCATCGATTCCCTGGACGCCATCGCGCGCACGCAATTGGATGCCCGCCGCGAAGCCGTGGCGCGCATTCAATCGCGCGCCGATGCCGAGAAGCGCCGCGAGATGGTCCGCCGCAAGGTCATCGAACTCATCGGCGGACTGCCGGAGAGCGCGGGACCGGCCGCCGTCAAAACTTTCGGGACGGTCGAGGGCGGCGGATTCCGCGTAGAAAAACTGGCCTTCGAGAGCCTGCCGGATTTCTGGGTGACGGCGAACGTGTACGTGCCGGCGAACCGCCCGGGGCCGTTTCCCGCCATCGTGCTCACCCCGGGGCATGAAGCCAGCGGCAAGACCGGCCAGTATTCCTGGGGCGTAAATTTCGCGCGCATCGGCATCCTGGCGCTCGCCTTCGA
>Ga0335078_10018049_pt1 | contig 10491 bp, 12 predicted proteins | sample Lox_Sample_32_FD_206711 | JGI IMG/M metagenome (GOLD analysis project Ga0335078, IMG submission 206711) | Soil microbial communities from Loxahatchee National Wildlife Refuge, Florida, United States - Lox_Sample_3.2 | ecosystem: Environmental > Terrestrial > Soil > Wetlands | place: USA...
GCGCACGCCGCGCGGGCGTCTTCTCACGGCGCAAGCCTTCCGCCACTTAGGGCTGGCCGAACCAACGCGCGATCCGGCGCAGTTCGGATTGTTCGCCTCTGAAGATGAGTGATGCGATGCAGACCTTTGAAGGCGGCTGTCATTGCGGTCGCGTGCGCTTCCGGGTCACAGCAGACTTGCCGCGCGTCACTTATTGCAATTGCTCGATGTGCAACAAGAAGGGCTTTCTGCATCTGATCGTGCCGCCGGAACAATTCGAACTGCTCAGCGGCAAGGAGGCGCTGACCACCTACCGCTTCAATACCGGCGTAGCGCAGCACACGTTCTGTTCGACCTGCGGCATTCACTCGTTCTATGTGCCACGCTCCGATCCGGACAAGATCGATGTCAACGTCCGGTGCCTCGATGGCGTCGACCTGGCAAGCATCGACGTCAAACAGTTCGACGGCAAGAATTGGGAACATGCGATGACGGAACGCGTGCCGTGGAGATAAGCGCGTGACTGCGGTTCCGCTCGACGGCGAAATTCGCGACGGTCGCCACGTGCTGACCGTTCGCGTCTATTACGAAGACACCGATTTCACCGGCATCGTCTATCACGCCAATTATCTGCGCTATATGGAGCGCGGGCGAACCAATTATCTGCGGCTTCTGGGCGCCGACCATCGCGCGCTGTTCGAGGAGACCGCGAAGGAGGCGCCCGGCTTTGCCTTCGTGGTGCGCTCGATGAACATCGACTATCTCAAGCCCGCGCGCATGGACGACGTGCTCGAGATATTTACCGAGCCGCAGGAGGTGAGGGGCGCTTCGATCACGCTGCATCAGCGGGTGATGCGGGCCGATGAATTGCTGGTCGAGGCATCGGTGCGCGTCGCGTTCATCAGTGACGGGCGGGCGCGGCCGATTCCCAAGCCGTTGCGCGCCGCGATGAAGGCCGACCTTGATGGGGTGCAGGTCTGACGAAGCGGCGCAGCTGCAATCGGCCGAGCAGAGATCGGGTGGTGTTTCAGCCGCGAGGCCGCAATATAGTTGGATGATGACACCGGATCTCAATTTCACGCTTTTCGACACGGCCATCGGCTGCTGCGGCATCGTCTGGAGCACGCGCGGCGTTGCCGGAGTGCAGCTTCCGGAAAAAAGCGAGCAGGCGACGCGCAATCGCGTGCTGCGCCGTTATCCAGTCGCGCGTGAGACGCCGCCGCCGGCAGAGGTGCAACGCGTCATCGACCGTATCGGCGCATTGCTGCGCGGCGAGCCGGTCGAACTGAGCGACGTCGGCCTCGATAGTGGTGCGGTCTCTGAATTTAACCGCCGCGTCTATGACGTAGCGCGCGGCATCCGTCCCGGTGCGACGCTGTCCTATGGCGAGATCGCGGAGCGGTTAGGCGATCGTGCCCTGGCGCGGGAGGTCGCACAGGCATTGTCAGAGAATCCATACCCGATCATCGTGCCGTGCCACCGCGTTCTGGCGGCCGGCGGCAAAATGGGTGGGTTTTCCGGGCCCGGCGGCGTGCGAACCAAGCTGCGGCTCCTGTCGATCGAGGGTGCCTGCTACGGCGAGCCGGGGCTGTTCGATCGCTTGCCGTGGATGGCGCCAGAGCGGCGGCGCGCATAGGTCATCGCGCTGCGTTCGACGAAAGCGCCGGCTTAATGTAAAAGCCATTTACATGAGCTGGTCGAAAGACGAGAAGGGCCCGCGCGGCTATCATCACGGCAATCTCAAAGAGGCGCTGCTGCGCGCCGCTTTGGAACTTATCGCGCAAAAGGGGCCGGCTGGCTTCACCTTTGCCGAGGCGGCGCGTTGGGCGGGGGTCAGTCCGGCGGCACCGTACCGGCATTTTCGCGACCGCGACGAGCTCCTAGCCAACGTGGCGCTACGCGGTTTTGAGCTGTTCGAGGCGGCGCTGGCGCGCGCTTGGGACAATGGGCGCCCGGACACCTCGACCGCGTTTGATAGGCTGGGAAAAGCCTATTTGGCGTTCGCGCGCACGCAGCCCGCATACTATTCGGCGATGTTCGAGGCTGGAATTCCGGTGGCCTCAAGTCCTGAACTGCGCGAGGCTGGTGATCGCGCTTTCGCCGTGTTGCGCGCTGCCGCCGAGCGGCTCTGCGCCGAAATTCCGGCCCAGCACCGGCCGCCGACTCTGATGGTGTCATTGCACATCTGGGCCATGTCGCACGGCATCGCATCGCTGTTCGGACGCGGCGACGCGGCGCAGCGCGCGCTGCCGATGTCGCCCGAAGAACTCTTGGAAGCCGGCGTGCTGGTTTATCTGCGCGGCCTGGGCGCGGCAGACGCCAACCCTAGGCAATAGGCCGTTGCGATGCCCATCTTCTCTCCTTGACAACGGCATTGGTGAATGTAAATGTTATTTACATTCACACGCGAGGTGTGTCATGCCAATTGCAGCCGGTTTGCTCATGCTCCTTGGTTTCTGGGCGTGGTGGCCTTTGGGCTTCATCGTCCTGATGCTTCTCGGTTTTTGGGCGTGGTGGCCAATTGGCCTTGTCATTCTCGCCTTCATCATCTGGAGCTCGCGAATGGGATGCTGGAGTCACTGCGGCAATGGCCGCTACTACGGCGAGGACCGCTGGTCCGGGCACATGGGCCGCTGGCAGTCCAAGATCGAGCGTATGCAGGACAAGATGGACCGGCTGCGCGAACGGATGGAGCGCGGCCGCGGCGGCGACTGGTGGGGACGTCCCCAGTCGAGCGGTAATCGCGCGTTCGACGAGTACCGCACCGAGACGCTGCGGCGCCTCGAGGACGAGCAGCGCGAGTTCAAGGAGTTCCTGGACCGGCTACGTTTTGCCAAGGACCGCTCCGAGTTCGATCAGTTCATGGCCGAGCGTCGCAACCGGCCTCACGATAAACCCAGTGACGAAGGACCGCAGCCGCAGGCAGGCTGAGCCGGAACTGAACGCGATGCACAGACCTCCGGCCGTTCGCCGTAAAAGGCGGGCGGCCGGAGTGTTTTTGGTCGCTGGAACTTTTGCCGCCTGATCGCGAGCGCCGTTCTTTAACCACCCATTAAGGACGTTCGGGCTTCGTTACGGGAAACAACTGGCGTGGCGCCCTAGTTTGGACATGTTTCGCGACTTTTTCGCTCTGGCCGGGGACGGGTCCGGCTCGGGTTCTTGCGAAATTTCGGTCATGGTCGGCGCGCGTAATGCGGTCTGCCCGGCCTCTGACGTTTGGTCCGAGCGAAGCGCGCTGCGGCTAGTCAGGGCCCATCGTCGAGTCGGCTTCAGCCCGGAGCGGCCGAACCGTCGATTACACGCGCAAAGGACGGACGCCGCATGTCATCGTCAGGCCTTCAGCTTTTCACGCTGTTCTGGAACTCGATTTGGGTCGTCAAACTGGTCATGGGCGGCCTCGTCGTGTGCTCGGTCTGGGTTTGGGCGATCGCCATCGACAAGACCTTGCTGTTCAATCGCATCCGCCGCGCCGGCGACCAATTCGAACAGTCGTTCTGGTCGGGGCAGTCGCTGGAAGAACTCTACAAGTCGCTGGCGCCGTCGCCGGGCCATTCGACCGGCGCTTTGTTCGTCGCCGCGATGAACGAATGGAAGCGCAGCTTCGAGGGCAACATCCGCTCTTTTGCCGGCCTGCAAATGCGAATCGAGAAGGTGATGAACGTCACCATCGCGCGCGAGATCGAGCATATGGAACGGCGGCTCCTGGTGCTGGCGACCGTCGGCTCGGCGGGGCCGTTTGTCGGCCTGTTCGGCACGGTCACCGGCATCATGACGAGCTTTCAGTCGATCGCCGCCACGCAAAACACCTCGCTGGCAGTGGTCGCGCCCGGTATCGCCGAGGCGCTGTTTGCGACTGCAATCGGCCTCGTTGCCGCCATCCCGGCGACGATTTTCTATAATAAGTTCACTGTTGAGGTGAATCGGCAGACGCAGCGGCTGGAGGGGTTTGCCGACGAATTTTCCGCGATCCTGTCGCGGCAGATCGACGAGCGGGCGTGAGGGGGACATGGCGGCAAGCGTTGCGAGCGCGGCATCGGGGGGCGGCAGACGCGGCCGCCGCCGGCGTGCGGTCATGGCCGACATTAACGTCACGCCATTCGTCGACGTCATGCTGGTGTTGCTGATCGTGTTCATGGTCACGGCGCCGCTGATGACGCTGTCGATCAGGGTCGATCTTCCGGATACGCGCGGCGGCACGGTGCTCAATACGCAGAAGGCGCCGCTCAGCGTGACGCTGAAGAAAACCGGTGGCGACTGCTCCAGTCAGGCCGACCTCTACCTCGACAAGACTCCGATCGCGATGGGCGATATCAAGACCAAATTCGAGGCGATCAAGGACGCCAACACCAGCCCCGGGCAACAGGCGCCGACGGTGTGGGTCAACGCCGACAAAGAGCTTTGCTATGATGCGGTGGCCAAGGTCCTTGGCCAACTCCACGATGCCGGCTACGGCACGGTCTTGAACATCACGAACGAGAAGCCAGCAGGACAATAGGATGCGATCCGACTGGGTCATATCCGGTGCGGGCCATCTAGCGCTGCTGGTGGCGGGGGTGGTCACGCTCGCCAACTCGAAGCCGCCGCTCGATCCGGCGGATTACGTCCCGGTCTCGATCGTCACCGATGCCGATGTATCGCGGGCGGCGCTTGGCCAGAAGAACGCGCCGCACATGGCGAGTCCTAAGCCGCTTGCCGACAAGACCGGAGATCTGAAGCAGGTCGAACAGGTCGCTCCCAAGGTGACCGCGAAGCAGGCGATTACCACCAATTCACCTACTCCCGCGCCGCAGCCGAAGCCGGAGTCCAAACCCGAACCGAAGCCGAAGACCGCGGAGCAGAAGCCGGACAAGGACAAGACCGACGACTTCAAGGCCGACAAGATCGCCGAACTGTTGAAGAAGACGACGCCGCCGAAGCCGAAGGAAAAGCCGACGCACGAGACTCACAAATACGACGCCAACCAGATCGCGCAATTGCTCGATCACCGCGAGGCGCAGCGTCAGGTGGCGACGGCCGACACGCTCAACAGCACGGCCGGCCTTGGCGCGCCGTCGGCCTCGCCGAACGCGCAATTGTCGCAGACCGAGATCGATGCCTTGCGCGAGCGTATCCGCGATTGCTGGTCGCCGCCGCCCGGCATTGACGCCAATTCCAACATCTACATCTCGCTGCGGGTTCTGTTCAAACCAGATGGATCTTTGGCGCAGATGCCGACAGTCGTAGCCGGCAGCGCATCGCCGATGGGGCCGGCGCTTGCCGAGAGCGGCAAGCGTGCGCTGCTCATGTGTCAGCCATTCACGATGCTCAAGCCCGAGCATTACGCGCAGTGGAAGGACATTACGGTGGACTTCAATCCTCGCGATCTCTCCAACTAACCAGCGAAGCTAACAACGATGACGCGTTCGCAACGATCGAGCCTTTTTGTCACGCGCCGGCGCGCGCTTGCCCTTGCCGCTTGCGGCGCCGCGATGTCACTGACGACGCGTCAGGTCGCGGCGCAGGTCCACATCGACGTCACGAGCGGCAATTTCCGGCCGATGCCGATCGCCATTCCGGACTTCATCGGCGCCACGCCACGCGACGCCGATACGGCGCACGCCATCACCCAGATCATTACTGCGGACCTGCAGCGCAGCGGGCTGTTCGCTCCGATCGATCCTTCTGCCTACATCGAGAAGATCACCAACTTCGATGCGGTTCCGAATTTTCAGGATTGGCGCTCGATCAACGCGCAGGCTTTGATCACCGGGCGCATGAGTCAGCAGGGCGACGGGCGGCTCAAGGCAGAATTCCGGCTTTGGGATGTGCTCTCCGGCCAGCAGCTCGGTAATGGCCAGCAGTATTTGACGACGCCCGACAACTGGCGGCGTCTTGCGCACATCATTTCGGATGCGGTGTACGAGCGCGTCACCGGCAACAAAGGTTATTTCGACAGCCGCATCGTGTTCGTCGACGAAACCGGGCCGAAGCAGCGCCGCGTCAAACGCCTGACGTTGATGGACCAGGACGGCGCCAACGTGCGCTACCTCACGCGCGGCGACGAACTTGTACTGACGCCGCGGTTCTCGCCATCGACGCAGGAAGTCACCTACATGGCCTACGGGGAGGGCGACCCGCGCGTCTATCTGCTCAATCTCACTACCAACGAGCGCGAGATCGTCGGCAATTTCCCCGGCATGAGCTTTTCGCCGCGCTTCTCGCCGGACGGCCAGCGGGTCATCATGAGCCTCCAGGAGGGCTCGAACTCCAATCTGTTCGTCATGGACTTGCGCTCGAAAGCGACGACACGGCTGACCGATACGCAGGCGATCGATACCTCGCCATGCTATTCGCCGGACGCGAGCCACATCTGCTTTGCCTCGGATCGCGGTGGGCAGCCGCAAATCTACGTCATGCCTTCGGCGGGCGGCGCGGCGCAGCGCATCAGCTTTGGCGAAGGCACCTACTCGACGCCGGTGTGGTCGCCGGCCGGCGATTACATCGCCTTCACCAAACAGACCGCCAGCCAGTTCGCCATCGGGGTGATGCGGCCGGACGGCAGCGGTGAGCGCATCCTGACCGAAGGGTTCCACAACGAGGGCCCGACCTTCGCACCCAACGGGCAGGTGGTCATGTATTTCAGCGACGAGATGGGCGGCCCGGGGCCGTCGCTTTATACGATCAATATCACCGGGCGAAACCAGTTGCGGGTTCCAACCCCGAGTTTTGCCTCCGATCCGGCCTGGTCGCCGCTGTTGTCGTAATCTTAGCGGTGATCATACCCTTGCCGCATTGAGGCCTCATTAACCACTCCAAAGGGTTTTCGGGTGTTGTGCGGGGACTACGCTTTTTTGCAAGGCCTCATCAAGGTTGACGGAACCTTCGCTTAACGAAGGCGCTGTTAGACCCGCTCTAGTCCGCCCATGATCCGCCGGCCCCTCCCGGCGGACGACGTTGGGCCCACGACGCAAGTAACGGAGGCACCGGAATGAAGGGGATGAGCATTTTCCGCGGCGCCAAATTCGCGGCCGTTATCCTTGGAGCGCTCGCTATTGCAGGCTGCGCCAAGCATGACGCCGACCCGACCAACGCCATGGCGGCGGCGGCCGTGCCGGGGAGCCAGCAGGATTTCGTGGTTAATGTCGGGGATCGCGTGTTCTTCGACACCGACCAGACGGATCTGTCGCAGCAGGCGCGGGCAACGCTCGACAAGCAGGCCGAATGGCTGAATCATTACGGCCAGTATTCCTTCACCATTGAAGGTCACGCCGACGAACGCGGCACGCGTGAATACAATCTCGCGCTTGGCGCTCGCCGTGCCCAGAATGTCCGCGATTATCTGGTTTCCCGCGGCGTCGCGGCGCAGCGCATGCGCACGATCTCCTACGGCAAGGAGCGGCCGGTAGCGACGTGCGATGACATCTCGTGCTGGTCGCAGAACCGCCGCGCGGTCACGGTGCTCAATCAAAGTTCGTAAGCCGGTGCCGACCTCTTTGGGCGGTCCGCGTGGCCGCCCGGCGGCGCTGGCGGACCTCCCGAAGCGGCGATGTCCTTCAGAAGGGGGCCGATTTTCACAATTTCGACGCAGGGTCGGCTATGGTTGCGACGCTTAAGCCAGCGAATTTGCGGCCAGTCATGATCCGCTTTGCATCACTACTTCTTGTCGGCCTGATCTGCGTGCTCGGTGCGCCACCTGTGCGCGCCCAGGACGCCGACTCTGAGCTCGTTACCCGCGTCGACCGCATGGAACAGACGATCCGCAATCTGACGGGTCAGGTCGAAGAATTACAATACCATAATCAGCAGCTTGAGCAGCAGGTGCAACGCCTGCAGCAACAGATCCAGGGCGGTGCAACGCCGGCCTCGCCGCCACCACATGCGCAATATGCGCCGCCACCGCCGGCGCAGTATTCGCCACCGCCTCGCTATTCTTCAGCTCCGCCAACTTACTCATCACCCTCAGCGCCGCCTCCGGTCTATCCGCCGCCGGCGTCGGCCGGACCGCCGTCTCCCGAAACCGGTCGGCATGACGCATTCAACCCAGCGGCCGATCCTAGTGCGCCTGGCACGCCGCGGCCGCTTGGCGCCAGCACGGCGGCCAACGAGCCGCCGCCCTATCAGGGGCCGCCCGCAGGTGCACCCCGGGAGCCCGGCACGCCGCTTGATCTGTCGAGTCCGGCCGCGGGACAGGGTGGCGCGCCGTCAAACGGACCACTGCCACCGCCGCCGCCCGCCAATCCGAGCGCGACTGGCGGTATGCAGGCGTCGATTGCGCCGGTGGCTGCGGCTACGCCGAAAGACGAATACGAACTTGGCCGGGGCTATTTCGGGCGCAGGGATTACGTCCACGCGGCGCAAACATTTGGCGACTTTGTGCACAAATACCCGAGCGACCATTTGACCCCGGAAGCCCAATACTGGCTCGGCGAGTCGTTGTTTCAGAACCGCCAATATCACGATGCGGCGGAAGCCTTCCTCAGGGTGTCAACCAAGTATGGGACGATTGCGCGCGCCCCCGACGCCATGTTGCGGCTCGGCCAGTCGCTTGAGTCTCTCGGTCAGAAGGAAGCGGCTTGCGCTTCATTAGGCGAGGTTTTACGCAAATACCCGCGCGCCTCCCTGAGCGTGAAGGAGAGCGTGGCGCGGGAACAGAAGCGTGCCCATTGCTGACGAACCCGTTGGTGACGATGAAGCGGATGCTCTGTTCCGCGGTCTCGAAGGTTTAGCCGGTTTCGTCATCGCCGTTTCGGGCGGCGCGGACTCGACCGCACTGCTTGTCCTCGCCGCGCGCTGGGCGAAGCGACTGAAGACGCCGCCACGGATTCTCGCTGTCACTGTCGATCACGGCTTACGCCCCGAGGCGGCCGCAGAGGCGGCGTCGGTCAAACGGCTGGCGCGCCGGCTTGGCGTGCCGCATCGCACGGTGGCGTGGCGCGGGGCCAAGCCCAAGACCGGCCTGCAGGAGGCCGCGCGTCTCGCCCGCTACCGCCTGCTGATGGAGACCGCCGCGCGGGCTGGATACGGGCACGTACTTACCGCGCATACGCTCGACGATCAGGCAGAAACTGTCCTTTTCCGCCTTGCTCGGGGCAGCGGGCTCACCGGGCTTGCCGGCATGGCAATGGCATCGGTCCTGCCGACGGGCGGGAGCGGTGAAACATTTATTGTCCGTCCACTGCTGCAGGTTCCCAAGGCGCGGCTCATTGCGACATTGCGGTCGGCCGACATCGCTTACTCCGAGGATCCGAGCAATCACGACCCGCGTTTTACCCGTGCGCGACTGCGCTCGCTGATGCCCGCGTTGGCGCGCGAAGGATTGACTGCGCATGGTTTTGTGCGGCTCGCCGGGAGGATGCGGCGCGCCGAGGCGGCGATCGAGTTTTCAGTGCATGCGGCGCGCGCGGCCCTCGCACCCGCGGCTTGGCCACGGCGTGGCCCGGTCGTTTTCGATGCGGATCGATTCCGCGCTCTGCCCGCCGAGGTCGGGCTTCGCCTCCTCGGCCGCGCCATTGCGTATACCGGCGACGAGGGGCCAGTCGAACTCGGCAAGCTCGAAATCCTCTACGAGGCCGTGCGGCGGGAGCCCCGGCTCCGCCGGACGCTCGCGGGCGCCGTTGTGACAGCGGCGGGCCGGCAGATCAGCGTCGAACGCGCGGCGCCCCGACGCAGCGCAGCCATACGGCAAAACCGCAAGGGCCGCTTTACAAAGTAGGCTTATAATCGTCGGGAATCGCCTATGAGGGCCGTCCCCAAGTCCGGGGATTCCCTTGGCAGGGGGCGACCTCGCGCCTACATTGCACACGTACAGGGACGTGAAGCCGCCACGTTCACGGGGTTGAATGCCAGCACTGGCCCGCATGCGATTGCGGATCAAGGACCTAAGATGAACGCTAATCTGCGCAATTTCGCCCTGTGGGTGATTATCGTCCTGCTCCTGCTGGCGCTGTTTACGCTGTTTCAGAACCCCGGCCGCAATACCAGCGCGCAGGAAATCAGCTTTTCGCAGCTCTTAAGCGATGTGGATAACGGGCGCGTCAAGGACGTCGTTATCCAGGGCCCGGAAATCCATGGCGACTTTACGAGCGGCGGCAGTTTCCAGACCTATGCGCCGAACGATCCGTCGCTGGTACAGCGCCTGTACAGCAAAGGCGTTTCGATTACGGCGCGGCCGCAATCCGACAACGTGCCTTGGTTCGTGTCACTCCTGATCTCCTGGCTGCCGTTCGTGGCGCTGATCGGAGTGTGGATTTTCCTATCGCGGCAGATGCAGGGTGCCGGCGGCAAGGCGTTGGGCTTTGGCAAGAGCCGCGCCAAGCTGCTCACGGAAGCCCATGGCCGCGTCACCTTCGAGGACGTGGCCGGCGTCGACGAGGCCAAGCTCGATTTGCAGGAGATCGTCGAATTCCTGCGTGATCCGGCGAAATTCCAGCGCCTGGGAGGCCGTATTCCGCGCGGTCTGCTTCTGGTCGGACCGCCTGGCACTGGCAAGACCCTCCTGGCGCGGGCCATCGCCGGCGAAGCGAATGTGCCGTT
>Ga0335078_10018050_pt1 | contig 10491 bp, 8 predicted proteins | sample Lox_Sample_32_FD_206711 | JGI IMG/M metagenome (GOLD analysis project Ga0335078, IMG submission 206711) | Soil microbial communities from Loxahatchee National Wildlife Refuge, Florida, United States - Lox_Sample_3.2 | ecosystem: Environmental > Terrestrial > Soil > Wetlands | place: USA: Florida...
GCGGCAAAGCCTTTCCAGTAGGCAAGGACCGGCGGGAGCCCGCCGCTCACCGGACGCGCGGCCAGCTCGAAGAGCCCTTCCGCCGGGCTTGAGTGAAAAGCCTCCAGGATCCTGCGGGTGCCGGGCGCATGTGCTGACCCAGGCTCCGGGTGCGCGGTGACGATGATATGTCCTGCAGGCGTGATGCGGAGCAGGTCGGAAACCGGGGAGGCAACCATTGCTGACCTGTCCGTCATGGTGGACAACTCTACCAGGGTGAGCCGAGGTGGCCAAGCTATCCCAGGGCCCGTTTTTCCCGTACAATGCCTCATGTGATCCACGGTCCTGATGATCCGATTGCCGCTCTTGCCACCCCCATGGCATCCAGCGCGCTTGCCGTCATTCGCGTTTCCGGGGAAGGGTGCCTTCCGCTCCTGTCGAAGCTTGTGAAAGGCGGACCGCCGCTCCTGGAGCGCCGGAGCCACACCATCGGCAGGTGCGTCATCCGCGACGGGAGCGAAGACGTGGATGAGGTGATGCTGGCCGTCTACCGCGCGCCCCGCAGCTACTCCGGGGAGGACAGCGCGGAGATCATCTGCCACGGGAGCATCCCGGTGATCCAGAGGCTTCTTTCGCTCCTGGCGCGGAGCGGCTTTCGGCCCGCCGGCCCCGGCGAGTTCACGCAGCGCGCCTTCCTGAACGGGCGCATGGACCTCACGCGCGCGGAGGCGGTGAACGAGATCGTCAGGGCGCGGACGGACCGGGCGCGGGGCCTGGCGCTCCAGCGCCTGGGCGGCGCCATCGAGAGCCGGATCGGGGCTGCCCGGGAGGGGCTGGTGCAGCTCAAGGCCGGCCTTGAGGCGGCTATCGACTACCCGGATGACGTGGCTGAGGGAGAGGGAGTTTCCCTGGATGTCCTGGACCGGACGGTCAGCCTGCTGGAAGAGCTGACACGCACGTTCCGACAGGGCCGCATCTACCAGGAAGGCGTGAGCGTGGCAATTGCCGGCGCCACCAACTCCGGCAAATCCAGCCTTTTCAACGCGATGCTTCGCCAGGAGCGCGCCATCGTGTCCGAGGTTCACGGCACAACGCGGGACTGGCTGGAAGGATCGGTCAGCCTGGAGGGGATTCCCGTCCGTCTTTTCGACACCGCGGGACTTCGTGTCACGTCCGACCCGCTGGAAGCGGAGGGAATGCGGAGGACGGAGCAGGTGATCTCCGGTGCCGACATCGTCATTTATCTTGTCGACTCCACCCGGGGAAAAGACCGGAAGGACGATGCCTTCATGGCGGGCGCCGCCGGCGTCCCGGTGATCCGGGCCTGGAACAAGGCGGACCTTCCCGGCCTTCCCGCTCCCGACGGCTTCATCCTGCTCAGCGCAACGACGGGCGCAGGTCTGCAACAGCTGGAGGCCGCCGTGGCCGCGGAGGCCCTGGGCGGCGCGCCCGCCCAGTCGGGAGAGCCGCTGATCCATTCCGTGCGGCAGCGGGACCTCATTGCCCGGGCGTTGTCCGCCCTGGAGCGCCTGCGGGAAGGGCACGCAGCGGGCGCCTCTGCGGACCTCCTGGCCGTGGACCTGGCAGACGCGCTGGACGCGCTGGGTGAGATAACGGGGGAGGTCACCACGGCGGAGATCCTTGAGCGCATGTTCGCAGACTTCTGCGTGGGGAAGTAGGAAGCACGGGATGAGCACGCGTTCCCGGGCAGACTCGGACTTCGACGCCGTTGTCATTGGCGGCGGGCATGCGGGGATCGAGGCAGCCCTGGCACTTGCCCGGCTGGGCTTTTCCACCGTGCTTGTCACGCAGAGCCTTGACGTCATTGGCCGGATGTCGTGCAACCCAGCAATCGGAGGAATCGCCAAGGGGAACCTCGTGCGGGAGGTGGACGCGCTGGGCGGCCAGATGGGGAAGCTCATCGACGCCACGATGATCCAGTTCCGTATGCTGAACTCAAGCCGCGGCCCCGCCGTGCAGGCTCCGCGCGCGCAGGCGGACAAGCACGCGTACGCCGCGCTGGCAAAGCTCACGCTGGAGCAGCAGAACAACCTCACCCTGTTCCAGGATACGGTTGTTGACCTGGTGCTGGATTCACGGAGCGCATCCATCCGCGGCGTCCTTACAGAACGCGGCCGCACCATCCGCGCGCCTGCCGTCGTTCTGACGACGGGCACGTTCATGGAAGCAAAGCTGTTCATCGGGGAGTGGAGCGCGCCGGGCGGGCGGCTGGGGGAGCCCGCTGCCCTGGGTCTCGGCGCCAGCCTGCGGCGGCTTGGCTTTGACCTCGGCAGGCTGAAAACGGGCACCCCCGCCCGCGCGCTTCGCAGCTCACTGGTCCTCGAAAGGATGGAGCTTCAAAGACCGGATCCTGTTGCGCGGCCGTTCAGCTTCTCCCATGACACGGTGGAAAGGCCGTCCGTGCCCTGCTTCATCACCTACACCACCGCGGAGACGCATCGCATCATCCGGGAGAACATTGCCCGGTCTCCCCTGTACGGAGGGAAGATCGTCGGCAGGGGACCGCGGTACTGTCCGTCCATTGAAGACAAGGTGGTGAGATTCCCCGGCAGGGAGCGCCACCAGGTCTTCGTTGAGCCGGAAGGGCTTGCCACGGAAGAGGTGTACCTCAACGGCGTTTCCTCATCGCTTCCTGAGGACGTGCAGGAGAAGTTCCTGCGGAGCATCCCCGGGCTGGAGAAGCTCCTGATCACCCGGCCGGGGTACGCCGTGGAGTACGATTTTCTTTTTCCCACGCAGCTGTATCCCAGCCTGATGACAAAGAAGATCAGCGGGCTCTTTGTCGCCGGGCAGACCAACGGAACCTCGGGTTACGAAGAGGCTGCCGCGCAGGGCATTGTTGCCGGCATCAACGCCGCGCTCCATCTCCAGGGAAAGGAGCCCATGATCCTGTCCCGGGCCGACGCGTACATCGGCGTGCTGGTGGATGACCTTGTGACGCTGGGCACGGAGGAGCCGTATCGTCTTTTCACCTCCCGGGCGGAGCACCGGCTCTCCCTCATGCACGACACCGCGGACGCGCGCCTCCTTCCCCGCGGCCGCGCCGTGGGACTCCAGGATGATGCTGCGCTGCAGAGGCTCTCCCGGAAGATCCGCGGGGTCGAGGAAGCGCGGGAGCTGCTGCAACTCCGCAAGGTGTCGGCGGATGACGCGGCCGCGCTGGCCGCGCTTGAGTCCCACAAGGGCAGGAGCTTCGAGCAGGCGCTGCGGGACCCGCGCGTGGGCATAGCGGCGCTGGCCGCGCTGGAGCCGGCGCTGGCATCCGTGGACGGATCATGGCTTGCGCTGGCGGAAGCCGGTGTCAAGTACCAGGGATACATCACGCGCCAGGAGGAACAGGTGGGGCGGTTCCGTCGCATGGAGGAGAAGCTGATTCCGCGCAACTTCGACTGGGATGCGCTTGCGGGCGTCTCCTCAGAGGCAAAAGAAAAGCTCAAGCTGATCAGGCCGGTTTCCGTGGGGCAGGCATCCCGTATCTCGGGGGTGAGGCCGCCGGACATCGCAATCCTCATGGTGTCCCTGAAGCGGGACTCCCGTCCGGCAGGATCATGAGCCCGCAGCCCACGCCGGCGGACGTTCTCCGCGAAGGGCTGGAGCAGCTTTCCGTCCGGAACCCCGGGGAATCCGCGCGTCTGCTGGACCTGTACCTGGATGAGCTGGAGCGCTGGAACCCGCGGTTCGGCTTCATCAAGGCGGCTTCCCGGCAGGAGTTGATCGTCAAACACGTGCTTGATTCTCTTTCCGCGTGGAAGCAGGTCCAGGAGGAGGCTGGAGGGGGAAGGGTCCTGGACGTCGGATCTGGCGCCGGTCTTCCGGGAATCCCGCTGGCAATTGCCCTGCCGGAGTTGACGTTCTGCCTGCTTGAGCGCTCCCTGAAGAAGATATCTTTCCTTCGCACGTGCAAGGCGCTTCTTGGATTGAAAGGAATCAACGTTCTTCCCGGCGGGCTTCCGGACGCGGCGGCTGCCGGCGCGTCCTACGGCGTGGTCACCTTCCGGGCGGTGGCTCCGCTCTCACGGTTCACGGAGGATGCCCGCAGAAGCGGCCTCCGTTGCCGCGCCATCGTCGCATATAAAGGAAGGATTGAGCGCGCTCACGCGGAAGTTGACGACGTTCGACGCCTGGCGCCGTCCCTGAACGTTGATGTCGTTCCCGTTGCAGCGCCGTTTCTGGATGAGGAACGATGCGTCGTGATCGTTCGTTATTGACAAACGGGTGGGCGCAACATAGACTCTCAGCTGGAGGAGAGGCCTGCGAAAGTGAGCGATTCGTCCATCGGCATCAAGATCGCTGACGGTTCCTACTACCCGGTATTGGAGAAAGGCTTCACCGGCCGGAAAAAGCTCACTGTCACCACGGTCAAGGACAACCAGGAGAAAGTCCAGATTGACTTGTACCGCGGAAACGGCGGCGGCGTGGACCAGCCCAGCTATATCGGAAGCCTCATCGTTGAGAATATCCCCGCGGCTCCGCAGGGAGAGCCGGAGATAGAGCTGTTCCTGGGCATCAACCCGGACGGGGAGCTGTCCGCGGAAGCCAGTGATCGCAGCACCGGGGAATCCCAGAAGTTCTCAACCACGCTGACCCGGCTTTCGGAAGGAGAGCTTCCGGAGTCGCCGGAGTTCGAGGTGGAAGGGGAAGAGCCCGTCGTCGCAGCCACGACAAGCGTCTTCGAAGAGCCTCCCCTTACCGGAGAGAGCTACAAGGTCACGGAGACGAACCGCAGGCAGGAGACGGTGGAGCGGGAGAGGAGAGGACCCAACCTCTTTCTCCTCATTCTTTTCGTGCTCCTTGGAGTCCTGCTTGTCGGCGCCATCGCGTACTTCATCTACCGCAGCGTGAAGGGTCCTGAAACTCCGCCCTTGTCGGCGCACGGGACGCCGCCCACCACGGCGGTGGTTTCGGAGCAGCCGCCCCAGCCGGCTCAGCCTGCGCAACCGGCCCAGCCCGCGCAGACACAGCAGGGCAGCGGGGGGCAGGCGTCGTCCAAGACGACAACCGGGGAAGCTCCCATCGTGTCCAAAGGCGGGGTCACCTACAGGATCAAGCGGGGAGACACGTTGTGGGACCTCTCGGCCACGTACTACCGAAACCCCTGGCTGTATAGAAAGATCGCCAGGGCAAACTCCATCAGAAACCCGGACCTGATTTTTGCGGGATCGCGGATCTATATTCCTGAAAATTAGGGTCCTGATCGCTCTCCTTCCCCTTCTTCTTGCAACGGGCTGCGGTCCCAAAAGCGTCTGGGGTTACCCGGCGGACACGCTATCCTTGCGGCTTGCCACCGGGCGCTACGCAATGCTGGCAAGCGTCGACTTTTCAAAGCGGGATCCCGACCAGGCTCTTCGGCTCTCTCCCGGCGCGCCCTATTACCTGGCGCTTGTCTTCGATTCTCTCCAGCTCCCCGACCAGGCTCTCCGCATGCTGGAGCTTGCATGGGCCCGCAGCCCGGATCCCTGGAAGAGGGAAGCCGGCGTGCTCCTGGGCGGCAGGTACAACGATCAGAAGAACTGGCAGCAGGCCATCAAGGTTGCCCGGCAACTCCTGTCCGGCTCAGAGCCTCCCGACGTGGAGCAGAGAGCCCGCCGCGTCCTTGTGGAGGCGCTCTACTGGACGCAGCAGGATCAGGAAGTGCTGAAGCAGGCCAGCCTCCTTGCCGACCCGGATGCGGAGGTTCTTCTTTTCCGGGGCGTCAGCTCGCTGCGGCTGGGGCTTCCGGAGGGGCATGACCTGATCATGCAGCTTTTCCTCCGGGAACGCGTCTCCATGCTGCACGCCAGGTTCTTCACGTTCCTTGCCAACGCGCCGCAATACGCTGAGGGATTCTCCGACCTGGACAGGGACGTGATTTCCGCCAAGAACGACCTTTTCCTGGGAGACTGGGAGGCCGGCATCCCGCTCATGGAAAGCGTGCTGACACGGCTTAACCCGTCCCAATCCGCCAACAGCGTCCTGGTGGCGGATCTGGCCGCCGCGTACCAGTCCTCCGGCCGGCAGTCAGCGGGAGCGCGGTTCCTGGCGAATGCCTCTGCGGGCCTGGCTGGCCGCGCCCGCGCGGATGCGCTGGAGCAGGCGGGCAGGCTGTACAAGCGGGTGAGGGATTACCCTGCCGCCTTCCGGACGCTCCGGGCCGCCATTGCGGCGTCCACGGATGCGGATCAGAAAGACCGGGAGCGCTGGCACCTGGTGGACATGACCATTGCGCTGAACCCGCCCGACGTGCTTGCCCGCGTGGACCAGGAGCTGGCGGCGGCATACGATCCCTGGTCGTTTTCCGACGTGCTGCAGGATTGGATCTCCGAGCTCATGGAGAAAGGGCGGTGGAAGACGCTCACCGGGTTGTGGGGCGTGGTTTCCGCTCACGCCCCACAGGACGTGCAGGCGCGGCTTGCCTACCTGCTGGGGAGGGCAGGGGGGTCGGGGATCATCCGCGCATCCGCGCTTCCCGAGACTCCTCACGACCTTCTCCGGCGCGCGGAGATGATGGATCCCCACGGCTACTATGGGCTCCTGGCATCCTGCTTCCTGGGAGACGAGCCTGACCAGGTCAAGCCGGGTGCCGCATCCCCCGACACCGGGAGCGCGCCGGAGCTTGATCCTTTCATCACCGGCTTCCTCCCCTTCGGCCTCTTCCCTGAGGCCTACCAGCGCCTGGTGGAAGCGCGCAAGAGCCTCTCCGACGCCGCGCTGCTCACCGCCGCGCGCTTGATGGCCAAAGCCGGAGACTACGCAAGCTCCATGCACCTCATGGGGATGCTGTCAACGCGCCGGCCCCTTTCCCGCGAAGAGCTGGAAATGGAATACCCGCGCCCCTTCAGCTCCGTGATCGACGAGCTTGCCGTCACCAGCGGCATACGGGATTCCGTGCTGTACGCGCTGGTGCGGGAAGAGAGCTATTTCAACCCCGATATCGTGTCGAACGTCGGCGCCGTGGGGCTCAGCCAGCTCATGCCGGCCACCGCGCTTGCCGTTGCCCGCAAGCTCCACATGGGGGAGCCGGACCTTCACGACCCTTCGGTGAACCTTGCCATCGGCGTGCGCCATTTCCAGGACCTTCTGAAGAGCGTCAACAGCATTCCCAAGGCGCTGCTCTCCTATAACGCGGGACTGACTCGCGTCCGGGTGTGGGAAAGAGCCTCTGCGGGCGACATGCCGCAGGACCTCTTTGTGGAGTCCGTCCCCTTTGATGAGAGCAGGAAGTACGTCCGCAAGATCCTGGTTTCCGCCGTGATGTATGCCACGTTGTACGGGAACGAGGACCCGCGCGACGCGGTGATCAGTTTCTTCGGGCTCAAGTAGCGCAGGCGGCCCGGGCCGGCGCGACCCGGGATCGGCGCGGCGGAACGCGCTATTCCAACCCCTTGATCTGCACGTCCTCTCCGTTCAGCCACTTGTCGTAGACGTCCTTCGGAACCACGGCCAGCTTTGCCAGCATCTTGGAATGCTCCTGGCCGCAGTACTGTGAGCACAGGATGTCCGTGGTCACGACCTCCGCGGCCTTGAACCAGACCTTGTTGTGCATCCCGGGCACAGAGTCCTGCTTGATGCGGTAGTAGGGAACGAAGAAGCCGTGGATCACGTCCTGGGATTCCAGCGTGAGGATGACATTTGTGCCCTGGGGGACTACAAGGTCTCCGCTTTTCATGCCGTTGGGGTACTCAAACAACCAGCTCCACTGGCGCGCAATCACCGTGACCTGCAGGCCGTCCGCCGGCGGGGTCCTGAGATAATGGAAACCGACGTACGCGTACCAGAACATCGGGATCACGATCAGAGTTGCGCCGATGATCCACGCCGCCTCCAGGAGCGGATGGCCCGAGATGTCGGCGGGCTTCGGATTGCGGCTCCTGCGGTAGCGCACGGCGAAAAACACCATGAAGAACACGATGAGGACAAACAGGAGAACGCAGATGGCCAGGATGATGATGAACGGGTCGTTGACCGCTGCTTTTGTATCAGTGAGCATTCAACTTCTCCGCCTAGCGGAACAGGAGGTCCGTGTAGGTAAGCCCGATGAAGATTGCCAGCACGCAGATGGCAATGGGCACCAGCATCTTGAGGAGCAGCCGCTTCTCGAAGAGGAGGTTCATGAAGTACAGGATGACGAGCGTGGACTTCACGGCGGCAATGATCAGGCACACCACGATGCTGACCTTGCCCAGCTCCAGGCTGGCCGAGGTCAGGGTGAGCGCGGTGAGCATGACGAGACCGACCCAGACAAGGATGTAGCGCGGATATGTCACGGCAGGGTCCTCCTCACGTTATCAGGTAGAAAAGCGGATACAGGAATATCCAGATGATGTCCACGAGGTGCCAGTACAGCGCCCCGTTCTCCATGATGTTGATGCGCTCCGGCTTGATCTTCTCCCGGATCACGAAGTTCGTCACGAAGGACAGCACTACCATCCCCACGATGACGTGCAGCGCATGCAGGCCGGTCATGGTGAAGTAGAGACCGAAAAAGAGGATGAAGCCGTGCGGCTGGCTTTCCAGGAACTTGGCTCCCGGGTACAGGCCATGCTGGAACTTGGCCGTCCACTCGAAGGACTTCACGATGAGGAACGTGAAGCCCAGGGCAATGGTGGTCAGGAGGAAAAACACCGCGCGCGCCTTGCTGCGCTTGATGTGCAGGGAATGCAGCGCAACCACCACGGTAAGGCTGGAGGTGAGCAGGACGATGGTGTTCAGCGTCCCGTCGAACCTGCTGAGCTCCATGGACCCGGCATGGAAATCTCCGGGGTTCTTGTAGCGGTACATCGAGTACAGGAGGAACATGCCTCCGAAGAGGAGGATCTCCGAAAGGAGGAAGAGCCAGAGGCCCACGCGGGCCTTGACCCCCTCCTCGTGCGCCTCAACGCTTGGATTGTGGCTGCTGCTCATGGGCTTCCTTGGTGCCGTGACCATTCCCATCCTGGTCCGTGAACACGTACGGACCCCGGGTGATCACAGGAGTTTCCGCAAAGCTGTGCTCCGCGGGGGGAGAGGAGATCTGCCACTCCAGGGTGGCGCCGCCCCAGGGATTGGATTCCGCCTTCTTTCCCCGGAAGAGGCCGTGGAGAAGGTTCCCGAACATGAGGGCCAGGCCGGCCGTCATGACCCAGGACCCGTACGTGGCGATGCGCTGCAGGTCCGTGAACTGCGGCAGGTAGGAGTAGTAGCGCCGCGGCATTCCCGCCCACCCCAGGATGAGAAGCGTCATATAGAAGACATTGAATCCTACGAACAGGATGATGAACGCGACGACGGCGGTTTTCTGGTTGTACATCTTCCCGAACATCTTGGGGAACCAGTAGTGCAGCGCCGCAAAGAGCCCGAATCCCATGCCGCCGAAGATCACGTAGTGGAAGTGCCCCACGACGAAGTACGTGTCGTGCGTATGCACGTCCGTGGAGAGAGCGCCCAGGATCAGCCCGGTGAGGCCGCCGATGGAGAACAGCGCCACGAACCCCAGCGCGTAGAGGAACGGCGGATCCATCCTGATAGATCCCTTGTACATCGTGGCCACCCAGTTGAAAACCTTGATGGCGCTGGGCACCGCCACAAGGAACGTGATGAGGGAGAAGACGACGCCCGCGGTGTCGCTCTGGCCGCTCACGTACATGTGGTGGCCCCACACCAGGGAGCCCACGCTGGCGATTGCCAGGCTGGAGAACGCGATAGTCTTGTAGCCGAAGATGTTCTTGCGGGAGAACACGGGGAAGATGTCCGAGATGACCCCCATCGCCGGCAGGATCATGATGTACACGGCGGGGTGGGAATAGATCCAGAACAGGTGCTGGTAGAGCAGCGGGTCACCGCCCTTGGTGGGGTCGAAGACGCCGATGCCCAGGATCCTCTCCAGCAGGATCAGGACCATCGTGATGCCGATGACGGGGGTGGCCAGGACCTGGACCCACGCGGTGGCGTAGATGCCCCAGATGGAAAGCGGCAGCCGGGAGAACTTCATCCCCGGGGCGCGCTCCATGTGGACCGTGGTCACGATGTTCAGGCCGGTGAGGATGGAGGACATCCCCAGGATGAAAACTCCGAACACGGCAAACGGGACGTTCACCGTGGTTCGCAGGCTGTACGGGACGTAGAAGGTCCACCCGGTGTCCGCGGGTCCCTTCCCGGTAAGCAGGGAGACCAGGAGGATGACGGCGCCCAGGATGTACAGGTACCACGTGAAAAGGTTCAGCCGCGGGAAGGCCATGTCCTTCCCCCCGATCAGGATGGGGAGGAAGAAGTTGCCGAAGATGGTCGGGATGGCCGGGATCACCACCAGGAAGATCATGATCACGCCGTGCAGCGTGAAGACCTGGTTGTACCTCACCCCGGCCAGGAACTTGCTGTCCGGGTACAGCATCTGGATGCGCATGAGCACGCCAAGGATGACCGCGATGCTGAAGAAGCTGAGGATCGGGACAAGGTAGAGAGTCCCGATCCTCTTGTGGTTGGTGGACGTAAGAAAGCCCCAGAGGCCGGCGCGCTTTCCCTGACTGTCGGTGAACC